>Ga0209208_10001015_pt1 | contig 38899 bp, 30 predicted proteins | sample S1TSphfallax_3_FD_187694 | JGI IMG/M metagenome (GOLD analysis project Ga0209208, IMG submission 187694) | Host-associated microbial communities from peat moss isolated from Minnesota, USA - S1T2_Fd - Sphagnum fallax MG (SPAdes) (version 2) | ecosystem: Host-associated > Plants > Peat moss >... | reverse complement strand
TATTAGTGGTTATTAATGGTTATTGGTGGCTATTTTATTAATGGCTATTGGTGGCTATTTTATTAATGGCTATTGGTGGCTATTTTATTGATGGCTATTGGTGGCTATTTTATTGATGGCTATTGGTGGCTATTTTATTAATGGCTATTGGTGGCTATTTTATTAATGGCTATTGGTGGCTATTTTATTAATGGCTATTGGTGGCTATTTTATTAATGGCTATTGGTGGCTATTTTATTAACGGTTATTGATGGCTATTTTATTAATGGCTATTAGTGAATATTCTATTGTGGATATTGATGGTTTTTAATGATTATTTTATTATAAGTTATTGTTGGTTATTATATGTTATATTATAATTATTAATGATTATTGCATTATAAATTATTTTTTAATATTCTATGTTATAATATCATAAACTATTGGTAATTATTATATTGTAAAGTATTTAAAATTATTTTTCATAGGTTATTATTACGTTAGGTCATTATATTTTGTTTTAGATCATTTAAAGTTATTATACTTAGGATAAAATAATTTATAATAAAATAAAATGACCTTGAATAACTTAAAGTATAACTTGAATTAACATATATTAATTTAAAATAAAATAACCTAAGGTATAGCCTAAAGTTAGTTGAGTAATTCAATTTAAAATAACTTAAAGGCTTATAATAAACTAGTTAAGATACTTTAAGGTAAAATAACATATAATAATTTAGGGTACAATAATTTATAATAGCCTATAATAACATAAAATATAAGTTAAAATAATTAAAATAGCTTAAAATAATATAGGGTATATCATAAAGTAGCATAGATAGAATTTTCTAAAAACATAGAAATCAACCTATTTACTATGGTAAATTATAATAATGAATTATGTTAACTAGTAATGAAACATGATGTCTACATAGTGATATTATAGTGAAATAACTTTCACAAGGGTGAAATCAGTAAAATGCAATGAAGTTATTTCACTTTTAAGGTCTCATAGTGATTTAGAATAGTAAATTGCACCCCATGTTTGTAGTAGTGAAAGCACTCAAACCTTGAGAGTGAACAATCCTTTTTTTTTTTCAATATCCTTCTTTTTTACCAAATGTTCACCATTCCTTTTTTAAATTGGAGAAAATTTTAACATTAATGATTCAAAAGGCAAAAGGACTTGAACTGATGAAAATTATTTTTATAATCAATTTGAACACATTTGGCTCAAAAATGTTTTTGACTCTGAAAATTATGGATTTTGAAAATGTGCCTTTAACAAAAGTTGTTCATGATTATGTGATAAAGGGCATGAATGCATAATATACATGATATAAAATCAATTTGTAGTCAAAATGTATTTATATCTAGAATGCAATGTTAAAGGGGTACTCGAAATATTGATTTTAAAATTATAAACCAACATAAAAACAACACATGTCATGTGCAATCCTTGGAAAAAGGACTTTTACCATGGCACCCTTTGCTCATTTGACCATGTTTTCACCCTTATGTTGTGAAATTGATGCACATTTGAACAATGCAATGGTTGATTAAGATACATTTTTAACTTGTAGGGAGGTGTACTCACAATTAGGGTACCAAAAAGGAATGACTTGTATTTAAAGGACTACAAAGGATAACTTTGGATTTTTCTTTATCTTACATTATTATAATTGTAATGGATTGTTTTATGTCGATAAATAATATTGTCTTGTTAAATTAATAATAATATATTAAAATAATTTGGATACTATGTAAATGTCATTTTGAGTCATGTAAACTAACTATATCAAATGTTTAAATTACACATTTTTTTTAAGGAATCAAAAGGAATGCATAAAATCATACAATTGATTTCAAACTTTTTGTACAACAAAAACATGTCCCCTTTTATGAAAGTACATGTTCATTATATGAACTTGATGAAAAACCAAATTATACAAAAATTTCAAAATCTTCAAATTTTGAAGGAAAAGGTTACAAGGAAAATAAGGATATTGATGTCACAAGCACAAAAACCTATAAGAACAAGAACTAAACGAAGGACACAACAAGGAAAACAAATCACAAGAAATGCAAGTTTAAGTCTAATTTAAGACTAAAAACATAAAAAAATAAGGCAAAAAAATACATATGTTAGAAGATGATTCAATTAAAACTTCATTCTCATAACATATGAAGACAAAACTTATGACAAAAAAATGTACCCAAAACTAATGTTGAACATATTAAAGGTAATTGGAGGTGCTACCCTTATTTATATCCCATTGGGGACCTAACTCAAGGAAGCTTCTATGTGAGAAGAAAGAAGCTTCCTTATTAATAGTTAACTAAAAGTCAACTAAAATTTAACTAAGGGTTAACTCAAATTATATCCAATTGGGGACCTAAATCAATGAACTTTTTTTGAAAAGCTTCCCTATTAATAATGAATTAAAAGTCAACTAAAACTTAACAAAGGATTAATTCATATTATACCCCATTGGGGATGTAGATTAAAGAATTTTCCATAGAGGCATCCATGTGTGCACTGACCAAGGAAGCTTCTTGAGAAGCTTCCTAACTAATAATGAACTAGGAGTTAACTGAGAGTTAACAATGATGCAAATGATGATGCATGGAACTATGTTGGTGCAAATGATGATTGAAACAATGATGAAAATGATTATGTTGGTATAAACAATGATGCAAACGATGATGTAAGTGACAATGTTGGTGCAAGCGATGATGTATGCGACAGGTGATGGTGGTGTCCATGACATCACTTCCCTTTCTAGCAACGAATCCCATAAAGAGCGGCCTTGGGTTTGTTCGGATATTACATGTGAAAGTCCTTCACCTTTTCCATGGCATTTGATAAGTTTTTAATTGGTTCCCAAATACGTTCACTAATGTCATAACCTTGCCAATGAACTAAGTATTGTAAGTAATAATGTGATATTTTCAAATTTAGGATTTCTTCAACCTCATATTCTTGTTCACCATCAACTAAAATTGGTGGAGGTGGCTTGTGTGTTCTCCCTAAAATGGTAAAAACATGGTAGGGCTCCAATAATGAAAACTTAAACATTAGGTGGAATGGCACTTGGCAAATTTTGAAGCTTGAATTGGAATGGCACTATGTTGATTTGTTTCATGATGGTGAATGGGCCATGTATTTAGTAGTCCAATTTTTTCGATGATCAAATTGTCTTGATTTTTTGTTGTTGAAGCCAAATTTGATCTCTGATCTTGAAATTTGGTTGGTTTTTAGGATGTTTGTTAACATTTTCCTTGCATTGCCTTTGAACTTCTTCAAGGTTAGATACAAGTTATGTTCGAATGTTTATTAGCCACATGATTCAATCTTCAACTGTAAGATTCACGACATTATTTACACCTTAGATGTAAAAGCTAAGATGTAAGCCATGATTTGCAAATAATTGTGTTTGCTACATTATTGAATGTATTGTGTTGTAAGAAAATTTTGCCACATACAAAAGATCCGACCAATTATCTTGGTGATAATTAATCGTACATTGTAAATATTGCTCTAAGATTTGATTGACCCGTTTTGTTTGCCCATTTATTTGGGGATGGAAGGTTGATGACAACTTCACCTTAGGAATCATACTTATTAAGATGGAGAAAAAAATGATATTCATCCTTATGAAGATTTAGACAAATTTAGCTTTAAACCATTTATGAAATGCAAAAATTAATCATCTTTCTATATTTTTAACTACACCCTAAAAACCAAATATAAATATTGGGCTTTCATTATGAGAAATCACATCCATTGAAACCACACTACCCTACAACTAAAATTCAAAAAAAATTCATATACAACTATTATGCAACTATCCCTTTGTATTACAACTACTATCACTACGAGAATTCTTGATGTTTGCAACTTGTCCATGTGCAACAACATGCAACCAAATGTGAGTACAAATGGTTGCTTATGCAACTACTTTTCAAATTTGGATGAAGTTTAGTCTTCTTTTCAACTAGATTGCGACTAAGACCTATTTCATCCTTAAATTGTGTTGTTTTTTATAATGTCTTTGTATTTTTTACAACATTGTATATACATTTAGTTGCAAATGTAACCAAGATAGTCACATGCTAATTATATAAGGTATTAAGCTACTTAGCTAGCAAGGATGTACCTAGATATATATACACCTACCTATCTACTAATACCTACTTACCTACTTATTAGATAACTACCTACTTATTTAGTACCTACCTACTTATAAACCTAGACCACATGGTACTTAGCCTAGGTTTGGTGACATGTGGCATTGCCTACGTTTACATGTAAACCTAAACATGACATGTCGAACATAGCTTAAACCTAAGCCATGCAACATGGCACTTATACTAGGCTTAATCCATAGGTGCCATGTGGCAATTTTAAGCCTAACATAAATGCCACATGGCACATATGCTAGGCCATGCCACATGGCATCTAAGCAAGGCATAGGGCATGCCACATATGTTAAGCCCAGGCCATGCCATGTAGCACATAGGCTAGGTCTAAACCATCCCACATGGCATTTAGGCACAACATAGGACATGGCACATAGGCTAGGTTTCAGCCATGCCACATGGCACCTATGCTACACTTAAGCCATGCCATGTGACACATAGGCTAAACTATGACATGGCACAGATGTTAGGTGTAGGCCATGCCATGTAGCATCTAGGCAAGGCATAAGACATGCCACATATACTAGTTTTAGGCCATGCCATGTGGCAAATAGGCTAGGTCTAAGCCATCCCATGGCATTTAAATACAACATATGAAATGTCACATGGCACATATGTTAGGCTTAAGCCATGCCACATGGCACATATGCTAGGTCTAATCCATGCCACATGGCACTTAAGCTAGGTTAGGACATGCCATGTGGCACCTAGGTTAGGCTAGGATAGGACATGCCACATGGCATATATGTAAGGCCTAGGCCATGCCATGCGGCACCTAGGCTATGCCTATGACATGCCACATGTCACCGAAGTTAGGCTATGCCATGCCACATGGCACATATGCTAAGTCTAGGACATGCCATATGGCAACTAGGCAAGGCTTAGGTAATGCCATGTGGCAATTTTATATGACATGCCACATGGCACCTAGGCTATGGTAGGACATGGCACATAGGCTAGGTTTAAGCCATGCCACATGCACCTAATTAACCTTTTTTCCATGTCACATGGCAACATGATTATGTGCCACATCATAAAATGTGTTACTTAATAGGTTAGGTTAGTAAGTTGTAAATTAGTTTAGAAGTATTAGGTTAAGCTAGGTAGTCATTAGTAGCCTAAGTAATTGCACCAATAATTACAACTAAAAAATTATATCCCATATGTTTTACCTCCCATTTTAATTTTGTCAACTACATGAGGAGGTGCCCAAGGAGCATAATGTACAAATTAAGATGCAATTGCATTTTGGGATGGGCCAATCAACAAAGTTCAACCTTAATTAAGCCCAAAAAGAAATATGGTATTTTTGATAGATGCCATGTGGCTTAAATCTAGGCCTAACTTAAGTGGCATAGGTCTAGACCTAGCCTAGGTGACACGTGGCCTAAATCTAAGCCTTATTTAGGTGATCATTTAAGCTAGGCCTAAAAGTGGCAAGTGGCATATGTTTACACCTAGGTGCCACATGGCATATGTGTAGACCGAAATAAGTTAGGCGCCATGTGGCATTTAACTTATGTGGCACTTAATTTAGACATGTGCCATGTGACACCTAGGTGCCATGTGGCCTTGGTTTAAACCTATGTGCCATGTAAGTTATATAGGTGCAATGTGGCGTAGGTTTAAGTGAGTGCCACGCAGTATAATGCAATTGGTCGCCAATATAATTACAATTTTAGTTGTAAAACCATTCATGTATACACTATATGGTGACCATATATGTATTCAATGAAAAAATATTTCATTTGTCGCATGCAACTTGTCATTTATTACTACAACCAATTTAGTCACAAATGTTGCTTGCATCTAAAAACTAGTTTTAAATGATAGTTGCATGCGATGGTATTTTTAATAGTGTATGCAAATATCCCCTTAGATATATGATGTATTAATAAATAAATGATCACGTTAAAAAATCAATTAATTGTATTATAGTTATAAGTGAGTTGAAAATGGGTCTTCTATACAATAATTTATACACATTGTACATACATATGTAGTCAACAATGTTTGACTTTTTTAAGGAGTTACATGTGGCAACTATTTTAGAATTATTACAAATGTGTCACTAAAGCAACAACTATGTTGCAATTAATGTACAATGTACATACATGCAATTACGCCACATGTCCACATGTCCACCACTCATTATGGGATACATTTGCAATTAATTTTTGATTATGATTCCCATTGATAAATTAGTATGGTCACTAGTGCACCACTACTAAAATACTACTATTCAACTATGTTATGATTATAAAATAATTACTTATAACTTAATAAGGATACATATTCATCAATTATTTATATCTTCATCATATATGTTTCATTTGGAGTGATTTAAAATGTTATGAGAGTGCTACCTCAAGTTCTAAAAATCACCTTTGAAGTGCAAAGGAAAATGAATAATGAAAAAATAACAAGATTAGAAATAAACTTTCCAATTTACAAAACATGTATTTTTTTAATTTTTTTTTTGGACCCCTCTTACTTTCAAACCTCATAACTTTTTTAATTTTTTATTCATTTTAAACAATTTAAAGTGTTATAAGAAGACCATTTAAAGTTTTACAAATTATCTTTGAATTCTAACAACAATAAAGCAACATACAAGGAATTTTGTGAGTGTTTGGAAACTGGCCTTTATAGCATTTGGTGGTTTGTTTTTTGAATTGTTGACCTTCTATTTTGAGGGGCCATAACTTTTTCAATTTTATTCCATTTTTTACAATTTTTATTACATTAGACGCGCCAATAGGAGGGGTTCAAGTTTTGTTTAAATGCCAAAAACAATGGAGCCCTCCCCTTGGATCTGGCCTACCTTGAACTATTTATATTTATATTTTTTCCAAAATACAATTAATATGCCATGTGGCAATTTTTTATTGTGTCACATGTCAAAATCTTGAACCATCATTAACAATCATAATGGATGATGGCAATCAATATTTTATAAAAAAATTAATGTCTAAAAATCTTCATAATGGCACATTATATATTTTAATAGATGAATGACAATTAATGACATCAACATGACATCATGGATGTAATTATAATGGAGTTGAATAGTAGTTGAAAATGAGTTGTTTTGACTGAATTGTAATTGAGTTTTATTGAATTACATTTGTAATTCATACAACTTATCTATTAAAACTCACAACATATAAATATAATGAGTTACAAGTGTCTTTTGCAATTCAAAAATTGAGTTGCAAGGCCAATTGTAAAACACCCATTTTTATCATAATGGTTTTTTATTAATTTTCTTTCCTCTTTTTTGGTGATTAAAATTTTTCAAAATTACTTAATTTTTATATTTTGTATTTCATTTTTTAATAAAATTTTGCCAATGCCAATTTCAAAAGAATACCAATTTGAACTTTGGGTCAATGTTGAATGGTTATCAAAAATAGGATAAAATCTTTAAATGTTACTAACGTAAATTTTATGATCCAAAATTGTGATTGTCAAAAGATCAAAAAATTGGTTCTTAATAAGGTAAATACGTTAGTGAGCAAACATTTAAAAACTCAAAGGAGGTCTCTTCACACATCATTCCTTTGTATATGAAGCTCCAAGAACATTTGGGCTTCACATTGCTTTGCATTACTAGTGACGATGATTAAATTATTTTATGTGAACATAATAATTTTGTTGTAATCAATTTTAAATTTTTTAAAAGATAAAATTTTGTAAATTTCACTAGATGTTATTTTGTTCCATTAATATTGTTTTACATTCTTGATTTATTAAGCAAAATGCTAACAAAAGTCTGATTCATTAAAGAAGTTCACAATAAAACATAAACAAACAAAATTAAAAAAACATTGAAAAGTTGCAAGAAAAACAATAAGATATAAATAGACAAAAGGGAAAAAAAAAATTGAAATGAAATTTGATTTATGACAATTATAATCTAGAATGATTCTAGAATTGTCATAGTGATAATCACCAAAATCCCATCCTATATAAACTAGTTCTGATTAAACATCATCATTGGAATTTGTAGCTATAGGGCTTAGTGATGAATGAATTAAAACGTATTAGAATTTTGATTTTAAAGTCTTTGATTGTTGCATCTTTGCCTTTAACATACAATTTTTTTTTTAAAGCCCTAGTTGGTGCACCCATTAGATTCTAAATCACTCAAAATGAATTATGATGAGAAATATATGGGGTTAGAACTATAGAAGGGTTTAGAACTTTTGGATTTTTATTTTTATTTTTTGAAGCAAACTATTATTCATTTTCTTCTTATTTTCTTGCATTGCTCTTTTATTTTTAAAGCTCCAAGAACATTTGAACTCCTTCAGTTTGCACATCCAATGACATAAAGTCACTCAATTTGGTGAAGGAATGAGGAAAATGTTAAAAATTATTCGATGATAAATATGTGTGCTCAATGATGAACAATTTTACCTATATTAACATAGTTTTCAAAAGACATCTTAAAAATCAAATAACCACTTGCATTACCTCCTATTCTCAGCTAGTTGTGTTTGCCCCATTCATGTTTAGTAAAAGCTAAAATCATACATCTAAGGGCAATAATAAATTTTTATAACATAAAAGGCAACAACAATACAAAAAATTTAATCAATTAAAAACTAATTTGATTATGATTTTTGTTATTAAATCTTCATCAAAGCCTTATTGAAGTTTTTAAAATACCATCAAATTAATTAGAAATAATAATATTTCAAAAAAAATTATATTAAAATTATATTTTATTTTAAAATTGATGAGTTTTATTTCAATAAATACTTGCATACTTTTTTTAAAATCTCATTTTAATAAGATTTAAAGGAATTAAAGCTAATTATTTGTATGTTTATCAAACAAATTTCATTTAAAAAATTAGTCATATGATTGGTTTCTACATTTCATAGTGATATGAAACCTCATAATACAAAAAGGCAAGTGACAACCCCAAAAAATAAAAAGGCATGATTAAATCAGTTATTCAACATTCATATTTTGAGAATGAACCCAACAAATAGATGGGTAGAGTTCAAAACAACCCATCAATTGGATGGGTGCACCCAAAATCTACACATGGGCGTCCATTAGCTTGGGGAAATAGAATTTTTTTTAAAAATCAAATAACTAGCTGCCTTACCTCCAGTTCTTGACCAGTTCCTCTATGAAAACTGGCAATATATTGTTGATGTGTTTGAAATAATCAGAACCGTCGGTTCTTTGATCCTGATTTTTTATTCAAAATACCGGATGTGCGATTCCATGATTGATTGTCACATATTAAACTGCCGGTTATTCACAAAATCAAATACTGGCCCAACGCCGGTTTGGCAGTTAATTTTGTAAGGGTTAGTTGGAAGCTAAGAGACTAGAGTTGGTGGCGGAAAGAAAGGAGGGATTATGGAATGAAAATCATCGGTTCTTTCACAGAACCGCTCATTCTTTGATTCTGATTTTTCTTTCAAACACCCATACCTAGTGGCAGGTTCTTTTATTCTGATTTTTCTTTCGGAATACCAGAACTGGCGGTTTTCCAACTGATTCTTAATTGTGTTATTGATCTGATCTCTCTTTGAAATAAAGAGAACCGGTGGTTTTCTGTTTGGTTCTGAAAACATGCTTTTAGAAAACGCGGAAGTGACGGTTATTTACAGATTCAAATACCCGCTCAACACTGGTTGGTTTGGCTTTTTTAGGGTTTGGAGATCAGTCCTGTGCTGCAGGTTGGTTGGAAGCAAAGAGACTAGAGTTGTGGGTGGGTGGCAAGAAACAAACAAACAAAGAAAAAAGAAAGGGAGTTTGGTGGGTGCCGAAGCGAAAGAGAGAGAGTGGAAGGAGAAGAAGAAACTTGTGATTTCTGTTTGTTCTCTTTGTGAATGCTTTTGCAAGCTCTACCAAACGGGATCGGGATGGGGAAGGGGATCCAGACATCGTCTTCGTCTTCCCTGGGGCTGCTTCCAGTCTTGAGGGAGGTTGGTGACATTGTGGACAAGAGAAGAACCACATTGTCCAATGATCAACATCGTGGTGGTGGTGATGCCCCTAGCAGCAAGAACAACAACAGCAGCATGGTGAGTTCCAGCTTAGAGAGCATCAGTGCAGGTGGAAATGGGAAAGAAGAACCAGCGAGCTTGCCATTGATTGTGGCGCTGAATTGTCTACCGGACTGTAGATTGGAACAAGAAGCACTGGCGGGTGTTGCTGTAATCGAGCATGTGAGTTTGGGACAAGTCGCAGAGGGTAAGATTGAGGCAGCAGCGGCTGTTTTGGTTCATTCTCTTGCTTATTTGCCTCGTGCTGCTCAGCGGCGGTTACAACCCTGGCAGTTGATTCTGAGCTTGAGTTGTGCGGACAAAGCAGTGGATTCAGCTATGGCCAATGAATTAGGGTTGCAGTTAGTGCATGTAGACAGTGGAAGGGCAGAGGAGATAGCAGACACAGTCATGGCATTGCTGTTAGGTCTTTTGCGCCACACCCATTTGTTGGCTTCACAGGGCTATGCCAGTGGGGGTTGGCTGGGCACCATTCATGCATCATGCAGAGGAATGCGGCGTTGCCGAGGAATGGTTCTGGGGATAGTGGGAACATCGGCTTCAGCATATGCAGTTGCCATTCGCAGTCTGGCATTCAGGATGAATGTCATATACTTTGATCCTCTGGAGGTAACTGTAGCTTTTTTACTTTCTTTCTTTCTTTCTTCATCAGTTTCACAGATGGCATAAAGTGATGTTATCTGGAGGCTTTTGCTGATTGTCAAGCATCAGGATGGAAGCCATTTTCATTTGTTGTTCTCTTCTCTGGCTTTTTCTTAATTGTAAGAGTGGAGATTTCTCGATTCTTATGAGAGAATGTGCAAATCACATTTAAGTAAATATGCCTTTTGTAATGCAACAGAAGAAAGGAGGAGGTGGGCAGAGCAACAAATTATTTCCTCCAGGTGTGAAGAAGGTAGAAACTCTGAAGGATCTGCTATCAGCCAGTGATATGGTCACCCTCCATTGTGCACTGACCAACGACACTGTTCAACTTATCAATGCTGACAGTTTGCAGTACATCAAGCAAGGTCTTATTCTCTTGAGCTTGACCTAAAATGTGATTCTGAGAAGGAGCTTGTAGACATACCCATTGTACTTTGGAGCCACCAGTCTCTGTTCTAGAGTGATGGTCATAATTATGGTCGTCATATGGTACTGGTTGTGCATATATATTTTAGAGAATGTTGTTCCCAACTTATTTTGATGGGGGACATGGGTGTTTGGGCAGGTGCGGTGATTGTCAACACTGGTAGCAGCTACTTGATCGATGACTGTGCGCTGAAGCAGGCCCTCAATGATGGCAGTGTTGCTGGTTGTGCTCTTGATGGTGTTGAAGGCCCTCAGTGGCTTGAAGCCTGGGTATGCATTCTGGAGGCTCCTGATATCACTTTGTTGCAGTAGTATAGGGACAAATTTCTTCTCATTTAAAAATTTCAGGAATGAGCAGGAGCAATACCTGCTGGTGGGTCTGTTGTCAGTAATAAATTGGTCTGCTAATTGCAGGTCCGAGATATTCCAAATGTTTTGGTGCTTCCTCGTAGTGCTGACTACAGTGAGGAGGTATGGGCAGAGATTCGGGCCAAGGTTGTATCTGTATTGTGCTCATTTCTAGTTGATGGTGTTATTCCCACAAATGCTGCCTCTGAGGATGATGATGACCTACAAGATATCATGTGGCAAGAGGGGCATCAAGACAAGTCAGACAAGGAGAGCCTGACTAGGGGTGGGAGAAATCCTGACTGCCAGCAACTAGGAGATAGTTCCTCTGGGCAGGAGCTTTGGCACAAACAGATGTTCTTCCAGAATGCAGATCCACTCACTCTACCTGAGGATAGCACAATGGAAAATATGTTAGGGCAAGGTGACGTGCACCACAGCCATGAAAAGGGTGGAGGGAAGAAAGGTAAGAGGAGATCTGGCCGAAGGAAAATTCAGCAACCAGCAGATGCGTTCGCTCCACAAGATCAGGAACTCAACTGGGTGGCTCTGCCTCGAGATGATCGTGGGGCAAGTGTGAGTGGGAGAGACAGTCTGGTGAATTCAAATTCCCGCTTTGATTCACCAGCAGATGACAAGTACAAATGTGGTGGTGAAACCTTTGGAGGGCAAGAAGGACATCCTGGGGGTCAATCAGAAGATACTTTGGCTATTGATAAACTGAAAGAAGGGTTGGTGGTAGCCTTACGTATGCAGTCTGGGCCTGGGTACTATGTGGCCAGGCAGAGGGGGCCAGGCCGTGGCTGGTGCTTGGATACCATGTCAAATGTCACAGCAAGAGACCCTGCTGCACAGTTTCTTGTTGTGGTACGCAATAGGGTGAGATTTATGCGCTTTCCTGTCAGCCATCTGTCTGATCTAGGTCAGTTTTGGAAACACTGCCTTCATCAGAGTTATGGCAGCTCTCACTGCTATTCATGATGAAGGTGATGGTCTGACATGTTGTGAGTGGCACTCACAAGGTTATGACCATGCTCATTCTCATCAAGTTAGTTTCAGTTTTGCTGGAATTGATGGAATGGTGACCTTCAAGGTATGGTTGTGGAGTTTTCTCTGCAAACTCTCAGATATGTTCTCTCAAGTTTTTTTCTTTACATGCTCTTTAAAGTCCAGAGGAGCACCTACTGATGGATGATGCCTCTTCTTCCATGTGCAGGAGCGCATTGGTTTACGCTCATTGGCAGCAGGAGGCAAATTGTTGCAGGTAGTGGTTTAGGGTTTGATGGTTGATGTCTTTAGGAGAAATGGTTATGCTCGAATACAATGTTGTCAGTGTGGATCTCATTTTGGCTGCTTTTGCTGATTAAGTACATAAGCAGTAGTAAAGGAGTTACATCTCTACAGTGTGGGTTGGACTTTTCCTGTCATGAATGATGTAGTTGTAATATGGTATGTGTGATCTATCTGGGAGTTGAATGTGATATAGTGTGGGATTTCATTGTGGTTACATTGCAGGCAAACAAGAAATTGGAGATGGTTTTTGTGAACCATACATTTGATGTCTGGGAAAGTTGGATGGTGGACGGTGCCAACTTGGCTGATTGCAGTTTGACCAACAGTAAATTTCGCTCTGTAAGCTCCTAAACCTAATGTGTGAAGTCCCCTCCCTTAGTTACATGTCTGAGGAAACTTGCTTTCCCATGCAGACATTCTTTCACTGCATTCTGCATGGCAAGGTCAACCAGGCATGGGATCCAAAATAGCTGCTCTGTCAGAATTAATGATGAGCCATTGTGGTTATTTAGAAGAAACCTTTCTAGTTGTTATAAACATGCATTCAGCGAGGTGGAATAAGGGCTCTTTTCTGTCTTGCAGAAAATGAACAATGATAAAAACTGGGGTGTGTTTCTCTTTCAAAATACCTTACATTGACATATGGCCATGCAGGTGAATCTTGATGTATCGGTGGAAATTTTGGCAGCAGTTGGTGAAGATGATGGAGTTGCACGCTGGTTGCATCCAGGAAGCTAAGTTCATTTTGATGACTTGCAACACCTTTGTGGAATGCACATTCACATACTAGGGTGCATTTGTTGCACAATGTGTCTGAGTTTTGATGTGGTGTGCACATGGGACTTGAGTAGTGCTTCATCTCTGTTCCACCCTTTAAGCTTCTGTTTTCAGGAACATTTGCAAATTGACATTAACTGGTACCAACCAGAAAGAGCTGCTATGTGCAGAGCTGCCGTGTACAGAGTTGCTGAACAGTAATGTGCTAGACAGGGATTCTCAACAAGTCCAAAAATGATTCAAAGAATTATGCAACATCTAGGGTTTGTCATGGATAGCTGGAGACTAGCCCTAAGTCCCACTGGAAGAGAACTGAAAATAATGTCTGTAGGAGGAACCATCTTTCTGCAGGCACCAGTAGAGTCAGAATGCACCAAAATGTGATATCTATAGACATGTAAATTCTTACTAGCTGCATCAAATCTGATCACAGAGAAGCTCCACAGTTGTTTAGTACTGCAGGAAAGCCAACAAACTCCTGATTCTAGCAGGCAAATTTGCCAGACTAAAATTGTTTTGTTGTCACAAAACTTTCCAGATGGTGCAAAATTTTGAATGCCATGTTTGCATATTGCTTGCCTTTACTCTGAAGGTGGAATATACATGTTCTGGATGGCAAGTGGCACCCTCTTGCATGTTCTGGTAATTTCACGTCAATAAGACATAGATGCTCCTGTTTTCTTGTTTTTGGGTTGGGGACTAGGTCATCATCTCATTATCTTCATGGCCTTTTGAAGCAGAAGAAACACTTCTGAGAATATGCATGTGTTCCTGGAAGGTCATGTTTCCAAAGGTTATTACTATGACTAGGTCTTTCTGTTGCCTCTGGAAATGCAATGGAAACCCATGGTGCAGATGCTTGTTTGCATATATGGTTTGCCCAACAACACAACACTTGCTTCCTCCTACATTCTGTTGCTTGAGTTGGATCTGTAGAAACATTTCTCACCCTTGCTGAAAACAACCAGGGGTTTTTTGATCCAAAACTGTTTGCTTGATCATTTCTCCCACCCCACACTTTGTGATGACATTTGGAAAGTCCTTTGCAAAGCCATCTGTGCTCTAATCAGCATATGCACAGGAGATTGCCGGCAAATCTCTTTGTACACTTGCACTCTGCATCTGAACACAAAGCATTGGGGTGAAGAAGCGTGTTACAATTAATACCACATTCCAGAATATAACAGAAGACGAGACGATTGGCGCTCCTGCTTCTCGGAGAGGTGAACAGCATATTCCGCGTGATCATGAAACGCGGGTTGCATCGCGGAATCGTCACATATTCTAGAATGGTCGTATTAAAGTGACGTGCCACGAAGCTTTTAATTCACTACTGTAGAAGGGTGATTCCGAATGAATTTCCGATGCTTCCAGTAACTTCCGGAATGTCATCTATATTTGTGGGTGATTCCGACTGAATTTCCGATGCTTCCAGTAACATCCGGAATGTGGTAGAGGAGAGTGACTGGAATCTCATCTATATTTGCGCTCTCTCCCTGCTTTACTTCCGTTGTCTCTTTCTCTCGTCTCTCACTTTCGTTTCCTACGAGTCTGCAAAAGAGCTGTTGGATAAGCATCGCGAAGTGTATTTTTGGTTGCAATTTGCATTGTGTTTTTTCTTGTCTGCAGTTCCCGGTAGTTAAGAAATTTCGAGACGTTTGTGGTGAAGTGCGGTTTTTTTTGGTGTAGAAAACTTGACTTAGAGCGGAGTGTTTCTTTTGTGTTTTTGCCCTCGGTGTGGTGAGAGAGAACGAAGATTTGAAGTTTCGTGTGTGTGTGCTTTTCTTTCTTTTTTCTTTTCCCCCTTGGTGTAGGTTTTGGAGAGGGAAAGAGATGGGAGGCGGCTTGCTCGATAATTTGTCGCCGTATGATATGTATGAGCCGACGCGTACTGGAGTGAGAAATGGTGCCTACTCGTGGCCGCGTTCTCCTGTGATGATGGATCCTCACGTGTTTCGGGAGCAACCAGGGTATAACGCTGCCGCTGCTCCTGCGAGTAGGTACGTGAGACCGCAATGGAACGATCGGCCTACTTCTGTTGGTGCTTCTCCTATACGTCGTAGTACGGGAGAAGCGCGAGATTCTCCTGCTGTCGACAGAAGTGAAAGAAGGAGCTCTCCAGCAGTGCGGAAGGTAAGAACGATTCCTGTTCAAGATGGCAGCTATGAGACGCCTCAGAAGCGAACCTCAGCCAACAAAGCAGCGCCTGTGCTTGTGGTTAAAGAATCGGGGAAGGACCGGTTTCCTTCCGTGAAGAAAAGTTCGAGAGCAGCTGTGGGCGTGACTTCGGCAGCTACCGTGATCCAAAGTGTGTATCGGGGCTATGCTGTGCGTCGCACGGAGCCGCTCAAGCATTTGCGAATTATCTCGAAGGTTCGATTGGAGCTGAAGGAACTTGTAAACCGAATGGCGGAGCCGGAGCAGTTCGACAAGCTCCGGAGAGACGGTCTGGAGCGTCTGAAATGGAATGAGGTAAGTATGGCAATGTTGCTGCGCCTCGACTCCATACAAGGCGCGCATCCGGTAGTTAGGGACATCAGGAAATCTGTTGCCAAGGAGGTCGTGCAGTTCCAAGAGATCGTCGATGCAGCTTTGAACTCTCATGACAACAAAGAAACGGGAGTCGAAGGAAGGGAGAATGGCGATGACTTGAAGACTAGGAGTGACACGATTCATGACGAAGAAATCGTTGCGGAGCTGAATGATACGGAAGAAGGGAGTGGTGGCTCCTCTGTACGCAGAGATGGCGAAAGTGCAGGAGCACATGTCCAGGAGTCGGAGGGAGAGTCTGTCCTGGAACACATGGATGTTGAAGGGAGCACAGTCGTTGAAGAAGACGAGCTTGATGAGACTGACTCCCATATGGAGGTGGAAACTCCTGTGTCTTTGCCGATCTCTTCGCAGTCCGCCTGCATTGCAGATACCGAGATGGCCCATACTGGTGAATGGAGCATCCCGGTGGTGAACTTCGTTCCACAACCACCCCAGGCCGCATCGAGTGATCTGCCTGAAACCGCTGACCTGAACTTGTTGCATGTGAATAGAACTGGGCAATGGAAGTGCAGACAAGACACTGTAGATGCAAGTGGTACATGGGTGAAATCTACCCATCATGATGACACTCGAGCTGCAGCTGAAGAGGCTGGCCATGCTGGGGTTTCTTCTGGTCAGGAGGATTTGGTGATGGAGTGTCTTGTTGGTGGAGGGTCTCCCTTTCTTCAGGCAATTGCCAAGGATTCTGGAAGAGACAGTGGTGACTACAAGAAGATGAAGGATGATACACAATGTAAAGATATTGAAGAGCTGCAGCCAGAGGCACATAATATTGGTAATGATGATGCGACAGAGCTCAAAGTAATTGCACAGGAGGAAGTTTCAGTGAACATGCAGGAGGAAGTTGTGATGGGCAACTCTCAGCTTGAAGAAGCTGGAAGATTAGGCAGCAGTACTGAGGTGTTGGTATCCACTAAAAGTGAATCAGATCCAGGGAGCAATCCTCTGGTGATAGAGGAATCTTCTGACCACAAGAACAAGCTTTCAAGGAATATGCAGACCTCTGGAATGGTTGAGGAGGAGATGGATGTTGGTAAAGTTGAGCCTGCAGCATGTCTTGTCAATGTGGATCTGGAGCAGGATGTTCCTATGGGTGCAATGATGTGTGATGAATGTGGAAGTCCAGGTAGGAGCACAGAGGTGATGCTTGCTAATGGTGACAAACCAGATTCCAATCATGAAATTGTGCTTCTTGGACGGACAGGGGTGGCTGGAGCAGCTGAAGGAGAAGCTGACCATGGGAACAGTGAATATGTGTCCTATTTGCCTTGCTTGCAGCTCAAAACTCTTCAAGGTAGTGGCCATGGTGACAGAATTCAGGCAATTTCAGGAGATTTGGGAATAGTTGCAACTGAGGTTGGTGAGATGCATCCTTCAACTGCAATAGTTTTTCCAGAACTTACAAGTTTAGGAGAGGGCACAGGCTTGTCAGATCGAGCTTTGATGCAGAAATTGATGGAAGAAAATAGGAAATTGAAGGCAGCAATTGGAGAGGTTTTGCAATGGGGGAAACAACAAAGTGACATCATCCACAACCTGGCAAAAAGAATTGAGCAGCTGGAAGCAAAGGTATCTGATTCAGACTTGCTCAAGAATGGTATGAATGTCATCAAGAAAAGAAGCAAGACTGTTGGTATGCTCCCCAGAGATACCCTCTCAGCAGGAGAAGAAGTGGAGAGTGTCTGCAGACCTCCAAGGAGTGGTAGGTTTGGGAGACATCATGGCAGGAATAGATTACACCATCTGGAGGATGGGCATTGGTCTTCATCAGCTGAGTCTGAAGAGTTTTTTTAGAGTTTTTTTCTCTGAATGTGAAATGTTGACCTCCTGCACACAGTATGGTTTTCCACTTGTTCAGATTTACGCCAAGGAGTTTTCTGATATCCATAGCATGTGGAACCATGGAGGCTTTTTCCCTGCATTGAAGCTTTTACACTTAGAGTGCACTGCTAAGTAGCACATGAGGGTAGAAATGGAAAGGATGGTATTTTCTTTCATTTTCAGATTTTATCAATTGGAAGATTTGGGAGAGAGGTATCTCTTGTACAGTTTCATCTTGCTGGCCAAGAGTATGGAGGATTGTTTCTTCTCCTTGGTCTGAGTATATATCCAAACAAATTCTCTCAAATGAGGATCTTATTGTGGCAACTTCTTTTCCATTCTATATACTTCTTGTATGTATTCTTTGCACTCTTGTTGTCCCAGGTATATGGAACGGTTGCGGATTTGTGAATGTGTCCACAATCTCATTGTGTGACTGTCATTTCTATCCTCACCTCATGTTAATTTCCCTCGTGCAACAATCTCATTCATAACTGTCATTTCTTCTCTCATCTCATGGTAATTTTCTTCTTGGTGCAACAGCTTGATGTGTAAACTTGGGTACAGTATTTGTGTTTGCAAGATATGTTTGGCAATCGAACATAACAACTTAAGTAAGAGTGTGTTACATTCTCCCAGGAAGATGCCTATTTTCTGTATGGAAATACACTAATCTTTTAGTACACAAGACTGGTGAAATTCTTTCTATGATGAACTTTTGGCACACTGGAATGTATTTTTGGTCTCAGAGATTAAAGAGTACTCTCAGTCAGCTGAATGCTCAACTTGCTTTTGGAATTTTTCTGCAAATACTTATGCAGCAATTGAACAATACTTGTTACTAATATTGTTGCTATGTGTAATAGTGTGGTGTTGTGTGTGGAACATGCATCATATAATTCGAAAGGTGAAGGGAAAAGGAAGTGGAATGGAGAATATGTTCTATAGTTACTTACATACTCATATGTGGTGGGTCAAGTGAACAACAGTTGATAACATCTTTGCCTCAACTAGGGTTACAAAATGTCAAGCATTTTGATCCCGTTCAAACTGAGAGTTTTCTTGATATTTACACCAGTTCTCTATATTGAAGAAACTTGCAGGAAATCTAGTTTGAATCATAAATTGTAATTGCAAATAGCATGTAAATGACTGTGCATAACCATGTAAGTGAAAATCATTTACATGGTCAGATTCATTTCACTTACCCTCATGTATATAATTTCATTTAAACTTACACAGAAGTAGCATAAATACTTTTCGTGTGTGTATAAAGCCATGTGAATAATTAGTGTAGTTTCACGCAACCCCAATCCTCACATTGGCACTTCATAGTGTATCAATTCAATCCATTCATTTTACATTAAAAAAATGCATGTTTGATTTTGAAGATCATTATGTACCATTTTTTTTGTAAAAGTGCATTTGCAAAGGTTGGTGAAGCACTTGACAGAAGGAAAAAGACATGTATACATGTTTTGCACTTATTATTTTTCCTATACTAAATATTACCTGCTTTTACACGGGTATGACATTGTGTGTAATTGTACTTATATTACACAGACGTTTCAACAGCTTTCTACCGCATGAAGTAGCTTTACAGAATGATCCACTTACACAACCAACATTGTAGACTTACGGAAATGTGGGTGAGATCTTATACACTTGAGGTATAAATTCCTCTTTTACACTCTCATGACATATATATTTAAACCATATACACACTCAACACTGGTCCAAACCCAATTAATTCTGAAGGATGTTCTAACATTGTCTGTTCAGAGTTCATGCCAAAGGAAAGGCTTTGAAAGTCCCATCTTTCATGTTATGAGACTCCAGAACATTGGGCATTCAAATTCTCAGGTGGACTTTACATCCTAACTTGATATCTGAAATCTCATGGAACAGGTTGTCTACAATGGATATGACGTAAGAAATGCTGTCAAATCACTACATCAAAATATGTCAATCTAGGATTCCACATTGTGAGCTAGATTTGAAAAATCAAATTGCAGTATGATTCAAAAATACCTGCCTGTAAACACTTTGAAGCTTGACACAAAACATTTGAAAACATAAAGGACTTCAGGAGCTTAGAACTTGTCAGGAACATAGGTGGGCAGGTGGTATCTTGTCATTCATCATTTTGCCTTTTGGCAAAGAAAAGGAATACATGTATCTTCTCATATACTGATAACTCTTTCTGTACTTAGAATTCAAGTCAACCTGAATAGAGAGTTGGGATGACCTGACAACAAAGGTATAGAGATTCCAAATCTGACAACAGAAGAGGAAAAGAGGAAAATACAACCCTGAAGAACAGCAACAAATTTTCTTTAAAAAGGATCAATTTGAACAGCAGCAAAAATCACAAGCATGTTCAGTGACCTCCCAAGTTCAACATGAAGGGCAGTGACCAGCTACCACAACATCCCCACTGACTTCATCAGCTGAACAGTGGGTGGAGGTCAATGTCGTACATCATCCAACATATTGAGTTTGTCTCAAGACTTGCAGTAATGGTGGCCAAAAACAAAGTGCACAATGGAGAAGAATTAAAAACTGAACTCCTCACAGATGGGCAGTGGCACTAAGAAGAGGCCAAAGATAACAGTTCCTTCTCAAGTCTTTTAGCCCCACGAAGCATTTCCAAAGCCTCTGCTTGCTTTCCCGCACGCTTGAGCTCAAGGGCTCGCACCTTCTCAGCCCGAATCCTCTCCTCAAGTTGCTGCCTCTGTTCATCTAATGCAACTGGGATGATCTTTGGAAATCCTGCATTAGCTCCCAACTTAGGCTTCAAACTACCTCCTGATGGTTGAGCCACAACGGCAGGTGCCTTGTTTACACTTGGCACACTTCCCTTGGTTGCATTCCTGCCTGGCAATTCCCCTCCTGTGATCCCTAGTCCTTTCAATGCAGCTAAAAGCTGCGGGTCAAGTAAATCCTCTACTCCATCAACATCTCCAGCATCCTGGTGCACATGGGTAGGATCCAAATCTTCCATTTGCTGCTCAAGTGATTTAGCCAGCTCAAATTCAGCATCAGCTTCATCAGTTTTTCCTTCCCGCCGCAAGGCCAGGGCTTTCCGTTTATGACCAAGAGACTCCTGCTGAAGCTTCATACGGTCTTTTCCTTGTCGCACTTGCTGTTGCATTTGCTCCTTGTGTGTTGGACCTTTTACAGGCAGGCTGTTCTTCGTCCTTGAGGCAGATGATTGTTCTGGTTGAGTTTTCAAACGTGTAGACTCAGAAGATGTTCCTGCAGAAACTCAACCAATACTGACAAAATTGGCAAAAAAAAGAAACATTCCAATGGAAATAGCATTGCAGCAGTGATACATATTTATGAGATTGCAGACAGAGAAATCCCCATGACAGTTTGAGGGGAACAAAAACATGATTGCAGTCATAAGCTTATGAGAATTGCTCACAAAGTGACCCTCACCTGCATCACAAATAGCATTGACAAGCTGTCATGACTACCCACTGCCTCCATCAGCTCCCAATGGTGGGTATAATAGATAAGTACATATCTAATATGCCTAGAATTTCAGGCAAAACTTACACAGAATCTGCATCATGAGTTTCTGTTGCAAGTCCCCAGTTTCTGAAGTCCAAGTTCAATTACAATTTTGTCTATAGTTAATCTCAGACCAAAACACTTCAGATATAGAAGAGACATGTACCAGATGAAGAGGTTGGGCTTGCAAGGTTGGAAACTTGCACAAGGGACTGTGTCTTCTCTTGGTTGTTTAGACCATCAGCACGATGATCATCCAATTGTTTTTCTAGCAATTTGGCCTGTCGGAGCTCCTCCCTGGCCTCCACTTGCTTCCCTTCTCGTTTCAAAGCCAGGGCCTTGCGTTTATGAGACAATATCTCTTGTGGCAAGCTTTCTTTAGATGTTCCAGATGACTTCTCCCTTCCAATGTTTGCAGAGCTTGTTTTTCTTTCAGCTTTAACATCCTCTGAATGATAGCTTGATGAAGGAGTTTGTGGAGGAGCCCATTCTGGCATTTTGACAGTAGTAGGAGATGACTCCACCTTTGATGGCATGTTTTGGCTACTGTCAAGCTTGCTATCTCTCAACCCTTTTGTTGCAACCATTTTCATTGCATTTGAAGCTCCAGACTGTGGTGGACCAATTCCAAGCCCTTGAAGAGCTGACATAAGATCTGGATCAAAGATATCTTCAACAACTGCATCCTCATCATTATCATCATTGTCAATCTGATTTGCTGGTTTCTTTTGCTGAGGCAGTTCTTCCATGACTGTGTGTCCCTCTGCAGCCTGGTTTGGATTCCAATTGTCCCCTGAAAGTAGGTCCATGAATTCTGTGCGCCAAAAATGATGTGGCTTTTGAGCAGCTGCTTTCACCTTGGGAGCAGCATGCTCAGGCTCAAGACCTACAGCCATACCTATCTCACCATACTCACCCTTGAAAGGATTCTCTTCCTCCTTTTTGACATGTTTCTTTGCTGGCACAGCTTCGCCTCGCTTTTTTACTTGCCACATGGGAGCATCCCAATCAAACTGCATCAGATTCTCATCAATCTTCATCTCCCCTTTGCCTGCTGTCACTTTGGGATTCTTCTCCATTACAGTTCCTTTTGCTTGTGTTACTACACTCTTGATCTCTGGTCTAGGAGCTTGACGTACAGATTCAGACTGCTCAGCAGTGGCCAGATCTGGATGTAACAGGGTCTTTTCTTGAGGTATGGCATGCTTTGATGCAGGAGAGGTTTCTTGTTCCCCTTGCCATCCCAAGCCTTGCAAGGCAGCAAGAAGCTCTGGATCTTGCATATCATCATCAGTAACATCAACTTCCTCATCCAAAAACAGTGGTAAAGCAGCATGATCTTGCAGCCTGGATGCAACCTCCCGATTCCCTTCACTAGAGTGGGTCTTGGCAGATCTTTTGTTAGTGGGTTCAGGAGGCAAGGCAACAGCTGGTTGACTCTTGGATTGTTCCAATGTTTCAAGATCTTCTATCTGTTTTTCAAGTATTTTAGCTTTCTGGAGCTCAACCTGAGCTTCCTCCACTTTGCCCTCACGTTTTAGAGCAAGAGCTCGCCTCTTCAGCCCTAGTAACTCCTGTTGTAGTTGTGACTTTGACTTAATCTTCACAACTTCAGGTTTCTCAGCTACAGCTACAAGTGGTTCCATGGTCTTCATTTCATCTATTGGAATTTGAGGATTCTCACTGTTGCTGGTTTGTGTAGTCTCCTGCCAACCTACTGTTGCAAGGGCAGCAATTATGTCTGGGTCCATACCCTCATCCCCTTGAGCATCCTCCATTTCTTCCTCAGACCCAGAAAGTGCCTGGAGGGCCTGGGTGCCTCGTCGTACTGCCCGACTCTCCTTTAGCATTGCAGACGTCTCTTCTTGTTGCTGATATTCTGCAGTGAGCATTCCAGGTCATGCAAAGTTTAGCAAGATGCAAAGGTTTGTGCACAATCATAACCTCAAGCCTGCATCTTCTTGCAATGACACCCAACTTATCAGCTGAAAAAACTGTAAAGATTGAAAAGCAAGCAAGTTATATATAAACTTACCTGCCTGGAGCGTTTGTAGCCGCTGTTCCAGTATCTTGGCCTGCCGGAGCTCATCCCGAGCTTCTGCAGATCTTCCTTCCCGCTTCATGGCAAGAGCTGACCTCTTGATTGCAAGAATTTCCTGTTGAAGTGAAACTTTGTCCGCAGGAGAAGGACTGACCTCCATCTTAAGGGCATGGGCAGAAGGTTCATCTTCAGCAAATCCCATTGCCCGGAGAGCTGCCATCATTTCTGGGTCATGCATATCATCATCTGTGACCTCCACTGTTTCATTACCATCATCCTCTACTCCAGGCAATGGGTCTTCTGGGACTGGAGCAGGTCTTGTGTGCACCATCCCTTCCAGCCTTTGTTCAAGTCGTTTTGCCTCACTGAGCTCAACTCTCGCTTCTGCAGTCTTTCCTTCTCTCTTCAGTGCCAATGCCTTTCTCTTATGGGCCACTATTTGGTCCTTCAAACTTGGCTCAATCACTTGAGCAGGTCTAGGCACTTTAGCTGTAGTCGCACTATTACGCTCCAGACCCAAAGCTTCTTCCTCCCATCCCATAGCTCTTAATGCTGCCACCATTTCTGGGTCCTCCATATCCGTTTCATCCACCTAATGCAACACATGTGCTAAGCCTATTTACTAATTGGCATTAGGTCAGCACCAAAGTGTCTAATCCTCACCTTGAAAACCCACTAAATTAGAAACCCAGTACTTGGGACAATGATACAAGGCCTTTGTAAATCTCAAGCAAGCAAAATAGATAGTAAAGAGACAACACTTATGCACAGTGCAGTACCTCAATATTAGGATCATCATCATCATCCAGCAAATTTGGCAACATCTCTGGTATAGACTGAGAAGCACCTGCCCGACCCTTGAGCACTTCTTCTTTATCAAGGCCACGTATTAAGGCTGCAAGCTCATCATCTGATGCATCATCGCCTTCTCTATCATCCTGACCCAGAAGAGCCATTTCTTCTGCCTGCTTTTCCAGTACCTTGGCCTTCCTCAACTCCTCTTTGGCCTCAGCCATATTCCCTTCACGTTTTAAAGCTAGTGCTCTTCGCTTGTGTGACAAAATTTGCATGGCTGTAGGGCCTTCTCTGACTGCACCAACTGGCTCCCCTACATCAATCACATTGATGCTTAGTACTACCAGCAGGCTCAACAAGAGAATATGATCACTTGGATGTTGTTCATTTTAGAATGTGTTCATCAGCAGCATTGAAAGCTCATGGTGAGAAGTCATCTGCTGAGGAGCACACCATATTATTTCCATTACTGCTAGTGACCTACAAACTCTCACATAGCATTGAAAGACACCCAAAACTCTTAACTAGGAGGAAAAGCCAATATATATTTTACACACACAGTTACCACACACCATAGCATCTAGGAAGAGAAAAGATAAACCTCTCAAAGAAACCTGTTTACCTGAACTCTTTGCTACTTGAGATGGCTTGGGAGCCATTTCACCACCGATTTCCAGTAGAAGTTCTTCTTCATTAGCACTTTGCTTTTTTCCAGTCTCATGGAGATCATTATCTGTCCATCCTAGGTCCTTCAACTCCTTGAGATAGTCATCTTTATCATCAGATGCCTTCTTCCCCTTGACAAGTTCATTTGAAGAAGCTCTCTGCTTTTGGCCAATGGGTTCTGACTTTTGTACCCCCGGGGATTTCTGCTCAATATCCTGAGACTCAGGGGAACCTGGAGAATCTGAACTGGACTTGACCAGGCTGCTTTTAGTTCGATGACCAGAAACATGGCTGCTAGAACTCACTGAAGTGGAAGCCGAAGCAGCACGCCGTTGGTTACGTTTGATCAGATGTTCCAGAGCCTCTGCTTGTCGCTCCATTTCCTTTCCCCGCTTAAAGGCTTTGAGAGCTTCATCATTTTTCCCTTCTCGCTTTAACACCAAATACTTCTTCTTCTCCTCATCTGCTTGCTGATGCAATTTTTCAGGTGAGATTGGGTCCTTCTCCTTCTCATCCTCAAGGTATACATCATTGCTCTCTTCTGAATGACTGTGTCTACGGTTCCCCAGAGTTCTCCTATCTCCATTTTTTTCAACCTGATGCGAAAACAGAGAAAGGACTGAGTGGTTGAACAATAGTCCATTACACACATGTTCAGTGAACTTCAACAGCCACTGTTAATGACCACCTCCCTCATACCTTCCCTGCTGACTTCATCACCTCCCAGTAGTGGGTATAGGTCAATGTCATACATTAACAACAGTACTGAGTCTGTTGCAACAACAATAGTAACAGGAAGACTGAGCCAGGATCCTAGATAGCTCTCAATAAACATACAAGAGAAGGAGATTTCCAATGAAACCAAGAAGAAAACCCAAAAGAGAACCAAACAAGGAAGGAGGCAGAGAAGAAATAAACAACAATGGAGAGCCGTTAAGAATAGTATGATCTCCTGAAAACAACTATTAAGTACAGAGAGACAGAGATGTATTTAAGTTAAAGAGACATTGGAACTGGATTGAACCTCATGATCTCCACTGTCTTTGCCAGCAGCACTTGCCAAAATTTCTTCCAAGCTCATATTGTTAGATGTTTCATCATCACCAAGAATCTGCTTCAGCAAATCTGCATCTGACATGCTGCTTGCTCTAGAGCCCCCTGAATGCACAGATCTTGATCATGAGAATAATTTTGTAATATTGGCTCTGGGACTGCTTTGACACTGGCCAGTGGAAGAGACCAGGACAAATTCCCTCAATTGGAACAAATCTTCTGCATGACAGCACTGATTGACCTAGTGGAGCACTGCTCAATCTGGGAAACCCTAATCTGACAGAATCTAAATGAGAATTCACTTAATTGGTTCCAGAAACTGATTGCTACCAGGTGTAAGTGGATGACATCCAAGCATGTGCAGTTAGATCTTAAGCTCATGGGATATGGAATCAACTCAAGTTAGGGCATAACAAACAGATTCAGCGGGAGGATAGCCATGAAAATCTGGCAACTCTATTGCTACTACAACATCAGAGTGTGGAGATTCAAGGAAGCCAGAGACATGTCAATAAGCAGAGGATTGAAAAAGGAAAATGTGCAAGACTTTCTGAGGTCTTGGAATGCACCAAACAAGCTCAGAAAGTGTAGTATACAAAACATAGTGAATATTGCAGTGGTCGGAAAAACATTTGGGCCAAGGAGATCTGGATTCTCACTAGCTACTGGGAAATTCAATTTCGGCAGAGAAGGCATTAATTCTCAGGTTGCGAATCAATCCAACATAATGAAAGGAGATTGGTTTGCAAAAACTGCAAAAGCGTCGTAAAGGGGAAGAAGAAGGATCGCACCTTTAGGGTTCTTGTTTTTGCCATACCGGAGTTCAAACCGGGTCGCCTCTTCGATTTTTTTGCAAGGCTCGCAGATGCGTACAGGAGCTTCACCCTGGCCACGCAAAACCTGGCGTTGCTGGGTACAGTTGTTGCAGAAAAGCCCCCCACATCTGCGACAGTAATACTACACCCCACCCACCAATTCTTCTCAGCGCTCTTCAACCCTCAACCCCTCTTCCATGATACCCACACTTGAAACCCTCATCAGCCGCCGACCCATGTCCCCAAATTCCAAACTAACGAGAGCAAGATATATAAAGAGCTCAATCTAGAGGAAAGGGAAAAAATATGAGAGAGAGAGAGAGAGAGAGAGAGAGAGAGAGAGAGTTAGGTCGGGTACTTTGCGATTGAACAGGGAGAACGTCGAAGAGCATCCCTCGCAGTTTGCAGCGTCCGTGGTCCAACTGTGGCCACGAGCCGAAGGCTTGGGCGGCAACCCAAGCTTCTCCAACACCATCCTGTACCTGCTCCTCCTCCTCCCTCCTCATGCACAACACAAAAACGCTGCAAATTCTTGGAAAAATATATATTCAAATGTAAAGTTCGCAACTTCAACAAGCCTTTGAGAAGGCTTGAGAATAAACAAAAACACCAATATCCACAACGAGGAGGACGACGACGAGATCGCAATTCCTTCCGACAAGTGTTCCGGAGCTTTCCGGATCCTCGAGGCGAGGTCGGGGCGTCGACGAAAGGAGGAAGACGACGGGCCTGCTTGAGAACCTCCGGGTATCATCAGGGATATGAGTGGCAGTTGTGGGCAGGCGGGTACCAATGCATATCTGAAGGGTATAATAAGCATATTGGTAACCTCTGGCAATCGTGCCCATCGCCCTACCCAATAAGAACAAGGCAGAAGAAAATTCATGAATTTTTTGGGGCATTTTCTTTAAAATAAGTTTTGGATGACATTGATAATTGAGAAATTGTATGGAATTGATTTTTTCAGAGGATGAGATCTGTTTTCTTTTTGAAAATAAATATTAGGACTCACATATGCCATAATTGAATGCCTTTTTTATTTCTTTTCTTTTCTTTACTTTACTTATGAGCTCTAAATTGAGCAATTATGAGTTGACAATTGGGATAAATTGCTCAATTAGAAATGACCAAAAGAATTACCTATACAAAAGTTCCTTCTTTTTAGGGGGAAAATCCATTTATATTGCTGACTATGCTCGACCAAGTCAAGCTAATTCTTTTGTACTTTCAGGGCTAGTCCTTTTGGTTAATTAAGTGGTAGTGTAATCAAAATTGAGGGTTATAAGAAACTTTCAACAACCATTATATCGTATTATATCACACTAATCCTTGCAAATTAAATCATGCACTTACACAACCTTGAATCTTTAGACAAACTTGAAATTAGAACTTTATTGCCCACTATGAAAATTACAAATGCTACTTGCTAATTGTATCCTTATTCTAATAATTTGGAAATGTGCTCAAAACGAGATTAGACTCTTGGTGTATCATTGCTTGATCTCTTCCATTCAACATTCACTTAACTTGTATTGTGACCTAAAATAAATAAAAGGGTGAAAAAGTAGAAAGGAATCAACTAGATTACCTTAATCCAACACATGATGTGAGATGTCAATTATTCACCAATATGGTGATTGAGCTTTCTCCAAGTAGTTGGTCCATTTAGCTTTATGTGTCTAGATGTTTACATTCATGAAGGTAATAGAATTGTGGGTGTTCAATCTGTTGTGTTTTGTTGGTAAACTCATATGTTTGTCTTTTTTGTAATTTACTTTTCAAAACAAATTGGGGTGTTTTTTCGATGGATTGGTTTGACGAATTTTGTAATGGTGGGAAAATGTTGAAGTTTGGACTATAAGGAGCGAAAGTATATGCGAGTTGGAAGAGGTTTTGGAAGAAAAAGTCAAGATTATTATATCGTGAACTTGTGAATGTGAGTGTGTGGATGGAATATGTCAAGAATATTCCTTGTCACATTGAACAGAATCTTTGCTGATGTGGCAAAATATTCTACCACACGTATCCGAATGGATGAAAAATACATGAGATTTTTTTGGATGAAAAAGTATGGAAAATGTTATTTGTTGAAGAAGTTTGGACATCAAAGGTGAATGAACAAGGATTTAAAGGATTAAGCATTCACTTTAAATTTATAATACCTCAATGGGCTACAATTAGCTTTCCTTTTTTCAATTGTAATAAGTGATGTTTCAAAATTTTGAAAATATGTTTTGTAACAATGTACTTATGACAAGTACCAACAAATCAAAAGGAGAGGATGATATTGATTTCAATTTGGTGTTCCCCATATGTGAATTGAAATGTTTTTCATAACATATTACTTAAACCCAAATATTTTGTTCACAACTATTTTGTGTAAGTTTTATATATTTGGGCCAAAGGGATAGGAATTTGAAGTATTTCCTTGGGAGCCCAAACATTAGGACCCTTTCAAGTTTTAAAACTTTTTAATGTTGAATCAAAGAGGCTCATGCAAAAAGACAACTTTTACTTTAAAATGTTTTTGGTGATGTTTGGTAATTATTGGTAATTGTTTGGTTTAAATTTTTTCAAAATATTTTGTGATATTCTCTAGAAAAAAAAATCCACCTCCTTAGATTATCTTGAGGACTACTCCTAAAACAAATGACAAGAAGCTTATTTTTAAAAATTAAAAATTAAATAAAGAACAATGTTTTCGAAGTGTATTTATTAAGTGGATGATGTTGAATGTGAAGTTCAAAATATGGCAACAAAAAGTTGGCAGAAAAAAATAGAAATGCTAGAAAATGAGGAAAATGGTTGTAGGAAAAAAAAATCTTCTAACAAAAAACTACTTTAATCATTGTTACCACATTAATTTCAAAAGACTACTATAAAAAAATAAAGAAAAAAAAATTGGCTATTATTTGCCATGATTAGTAGACCATTAGTATTACATTTCAATGCAAATTAGGTTGTTACCCATATCGATAAATGGGTATTTAACCCATGAGTTTTCATAGCACGCATTAATAGTCCAAATGTGTTCATTTTCCATGTTGTGAGCATTTTGTGTGAGATTTCATCTTTAAATCCTTGCTTTCTTGCAAAAGACAAACAAACATGTTTGGTCGAACTTTTGAAGACTTGGACTTGTACCTTGAGGTTGGAAAGAAAAAGATGAAATTTAGCAATGTAGAATACCAAGTAGAGGTGGGATATTGAATAGGAAAAAATGGCTTATAAGATTACAAAATTTATGCGATAGTGATTTGCATGTTTCATGAAGACTTTTTGAATAACTTACAATAGGCTTCAAGAGACAATCCATGGCCAACACATCCAACAAATTGGAACTACAAAACCTAATTGTTGAGACAAACTAATTGCCTATTGGAATTTTTTTCCCATAATAAGTATGCCCTCGAAACCACAATCGAAAAAAAGTGGCCAAAGAACTTGACCAACTCGAAAGAAGACTCTTATGAATCATCACAACTTGTATACTACAAAGATGCAAATGCATTGGTGCTAATGGTGAAAACTAACATTTAGACTTTACCTCCAATGCTAAAATCTTGGAGTGACAATAACAAAGACACACAAGAAGATGTGAGGGAATCATCCGTGGTAGAACACAATGAAATAGTTTCAAGTTTTCAAGGTTCCTTTCCTTACTATAGCAAAAGAGGGTGATAGATATCAAGAGGTAGAAAACATTGTTGTGAGCTATGCCATGTAATGATTCAACATTATTAATAATACAATTTTTGAATTGTGCAAGATTCCTTTGGGTGTGTGACTATGTTTTGTTCTCTCTTGTGCACATGAGTTGAACAAGACTACCAATCTTTATGAACATGGACTATTGTAGAAAAACACCAAAAATCTATTAGTTGGAAGGTTTAATGCATATTCACTAAATATAAATACATTTTGCAGTACAAAGTAGTTTGGGCTTTGAAAGGAAGTGAAAACCCCAAACCCTTTTCAAGATATATAAGAATGAATAAAGGACACAAAGACATTTTTTTGTTTTATTTGAAAAGTTGAAATGAATTCCATAGAAAAACTAGAGGTATTTTCATTTGTTGCAAAAGTTGGACAAACTTTTTCGATCAAAAGTAAACAACATGTATCAAAAGTGCATCAATGCAAGTAACCCCTCTCGGTTCACAATGTTGGGTTTCAATTTGAAAGCAAAATAGGCATATTGTAATGAACTATGTAATTTAGACTTTAAATTATTGACATTGTAGGGGGTAGGCATTTGCAAAGAGCTTATAAACAATATAAAACAAAACACAAAGAAGTATCAACCTCAATATCCCAATGAAAAAAATATTTCTAAAGATATATTTGAAGAAACAAACAATGAAGAGTTTTTTACCCATCAGAAAGTCTTCAAACAAGTGAGGAGAATAGGCATGCTAAAAACAATGGTGAAAGTACTACAAGTATGTTTGAATGTGCACATTTGAATGCAATCAAAGACCTGATAGAATAATCTATAGACAATTTCAATCTTCGTGTTTCTAAAGAGAAAAAGGTTGTGAAATCAAAAACAATGAAAAAAGAATAATTACTCGCAAATGATGTGTTGTTGATTGTTTTAAGTGATGATTCTGAAACAGAGGATGGACTAACATGTATTGAAAAAAACGAGTACAAGATGTCGGTCGTGACTGATTGCAACATCCAAGAGTTCAAACATACATAAATGATGCATTGAATATATGATGATGTAAACATGACCATGTTTTGAAATATTAACATGGAACCAATTGAAAGTTTTTTTAATGTAATATGTTTTGAATCCAAAAAATTTAATTGGAGGTGAAACTATGCCTAGGAAATCTTTCACATGGTGGAGCAAGAACTAATTATCTTAAAGGGAAACCCATTCTACAAACTCATAAGACATAGTTTATAATTCACCTTTAGCTACATCTTAAAATAGGGAAATCAATCACAATGTAATGTAGGTGAAGAAATGTGTTGGTAGGAATTCATTCCCAATTGCAAGAGGACAATATAAAGCAAAGAATATTTGCAACCATCCACCAATGTAACAACAATAAACATTAAGCAATCATATAAATTCCTTCAAAGTTTGATATTAAGTCCATGATACATTTGCATGAAATTTCCTATTAGAAGGAATTAGACCTTGAATTGATTGACATAATAACACTTGTGAAGAAATATTAAAGTATGCTCACTTGCAAACCTCGTTTGGGGTTAACCATATTTTTATAGTTGAATTTATATTTTTGTATTTTTATGTGATAAATAGTCATACACTATTAGTCACCATGGAAGCCTCACAATTTGCCATCCTTATTCATTTGAGGATGGCCATGGTACTGTCAATGATAAATAACAATTAAAATTTCTCAACAGGATCAAGTCTTCACTTAAGGGATAAGGAGGAATAAATATAATAAAAAAACATTCACAATTTTCATGTTAAAGATAAAAAAGAGATTGAGGAAGAAGGGAGAAACAAAAGATAAAAAATAAGTGGAAGAATGTGAAGATTAAAGAATTGATTCATCAAGCACAAGTTTCGTGCTTGAAGAAACAAGGCAAAATTTTGTCTCTCTTTGTCCCAAATCTCATTTGGGAATTTACTTATAGAGAAATCCCATATTATTATTTAAAATATATCCAAGAAAGGTTGATTTTAAATGACAAGGGATGGACTTAAAATAACAAGGAATGATGAGAATTCATTATTTAACATAAGATTCACTAGATGGACATGATGAGTGACAAAATGAAACATATGCACATGTTGAAATCACTCTGAATTCACAAAAGCCATAAGCATGAACAAATGCAGAAAATATCATGATAGTATTACATATTAGAATTTATCTCCCATGAAGGATTGGTCCCACTTGTTGAGGTGAAAATGCACACATAGCCACTAAAGAAAGGGAAGAAGAATCATAATCCTTCTCAAACAAAACAAAACATTAATTCAAGTCCATGAATTACAAGGATGAAAGAATTTTTAACTTTCTTGTTATCTATTAAAATCGGAAAGGGTGAATATGTTTTATTTTCATTTAGTTGAAGTTGGAGAAAATGGGTTTATATATTCTATGAACTCTAGAACCAATTGATGCACAAATGGGTATTAAAATAATTTAGAAACGAACTTGAAAAAAAAAACAAAGAAAAATTTCCCCCCAACCACTAGATATCCTAAAAATCCAAGTTATCCACCCCCAAGCTCAAACAAGGAATGTGAAACTAAAAGTTATGCATCTAAAACCAAATCATCTATGTATGCAAGAACAACTAAATCAATGTCAGAATTATCAGGATATGGATATGGGGAATCTATAATAGCCATAACTACCGCTTGAACCTTAGCATATGAAGGCAAAATTGGGCTAATTAATGGAGTTGGAAAGAAGTCCTTGTGTGCAAAGAAGGGCATTATGGTAGATTGAGGAGGAGAAGGCACCTATTTGCAAGGGAAAAAAAGGTTAAATTGATATGAACAATTGAAAGGAATGCATGAACATGAAATGAAGATAACCAAAACTTACTCATAATCCATAACCCTTTTAGTTCTCTTCTTAGGTGGCCAATTTGGATCCAAATAATAACCCGACATCTCGTTCTGCTAGAGATCAACTTCCTTCACCAATGGAAGTATTCCTCACAAAGGTTATAGGGTCTACCTTTAATGCTAGGACATGCCTTCAAATTATTTCACATACTTAGACTATTTTACTTGCAAAAGTCTCCTTGGTGTCAAAAGCTTACAAATATTTGAAAGTCAAACATTTAATGCATTTAACAATGATGGAGTTCACCATAACAGAGTCTAGATGGACAACAAAATATTCCAAAGGAAAGCAAGCCTCCACCAAGGCCTACAAAGTGAGATTATGAATCTCTTTAGCACTCCTGAATGGTACACCTGAGGTCGAGATGGTCATGGAATTCTTAGAGGCTCATTAATTGTAAAGAACATCCTCCTCCAAAATGGAAATTCCTTGAAAAGTGAATATAAAAGAAGGTAGGAAAAGATGGAAGCTGATAAAAACAAAGAGGATGGCCTTGTTAATAAGCGTCTAAACAAGAACTCGTGGGGTAAGGGAAAATGCAAGCGAGAATTACATAAAAAGGGAGAATGCACAATTCAAATGATGGTAAGAACATACTTTACAAATCTTGTTTTCAATGCCAATAATGGGAAGAGAATTTATCACAATCCACTTCCAACTTTATGGTAAATTTGTAAGCGTTAACAAAAGATGCAATTTCCTTTTGCACTTAAAGATCATTTGGGTAAGAGAAGAATTCCTCCCCTCTTTGAAAGGTAATGTTTTGCAAAAGAAAATATTGACTCCACATAGTCTTTAAAAGATTGAGTCCAAATTGGAATCATGAAGCTGGATTGGACACAAATGGGATATGAACACCTCCAGGAATGTTGATAAGAAGGAAATCAACTCTCCTTTTAGATGAAACATGAAATAGATTTAATGCAAGAGTCATGGAGACAAATGGAAAGGAATCACATTCAAATATACAAATGTCAAACGAAAATTACCTCTCTCATGATGTGTGAAATCTTGCCTTCTTCCACCGGCCAATTCTTGCTTTTAAACCAACTGCATGCAATTGAGTGCAACAAGACATTAAGTGCCCTTTTGATGAGCCCTATCCTTTTAGTAGAAGGAATGAAGATATGACTAGGGAGTGGAGGTCTTTCTTGAATCACAAGAATAGGGAGCAACAAAAGTGCATTAAAAGCCTAGGTAAGTGGTGCCTCATGATGGATATCCAAGGTTTCCTAAAAATCATCTTGGGGCCTCTCTATGTTAACCATAGATTTTGAGGCCGCAAAGTTCTCCTTAACTTTCTTTTTAGTGGTATCCTTTGATTTTTTGGGACCTTGGGACATGTGAGTTTCTATAATTTTTTCTGTAAACCCAAGCTCAAAACTTTCACAAAGAGAAACCTCAAAAGAACATGTATAATCCTTAGGGCAATCAAGATACCACCCACTTTCTGTGAGGTGAGGACTAAACCAATCCTTGAGTAAGTCCTTTTGGTACATGTTGTTGTTAACTTTTGGGTCTCCCCAAATAAGAAGAAAAGGTGGTAGGCACAAAATTGCTCCTATTGCAAGGAGTTCGAAATTAAAATACTTGCAAAAAGAAACATGATTTTAATAACCTTACAACCATCATTGAAAAAAAAAACAATCAATGTGACACTTTGGACTCACCTGAAGATGACCCACTTAGAGGCCTCCTTACCATCAAGTTACTGGTCAAACAACATTGTACGCCTGATGCCATCCTTCGATCTAAACTCCTTGAAAAAACTTGTTTCCCAAAGAACTAGTTTCCAATCCTTGATGTAATCGACAAGGGAAGGAATTCATTGTTAAGGTGTGATAAAGAGGCCAAGCTCAAAAATTGCAGACTTCATAATGGATTCAACATTTGCCTCCAACAATATCAGGTAATGAATAAAGACTTCTCAGATTTGGGTCCAAGCATGATTAGGGTACCCCCCTTTGAAACATAAGGACTCGCTCCTAGAACTCCCAAATTCACCTTTTTTTTCACTTTTCCCATGACATGTTTTACATTTCACCCTTTTTTTTTCATGTTAAATGAAATAATTTTGTTTTAAATTTTATGTAGGCTTTTAAAATATATATTTTTTTCACTTATGAAATCGAGAATAATAAAATTTATCCAATATAGGCCATGTTCTAGTAATGGCCTAAAATTCTCAAAATTTTGACTTTTTGAAAAAATTACATTGCAATAGGGCATCTAGTTCTTGTCACATTCATACATTTTATACACATTAACACATAAGGTGTTTGTGGTTAAAAATTTAGCCAAAAAAAGTTGTTTAGACATTCCTTATGAGTCCTTGAACTTTTTTTCTTCTCATTTGACAAAGTCCTAAATTTTTTTCAAGGACTTAGTAGGAATCCTTAAACTTGTTCAAATTTAACATTCTATGCATAGATAGTACCTTTGTAATGTATCTATCTATGAATAAAATCAAACTTTCAATATAAATATATCATTAAATTCAACATGTTTAAGTGAGAGGGTCCAGTGAATATAAAATGAGACAATCATTTTGGGTACCTTGATCATGCTTGGACCCATCTATAGTAAATCTTGATTCCCACATCTTGAAAATGAGTTCAAGTTTCAAGGAAAGTAGATACCAACATTTGTAGCTACATTGCCCACAAAGAAAAACTCCATTTGAAAAATCTACAAAAAAACATTTGGCACATGTACACTTACTTTCAGCACCAAAAGCTCCCAAAAGGCACTAGTTCATTTAGATTTGAGCCTAATGTGGAGCCAACTTGAAACCAGAAAATAATTTTCTAGAATCACTTTCCACATATTGCATAAAAAAAACCATGCTTTGGAAACTTGGTTGCCTCTTTGGCTACTGTAGATTAATTCCAGTACTTGAACCACTTGACCTTTTGTTCGTTACTCACACATGATGTCACTAGCATTTACATCTTTTTGGTCAACATCTTTGATTCGGAACACATATCATAGTGCATCTATACCTATTCAAGAAACTCCTTTCCAAAAATTGGACTACAAATAGGAAGATGTTTCAAGAAGGCATTGTAATTCTCCTTTTTAACCTAGTCTATAACTTTTTCCATCAACTCTTGCATCCTTGAAGGGGAAGGGATGGCTAGATCAAAAACCTCTTCATAGTATAACTTCATTGCAACATCGACATCAATAGTAAGCTCCTGGTACAAAAACATAATAACATTACTTAATAGAACTTCTAATTGAATACTTTTGTATTGGGAAATTGAAGTTTCAAGGTCAAATGTAATATATTACCTTGTACAAATACTCAAAGAAGGCCTCTTATGTCAAGGAGTACCAAGTTTTCCTAGACTTGGTTTCATAATTCTTGTAAACTTCCTTGGGGAACACACTTTTAAATTGAACGAGGAAAATCTTTCCAATACTCTGAATCTTGAAGAAGTCATGGACTAGGCTTGGATGATGTGAACATATCCGACAAACTTGCATCAACCTAATTGAATCACTCGATCTTTTTTATCAATATTATGTAAAACAAAAGTGGAAAATGATGGTAATCATACTTACTTATTTAGGTCTGTCATATCGATCAATAATTTGACTAGTCCATCAATGGTGTCCAAAACTATTGAGTCCGTTGAAATGTGTTAAACATCATCATCTTGATGAACCCTATCAATATATGGAAGCCATGCTTGCAGGCGATGGTTTCCATCCCATAGAAAAAACATTTTATGGGAGAGCTTTAAGAAATCAAGGTCCGATTGCAAAAAATCTTCAAACCTTGCATTCTCAAATTTCCAGAAACTATTCCATTCCATTTCATAATCATCTCCTTGCCAATTGGTGGGGTCAACATAAAACATTTTATTGCCCTCTTTATATCTTGCGTGGAATGGCTGTTCCATTTTGAGGATATCTGTCTTTAATGTAGGCCTAACAATTAACATAGGTATAATCCAACATAATGGGATAAGCATCCTTGACTTCTTTTTTGGCGACATCTTGTGCTTGTCCAAAATATTGATGGTTTTCAATTTTGTTTATTTATGGACATGTTGGATTGCATTGTCACAAGACAAGGGCAATATATTCAAGGAACTTGTCGATGTTGCTATGTTAGCAAGAGTGTCCTCTTGTTCAACAAAACACATTGATTCAAGAATCTAGAACATTTAGAGTAGTACAATTTTACTTATTTTTGAAAATTCTTCATTAGGCCTCATTGATAGTACATAAATAAAGACAAACATTTCATGATCCCCAAATATATTTATCTTTGACAATCCACTCCTCCCAAATGCCTTGTTGCTTATACACCAAATCACACAACATTTTCAAAACACAAGCATTACCATGCATTAGTACACATTAATCATTTGGTATTTCACAATTTTCAGTCCAACATACATTCACCAAAGAACTTGACAATTCAGTGATGCAAACCAAAATCCCTTGCACTAGCTTCAAATTTCTTATGGCAAGTTTTTCAATTCTCCCACATTTAGGTTTTTAGACTTCAATTATTCCAAATCAACATGTTTAGAATTAACACCATCATTTATTCTATCTAGCATAAATTCATTCAAAAATATTTAACATAAGATGACTCTCACAAATGTATTACTAACATTATGAGAAAAAAATTCCTTTAAGAAAAAATTTCAGACATTCTAGTATCCTCAATGGCACTAAATTCATCATTGCAATATAAATCCAACTATTGTCAACAACTTGCAAATCCCATGATCCTTTGCATTATCATCTATTCAACATAAATTTCCATATAATTGTTTATTAATATTCACATTATAATGTCCATTTTCATTCCATCTATTGCCCTAATCACATTTCCACCTTTCATACTACTACAAATTGATTCAAGTGATTACAACTCATACATCACAAAATCCCCCACACGTCACAAAGATCGTGACTTTCTTGGTCTTCCTATCAATTCCTAAAGCATTTCCATTTATTATACATATTGTCAATTATAAACCTCCATATCCTAATACTAGTGGGTGCCCGTGACCTTCGGACACTATGAAGTCGCCTGGTTCCCCATCCATGTCCTGAAAATCATGTGCCAAAAAAATTCCAAGTCTTGGATCATGTGAAGCCCCCTGTGTGAAATCTAGGTCCCAAAATTGAGATCCCACATCCTGAAAATCACGTCCTAAAAGTTTTCAGGTTTCGGTCTTGGAAACCATGAGTGTGAAAATCCAAGCCCCAAAGTTGAGATCCCAAGTCCTGAAAACCATGTCCTGAAAACCATATCCTAAAATTTCCCAGGCCCCAAAGTTGAGATCCCAAGTCCTGAAAACCATGTCCTGAAAACCATATCCTAAAATT
>Ga0209208_10001014_pt1 | contig 38913 bp, 37 predicted proteins | sample S1TSphfallax_3_FD_187694 | JGI IMG/M metagenome (GOLD analysis project Ga0209208, IMG submission 187694) | Host-associated microbial communities from peat moss isolated from Minnesota, USA - S1T2_Fd - Sphagnum fallax MG (SPAdes) (version 2) | ecosystem: Host-associated > Plants > Peat moss >... | reverse complement strand
GAAAAATGCTTGGTGTACTAGAAGTGGATTTGAGCTTGAGGGGGAGTGTTGAGAATTCAAGCTCAACTAGTTAGGTTTCATTAGTTACTGGAGTAGGAAAGTAACTAGGTTACTTTCACAAGGTTGGGTTACTTTCCTTACTTATTTTAGTTTGGTCATTTGTGGTTTGGTTTTTAGTTTAAATACCTTGGTGTTGATGGTTTGGTTCTCTTTTCTTCATTACACAAGTTTGTGTATTTCTTATGACAAGAACCTTGGAGAGTTTTTGATGTTGTGTTTTGTGTTATGAACATTTTGTTGTTGTTTCCTTTCAATAAAGATTTATGTTTGCACTTGAGTAGTTCTCCTATTTGTTAACATAGTAGCTACTAGAAAACCCATTAGTAAAAGGTCATCACCTTACAGTGGAAATAATCATACACATGGCAAGCAAGTGTCACCTAACCTTCAACATGTTTTACATGATCCAAGTGGTTTGGAGGTCGCCCCTAGGCTACATCTACTTAACTAAATCACAACCACTACTATCTCCATGCACAAACATCTTAAACATAAACACTTTCTTTCCAATTTGTTGCCCTAGAAATCAGCTACAATAGAACATGTCTAAATTAATACTGCCTAAATTAATAACCTGTGATAATTAATACGTGCGGTCCAGTCCCAAGTCGGGCCCCATACATTTATTAATAAACCTCCAAAAGTTAATAATTGATACTCCACAGGCGGTCCTGAAATTTTTTATATTGATAACCACTATGGCAGACATAGATTTGACACAAAATTTTCTACATTTGGGCAGCTAAACCTTGGAGAAATACTCCGAGATTGGCTTCTGAACAAGCTTGCTAGACCTCATAATGTTGATCTTGTCCTTGACTGTTTGGATGCCAGCAAGCATCTCATGGTCGACGATGTCTTGCTGCATCTAGAACTGCTGCAACAAACTTGCACACCGCAGTGCTTCAGTTGCCTTCACATGAATGGATTCTTGACTATCATCGGCCTCCACTTCATCTTCCGGCACAAGATTGGTGGAGAGGTCCTGCATAATTTCCTCCTGAGTTGGAACATAAGCAACTTCGCGCTCAGCAGGATAGTCGATGAGATTGTGAATATCCATTGGGTTCCAGTACTGAAGCTCTTGAACCTGCTCTTCGAGGTCCTTGATCACCTCAGGGTCAATAAGTGGCTCTTCCGAGACCGGTGTCACATCAGCATCGGTGGTGCGAATTCGGCAATGGCGAAAGTAGTTGCGGATTGTTTATGGCTTCACATCCATGCTCCAGGCTGCAACAGCAATGTGCATAGCTTCGAGGACGTCGATCTTCTCGGGGTCTACTACCTTGTCCTGAAGGCGTTGAATGAGGAGGCGATTGAAACGGCACTGATAGTAAGCCTCGAGGCTTCGGATAATTCCTGCGTCGCAAGGCTGAATCTTCGAGGTCGTGTTTGGTGGCAAATAGAACACGGTTGTGTTGCGGAGTGTAACAACAGATGCGAACTGCATTAACGGGATATGTGCGCTGCAGTTGTCCATAATCAAAAGAACATTACGCCCTGCCATCCACGCATCAAACCCTTTCAGCCACTCAAGAAAGATGACTTGTGTCATCCAGGCCTTCGGGTTACTTCGGTACTTGCATCCAAAGCTGTCTCGGTTGACGTTTTTGAAGCAACGAGGGTTTTCGTATTTGCCAATGATAAGAAGTGGAATCTTATCTGAGCCATCAGCATTGCAGCACACAGCCAGCGTGAGACGCTCCTTGTTCTGTTTGCGTCCTTCAAGTTGCTTTATGGCCAAGGAATTGTCCGCTTGTTGAGATGTCATGTGTTAGTGAAAGTAAATCGATGGTTTGGCAGTGGGCATACAGTATCATGTTGCACTTGCATTCTGTAAAACAATCCAGTTTCATCCATGTTGTAGATGTCACACCGCTCATACTAATCCAGAGTCAAATGAATCTGCGGCAAGCTCTCTTCAATCACAGCCATGTTGGATGATCCAGACTCCCCAAAGCGGCGGTAGGACTTGATGCTACGGCGATTTTTGAATGCCTCTAGCCACCCATTTGAGAACTCAAAGGCCCGTGGCCAGGGTAGAGCTCGGCAAGGAAGTACGCAGCCTTCTCTTTGGTGAGGTCACTTGACATATTGACTTGGTCCTGGTATGTGAGGAACCACCGGTATAAAGTTGTTTCCATCAGTGGGTACTTCACGGTCCGTTGTCGCTTTGCTGCTCGGTTCACATCCTCCTTCTTGGCAAGGATTTCAGCCGAGCGTTTGAGCGTTAGAGAAATCGTTCCCTGAGTGACAGAAACGTTATGCGTCTCCTGAAGCCACGTGATCAAATCTGCTTGCATGAGCGATGGATGCTTTTTCTTATGCTCACAAAGAGCTATCCGAACCTTGTTGGTCATGTTCGTATTGGTGGACCTCTTTGAAGCCATTGTGTTGTGGTTATGGTTGTGGCTGCAATTGTGGTTGTGGGTTGCTGTTATCCCAACGTGAACGCCACGGCTCACAAATGTTACAAATGGTGCGAGCGGAGAATTATTTAATGACCCTCTCTTTATTAATATCTTGTCTAAATTAATACAGAACCCTCGGTCCTGGCAGTATTAAATTATACAGGTTCTACTGTATCCAAAATAAAACAATTAATTTTAGAGCAAGAATGTTAGAAACGTACCTTTTGTTCCCTGGTCGATGCTTTAAAAATGTAACTAAATTCTAAACATTGGGGGAAGATAGTGCAATGAACTTGTCCATCATTTGGCATAGTTTTTCACCTTTTAAAACTTCTTCTTACCCTTTTCCATCTTTGTTCAGCAAATGTTTAAAGAGAAAGGTTTTACTTGTAGCCAATGCAATGGTTGAGGCGATAGCCCCTGGTGTGTGAGACACCTCCTCCATGACCAGGGATTTAACTTGATCAAAAACTTCTCTAGAGTGACCTTCCACCATCGGATGATCATGCATACCTAAATGAATAGATGTTTAAATAAAATTATCTTGTTTATGCACCACATAATACATGCGAGCTACACACAAATTAACACAAAAGTGGGCATTGTTACAAATTTTACAAAATGGTGGGTTGGGAGCAAAATGATCTCCTCTCAAGGTCATGAACAATGTCACCAATCCAAGTTATTTTGTTTCTACATTTGTTAATAAGAAATAAATTGCAACCATCATTCCAACATTGCAAATGTCCCAAGCAAAAAGTTCTATGAAAAGTAAAGTTGAAATTGTTTTTGATGTTAGTCATTTGAACCTTGCACCACGCATAGCCATCATCCTTTCCATTCCTTACATCTACCCAAAGTGACCATCGAGACTAACAAGAGGGGGGGAGTTCAAGTAGAACTTCACCGTTAAATGTAGTTAAAATGCAATGAACATTCTCAATGCAAAAATTATAATAATTCAAATCTTTCAACTCGAAGCTAGCATGTGTTGTAAACAACATTGCTTAGAGACAATCTACCACATTCCACACATATGGATTTCCCACAAAACGAATGTCTTGAATAGAATATGGAGAATGAAAAAAACTTTTAGAATGACTTGCTTGCAGATAAGAGGTCGGTGGGTAGAGAGAGATTGAATGTGTTCCATCTTCATCGAAAGAATCACACAAATCTATGAATGAAGATTGAGGATTGACAAGATTTGGGAGAACTTCCTACTTGATCTCCACAAGATGCGGGATGACATTTACAATAGATGTTGTAATTTCTAGGGTCAAAACATTATTCTAAAAGTTTTTCAAAAGATTTTTTGCAACAATCTTCAACTTTTCGGCATTCACCCTCCATTCCAAAATGAAATCACCAAGGACTAAAACTTGATAATTGGATTTAATAACATTGTTGTTACCATCATATGTTTTGTCCATGAAAGCATGAATAGTTCATGGCTAGACATTAAACATAGCACACATTTTTTTGTGACACGAGACATTCCAAAATCATCAACAGGAAAAGTGAGTTTAATTTTACCTTTGGCATGAAAAGTTGCCATTTTACAAGAAATCAAATAGACCAAAAAACAAGGTGGAAATACTATATAATCAATAATGTTCTATATGTCAAGGACACAAAGAACCACAAGAACAAAGGTTAAAGGAAAGGTTTAAGTTTAACTTTCAAACAAAGAACAAGACACGATTATAGGATTCAAAAACAAAAAAACACAAGAACTACAAACAAGAACATGAGATGTGCAAGACAAACATGAAAATGAATATTTATTATGCTAATATATGCAAACATGAACATGAAAAGAACATGGTAAGGCTATGGTGCAAGATTATGCTTAAAACTAATGTTGAACAAACTGAAGGAAATGAGGAATCCTACTTTTATTTATACCCCTTTGGGGACCTAGCTCAAGGAAGCTTCCAAGGGGCTTCTATGTGTGCATCAAGTAAAAAAAATTCTTGAGAACCTTAATTGAAGTTAATTGAGACTTAATTCGAAGTTGACTAAAAGTTGATTGGGATTTAACTAAAAGTTACTTATGACTTAACTAGGAATTAATTGGGAGTTAGCCAAGAGTTATCTAGGAATTAATTATGACTTAATTAGGAGTTAACTATGACATAAGTAGAAGTTAATTGGGAGTTAGCTAGGAATTAATTACGTCACTAAAAGTTAATTATGAATTAACTAAGAGTTATGGATGAACATTATGGATGAATTCCATCCATTAGAAGATGATGTTTATCCATCACACTATATGAAAACAAATGACAAATAACAAAATCAATCATGTTGGTTAAGAATGTTTAGACAATATGTTAGCCTTATAGAAAATGACAAAACAACCAAAAGAATGAAAGGAATGTTCATTGGAAAAGAAGTTTCGATTTTTGGGAAGGATGAAAGATACTCAATTGATTTGAAAAAAATGATAAGTATGGAAAAACACATAAAAGGTTGGTGGAACTTATTGTTCTCAATTGAAAATACTAAATAAAGGAAAACTTCAAGAAATGATTACATAAATGGACATCATGTCAAGTACATTTTATCATGTTTTCATAGTGAAAATACATATTGAAGATAACAACGAAATATATTACCCTATTATGGAGAGGGCCTGCCACATTCAATCAATTTGCTAACAAACAAACAAACAAACAAATTTTGACAAACACAAATAACCACTCAACAAGAAAAACATCGTAGCGTACATTACGAGCAATCGATAGCTCTCCATATGATATTTTCTATTCGTTGTTGCTTCTCCCAATATAATGAAATTTAAAAAGTAAATATTAGGCACAATAATCAAACTTTCATTCAATATACCACAATATGTGGAATTTTAATCATGAAATACCATATAATATAAAACAACGAGAGAACCAAAAAACCAAATTTTTATCCTTATAATATAATAATATTCTAGAAGAAACATTTTCATCACACACAACATGGCATTTATTAGATATGATGTCCATAACAAAAAAGGAAAAAAAAAAATTTGAAAATCCAACATAAATATATATAAAAATTTGAACATGTGTAGAAATGGGAATCACAGGAAGGAATTATAATTCATGTTTAATTGGGAGACAATTCCTTAAAATTTTTGAATTAAGAAGAATGTGGGATTATATGAATTATACAAAATAGGAAATTATCAATGTTTGATTAACACTAATTTTACCAATGATTGAACAAATAAATTTAAACTGATATATTAAGACTTCTCCAAACAAAATAATTAAATTTAATACTCATATAATAAAATTTTGCGTTAGGGAAATATATTTTGGAAAAACTTATCAAATCCAAATAAATTTGATCTAAATAGGAATTTGTTAAGTTGGGATAATCTGATATAAAAAGAGGTAGGTAAAGGATACTTATTTAATAAATATGTCCACATGGGATGGACCTTAATCCGTGAAAATAAGTTATTAGTTCCAAAAGCAAGAAGACATGAATAGGGAATTATTGAAAAAGGGCAAGCTTTCAAAATTTAGAGGTTTCTATTGAACATTGATGGAATATATTTTAGGATATCTTACCTAATAATTCCATAAACCAAATGGAATTCTAGAAATATACATAGGATTCTCATTTTTGAAATTTATTTGTAAATATTTATTCATTTGTAAAATTGATTATATATGAGCAATATATATATATGATTTTTTTACTAAATCATCTTTAATAGCTTATTAACCAAATTAAATTTCAAAAAAATATACTAAATCTTTTACAAAGGATTTAGCATATGACTATCAATTCAAATGTGAAGGCTTATGAAACAATAAAATTTTGACAAGGGTGAAATTGCAAAAGAAACAAAAGTAAGGGATATTAATGAAATCACATTTGCTAAAGCTTATTCATTACCTTCATAAACTAAACAAAATTCAAGATAGATGTACTAAATGATTTATTTAAGAAATTAGGATGTAAATAATTTAACACAAATTAGTCAAATCCGAGTGTAATTATTTAGCAGGGTTATATATTTGTAAAATGGAGACATTTAAGGGATATACTGCAAATAAAACTTCAAATAACCGAATACTTTTGATATCCTCTTATTAGCTCCAATTGAGAAAATAATAAAAAGGTATTATTATCAAATGAGAATAGTAGGAAACAAATTGGCATCCAATATACATATATTTCTCTTTATATTTTTAAGACTATAGTTGCCAAATCAATAACCAATATGAACTATTTCAAAAATTACATTTTTGGTGAATCAATACAAATAAATGTTATTAGGTCCAAATTCAGAAATTAGGTTTATAGGAAGACAAAAAAATATGGGATATAAAATTTAAATTTAAAAAAAAGTGGGCAAGGGATATTAAATCATTTATTTACTTAATGCAATTATCAATAGGGGCCTATACTCCCAAATGTAGGTGGATGATAGATAAATAGTTGTTGCATGGGTTCACATTATTTGTACATCTATAATGAACATTATGTGAAACTCAATTATATTAGAAATGGTTGTGTTATCTTCTTGTTTTGTTGTAACTTTTCAAATGTAAGAACTGAGAAACCTTGAACAAAACACAAGTAGCCCAAAGTGTCGAAGACAAAAAAAACAAACTTCAAGTGGACGAATCCAAAGTAGAGGAAAAAACAGACGAAAATGACATTATAGCAAAAAATTCAAGTGACCAAAAACATGCAACAAAATTTATTTGTTGAAGATTAATTAAAGAGGTCATTGTCCAACCAAGAACTAAAGGTATGTTCTTATTAATTTTCAGTCAAAAACAAAAGTGATTCAAAATTGTTGAGTATGCAAACATTCCTTGCGAAAACTTTTAGATCTTTTGTGGAAAAAAATGTTGACGTGATATAAATGGAAGATATATCAAGAAGTTTTTCTTGGAAACCCTAAGTTTTTTCTCCATAATATATATCTTGTGTTTTGTTTCATTTAGATTATGGAGGGAACGAGCAAGCAAACACAAGAAAACTTGGAGGTAAGCTTTCTAACTCTTTTTTCTTTCATTCAATTTTTTTCTTCTTTCAAGATTTGCTTCTTGTTTCTTGCTTTGATTCTTATTTCATGTTTCTTGCTTCATTTTCCTCTTTTTCTTGTTTTTTATTTTTATTTTTATTTTTTTGGGTAGTTTAATTTTTTTTTCAAGCTTTCGGCCATAAATTGAGCTTTTAAAATTTGGAGCTCCACCTATGACTAAAAGTTTATTGTCTCAACCTTCCATAGCTCAATGCCAAGCCTTGGTGCATTGAATTTAAGAGCACAATGAACTTCTTGTTTTCGACATTCTAAAGTTTAACCGTAAACCAAGGACGGCCAAGAGCAAAATGCTCTCAGTCAACCAAAGCTTAGTGTTGAGCTATGGAAGGCCGAAACCAAAAAGCTTTCAACTTTCCAATCATTGGCATTGAGTTTTGAACTGCCAAAAGTTTTTTTCTTGGTGTTCCAAACCTTGGGGCTGAAGTATGGATGGCTGAGAGTTTCAAACTCTTGGCTTTCCAAATCAATGTTGAAGTTTAGAGAGTCGAAAGCTTTTTTATCTCGGTGCTCCAAACTTTGAGGCCGAACTATGGACAACCAATAGTTTGAAACTTAAGTGCCAAAGTTTGGAATGCTAAAAGGTTTTTTATTTTGGCACTCCAAACCTTGGGGTCGAGCTTTGGATGGTTGAGAGCTTGAAACTATCAACTTTCCAAACTTTGGCACCAAGGTTTGGAGTGTTGAGAGTTTTTTTCTTTTGACACTCCAAACTTTGGCGCTTAAGTTTGGAGCGTCAAATTTTTTTTTCTCTCGGGATTCAAAATCTTAGCACCAAGGTATGGAAGGTTGGGAGCTTCAACCTCTTGGATTTCCATATCTCAGCATTGAACATTGGAAATCTAAGAGTTTTTCACCTTTTGGCGGTTTGAAAGATAGAGGGGTCGAAATTTTACTCTTGGCACCCAAATTTTAGTGCCAAAGTTGTCCTTTGTAGTCCTTTTTCAATTAAACTCCTTTTTGGTACCCCAATCATGAATGGACCCGTGTGTCTAGTGTGCCGAAGGTGGCCAAGAAATTCCCAAAACAAATGTTTTCTAACTCTATGTTTGACCAATGGTTCCATAAGGTCACCTTTTGGTCTCAAGTACTTCTTTCTACAGATTTTGCATTCTTTCAACTACAAAATTCTAACTAATTTTCAAGGACTTAAAATAGATGTTTACTCCTATGCAACTTGAGGTTAAATATTTGAAGCTATATGCATTGATAGTCAGATTTTTCCTTGTCTATCAATGATACAAGTGAGTTATTTTCCTTGTTAGATTACATCAAGGAGTGGAGGTTTATAATTTGGGAGACTGCATTCTTCCAAGAGTCTAAGTCAAAGGATGGAATATAATGGAATAAGGCCTAGGAATAGCAAATTAGTGGAATTGAAGCTTTGAATACACTCTTGAGTCATTCCTTCATTATAATATGTTCCATTGGATGATTTGAATCTAACATCGCTTCTTATTTTTCCCAGGTATTTCAATTTTTTCTCTTTAAGGGAAGTGCCACTCCTAAGATTTTAGGGTTACTGAAAACTTAAAGGGACCCAAATTAAATAGCACCATGTATTGAAAAGAGTTGCTTAGAGATTGGACATCCTCCCATCTCCAGGATTGTCCATGGTATGTGCATTGCTCCAAGGATAACACACCTCCTTCTAAGCAAAAGCTTTGAAAGAAACTTGACCTTAGTTATGTTGGGTGCCTTGCAGCATTTGAGATGCAACCAAGGGCAAGTGGCAAGAAGAAAGTCTAGGATGGAGCCAAAAAAAAAGCAAGGGAAAAATTTTAGATTCCAATTTTGGAAAAGAAGATTCAAGGGTCTTAATAATCAGGATGATAGGGAGAGAGAGGACACTCTCCCATTTGAGTCACTAGTTGATGTTCAAGTGAAACAACTTGATGTGTTTCCTAGTGGGGAGGTTGGATTTGAAGGTTTATAGGGCACTCCTTCCCAACAATAACATAATCAAAAGTCTAGTGTTTATGTTTCACAAAAATCACACATGTGGGATCCTTTATTGGAAACAACTTGAAAAAGCAAGAAATGAAACACTCAAGGTTCATGAAATGAAACAATTTTATTAACTAACAAAAACACAAAGGTTGTATGCTTCAAATGCTACAATCATAAAAACTATGGCTTGCAACATCTAACAAGGTTTGAAGGTTCTATGTGCACTCAAAACCATGAAAGGGAAGAATGAGAGACTACTCAAAACCATTCCATTACATACTATTTCCTAACCCTAAAGTAGTCACCACTTAACCTTAACCTAGTTGTCGCCTAACCCTAGCGCCACCAAACCTTAGCCATCACCGAGCCTTAACCTTAGCCACCACCAAGCCCTAACCCAAGTTGTTGCCAAGCCCTAAGTAGCTTCCACTTCTAAACCCTAGCCACCACTATTCAACCTAACCTAACTACTACAAGGATGAGAATATTATTTATCCTTTTGATGAATGTAAATCACATGCACCAACTTTGGGGATTATAATCGAATAATATTTCCAACACTCCCATTTTATGAGATTTCTAATTCGAACATGTTTATCAACTTATTATGTTGTTCGTTGGATAATGCCTTGGTAAGGACATCCGCCACCATGTGTTCCATTGGATAATATTCAAATCGAACTTCCCCATTTTGAACTCATTCTTGAACAAAATGATGTTGTACATCAATGTGTTTTGTTCGTGCATGATGAGTGGGATTTTTGGTCAATGATAACGCACCTCGATTGTCGCATCAAATCACGATCACTTTCTTCTCCTCCATGTATCCTAAATCCATCATCAATTTTGTTATCCATATGGCTTCTTTTGTGGCTTGCGTGTTCGCCATGTATTCCGCCTCTGTGGTGGACAATGTTATTAAAGGTTGTCGTTTGCTATTCCAAGAAATGGCTCCACCTCCGATCATGAAAACAAACCTTGTGGTGGACCTCCTGTCTTCAAGATCACCACCCCAATCCGCATCACAATATCCAAACACTTCCTTAAATGGTGTTGCACCAAATTGTACTTTCATTTGCACCGTACCTTGCAAATATCAAAAGATTCGATTAACGACCATCCAATGCTCCATGCTAGGATTGGCCATGTGTTGACTCAACACATTTATTGAATATGCCAAGTCGGATCGTGTGCACAAAATGGCATACATCAAGGACCCAACCGCTTGTTGATATGGAAATCCTTTCAATTCATCATTTCCATTGGCATTCTTTTGTAACTTCACTTTGGGATCAAATAGAACTCCATTGGGCTTACATTCCTCCATTAAAAAATGCTTCAATATTTCCTTGAGGTATTTGATTTGGTTGATGTGTAGGAGTTGTTCATCATGATTCATTTCCACCTCCATCCCCAAAAAGAAATGCAACTCCCCAAGGTCCTTCATTTCAAACTTTTGACTTAGCTCCTCTTTGATATGCAAAAGTTTGTTTTAATCGTTGCACACCGAAATGAGGTCATCCACATAGATCACAATGAAAAACTTCACATCTCTCACTTGTGTTACATACACACTAGGATCAGCCTCACTCTTCATAAATTGAACACTTTTGAAAAATGTATTTAACTTTTGATTCCAAGCCCTTGGCAATTGTTTCAAACCATACAAGGTCTTGTGAAGCTTACACACAAGATGTTCACCTCCTTGGTGCACAAACCTTTGAGGTTGCTTCGTGTAAATCTCCTCCTCAAGCTCACCATTGAGAAATGTCGTTTTCACGTCCATTTGATGGATCTCCATATCTTCCAAGGCTGCTAATGCAAGAATACAACAAATAGATGTAAATTTTGTGACGGGTGCAAAAGTTTCGTTGTAATCCACTTTGTAGGTTTGGGTAAAACCTCTTGCCACTAATCTAGCCTTGTAGTGTTCCACCTCCCCATTCACACCTTGTTTGATTTTGAACACCTATTTGTAAGAAACATGTTTCCTACAATTGGGAAGTGGTACCAAAGTCCATGTGTTGTTTGCCATGAGGAAAATATATTATTCTTGCATTGCACACTCCCATTCCTTGGAATTTTCACATGGCAATGTTATTGGAAACAACTTGAAATCAAGCAAGAAATGAAACATTCAAGGTTCATGAAATGGAACAATTGTATTAACTAACTAAAAGATTATAAAAGTTGTATGCTTCAAATGCTACAATGCAAACTATGACTTGTAACAACTAATAATGCTTGAAGGTTCTATGTGCATTCAAAATCATGAAAGGAAAGAATGAAAAACCACTCAAAACACTCCACTATATATTATCTCCTAACCCTAAAGTAGCCGCCACTTAACCCTAACCTAGCCGCCGCTAAGCCCTAAGTAATTTTCATTTTTAAACCCTAGCCACCACTATTCAACCTAACCTAACTACTACGAAGATGAGAATACTATTCATCCTTTTGATGAATGTTTAACACATTCATCACCATTGGGAATTAGAAACGAATAATATTTCTAACATTCCAACTCTATGAAGTTTCTAATCCAAACATGGTTAACAATTTGTTATGTCGTTTTTTTGGTAATGCATTTGTTAGCACAATTGCCACCATGTCCTCTGTTGAACAATATTCGAAGGTAACTTCACCATTTTAACTCGTTTTCGAACAAAATGATGTTGCACATCAATGTGTTTTGTTCGAGCATCTTGCGTGAGATTCTTCGTCAATGATATTGCACCTTGGTTGTCACATCGAATCACCATTGCTTTTTTTTTTTTCATGTACCTTAATTCCTTCATGAGCTTTGTCATCCATATGGCTTCCTTGGTAGCTTGCTTACTTGCCATGTATTTGGCCTTGGTTGTTGATAGAATGATTGTGGGTTGTCGTTTGCTACTCCAAGAAATGGCTCCACCTCCCATCATGAATACAAACCATGTGGCGGATATCCTATCCTCAAGGTCACCGGCCCAATTCGCATCACAATATTTGACCAAACCTTGGGGTGCTAATCCTCCAAAGTGTAATTGGAATTGCAAAGTGCCTTGCAAGTATCGAAAAATGCGCTCGATTGTAATCCAATGTTTTGGGCTTAGATTGGCCATGTGTTGACTCACCACGCTTATCGGGTATGCCAAATTTGGTTAAGTACACAACATGGCATACATCAAGGATGCCACAACTTGTTGATAATGAACCTTCACCATCTCAACATCCTTATTCTCATTTTTCTTCAATTTTGACTTGGGATCAAGTGGCACTCCGATGGCTTTGCAATCCTCCATACAAAAGCGTTTGAGAATTTCCTTGAGATATCCAATTTGGTTGATGTAAAGCCAACATTGTGCACGATCCCTTTCCACTTCCATGCCAAGGAAGAAATGCAAGTCGCCAAGATTTTTCATTTCGAACTTTTGAGAAAGTTCTTCCTTTACTTGCAAAAACTTATTCTTATTTATTGCACATCAAGATGAGATCATCAATGTAGACGACAATGAAAAACTTGAGACCTCCCACTTGCGCAACATACACGCAAAAATCCGCATCACTCTTCACAAACTGGATGTTTTTCAAGAAAACATCTAATTTTTGGTTCCAAGCCCTTGGAGATTATTTCAACCCCTACAATGACTTGTGAAGCTTGCACACAAGATGCTCACCTTCTTGTGCGAATCCTTTGGGTTGTTCCATGTAAATCTCCTCTTCAAGGTCACCATTGAGAAATGCGGTTTTAACGTCCATTTGATGAATGTCCATGTTTTCAATGGCCACTAATGCAAGGATACAACGAATTGACACAAATTTTGCAACATGTGCAAAAGTTTTGGTGTAATCAACTCCAAATGTTTGGGTGAAACCTCTTGCCACAAGTTTGGCCTTGTAACGTTCGACTTCACCATCAACCCATGTTTGATTTTGAACACCCATTTGCAATAAATGGGCTTCCTACCCTTGGGAGTGGCACCAAGGACCAAGTGTCGTTGACAACAAGAGAGTCATATTCCTCTTACATAGCCATTTCCCACTTCTTCGCATCTTTGCCATTCAACGCCTCTTCCATAGTTTGAAGTTCTCCCGAAAAGGCTATGGTGGCCCGTTCCACCTCTTTGGTGGCCACCCACCAATCACAAGGCCACTTTTTACATTATCTTTACGGCCTTTCTCTTCATCCATCTTGTTGTGGTTCATTCAAACCTTCCTCTTGTGGTGTAGCAAATTCTTCTTTTGAAAAAGAGTTTGATGTAGATTCATCACCTTCCACGTCTTCCGCCGGTCTCTCCTTCAAAGATATAGGATTGGCATCCTTGACAAGTTCATCATTATTCACGACTTTATCCACAACAACATGTTCTACTTGCTTTGAAAGGGGTCTATTATGATGAACACCTTCTATTTTTTCTATCCCTTCTAGGAACACATCTTGACTCTTGATGATCCTTTTGGTTTCTACACACATCAAGCGATATGCTTTGGTCCTTTCACAATACCCTAAAAACACACAAGGCATAGATTTGGACTTTAATTGGAAACAACTTGAAATCAAGCAAGAAATGAAACATTCAAGGTTCATGAAATGAAACAATTGTATTAACTAACGAAAAGATTACAAAGGTTATATGCTTCAAATGCTACAATGCAAATTATGACTTATAATAACTATAAGGCTTGAAGGTTCTATGTGCATTCAAAACCATGAAAGGAGAGAATGAAAGACCACTCAAAACCACTCCATTATATATTATCTCCTAACCCTAACCTAGCCGCCACCAAACCCTAACCCTAGCCATTGCCAAACCTTAACCCTAACCGCCACCAAGCCTTAAGTAGCCTCCACTTCCAAACCCTAGCCACCATTATTCAACCTAACCTAACTACTATAAGGATGTGAATACTATTCATCCTTTTGATGAATGTAAGTCACATTCACCAACTTTGGGGATTATAATCAAATAAGATTTCTAACACATTATTCATAGTTTTTAAATCACTTGCAAAATGTTTGTTCCAACTTTCCAAAAGTGTAATTTAGATAGTATTGAACAAATCACCATTGAAAAATACTATCTTTTAAAGTAAAACCAAACAAATTAATGATTTCAGCTTCCATCATTTCACTATTAACTTTAATGGCCTTCTTGAACACTCTAATGTGAATATCCAAATTAGTGTCTTTGACATAGGTTGGATATTGTAACTTCTTGTATGGCAACTTGGTGGTTAGCTCTGGTACAAGTTGTACAACAAGTGGTTGATACCATGGTGGTATAAACATGTTTGGGTCAAGTGTTGGCCATCTTAATGATCCAATAGGTGGATTAAATGGTGGTCCTTTAGGTGGATCTCCTTAGGGTGAACTTCCTCCAAGTGAATCTCCAAGTTGTCCTCCATCTGATGGTTGATGAACAAAAATTTTGGGTACATGAATTGGTAAACTAATATTAATTTGTACAATGGTTGGTATTGATGCAATAACCAAATGTTGAACATGCAATCTTTCCTTGCTGGTTATTAGTTGAACCACTATAGGAAATTGATTTCCAACATAATATGGTGTATATACATGTGGTACAACAAGTTGCTTAGGTATTGGATATACATATCCAAGTACATAACTTGTATAATTCCCTTTTGTTCCAATCGCATGTGTTGGATACAAATTAGGATTTAAAGGTACAAAAAGGGGTATGACATACCATATTGGGTATGTTGAAGTTGGCATGACATTGGTTTTACCTAGTATAATTGGTGCAACAAATTGTGGCTAGGTTGATTGATAATTAATAGGTACTATCATATGACCTATACTAAGATTCATGGCTTGAGTTCCTAATACAGATGTATTGGGTATTTATGTTGTAGTGGTTGGAAGAACATGTTGATGAACATTCATCACCTCTTCGTTCAATAGTTGTTTTAATTTATCATCAACAAATGGGCAACGTTTGAACATGTGTCCCTCTTGTTAAAAATATGAACATGTTGTAGTTTTAGCACCTTGATTTCCTCTTGAAACTAGTTTGTGGTGTGGAACTTGTGATTTTTCACCTTGACTAGGTATTGATTTGACTAGCTAGGTGCCTTGTTGGTATGTGGTTTCTTGTCGAACAATTGTTGGAATTACTCGAGGTTTAATATATTTCGAATCTAATATGGAAACTAATTGATTAGAATATCTTCGGTCGATGTGATGAAGCTGCTCCAACCTGTTGAGTAGTTGGAGTCATTCCACCTCTGAATTATGGGTACCAAATTGATATTGGCATGTGGTGGTTGATTTTGAAAACCAACAAATGTTGTAATCAATGTAGGTGCACCAATTTTGGGTAAATTGTAACATGGGGTTGCAAATCGCTATGGCTATCATGTTGAAACAACTTCATCAAAAGATTGGACATGTTCATATTGTTGTCATTTTGAACACTTGCTACCCTGTGTTGGGTTGATGTTTGTGGTGTTTGGTGAATGGTAGAGAGTGCAGTTGGGTCTTTTTACATAACCTATGTGGTTTCATTTTGATGTTCATTGACTTTTGCCCTTTGTGTTGAATTGACATTTGATACATTCATTAGTTCAATTCCTATAGGTTACACTTGTTCATTTTGTTCTTGTTCGGTTTTTGGAACAAGTTAAGGTCTAACATGTTTTAACTATTTTATAAAACTTATAGTAATTATTCTTGACATTTTTTGAAATCAATAGGTCCTAAGAAAGCCCTTACATTATTCTTGAACATAAAACTAAAACGACCCTTCCCAACAGTCATAAATTTGTAGAAAATTTCTTTTAAAGTTTGGGCACTAGTTTCTTTAAAAAATTGTCGCACTAATTTCACCCTATTTCCTAATGCTTCAAATTATCAAGAAATAGTGCCTCGAATCCTTAAATACACAAAACAAACAAACATTCTACAAATCAAAATTTCAAGTGACTTTGTTCTTTTAAATCTAATATACTTAATCATGAAAAAGACTTAAAATTCAAAGCTCTTTTGTTCCTAAATTCTAATCTACTTTATGGTATTTTCTTAAAACCAAATTTTGCAAACATTTTTGTTTACAAGTTTGTTCCACTACATGGTTGCAAAATGTTAACAAGATTTTTCATATGCCCATTAAGTTGGTACTTCCAAAATGCTTCAATTACAATTTGAAACAACAATAGGTATATCTAAAAAACCTAAAAATATATGTACAAATCCATACAACATGCACTTGTTTTGCTACAATTTCAAGAAATCGAAATTGGCCAAGAATCACTTCATTTCCTCCAAGTAAAAGAAAAACAAAGATGATCTCCAAGTTTGAAAGTATGGAAGTCTCTTAATGTATTCCTCTAATTATACCAATTAACTTGAAAGTTAAATAGTCTCGGTTGACCATTTAAATAGTCACTAACCAACATAATCACTAACATTCCAAAACTAATTGGTGTAAACATTAATAGTCAAAAAATGTAAAAAACATGGCCATTTATAACATTCTTCCAAAAAATACTTGTTTTGTCCACTTTAGGTTCTACAAACTATCCATTACTTGTTAACATGTTTATTAACCTATCATAACACTACGTGTCACGTTCTATAATTGATTAGGTTCAGGTTAGGTTCTGTTACAAGTTAAGTCATAGATAACATGTTAGGTGTCATGTTACAAAATCCTAGGTAACATGCACATTCCATATTATACCTCACATGCATATGCCCACACATGCACCTAGGATGAATGGGTTGTGTTTTAGTTCCATCAATTGCTATGTCATTGGTTAGTGGTGTACATATAAGCAAAATAAATAAGTTTAATCTCATAAAATTCCCCTAAAAATTTACACAATCAATGGTGAACACATCCATTCACCTTCCATTTAAGTATTGCCACAATTGCCTTCCACTTGTGTCAATTTATGGTGGAACGGAACAACTTTAATTCCACTTGAACAATAGTCAAGAAGGTGGTATTGTCACATTTGCATTCCACTTGTGTTAATGTATGGTGGAATGGCATGAATCCCAATCCACCTATGCAATAAAAAAAGCGGCATTGTCATATTCCCTTCCATTACAACCAATGTATAGTGGAATGGCATGAGTCCCATTCCACTTAGGTAATAAAGAAGGTGGCATTGTCATGCTTCCTTTCACTACAATCAATGTATGGTGAAATGGCATGAGTCCCATTCCATTGAAATTGGATTTGAATGGAAGTGTGTAGTGGCACCAAACCTAGTTTCCTAGTAGTGATTCTAATAGGAAAAAACATGTTCAAAATTTCAAGCAATGTTCAACAAATACTTTGTAAGCACCTACATTTGCTTTAAAATTATCTTAATGTATTGAAATGATTCCAAAATTTGAAGATTGTAACTTCATAAGGTAAGAAACAAATTGAAAAGTGTCATATAATAAAATTAAAAATATAATTTTTGAATTTTTTTTGAACTTGATAGGGTGCAATTATTTACTCCATTCGACCACTAGTTTGGATCCGTTTATTGTGAATGCACCCTTAAATGAAGTACATATTGATGTTCTGGTGATTGCAACATAGTGATCTTCTTGTGACTACTTGACCTATTGTTCTAGTGGGTGTATATTGATCTTCTAGTGATTGCATCAAATGATATTCTAAAATGGTTGTGAATTTATCTTCATGTGGGTCCATAGTGATTTTCTAGTGACTAGCTATGTTAGTGATTCTAGAAAGTTCCAATGTGTGCACACTGGAGGAGGTGCCATGTTTTCTCAATTGTTACAACCAAATGTTATGCACATTCTCAATTAAATTATAAGTTGACATCTATGCACACTCAATGTCATTGAACGTCTGCAAATACCAAGAAAAAAGGATTAGACCATAAGTGTAAGAATTGGAAAAGTAGAAAATAAGTCCCTAAACATGGGAATTCTTACATGGACCATGAACTCACCCCACAATCTGACACATAAGTGTTAGAAAACAAGCCAATTACAAAGTTTGTGAACATTATATTCAAACACAACTCAAGCCATTAACAAGGAATAGTTGCATATGGAATGTTTACCTTTTTAAAAAACTTGGAATTTTTGTATTAAAAGCAAACGACCTTGTGTTGATCCTATAATTAAGGTCTAATTAATTGTTTAGTATGCCTATCAAATGATTGAGTCTAGTGGAATGAACATGCATGTTTTTTGTCAACCATTTTCATAGCAGCATCCCTAGGACCATAAAATTTTTTGACAACATTCCAATTTGTTTTTCACTATCCACCATGAATCCTTCGAAGTTCAATTGAACAACATACCCATGTTCGAACATTGTGCGATTGAGCTTTGTCCACATGATCTATTATGCTTCCATGTTTTCAAATTACATGTCACAAATTGGAATGGTTATGACTTTGCAATATATTGGATAACAAACATGGTAGGTCATCATTGTCCAACTAACAACTTGCTTCACATGGTTAAACATGATCCAAAATTTTTATAGATTGTCCTTGGGCTACATTCGTGCACCAAGCCCATTCCTCTCCCAACCCTATCAACAAACATCTTGAAACAAAAGACCTTCTAACTAAATATTTGGCCTAGGAAACAACATTCGTAGATGAAATCGTAACGATTCTTAGACTTCAACTCAAGGATATTGTCAATGTAACCTCCACTCATGTTATTTGAATGAAACAACAAGGTTTTGTACATTCGGTAAGGTGAAGACAAGAAATTTGTCCTGAATTTGTTTGAACTAATGGCCCTTGAAAACCTTGCAACTATTGTCACTATTGTCATTGAACAAATGTTTGGCAAGCAAGGATTTAATGGTTCTCAGAAAGATGGAACGTATATTGGCATCGGGTGTTAAGTTGACCTCCTCTTTTATCAACTTCTTACTCTCATCCGCAATTTCTTGCACCTACCATTTGCAAATAGGGTGAAGATGCAAACCAAGGTGAATCACAGTTGTTGAAACAAATTGGAGTCTATGCACAACATAGTAAATATGACCTTTACAAGGGTCAACACATAAAGGAAGGGAATTGTTGAATTTATAAACAAAGGACACAATTGGAAGTCCAAGAATGACTTGTCCTTTTGTAAAACCTAGGTTGATTTTCTAACTCGAGAAGTCTCATTACAAGCCCTAAAATGGATGAAGCAATTATAGTTAGTCTTGATATAACACAAGTGACCCAAACAATGAACCTTCCTGAAGTTGAAGCTAAAAGTATTTTGATATTAATTGTGATGACCTTGGACCAAGTGTGGCCATCATGTTTTTTATCCATGCCTTACATTTGTGACAAGGATAGATTATTGGAGGACAACATAAGCATTTCAAATATAATATCATTGTTGAATGTCATGGGTAGAAATGAAACAATTTTAATTATAATCTTGTCGTAATCCAAATTTCAAAACTTGTTAAAGGCATGTTTTGTTACTAACATTGTGTGTAGATAATCAAGAACTAAGTGTACCATGATTAATGTGGAGGGCTTCAATGTCAATTACGAAAGCATAAGCTCCAAAGGAGTAGACAAAAAATGGCCATGCCGCATTCTTAAACTCTACATTGGGGATGGCACGTGTTAAGGGAGTAGCCATATTACATTGTTTTTTATGTACAAGGCATTACAAACATGGAATGATCATTGGACATTAGTGATTTGAATTTTGAATTATTGTTTAGTTCTAATTGATGTTGATGGTGATTTGGGGACTACCCAAAGGATGGAGTTTTGGGAAAATGAAGAAGATTATTAAACACATAGTTTTGGAGTAAGGAGATAAATGTAAGTACTTTGTAGTAGAAACTACAAATTTTGATTTGGGATACCACATATTTAATCGTATTGCTTGATTACAATTTAATAGGACTTGGATTTTTTTGTTGTATTTTTTATTGAAATTTTTAGTAAACTAAGGAAATACAAGCTTCTGCAGTGATTTCCATATTTAATTTATTGTGTGAATTATATGTAGTACAAAAACTAACATGAAATGAATTATAATTATGTTTTTGGTTTCTTACATTGTACTCTAAAATACAAAATTTGGTTACTTGAAATGACCATGAATATGGTGTTTTAATGGATTCCAAACACATGTGTGTTTAGAATCAATGCATAAATTGGGAATGTGCGAACATTGTATTGTAAATATATTGTTTTAGTAACTGTGGAGTAGTTCTAAAGGAATTTTATCCACATCTACTAGTGTGTCATTTTCGAATAAGGAACCAAACAAGTCAATGAACATGGATGAAAGAACAATGTTAAAGGGTTGGAATTCAGTATTGAGATAAAAAATGTCTTTCAATTTGTTGCTTCACGAAATTGTTTTTGGCGTCAATATGATTTTCAAGGAATGAATAAAGATGTTGTCACCCACAACCCTATAACGTCCAAAGTTCACCACCCATTCCTAACCTTGAATTGTGGCAATGGGCATTTGATAAATTGAACCAGAGATGTTATTTGCGTCCTTAGATATATGCAATGATCCAAGCTGAAAACCAAACATAACACACAAGCATTTTTCAAACACCACAATTATATCAATTCCATCTACTAAGATGATGAGTTCAAATTGACCATCAACATGAAAAGGTTGTCATAATGAAAACAAACTTGGTGCAAAATGATTACAAACAATGCAAAGCAAAATTAAATGAAATAACAAAGATAGCAGGGAAAATTATTCAAGTTGTTGTGAGGGAGTAGGTTAGCATAACACAATGAAACTAGAAAACAAATAGGATTAGCAACCTAAATTGAAGAAAAACCTGAGCACGATAATGACCTCAAGCAAAAACTTGCACCAAGTTATGGGGAAACCCTTATCACATTATGAGAAAACTATGTCTGTTGCAACTAGTCTATCTAATTGTAATCTAGTTTTATCAAACATTTTCTAGTTGTAATCTAATTTTATTGAACACTTTTTGGTGAAGGTGTGGGTTATTGGAAACAACTTGAAATCAAGCAAGAAATGAAACATTCAAGGTTCATGAAATGAAACAATTCTATTAACTAACTAAAAGATTACAAAGGTTGTATGCTTCAAATGCTACAATGCAAACTATGACTTGTAACAATTAACAAGGCTTGAAGGTTCTATGTGCACTCAAAATCATGAAAGGAAAAAATGAAATACCACTCAAAAACACTCCACTATATACTATCTCCTAACCCTAAAGATGAAGAAATAGGAAGGATTGAAACATTATCAGGAGATTATCACAAAAGTTGATGTAAAAATTGATTTTACAAGGAAATCAAAACATGAAAAAATCAATAGCTTAAAATGTTTAAAAAATTGAAAGGAATGGAGGAGATTTTGCACCAAGAAGAAAAAAAATTAAGTATTCAATTGGCAACTGTGGAGATTGCTTAAGAAATTCATCACAAGAATTGAAAAAATTTAGTGGCAAAGGAGAATAAATTATGGAAAAACCTATAAATTGCACAAGGTAAAGTCAAGTTACTTACCTTGCAAACTACTAATGATTGGGGAAGTATGGTCATTGAAAATAGAACCAAAGCAATGTTGTATGATGAACTTATAAACAACTCCAATAAAAATGGGCGAACTATTGGAAAAGGCTAGAGCTAAATTCAAGAATGGCATTTGGAGCAAATTGGGAAGTACACTATAACAGTTGGAAGAGAAGGATAACAAAGAAGAAGGCATAGAGGAGGCCACCATAAAGGGCCAAAACATGTATCTTTATCAATAGAAGATAAGGATGAGACAACACTTATCATAAATTTGATAAGGAATCAGGAAGTAATAGTATACCCAACATACAAGGGACAAACAAAAGAGCATAAAGTATAAAACAAGGACCAAGCTACTAACATGGATGGAAAGTGAGTAGAGACCAAGACGAGGAAAATGATCTATGGAACTATTGCTCCTAAGGTCGAGCATCCCACTTTAACAAAAAAGGCAAGTGTTAAGCCTTGCTTTAAAAGTGATATGGTGCATATGATGTTAGAGTTAAAATATGCCTTGCCATTATTGCCAAACCTAGAAACTTACCATCTACTGCACCGTTTCCAAATTTGTTTGAGGGTAAGAGTAGCACTATTAAATACTAAGAGGTCATATCACTGAGAAGCAATTTTTAGTAATGTGGGTTGTTGAAGATTTGGAGTGGAAAGAATTCCTAGCTTACAACATAGTATGTTGTTACATCTAGTACGATCAACCAAGAGGATATGAAGTAATAAAGTTCAAAATAGGCTATTTGGGACTCTATGCCTAAAATATTGCCAATTAAAATATGTTTATCAATAATACTACCATTGTCACCATATCGATGTTTCTAGCAAACCAACTTTTGCCATGACATATGGAGGCTATTTCAGACCATGTGGTAAATTGAGTTCATGCCGAGCCTAAGCGATGGAAACAATTGATGGATTACTACCAAGAACTAACTTGCTTCACCAACTTGGGAGATTGTGCAATGTAAACAATCACATGGAGAGTGAATTATGAATTCACAAAAAAATTGGTAGCAGATGTTCACCTTGGCCAAGACACACTTTACTTGCAAGCAACCATATTACACACTTGACATTTAATGGACAAATTGACAAGGCAACCTCACATTAGTAAGATCACACACTACCAATAGTGCCTTCCTTAGTTGATGAAGCCCAACCAAATCAACCAATATGTGAGGGGTGAATAAATAACAATAACCAAAGATGGAGTAGAGTCATTTGATAATGAGATAAATGACTATCCTACCCTTATTCAGGTGGTATTCTATATGTTGAGAATAGTGGACATCATAGCCAATCTAAAAAGTTTAATTATTGTGTGGGGACACTACAACAATTAAGAGGGGAATAATGTTAGGAAAAGGAAATAGACCAGTAGGTATACATGCAAGTCAACATGACTAAAAAATATCTATAGACAAGTTGATATAACAAAGTAGGCAATTTGGTATGATAGACAAGGCAAATTAATATGACAAAGTAGGCAAGTTAATATGGTAGCATATCGTTATGACAACACAATATAGTCGACTTATGCCAAGTCAATTTGCTAGACAATTTGGTAGTTATAATCATTTTACAAGAGCATAAAAAACATTTTCATTAATTTCAAGGGGGTTTTGATGATCATTATTTATATGTTTTAGTTGATCTATTACGGAGATATAACAAGTATGGGAGAAATGAAAAGAAGAAAAGGGGAAAGACATTGTAGAGCTTTATGGTTCTATGAAATGGAAAATATGTTCTTTCTTCAAATTTATTATGGTTAGCATTATATGTAGATTCTAGTGAATTAATCTCCAAAGTTAGAATGTATTGAATGTTGTCCTAGTTAGTTTATTTACATGGTATTCATTCTAATGGAGTAAAACAAAGACCTAGTAATATTATACATAATTAATTAATTCATGGACAATAAGAATTCATACCTTCAAAATTATATCACCAACACCTTGACATTCATCCGCAATTTTGGTTTTGGATGCATGTAATTAAGTTACGTTAAAGCAATAAATACATGTTGAATATATATTTTTTAAATGCCAATTTAACCTAATTTGGTTTCAGCATGTAATTGTGCCAAGGTGAACCGACAACTTCACATGTTATTCAACTTCCCTTGAAATTACAGTTTGGAGACAAAGCTTCCAATTTAGAATCCTAGTAATGAAGCTACAATAATTGTTCCAATTAGAAGAAAGTAGGTCCAATTATAAACTAATAATATGAGTTTTTATCATCTATGTGCAAGTGATGGATGGCAGAGTGGGATATTACAGTGTTTCGGACCTAAACCCTATAACTTGGTTATGTAGGTCTATCCTTAGTGGTAATATGGGTATGGGTCATGTTGACATTTTGTTTGACCTACTAGTGGCACCACATCACATTTTTATTAAAGTTGTTTAGGGGCTATAATATATTCCAAAAGAACAATTGTTAACATGTTTTTTTTATTCTCATTAAATTTTCAACTTCTGATTTTTCTAATAATAGGTTCCTAAAATAACAAACATGTATAATTAAACTATTAAAATAAAAAACCATTTACAATTCCTAACTAACATGTACTCAATTTGCACATAGCTTCAAAAAAGTTGGCTAAAAGAAAATGCTTCATGTTTCAAGTGAAAGAAAAACACAAAAATCCCAAAAAACTCACAAGCCTCCTCCCTAAAACAAGTTTGTCCTTCTTAATCTTATACTAGCTAATTCAAAAATTAATAGTCATAATTGTCTATTTAAACAATCATTAGCCAATACTTAAATTAATAGTCCAAGATTTCAAAAAATTACATCTTGTTTCACTACCTGTTTTGCCACTTGTTCTACAAACTACCAATTGACTATCTTGTAAACATGTCTACTAACCTAGTATAATACTACTTGTCAAGTTCAATAACTAGTTACGTTAATATCATAGGTTAGATCACTTGTTAGGTTTAACAATTTGCCTAAATTTATAACCTATTAAGTAACATTTAATTAAATCTGGGTAACATTATCCCCCTTTGAAAACTACATTTTTCATCCTCAAAATTTTAACTAAAGTCTTAAGTTAGCTTGGTCTTTTGCAATTGGTTGATTGATGGCTCTTTCAACAAGTTCAACATTTGTTTCTTCCACAAGTTTAGTTTGATTCGAAATCTAAAGACTTGTCAATCTACAATCCTTTGTCAATAAAGTGTTTTTTCAAAGTTGCTTGGGTGTCATGAATACCTTCGAAGCATGAAGGGTACTAGAAATCAAAATAATCTTTTGACATATACTTACCTAGTGTGTGGTTAGAGGTAAATTAGTAGATAAGAATTATAAGGGGCTTATTCCACTATTTAATATAGTAAATGAAAAATCAATAGGTTCAGCACATTCCTTGACATAATTATCACTACCTCTCATTGGTTCAGTGGTAACAATGGTAACCTAAACATGTATGATAAAAGTTAAACATGTAAGGGTATGATTTTTAAACCTGCTCCACCTTTTAGTGGACTAATTAATTTAGTAATGGTAACAAGTTGTACCACATATGGTGTTTTGCTACTAGTTCCAATTTCCACTGATACAAAATTAGGGGGTTTGTATTTAAAGTCAAGGAAAACAATTCAATATTATCACGACCTTGGCTTTGGGCTTACGACCAAGGCAAGGCATAAAAAGGTGCAAGCCAAAAGTGCAACCCACGAGTCACATTTGCACTCCTAACAACGTGAAGGAATGAACCCACACATTCCCAAGTGGATTCAAACTTTGGGAATTGGAATCCTATGGAGTCTCAAATTTTCAAAGATATATTTTAGGGGTCAAATTTCATTGGATCAAAGAGTTTCTTATACCATTAAGAAGTTCTTGAAACTTATATGTCTAAAATGGGCTCACATGACCCATTTGAGTAAAAGTTATGGCCAAAAGAAAGGCTGAGAGTCAAAGTGTCAATTTGACTTTTACTCATTAAAAGTATGGAATCTCCCTGAAATAAGTGTGTGTAGGTGGCATGCCACATATCTTTGAAAATATCTCAACGAGGACTACAACTTTGCTTTAGACCTCACTTGAATCGGAGGTCTGTACAAAAAATTATGACCCTCCAAAGTGTTAGGAGTCCCAATTTTGAGAATTTCGAAACTCCCAAGTTGGGAGTCCCATGACAAAATGACATTTGGATGCAACCCTCATGACTAATCACAAAAAATATTGTAAGAAAGAAGGTGGTGGCTTCCCTCAAGTTTGGGCTATGGTGAGTTTTGTAAGTCCGTGTGTGCCCATGGCTTGACCATGCACCAAAAATGTTCCAACTACACATTAACCAATTTGTTGTTTAATTTGTGTAGGTTTGTGTGAATAATTTACGCACTTATCACTCTTCCTAATCCCCATCTTGGAGCTCCAACATGCCCTTCTACCCCCAAAATGTTACAAGCTAAGGAGTGTACCCCAACTCCTTCCATTGTTTTCATTTTCAGACTTGCATTTGAGTCTTTCAAGGAGTGTGGGGGTGCGCCACATGGTATTAGAACTCTAATTGGTAACCATGTTCATCGAAGTGGGCCAATTCCATGTTTTATTAAATCTATTTTTCAATGAAGTTTTGAACATTTTGCCACCACTCCTTCCACTCGGGGTTTTTATCTCCCAAAGCTTGATTATGCATTTTCTATTAATAATTCTTCAAATTCCTTTAACCTATTGTTCATCCTAACAAGTATAATGGTGTTGGGTTTGTTCAACTATACCTTAATTGTTTCCAACTAACCTTTTTAATATTATATTTGGACAAACTCTATGTGAATGTTAACCCAACTTTTTTGTATGTACATAATAATTGGTTAAACCAACTAGTAACTAGTGAAGTAGTATGACTTAATGATAATTTTGTTTTTTTATCACATGTTTTAAGTTAACCAATATGCTATAAGAACTAGTAATCGGTCTATTACAATAATCAGTTGATTAATAGAATGGGTGATTTTGAACTTGTGACCGATAACTTTTTATTTTGATTTTGAAGTTGTATTGGTTAATGATTATTTAGGTTATAAACAATTCTATAAGTAGTATAACTAAGATGACTTGAGATATAATAGGATGTTCATCTTTTTATTTTTGTAACTCTTGAGGAGTTTTTGAATTTTGAATCATGTTTATTTTTATTTCCTTGTGAAGTTTTTTTTTAAATTTTAGAATGCAAGCTTGAGAAATGTTGTTTTTGATAAATAACAAGAAACCACAATGCTTATTGTGTTTTAATATTCATATTTGAAGCAACCTATTGATAATTTCAGTAAACCAAAATTAGAAATTTGAAGGGAAAATATGAAATTAAAATGGGACAGAAAACACCCTTAACATTTAGTGACCATGTAGTGGAACAAAATTGTAAGCAAGAACATTTATGCTTTTTGGTTTTAATAATTGTTTAGTTTTAATATTTTTAGGTTTGGATTTGTATTAAGCTTTAGATGTTTTATAAGATTATTTTTTGTGTTCATACTTTTTGTTCTTCTTTACAAACCAATAATCAATAATTTCTTTGGATTTGCATGTTGATTTTTTGATAATTTCCTTAGCAACATGTTGACCAAAATAAAATTTGAATTAATGATTTTTGTAGGATGTCAAAAGTAATCACAAGGGGCCTTAGAAGGCAATTAGAATTAGAAGCACCATAGCAACTTGTTTGTGAGGTGGTTCAACCACAAGAACAACCACGTTGTCAAGCAAAGGAGTACAACCGGTTGAAGTTCCCACTAATGAGCTTCAACAACCTATTACGCCAAAAGTACCTTTTCCATTAGATACCTGCATAATAAAAGGAAAGAAGGGAACCATAAGCACCTTCAACTAGGTAGTTTTTTACACCCCGACAATTGTCCCAACAATGGAGGTCAAATGCACAATTGAGTGGACAAAACACTGAATCTATTTGACATGCTGATAAGGTAACCTTTGTAAAATAGAGATGGTAGTTTGCAACACCCAGTTATTACATTCCTAAAACAATTATGCCCTTTCAATCAACACTATTTGTTGGTTACTACACATCTAAACCAATTCTTGTTTTGAATCCAATCATAGTAAATTCAAAATTAGAGCACAACCAACTTTTAACTCGGTTAGAACAACTATGTAACTTGGAGCAAAGACCTTCACATAAATCGGGTTTTCAACAACCTATGGAACTAGTGGAAGTGATCGTGGCCCTTGTTGCTATTCAATAAACATAACCATGTCATCAAATTGTTTTGCTAAATAGACTTGTCATGGGAATCATAAAACGACAATTGGTTCAATGAAATATGTCAACTTACAACCATTCAACCCACTATTGAAGTTGCATTAATTTGTGCATATTGTCAGCAAGTTGGACATGAGTCCAAGAATTATCCTTTAGTGGATTATAAATTGAAAAATTTGATAATAAATGAGTTTAGAACTTCTTTATAGTCTATAGTACCAAACACAGTAATGACACATGTTAATGTACATGTACAATAAACCTAAATATAACCAAGTTTGGTTACTAACACAATATTGGTTAGTCAACATTTAAGTTGGTCACAACTCGTTATACCACTAATAGCAAGGCAACCTAAAACTATAGTATACCCAAAGTGGTATAATATAGTTCCATCCTTTGTACCTATGGACCTTAACGTGTATTCAATGTATTATTTGAGAATCAAGGGACCTAATCCATTGATTTCTATGAAAAAGAAGGGAGATGTAACCAGGGATACTCAACCATAATCAATGACACATGTTGAACAATTAGTACAAAACCAACATTCTGCTAAAATTCCAAATTATCGACTAGAACAACCGGTTCTTGGCCGAAAGGTGTACCTATTCAATAAGCAATGGTAACAACTATACCTATTAATGTACATGCACTACTACAAAATGTGGGTGCAATTCACTAGTCCCCGTTCATTAGATCAATGAATTCATTGTTTCTTCATTGGTCCCTGTTCACTACAACCGGTGAATTCATTCAAAATCTATTGAAATGCATACAAGGACACATTTTGTTATAGTGATGTTACCACTGGACTATTTGTTTATGGTAATGGTGCTCTTATCCAACAACCCAAAAGGGCTAATTCAATCCACAACCAAGTGGAGAACCGGTTGGAGGTTCGCCTAATGGAGGACCACCACCTAATCCACCTATTGGATTTTATGGATGGTAAGCACTTGATCTAAGGATATTTATGCCACCATGGTATCAGCTAGTTCTAGTTCAATCTAAACCAACCAATAAATTGCCATATTAGAAGCTTCAATATCCCACATATGTGAAGGATATTGATCCTGATGTTCACTTTAAAGTTTTCAAAAAAACAATCCAAACCTATGGTGAGACCATGGAAGAGAATATCATCAACTTGTTTGGTTTTAATTTATGAGATAACATTTCAAAATGGGGTGAAACTTTGTACAATATCATATTAACTATACATTTGATGAGTTGGAGCAAGCATTTTGTAAGTGCTTCCGAACTATGAAGAGTGATGAAGAAATCTATATGTAATTGAGGAATCTTTAACAATAATGGGTAGAAGTTTATTATGAACGTTTGCTTAAATTAGCTGATTATTCACAACTGAAAGCTATTGATGTTGTCCTTACTATTATTTTGAAAACATGTTTATAACCATACCTTAAAATGGTAACTGCATGTATGACAAGAAATACCTTAATCAAACATAAGGAAACTATAGTGATTTGTGAGGAAAGTGGACTGATTATAACAAACTACAATGCTTTAATAACTCAACTAGAATCCAAACCGGTTGCATAGCCCATAGTCACTTACACAATTACTAAGCAATAGTCAACATGTTCAAATTATGGAAAAACAGGTCATGTGATTGAAACCTACATAATAGGAAGAAAGAAGAATCAATAGTTTCTATTATACCCACTAAAGTTGTTGAATTGGTAGTTGAAGTGACTGCACAACCTATCAAACCAACTAGAATGCGATTAAGATATCCTTGTATTATCTATTCTAGCTCGGAACATCGTGCACATGATTGTCCTAAAAAAACAAAAGTTCAAAACATGTTATGAATTAAACTAACCACTACTACTAATGTATTGGTAAAAAACCCTATACCTGATAATGTACTAGTGAATGTAGTTGTTGCTATCATGACATGTAGTTAATACCAAAACAACTTGTTTTTAGAAAACGTGAACATGTGAAGGCAAAAGCAACAATTGCATTACTAAAATTCCTAGTTTTTCAAACTGGGAATTTTGGTAAAAAAAACCAAATTGGGGGATGGGGGGCAAAAAGACCCCTTATCATTTTGGACAAGTTGATTTTAACATCTCTAGAGTGATTGGGGTGGTTTTTTTTACTGTTACAATAAGGACCATTTGATTTGTTAACTTATTTAAATAATTTATTTTAATATTATTACAAAAATAATTTGTAGGTAGGCAAACAAGTATTTAGTAGGTACTGTAGGTGGGTGGGTAAGTCGATAGGTGAGTGGCTAACAGGTAAATAAGTGGGTAGGGAGGTAGGTTGGTGGGTAGGTAGGTAGGTTATAAAAGGTAGGTAAGTACGTTGGTAGGCTGCAGTAGGTAGGTACATACAAAGGTAGGTAAGTACATCAATAAAATCAATAAAGATCATGTCTTATGTGTTAGAAAATATTTTTTTAATATTAAAAAAGATTTGGTCATGCTCGTGCGCTCATGTTCGTTTGCTCATGTTTATGTTCGTAAGCTCGTGGACTAACATCCCTAGTCACCATGATCATGAAGTTTTGCACTTGAACGACTGCCCCTAAACCATCACTCAAGATGATCTTGCCTCCATCCTTCAAAGTGTGTGTTGACTTGACTATTTCTTGAAAAGATTCTTCACCCATGATGTTATAGTCCCCTTCTTCACCAATCTTGCCTCCTCATGATGTGCCAAGATTTTTTTTCATTTCTACAGCTCACAACATCATCATCATTCTCAAAAAATAAAATGAATAACAACTATTTTCCTTCTTCTCAGCTTCAAAAAGATGCCACTATTATGACTATCCTACCCTAACCTTAATTGCTAGAAGTTGTTGGAAGACATCTCCCCTATCTAAACCTCCTTATCCAATAGGTTTTGTCAATTTCAATCAAGGATAAAGTAACCCAACCTTATCGAAATCTAGCCAACCTACTTCTCCCCTTATTTTAATTAAGCCACCCACCACTCAAGTGCTACTAGTAGTTAGGTAAATACAAAGGTAGGTAAGTAGGTTGGTAGGTTGTAGTAGGTAGGTAAATATGAAGGTAGGTAAATAGGTAGGTTGTAGTAAGTAGGTTGGTAGGTAGGTACAAGTAGTAAATAGAGGGTGCAAGCATACAAAAGTAGGCTAAAAATATATATGTTGCAAGTAGAAAACACAAAATTGTCAACTTTGAAACATAGAAAGTATAATATAATCTTCAAAAACATACCAAAAAATTACATGAGTGTATGTAGGATGGTATGGATATGTTTTTGACACATAAGATTTTGTGTTTCCTTTTTTTCAACCTACTTTCCAAATTTACACTATTGTCCCATATTGCACAAAGTAATGTAAAAGGGTGCAAGCATACAAAAGTAGGCCAAAAAAATATACATTGCAAGTAGAAAACACAAAATTGTCAACTTTGAAACATAGAAAGTATAACCTAATCTTCAAAAACATATAAAAAAATTACACGAGTGTATGTAGGATGGTATGGATATGTTTCATAAAGCTTAACATTTTGTGTTTCATTTTTTCAACCTACTTTCACTTTACTTTCAAATTTTACTTTGTTGTCCCATATTGCACAAAATAATGTAAAAGTATATTAATTAATTATCATTTGACCAAGAAATCCATATGTCCTACTTTTAGATTGTTAGAAGATTGCTTTGACATATTATATGCAAGTATTAGTTTTTGGGTTCATAAAAAGTCATGTTTCAGACACATAATTCTATTAGTTTGAAAAACTACTTTTTAAAGGCCTCACATTATCATAATTGAAATATTCAAGTTTCAAAAAAAAAATTCAATATGCATGATAACTCAAACATCAATATCACAACATTTGAATAGCTTGATTTGAAAAAGTATCAAACATTAATTTGTAATAAATAAATAAAATGATGAAAGTAATAAAATACATGAAATATGACCATATATGGTTTATTTAGTATAACATGTACATTCCTAAAATTTACAGCATTGCTAAAAAGCCTTAAAATTAAAAAATGCAAACTTTATTTTTCACCTACTTTATTTTTTGGAACAAGGATCACCACTTGGCCTACTTTAGCATGCTTATGCCCAAAAGTATATTAATTAATTATCATTTGACCAAAAATATTCATATGTTATACTTTTAGATTGTTAGAGGATTTTTTTGGCATATTATATGCAAGTATTAATGTTTGGGTTCATATAGAAAATCATGTTTTAAACACATAATTCTCTTAATTTGGGAAACTACTTTTTAAAGGTTTCACATTATCATAATTGAAATATTAAAGTTTCGATAACTCAAACATAAATATCATAGCATTTGAATAGTTTGATTTTGAAAAAATACTAGATGTTAACTTGTGATAAATAAATAAAATTATGAAAGTAATACATGAAATATGACCATATATGGTTTATTTAGTATAGCAAGTACATTCTAAAAAAATTAGCATTCTAAGAGCCTTAAAATTCAAAAATGCAAACCCTACTTTGAGCTATTTTATATTTTGACTAAGGATCACCAATTGGCCTACTTTAACATGCTTTATGTTCTGGGTAGATAAGGAGGTTGATAGGTAGGTAGGTAGGATGCCCCATTTTGATTATAATAACATCAGTCATTTTGACTTAATGGTCCACTTGACTAAAACCCCATTGGCCATTTTGACTAAAGGTGTCATTTGTTTATGTCCAACTTGACTCAATCTTCCAATTGACTAGTAGTCATTGACCATTTTTGACCAAGGTGGTCAAATTTTTGTCTAATTTGACTAAATGTCCTAGTTAACAAACAATCAAATAGGTTATTTCAACCAAGTTGACTAGTCAAAAAATACACATGTCATTCAAGCCCCTAACCTTTAATCAAAATGTACATGTTCATTAGTCAAGAAAGATAAATTAATCAACTTGGACCAACTTGGACTTTGAAAAACCAAGAATTCTAGTAGTATTGATTGGCAAATAAAATAATAATTGTGTGATTCCTTTGTTCATACCATTAGGGAGCTACATGGGAGTGATTTAATGTCAAAAAATCCATCAATTTAAATGGACCACTCATTCAAATTAGGTTGGTATACTATAACCAATAAATCAATAGTTACAAATAAACAATTTGTTTAGTTGACTCCACATACAATAACACCAAAGAAAAATTTGGAGGAGATTTTGAAAGACATCACTACTCAAGTTTTGGAAACTAATTATGTCATAAACTTGGGGCAACTCTTGAGATTGTGCCATACATCAAACGATACATTTTCAAATTGGTTAAGTATTTTCAACCGGTCCAACCTAAACCTGCCCATGTAGAAGTGGCTATTGATCATCAAATGACTATGATTCACGTCCAAGTTGATAAGAATTTTATTGATGATGTGTTGATTGATGGGGGACCTAAAGTAAACATCATAACAAAAAATCTACAAATACAATTAGGTATGTCAAAACCTAATTCAATGCCTTATAATTTGCGTATGGCAAATCATACCATAGCTAAACCACTTGGTCTTATTGGGGATCTAAAGATATTTGTCCATGAAATTCCTTATACAATTACATTTACTATCATTAATAGTAATGTAAAAAATTCTAATTACTCAATGTTACTAGGATGCCCATGGTTGATAGATGCAAAAATATCCCAAAATTAGTTTTGTTACCACACAAGGAACCAACATAGTAAGAACCATATTTGTTACCAAGAAACTTGGTTTTCAAACCAAAAGACCATAAGTCTTAATTTGTTATGATTTCCATTATGGAATATTTAATGATGAAGAGGATGTGATGTTTGCCACAAAATTAGACATGTTTTCAATAGGAACCATGACAATACCTATTCATAATGAACCCATTCCTATAATAGATTGTGTACCAAATATTGTCACAATAAAACTAGTTCTAAAACAACTTGTTAAATCAATAGATTTATTAGTTGTAAAATTAGCTATACCACCTAACATTATCAAATAACACTTACTTCAAACCTTCTTTCATGCAAAGGTTGGAGAGATGATTATTGATGAGACACATGCTCGAGAACGAATATAGGATCTAACCATAGCAAGTTGGACAATTATTGAAGAAGAGTAGTTGACCAAAGTCAAATTGGGTACCAGGGAGAATGTGCAACATGTGAAACTGAACTTTGCACTTAAATTGGTTATAATAGATCAATTTATCAAGCTTCTAAAGGAGTTCAAAGATGTATTTGCCTGGACATACAAAGACCTAAAGGGTATTCCAACATAAATTGTTTAACACCATATCGAACTAGATACCATAGTACCACTTGTTCATTAAACAAGGTACTTGTTGAATCCCAATTATGTTGTCATTGCTAAGCAAGATATGGACAAGGTACTTGTTACTAGTTTTATTAAACAAGTTGAAGTAGCACCCTAATTGCCTCTAATAATGGTTGTTCCTAAGAAGAATGGGAAGTTGAAGATTTGTATTGATTTTAAGAAACTCGATGCAACAACAAATAAGGACCTTTACCTATTGCCTTTTATAGATGAAATCATCAACACAATTGCTAGACATGAAATTTATACCTTTGTGGACAAGTTTTCAAGATATCAATTGCACCAGAGGACTAGCACAAAATTGCATGTGTGATAGACTGGGGGGCTTTTGTGTGGGTTATGACGCCATTTGGTGTTAAAACAAACCACCCACTTATCAGAGAGCGGTAATTAAAGCTTTTCATGAGTACATTAACATATTCACGAAGATTTTTCTTGATGATTTCACAATTTTTAGTGACATGTCAACTCACCTTAAGAAACTAAAAAAATGTTTTCTTAAGTGTAGAGAATTTGGCATTAATTTGAACCTAGACAAATGTGCATTCATGGTGTTTTTAGGAACCATATTAGGTTTTATAGTGTCTAAAGAAGGCAAAGTCATGGATCCTAAAAAGGTTGAAGCCTTAGTAAACATGTCGGTACCTACTGCCCCCTAGGAGATCCAAGTTTTTAATAGGATGGCCCAATTGTATAGGTGCTTCATTAAAAACTTTATTTTAATCATGTCACCTATTACTAAGCTATTTTAAAAATCTAAAGTCTTTGAATGGATTGAAGAATGCCAAAATGCTTGGGAAGAGATTATGAAGTGGTATATGCAAATCCCTATTTTGATCAATCCAAATTGGGAGCTTGAGTTTCATGTTCAGATAGATACATCTTAATTAGTAGTAGGAGCCATATTAGCATAGAACTCAATTGGTAAGTTTGATGAATTGGTTATGTATGTTTCTAGATTGTTAAATTTAGCTGAACAAAGTATACTACTATTGAGAAGGAAGCCCTAGCTATGGTCTATGCTTTGCACAAACTCATACATTACTTACTGGGTAACAAATTTGTATTTTATGTCAACCACATGGCCTTAATGTACATGGTTACCAAGTCACAAATTTCTCGCATAATAACCAAATGGTTAATGTTATTTTCGGAATATGATTTAAAAATTGTTTATAAGTCTCATAGTTCCCATTTGATGGTAGATGCATTAAATAGATTGTCCAATAAAATAGAATTGGTTAGCGTACCTAATCAAACCACTATGTTCATTTGTTCATTTTACAACCAAAGTGGTTACAAAATCTTTATGATTACCTATTAGAGGGAATGATGCCAAAAAGATGTGTACCTTCACAATGACAATATTTAGCTCAAAGACTAAAATTGTTTATGCTACAAAATAGGAAGTTTTACAGATTTGGAGCAGACAATAGGTTTTGTTGTGTTTTACAACATGAACAAGTGCCAACTATACTACAAGAGCTGCATAATGGAGTTGGTGGACATTTTTCCTCAATATCATGGTAAGAAATGTTTTTGATGTCGATTATTAGTGGCCAACCATGAACAAAGATGTTTTAAAATTATGTCAGACCTGTTATCTATGCCAACAAATAGGTAACATGTTAGCACAAAATATGGCAAAGTTGATTACTATTCTACTTAGATAACCTCTTCATAAATGGGGACTGGTTTCTATCGGACCTATTAAATCGACGAATCGTTACTCTAGCAATTGATACATTTTAGTTGCCATTGATTATGCTACCAAGAGGGGGGAGGCTAGAGCTTTACGTACCAATACAACTATTGTTACTACAAAGTTTTTATATGACCGTATTTTCACCCAATTTGGCTATCCATTTACTATTTTGACAAATTAGGGTACCCATTTCATTAACGATGTTATTTGTTATTTAACCAATCATTTCATCTTGAAACATATTAGTTCTATTGTTTATTATCCATAAAGGAATGGACAAGTTGAGTCTACTAAGAAAGTTTTTGGTACACTACTCACAAAATTGGTGAATGAAAACTAGATTGACTAGGATGAACACCTATCCACAATTCTTTTTTCTTACAGAACTGCTTTCAAGGTTGGAACTAGTCACACTCCATTTCAACTTGTCTATGGATTATACCCGTTATTACCTACAAAATACATGTTACTATCTAAGCCATGGCAAATCTATGATCCAAAACCTACGAAGGTTTTAACTAGTTACATGTCAAAATTAGAGAAACCATAGGAGAATTGATTGGTAGTATAGACTTGATAAATTTTAACTAGTGGAATTGGTCATTATGGTTTCAAAATTGGTGCACTGAAACAAAATACCAATTTAAAAATTATGTTTTATGGTTTCTAAGGGATGTTAATGCACATACCCCTAAGTTTCAGAAATGATGGTTTGGACCATATAAGATCCAATATTGTTTACAAACAACACAATATTATTAGTGATGATAGATAAATTTGATCCTAACCTAGTACTAATTAGCATTAACAAGTTGAAACCCTGTAAGTTTATAGAGGATTAAACACTTCAACTTGTTTTGGTTAAGTTTAGTGATTTTTTATTAGAGGAATTAATGGAAGAGAAGTATTTTGGTAACTTATTTAACTAGCAACAAGTTGAAAAAATCTATTCTAATAACCTATCAAGTGAAGAATCAATTGAAACTATTCATTTTAGTAACATGTTTGTTAAAGAACTAATTCGATCTAACATTAGAGGTCTGACAACATATAACCTAATTAAAAGTAGAATGGGTAGTGATTTGTTTAAATTATAACTAATTCAAATGGATGATAATAACTTGTTGAAGAACCAACTTATCAGCCTTAATCTTGTGTGAAGTAATGATATTTCAGTAAACCTAATTATAGATGTCAACTTTATAGGGATAATATGCCCTAAAAGTTGTGTCATTCTCTAAGTATTGCCACTTTCCATTTTTTTGCTACAATACAAAGGATTAGCGTGTCCTTTGGAATTTTTTTCATTTTTTTCATTATGGATTTCCTTATATTATTTGCTACATCAAAATGAGGCCATGAGTGCCTTACATCAATTGAGAGAGAGATCAAGCAAAAAGGAGGCAAAATTGAGAAGAAAAAAGGAAGGAAAGAGGCAAAAGAAAGAATTGCACTGAATTAAAAAGGAAGTTTTTAGAACAACCAGAATAATATATATTGAATTGCTTGCATAAAGACTACCCCTTGCATTTTGTGAAAGTAATGAGAGTTTTGGAGAAACTAGAGACACATAACAAGAAATTTTCGAAGCATTAAGGTGTGTTGCCATTGTGGGAGGACTTAAAAAAAACATTCAAGGACCTCTAAAAACAAATTGCACCACCTAGACTTGCATTTGTCATAATCAATGATTTCGAGGAAAAAGAACATGTTGAAAGTATAACTACAAAGAAAGAAAATAAGATGGGCAACTTGCTGAAGTTGAACGACCAACATAATTGGTATAACATGTATGTGAAGAAAACCAATATTTACCAAGTTTAAGTCAAAATACACGATGAGGCATAAGGGGAAGGAATAGGCGAAGGAGGGCAATTCACCTACCAAGATAACCTGAAACTGGGTAATTAATGAAACAAAGGAAATTTTTAAAATGCTTTAGTGGATCCAAATGGGATCCAAAATGTGGTAGTGGGTAAAACATGTTAGTTTGGGAGGTTTGTTTGCTATTCATTGGATAATTCCATGACTAGACCTATTGGAGGAATTTTTATGCACTTGGACTCCATACATGATGGACAAATTCAAATATTCATCTGTGGTGAGAAAATCACTATTGATCAAACATTAATTGCAAAGTAGTTTGGTGTCAGTACTGAAGGAGTAGTGGATGTAGCCAACGCACTAGTTAAAGAAGTTCAAGTGGCCTTAAAAAACATAGTTAGACCAAATGCATTTGTCAACAAGGAGTAGTGTTGTCACGACCCTAACCTTGGGCTCACGGTTAAGACTTATATTATTAAAATGGGCATGGAAAGGTGTGGGTCGAGAGTCAAATTCATTCCCAAGAGTGCGGGAAAATGTGAAGGAATGAGCTCACACATTCCCAAGTGGATTCCCACTCTAAGAGTTGGAGTCCCAATGGACTCCCAAATTTTCAAAAAGCAATTTGAGGGGTCAAAACTCATTGTATTGAAGATTTTTTTATACCATTGGAATTTTTTAAAGACTTATATTATGAAAATGGGCTCACATGATCCATTTGAGTACTTATGCACAAGTTATGACCAAAAGAAAGGTCAAGAATCAAAGTGTCAATTTGACTTTAGGTCACTAAAAGTCAAGAATCACTTTGAATTATGTGCATATAAGAGGCATGCCACATATCCTTAGA
>Ga0209208_10001012_pt1 | contig 38932 bp, 34 predicted proteins | sample S1TSphfallax_3_FD_187694 | JGI IMG/M metagenome (GOLD analysis project Ga0209208, IMG submission 187694) | Host-associated microbial communities from peat moss isolated from Minnesota, USA - S1T2_Fd - Sphagnum fallax MG (SPAdes) (version 2) | ecosystem: Host-associated > Plants > Peat moss >... | reverse complement strand
TGGGGCACGAGGAAAGACGTCGGATCTTGATGTCGCCGCACGCGATCTTGGACGCGGACTGGGAAGAAAAATCCTTCCGGGTCGCGATGACGCAGGCCGAGGTCCGCCGCAGCGCCGAGGTCGAGACGGCCAAACCCGTGTCGCGCCAGCGGGAGATGGGGTATTACGGCTATGACGAGTACGGCAAGCACTGGGGCGGCGGCGGCCTCTGGGGTGCCGGTTTCTATCCGGATATTCTGCAGGCCGGCCTGGCCACCCGCGAAGAAGAACAGACCCGCGACGACCCTCACCTGCGCAGCGCCAATACGGTCGCGCGCTATTACGTTCACGCGAGCGATGGCGACATCGGACACGTCAGCGGATTTCTGATCGACGATCATTCCTGGGCGATCCGGTACGTCCTCGTCGACACCAGCAACTGGTGGCTGGGGCACGAGGTGATCATCGCGCCCGAGTGGATCGAGGACGTCGACTGGGCGGAATGCATCGTCTCGGTGGATCTCAGCCGTCAGTCGGTCAAGGACTCGCCGAGCTACGCCTCCGAACGAACGCTCGAACGCGAGCAGGAGCTCTGCACCCATCGGCATTACGGCCGCGACGGCTACTGGCCGCGACCGCCCGCTCCCGGGACCTCGCCGCCGGCGCCATGACCCTCATCAGGCAGTCGGCTTTCATCAGGCCGTCGGCTTTCATCAAGCCTTCGGCACGAATTCCTTGGGTTTCTCCGAACCCTCGCCAAAGAAGAACTTCTCCATCTCCTTGACGAGAAACGCGCGCGCCTTCGGTTCGATCGGCGTCAGCCGGTTCTCGTTGATCAACATGGTCTGATGCGCAACCCACTGCGCCCAGGCCTCCTTCGAGACGCCGGCGTAGATGCGCTGGCCTAGTTCGCCGGGATACGGCAGGTAATCGAGCCCGTCGGCTTCTTTCTTGAGAAGTACACAGTGAACGCGTCGTGTCATGGCCGCCATGTTACGCGAAGTCACCCGCGGCCGTCGTGAGTCGTGCGAGCAGTTGGCGGATCGGCTGGGGAAGGCCGACGCGCGGCGGCGCATCGAGCCGGTACCAGAGCCGATGTTCATCGTCGGCGACGCGCGCCTCGCCACGACAGCTCACGCGCAGGGGCCGTAGGCGCAGATCGAAATGCGTGAAGGCGTGATCGATCGAAGGCAGCCGGTCGCTACCTCCGACGAGCGGTAAGCTTCGCCCGGCCCAGGCCAGCGCGGTGAGTTCGTCCGCAAACTGCGGCGGGGACCACAGACCACCCCAGACCCCCGAACTCGGCCGCCGTTCGAGGAGGATCGCGCGGCCCGTGTCGACTTCGGTCTCGACGAGCAGCAGCACCGCCTCGCGGGCCGCGCGGGTCCGTTTCGCCTTGCGGCCGGGCAGTTCGTGCTGGCGCCCTTCGCGGGCGGCGACACAAAGATCGGGCATCGGACAGGCCGTACACGCCGGTCGCGCCCGTGTGCAAACCGTGGCGCCCAAGTCCATGATGGCCTGGGTGTAGGCGGCGACCGCGGTGCGTGGCGTGCAGGCCTCGGCTCGCAGCCAGAGCTGGGCGAGGACGTCCGCCGAGCCGGGATCACCGGCAATGCCGAATACACGGCCGAGGACGCGCTTCACGTTGCCATCCAGGATGGGGTGACGCTGTCCTCGGCTCAAAGCCAGGATCGCGCCCGCGGTGGAGCGGCCGATCCCGGGCAGCGCGTTCACCGCCTCGATTTCGGCTGGAAATCGCCCGCCGTGATCCCGCATCAAGATTTGCGCACAGGCCTGCAGATTGCGCGCCCGGGCGTAATAGCCGAGGCCGGTCCACAGGTGCAGAACCTCGTCCTGTGGCGCACTCGCCAGCGAGGCGACGTCCGGAAAACGGGCGAGGAAGCGCTGAAAATAGGGGATCACCGCCGTTACCTGCGTTTGCTGCAGCATGACCTCCGAGATCCACACCCGGTAGGGCGTGGGGTTTTCCTGCCAGGGCAGGTGCTTGCGGCCATGGACGGCGAACCACGCGAGCAAGCGCTCGGCGAAAACGCCGTCGACCGGCGTGGCCTCCGTGCCGGCGTCCCTGGTCCCGGTGGCGGCGCCCCTGCAGGCCGTGCCGGCGTCCTCGGGGTCTGTGCGGGCGGGTTTCACCCAAGGATCATAGCTCAAGCGAGCAGCGTCCCTGCCGATAGCGAGACAGGGGGGCAGAAGTCCCGAACCGGTCGGGACCTTAAGCGCGATGCAGAGCTGGACGATACGCACGAAGCTGTTGGGAGTGGCACTGGCGGCGGTGTTTCTCTCGATCGCCGGCGTGCGGTGGGGCCTGCCCGGCCTGCGCCTCGCAGCGGGTTTGGTTCTGTTGTGCGGCGCCTGGGGCTTGGCGGCGAACCTGAGCCTGCGGCTGCGACGGCTCGTCGCCGTGGTTCGCGGTCTGCAGCCGGATGGCACGAGCCGGTCCACGACCGGCGACGAGGTCGCGGTTTTGAGCGAATCCCTGCAGTCGGTGCTGCGGGCCTCGCGCAAGCGCGAGACGGAACTCGTGCGCACGGCCGACTTCCTCGAGTTCGCCCAGGCCGCGGGTGGCTTCGGGATTTTCGACCTGGACCTCATGAACAACGAGCTGACCGGGACGGCCTTGTTCTTCGAACTGATCGGTCTGCCGGCCAAGGACCGCACGCTGACCCAAAACGAGTGGCTCTCGACGATCCACCCCGAGGATTTCACGGGCTTCGTCGATCAGTTCAGCGAGGCTGTCGAACGCAACGGTTCCTATCAGGCCGAATATCGCAGTCTGCTCGCCGACGGCCGGGTCCGCTGGCTCGCGGGCCGAGGGCGAGTGCTCCTGGAGCGCGAAGGCATGGCCCGCCGCCTGATCGGCACGATCACCGATATCACCGACCGCAAGGACCTGGAGGCCCGGCTGCGCGCGACGAGCGAATCGCTGCGCGTCGCGCAGGCCGCGGCCGACGTGGCGACCTGCGATCTGAACCTGCGCGAGGGACGCGGATTCGCGACCGATAATTTCTTCGACCTGTTGGAGATTCCACGCGACACTCCGATGGACCGCTTGGGATTCGCGCTCGATCGGGTGCATCCCGAGGACGTCGAGCGGGCGCGGCGAGCACCGCTGGAGACGACCCGGGAGCAGCCCTCTTATCGCTGCGAGTATCGCGTGCTGCCCCGCGATGGAGGCACCGGCCGCTGGATCTGCGAGAAGGCGACGGTGACTCACGACCGGCATGGCCATATCGTTCGCGTCGTCGGCGCGATCGTCGACATCACCGAATTGAAGGCGACCGAGGCCGTGCTCGATCATACGGAGCGGCGGCTCGAGCGCGCAGTGCGCAGCACGCAGGACGGACTCTGGGACGTGGATCTGCTCACGAACACCGTTTGGTACGGACCGAGCTTCGAGACCCTGCTCGGCTACCAATCCGGCGAGGTGCCGGGATCACGCGAGAGCCTGGAAGAACTCGTCCACCCGGACGACCGCGAGCGGCGCCGCGCTAACAGCCTCGCGCACATCGAGCGCAACGCGCCCTACGACGTCGAGTTTCGCCTCCGCCACAAGCAGGGACACTACGAATGGGTGCGATCGCGCGGGCAGGCCGAACGCGATGCGAGCGGCAGGGCGATCTCGATCGCAGGCTCGGTCCAGATCATCACGGATCGCAAGCAGACCGAACAGGAACTGCTCGCCGCGAAGCTCGCGGCCGAGGCGGCATCCCGCGCGAAGAGCAGTTTTCTCGCGAACGTGAGCCACGAAATCCGCACGCCGATGAACGGCGTGCTCGGCATGGCGGAAATTCTTGCCGACACGCACCTGGACGAAACACAGCGGGATTACGTGAACATCATCAGCGGCAGCGCGAACGCCCTGCTCGCCCTGCTCAACGATCTGCTCGATCTTTCGAAAATCGAAGCAGACCGGTTGGAGCTCGAGGACGTGGAGTTCAACCTGCGTGACCTGCTGTACGAGTCGGTCTCGGCCACCGCCTTCCAAGCCTCCGGCAAAGGCCTGGAACTGATCGTCGACTGTGCACCGGACGTACCGTTTCTGATCCGCGGCGATCCGGGCCGCACGCGACAGATCATCATGAATCTCGTCGGCAACGCGATCAAGTTCACGCACGAGGGTTATGTGCAGCTGCGGGTCTCGCACCAGCCGCTCGCGGAAGGCGCGGTGATGCTCACGATCGAGGTCGTCGACTCCGGAATCGGGATCGCCGCCGACCGGCTCGACCGGCTGTTTCAGACGTTCTCGCAGGTCGACTCCTCGACGACGCGCCACTATGGCGGCACGGGCCTCGGACTCTCGATCGTCAAGCGGCTCGCCGAGCTCATGGGCGGCGAGGTGCGGGTGCACAGCGAGCCGGGACAGGGTTCCCGCTTCAGCGTGAGCCTGCGCGTCACGGCCGCCCCCGCCCAGCCGGCGACGCCGGCGGTGGGTGCGAACCGGCGCGTGCTGATCGTCGATGACCTGGGTCCCAGCCGGGAGAGCCTCGCGAGGAAGCTCGACATGTTCGGCTTCGTGACGGCGCAGGCGGCGAGCGCCGCCGAGGCGCTCGCGATACTCGAGCGGGAGCCCGGGTTCGATCTGGTCATCGCCGACGAACTCATGCCGCAACAAAGCGGGCTCGACCTGCTCGCGAGCCTGCGTGCCCAGCCCCGCTTCGCCCGTCTGCCGGTCGTGCTGATGGTGTTGTTCTCGGCGGAGAAGACCGCCGCCCTGGGCCCGCTCGCACCGGTTGCCGTCGCGATGAAGCCCTTGCGGGGCTTGATCCTGGTGCGCTTGATCGAGACGGTGCTGTCGGGCGGCATGCCGGCAGATGCCGCCGCGATGCCGGTACACGCGTCGGCGACGGCGCCGCTGCCGATGCGACGGGCGTTCCCGGAGGCGAGAATCCTGGTCGTCGAGGACAATCCGGTCAACCAGCGCGTCGCTCAGCGCCTCCTGCAAAAAATGTCCGTGGACGTGACCCTGGCGAGCAACGGCGCCGAAGCCCTCGAACGGCTGGCCGCGAACGCGTTCGACGCCGTGCTCATGGACTGCCAGATGCCCGTCATGGACGGCTTCACGGCGACCCGTCGCATCCGCGAGGGCGAGCGCGCCCGGGGCGAGGGCGGCCGCGTCCCGATCATCGCCCTGACCGCGAACGTCATGAGCGAGGACCGCGAACGCTGCATCGAAGCCGGCATGGATGCGCATCTCGGCAAGCCGATCGACGCCACGCAGCTCGCGAACTGTCTCGAGCGCTTTCTAAGGGCCCCGTCCCCGCTGCCGAGCGTGGATCTGCAGGCCTTACGGGGCCTCACCGACGGCGACGTGGACTTCGAACGGGAACTGATCGCGACCTTCATCGAGAGCGGCGACAGGAATCTCGCCGAGATATTGGCCGCGCTCGGCGCCCAGGACTACGAGACGATCGCGCGCCGCGCCCACTCCCTCAAGAGCGCGAGCGCCAACATCCACGCGCTCACGCTGGCGCAGACCGCCGCGAAGCTCGAGCAGGCGGTGCGTAAACGTTCGCTCGGCGAGGTCGATGGGCTCGTCCATCTGCTCGACGACCAACTGCGGCTCGTCAACGCGCAGCTGCGCGCCGCCGGCTGAAGGGGCGATCAGGACGGGACCTAGCGATCCCGTTGCACGGGTGAAATCTGGTCGGGATCCAGGGGCCCGAGGCCCATTTCCATGCTGTGAACGAGGTTGCGTCCGTCGCGCTTGCTGCGGTAGAGACAGGCGTCCGCGACTCCGATCTGCAGTTCGATTCCCATGCCGAGCGGCGGCCCCGTCGAGGGCGTCGAGGCCACGCCGAAACTCGCCGTCACCCGTACAGGGCCGGCTTCGGTCGCGAACGGTTCTCCGGCGACCTGCTGGCGGATCTTCTCGGCAACGATGCGCCCGCCCTCGTGGTTCGTATCCGGCAGGACGATGATGAACTCCTCGCCGCCGTAGCGGGCGACCCAGTCGCTCGAGCGGATGATCTTGTTGACGCGGGCCACGAACTGCTGCAAGACCTCGTCGCCGACCACGTGTCCGTGTACGTCGTTGACCACCTTGAAATGATCGATGTCGCACATGAGCACGGAGCAGGGGTAGCCATAACGACGCGCCCGCTGCAATTCCCGCGGCAGCTGCTCCATCAGCTGCCGTCGGTTGAAGGCGCGGGTCAGGGGGTCGGTGATCGAGAGGACGCGGTTGCGCTCGTTGGCGGCCCGCAGCGAGTACTCGAGCGCGAGGATGCGCCGCCCGGTGTTGAGCCTCGCGAGCAGTTCGGGCTCGTAGACCGGCTTGATCAAATAGTCGTCGGCGCCGGCCTCGAGACCGGCGACCATGTGTTCCTTGGCATCCCGGGCGGTCAGCAGCAGGACGTAGACGTATCCGTCCAGCTGCAGTCCGCGCACGGTCTTGCACAGCTCGACGCCGTCCATCGAGGGCATCTCCCAGTCGGTGATCAGCACCGGGTAATAGCTCTTGATCATCCGGTCGAGCGCCGCGGCGCCGTCGACGACGGCCTCCACGGCATACCCCGCCTTCTTGAGCGAGCGGGCGAGCAACATCCGGGTCACGGGATCGTCTTCCGCCAGCAGGATGGACGGCAAGCTCTCGGCTATGACGGGGTTCACGGTTTCCGAATCGACCAAGTTGCAAACTCCAGGGACGGCCCGGCGGACCCTCTAGGTATCGGCGGCGGCGCCTTCAACTTGACGAGCAGATCTGTGGACCATGCACTCAGGGCCAAGCGGAAGCGGCGGATTTCCAGGTCAAGCTTCGGCGGCCTCGGACCGATACAGAGACGGTATGGTCACCACCAGAGGCAAACAGAAACCACCCGGCCTGCGCGCTCTCGAGGCGAGCGGCGACGGCTATTGGGAATTGAACCTGCTCGACGGCTCGGCCTGGTTCAGCGAGTGGTTCCATCTGCAGCTGCGATGGACCAGCGAGATGCGCGTGGCAAGCTGGGCGGCGCTGCGCGAATCGCTGCTTCCGGCGAGCTGGGAGAACACCCTGCGGCGGATGCGCGCCCATCTGGAGACGCGCGCGGCCTTCGACCTCGAGGTGGAGGTCGACAATGGCGCGGGCGGGACGCGCTGGTGGCGCCTGCGCGGCGCGGCCGAGCGCCATGCCAGCGGCCAGCCGCGGTATTTTTCGGGCAGTGCGACCGACGTGAGCGCCGAACGCGCGGCGCGTACCCGGCTGGAGCGCGACCTGGCGTGGCTCGCGAACGGCTTCGAGGCTCTGCCGAGGGCCGTCGCCCTGATCGACAACGAGGGCGTGATCGTGCATGCCAACGAACGCTGGCAGCACACCGGGGCGGCGCAATCGCTGGCCGGGCTCGGCCTCGGAATCGGCCAGAATTACCTCGGCGCGTGGACCGCCGGCGGCCGCTTGGGCTCGCCGATCGCCGAGGGAATCGCCGCGATCTTGCGCGGCGCACAACCGGAATTCATGCACGCCTTGGACCTGCCTTCCCCGGCGCCGGCGCGCCGGCTCGGCGTTCATGCCCGCGCATTCGAGATCGACGGCAGCCCACAGGCCGTGGTCGTGCATGAGGATCATCACCGCTGAGTCACCCCGGAGCACCGCCATGCGCAGCAAGATGCCGCCACAACACCTGAATCGTTTGCTGATCGCGGATGCGGATCCCGCGAGTCACGCCCTGATCGCCGAAGTCGGCGCCGCGCTCGGCTTCGCGATCGCGCACGCCGGAACCGGGGCCGAATTACAGGACGAGTTCGCGCGCTTCTCCCCGACCGTGCTGGTTCTCGACCCGGCCGATTTTTGCGGCGCGGATCTGCACGGGAAGGCCGCGGTCATCACGGTGAGCCGCGACGCGCCGGCTTTGGTGCCCGCCGAGGAACTGGGACTGGCCACCGGCCTGCACGTCTCGGTGGCCTTGCGGCAACCCCTCAGCCGCGAGGCGCTCGAGGCCGCCCTCGCGCCGCAGATCGTTCGCGCCTACGAGTTCACCGAGATGGAGCTGCGCAGGGCGATCGACCGGGCCCAGCTGGTCACGCACTATCAGCCGAAAGTCGCGTCGACGACGGGAGGCTGGACCGTCACGGGGATCGAGGCGCTCTTGCGCTGGAATCATCCCGACTATGGGCTCGTCTATCCCGACGAGTTCATCGCGCTGGCGGAGGGCTGGGGCCTGATCGGCGCGTTGACCGACCATGTCCTGCAGTCGGGCGTCGATCAATTGAGCGAGTGGAACCGCGCCGGTCTGCGCCTGGTGCTGTCGATGAATCTCAGCCCCAAACTCGTCAACGATCTCGAATTTCCGCAGCGCCTGACCGCGTTCGTGAGCGAGCGCGGCGTGGCCCCGGAGCAGCTCACGCTCGAGATCACGGAGAGCGCGGCTCTCGACCATCCGCTCCATACGAAGGAGATCCTCTCGCGCCTGCGGGCCGCGGGCTTCGGTCTGTCGCTCGATGATTTCGGGATCGGGTACTCCTCGCTGACGCAGCTCTACGAGCTGCCGTTCAACGAGGTGAAGATCGACCGCACGATCGGCATGGATTTGTCGCAGACGAACGCGACCCGCACGATCGTGGAGGCGATCATCGAACTCGCCCACAAGCTCGGACTCAAGGTCTGCTGCGAGGGGGTGGAAAGCGCGGCGGCGCTGGAATTCCTGCACGTCCACGGCTGCGATTTCGCCCAGGGCTATCACCTGGCCCGGCCGATGGCCGCGGCTCCGCTGATCAAATGGCTCTTGGGACCGAATCCTCTGACCCAGGGCGGCCTCGCGCTCGCGTCCTAGCCCTCACTCGGGCAAGGGAGCGGGCGCCGGGAGGTCGCCGTCCTCGACGTGACCGTCCTCGAGCTTGCGGCTGCTGAACCAATTGATCGCGTACTGCACCAGCTGGGTGCCGGTCGTCAAATTCAATTTGCGCTTGATGCGCTGCCGATGCGATTCCACGGTCTTGATGCTCAGGTTCAGCGAGTGGGCGGTTTCGCGCGTGCTCATCCCCTTGCCGATCATGTGCAGGATCTGCAGCTCGCGATTGCTCAGCCGGTCGATCGGGTTGGCCGAGATATAGGAGCCGCCGGCGGCGAACTTCTGAATCATGTTGTTGCCGACCGCTTCGGAGACATAGATGCCGCCGTCGAGGACGCGCCGCAGGGCGATCAAAAATTGTTCGCTGGCGGCCTGTTTCATGATGTAGCCATTGGCCCCCGCGGCGAGCATGCGCTCGGCATAGATCGTCTCGTCGTGCATGGAGAGCACGAGGATCGGCAGCTGCGGATGATGGGCGCGCACGTCCCGGACGAGCTCGATGCCGTCGCCCTGTTTGAGGCTGATGTCGGCGATCATGACGTCGGGTGAGAGATCCTTGATCGCGATTCTGGCATCGCGCACGGTCTCGGCTTCGCCGCAAACCGTCAGGTCCTCTTCGTTCTCCATGACCCGCCGCAGTCCCTGGCGGACGATGGGGTGATCGTCGACGATCAGGACACGCCGCGCCCGGCGCTTGGCCGTGGCGACGGGAGCGGCAGCCCCCGCAGGACGCATCCACGTCGAGTTGCTCCCGGGCATCGTAGTCTTCCTCCTTAAATTCCGCCCGCCTCGACTATACCCCAGTCGCGGCGGCCCGTTGCTCCCCAATCACGCGTACGCGGGTGCCCCTGGGCTCGTTGGGACCGATTTCGAGCTTGGCGCCGATCGTCCGGGCACGGTAACTCATGATCCGCAAGCCGAGGCCGCCGGCGGCTGCCGGGGTCTGCGGCAAGCCTTCGCCGTCGTCGATGACCTGAAGCTCGTAGTGGTGGTCCGTGACGCCGAGCAGGATCTCGACGCGCGAGGCATGCCCGTGCCGGGCGGCATTCGTCAGCGCCTCCTGCGCGATGCGATAAAGGTGGCTCGCCGCCGTCTCATCGAGCCGCAGTTCGGGCCAGGGCTCCGTCTTGCAGCGCACATCCATGCCATAGAGACTACCGCCGCGCTCGGCGAGCTCGCGCAAGGCGATCGCCAAACCGCCCCCCTCGGCGCTGACCGGCAAGAGTCCCCGGGCGAGGGACCGCGTGCTCTCGATCGACTGATTGACGAGCGCCAAGAGCTCCTCGACCGCCGGCAGCGAATCCGGGCTATCCCGCTCGAGACGTCGCGCGAGCCCGCGGAGCATCAACGCGATCCCGGTCAATTCCTGGCCGAGGCCATCGTGTAGGTCCCGGCCAATGCGCTGACGCTCGCGGGACACGACGTCGAGGATTTCGCGCTCGTGGAGGTTCCGGTCGCTGCCCTGGACCTCGGTGAGATCGCTCGCGAGCACCAACAAACCCCTCGTCGTGCCGCTGCTCTGCAGCGGTTGAACGCGGATGTCGTACCAATGGGTGACACCCGTGCTGCGGGTGACGGCGACGAGTTCGCCCCGATGGCACTTGCCCGTCAAGGCGCGCCGGTACCCGTCGAGGGGCAGGGCCGCCGTGGGTCGTACCGACAGGGCCGAGCAGCCGAGGAGCTCTGCGCGGTCCAGGCCGCTCGTGCGCAGCGCGGCGGCATTCGCGTAAGTGATCTTCAGATTCTGGTCGAGCACGAGCACGTCCAAGGGCAGCTGGTCGATCGCGAAACTCAGCTCGGGCTCGGGCGGCGCGGCAGCGAAGCGCAGGGAAACGAGGCCCGGTCCCGCCTCGTCGAGCAGCTTGAAATCGGTCCAAACGCTGGTCTCGCCGGCCGCGGTGCGAAAGCTCACGATCCGGCCCAGGGGCTCGCGCTTCGAGAGCTGGGCGAGAGTCGGCTCGATCAAGCCCGCCTCGGCGGCGGCCAAGCAGTCATAGAGGCAGGGATCTCGCGCGAAACTGGTGTGATTGCCGCGAAAAAATTGCCGCGCCGCCGCATTCGCCAGAAGCACGGGCTTATGCGCCGGCCGGATATCGACGAGCAGCAAGGCCTCGGTGAGACCCTCCAGAACCCATTCCGAATAGGTACGCGCTCCGTGCGATGCGACACGCAGCTGCTCGGGAGCAGTTGCCATCCTTCGGACCCCCGGTCGGTTACTCGATTACACCCCTGTCTCGATATTGCGACAAGTCCTGAGGGTGTAACACCGGGGAAACCCCTAACTGCTGCAACTGCGTGATCGGGGTGCAGGGGCCGCGCTCGGCGACCCCCGGGCCCGCCGCCGCTCGAGCGCCGTTCAGCAGCCGCTGGTCACGGGCGCGCCGGTCCCGTTCGTGCCGACGGCGGCCGAGCTAGAGGCCGTGGCGATCGTATACGTCACCGAACAATTGGCGGGCGTGGTCGCCGAGGCCAGGGTGAAGGTGACGACGCCGCCGGCGGTCGACGAGGAGAATCCGGAGGTGCTCTGCAGCGCATTGAAAATGCCGGTCGCCGAGGCATCGGGATAGCCATAGGCAAGCGTCACGTTCGCCCCTTCCATCGAGATCGAGGACGGCGAGTTGCCGGAGGCGAGATACTGGGCGTGCGCGAGGGCCGCGGCGCTTTGCAGGCTCCCGGCGAAGGACGAGATCGCCGCGACGCGGGCCGAACTGCTCAGCGACGTGAACCGGGGCACGGCGAACGCGGCCAGAATGCCGAGGATCGTGATCACGACGACCAACTCGATGAGGGTGAAGCCTTGGGTACGGGAGCGCATGGTGTAAATCTTCCTTGGGTGTGAACCAGTCAGTCATTGATTCGGCGAAACAGGGGGATTCTTGAGCCCCGGGCCGTGAAACAGGTCGCAAGGCACTGACAAAAGGGCTGCATCAGGCGTGCGCTCCGACCTTGGCGAACATGTCCCAGAGGGGCAGGAACACGCCCAGGGCGAGCACGAGGACGACCCCGCCGACGGCGACGATCAAGGCCGGCTCGATCACGGCGCTCAGATTCTTCAGCTGATAATCGACGTCGCGTCGATAGTGGTCGGCGACCTCCCCCAACAGGTCCGAGAGATCCCCGGTTTCCTCGCCCACGGCGATCATCTGCACGACCAAGGCGGGAAACAGCCCTGTGCTCGCCGCGGCGCGGCTGATCGAATCGCCACGCTCGACGAGGTCGCGGAGCTTGAGGATGGCCTCGCTGATGCAGTCGTTGCCGGTCGTGCGCGCGATCGTACCGAGGGCTTGCAGCGCCGGGATACCGGCCGACAGGCAGATCGCGAGCGAGCGCGTCACCCGCGCGAGGATCGCTTCGTGCAGCAGTTTGCCCACGATCGGCAGCTTCAGTTTGGCTCGGTGCCAGCGAAACCGACCGGCGTCGGTGGACGTATAGGAATGCCACAGCCACCAGGCCAGCGCGAGGGCGATCCCCATCGCCCACCAGTAGTGCTGCGTCAGCGACGACGCTCCCATGATGATCCGCGTCGGCAGGGGAATGTCATTGCCCAGCATGCGAAAAATGGGCGCGAAGGCCGGAATCACCTTGACCGAGATGATGCCGATCGCGAGCACCACCGCGCCCAGCACGATCAGGGGGTAGCGCATCGCGCTCTGCACGCGATCGTGGACGTCCTGCTCCATGCTCAGGTATTCGCACAGGCGCAGAAAGGCCGTATCGAGGGTGCCGGTCGCCTCGCCGACGCGCACCATGTTGACGTAGAGCGGCGGAAAGATCGCCGGATGTCGGGCAAAGCCCTCGGCCAGGTCGCGACCGGACTCGAGACTCGAGACGATGTCGGCGAGCGCATCGCGCAGCACCTCGTTGTGCATGCTCGACTGCAGACCCTTGATGCCGCGCAGCAGCGGAACGCCCGCCTTGGTGATCGTATGCATCTGGCGCGAGAACATCATGAGGTCGGCATTGGTCGGCCGGCCGACACCCAAGCGCAGCAGGTAGCGGCGCAGCGTCGTGTCGCCGTCGCCCGCGAGTGCGATCTCGATCGGCGTGATCCCCGCCCCCATCAGACGCACGGCGATCTGGTCCGCGCTCTCCGCATCGAGCCGTCCCTCGACGAGTTCGCCGCGCGGAGACCGTCCTCGATAGGCGAACAGGCTCATCGTGGCGCGCTCAAGTCAGCAAGGACAGCACGCGTTCGGGACCGAGTTCCTCGGTCGCGGCGGCGGGCGTCTCGATGGGATCGACCTCGGCGATGCCGCTGACCGAACTGATCACTTCGGCCACGGTCGTCATCCCGCGTGCCGCCAGCTCCAGCGCCGACAGGGTCAAGGGTTTGTAGCCCGGCTTCGCGCGCGCGAGCTCGGCGAAGCCGGTGAGATCTTCACGGCGGATCGCGTCGGCCTGGGCACGGTCGATCTCGATCAGTTCGTAGACGGCGACGCGGCCGCGGTAACCGGTCATGTTGCAGTAACTGCACCCGGCCCCGTGTTGCAGTGTCATCGCGGCCGCGGCCGGCGCGCCGACATGGGCGGCGAGCCAGGCGAGTTCGTGTTCGTCGGGCGCCTGCGGTTCGGCGCAGTCGACGCAGATGCGCCGTACCAGGCGCTGCGCGAGCACGCCGTGCACGGCCGCCGCGACCATGTAGCCCGGCGCACCCATGTCGATGAGCCGATCGATCGTGGCCACGGCGCTCATGGTGTGCAGCGTCGAGAAGACGAGGTGGCCGGTGATCGCGGCCCGCAGGCCGATGTCGACGGTCTCGCGGTCGCGCATTTCGCCGATGAAAATGATGTCCGGGTCGTGGCGCAGCACCGAGCGCAGCACCCGGCCGAAATCCAGTCCGATCTTCGCCTTGGTCTGCACCTGCGTGATGCGATCGAGGCGGTATTCGACCGGATCCTCGACCGTGATGATCTTCGTGTCGGGCTTGTTCAGGATGTTCAAGGCCGAATAGAGCGTCGTCGTCTTGCCGCTGCCGGTGGGTCCGGTGACCAGCACCATGCCGGCGTTGTGGCCGATGAGTCGGCGGAAGCGCTGCTCGATGTCTTCGGGCATACCCAAGGACTCGAGCGGCTGCAGCCCTAGCGCCTGGTTCAAGAGACGCAGCACCACGGCCTCGCCGTGCTGGGTCGGCATCGTCGCGACGCGCACGTCGAGCTGAGCCGTACCGACCTTGATCGAGAAGCGGCCGTCCTGCGGCAGACGCTTCTCCGAGATGTCCAGGCCCGACATGAGTTTGAGCCGGGTCACGAGCGCGCCGGCCACGCGGTTGCCGTCGAGCAACTGCTCCTGCAGGACGCCGTCGATGCGTTGCCGGATGCGCAGGCGCGCCTCGCCCGGTTCGATATGGATGTCCGAGGCGCCCACCTGGACGGCATCGTTGAACATCGAGTGCAGCAGGCGCAGCACGGGCGCGTCCGCCGAAGCCTCGTCGGCCGTCAACTGGTCGATGTCGATGTCGGTTTCGCGCAGATCGTCGCGTACTTCCTGGACCAGGGAGGCGATCTCGTCGGTGCGCCGGTACACGACGTCCAACATGCGCAGCAACTCGCCCTCGCTGACGACCGCGACGCGCAAGGGTTGCTTGAGCGCCTTGACCAGTTCGTCGTAGGCGAGCAAGTCGGACGGGTCGGCCATGCCGACGAGCAGACCGCGCTTGTCCGACTGCAGCACGAGGGCGCGGAACCGGCGCGCCAGCGTCTCCGAGAGCTGACGGACCACCGCGGGGTCCAGCGACATCTGGCGCAGATCCACGAACGGCAGCTGCAAGTGCCGGGCGAGCGCCTGGTGCAGGTCGTCCTCGCTCAGGATCCCCAGGTCGGTGAGCACGCGCCCGAGCTTGCGGCCCGTGCGCTTTTGTTCTTTGAGCGCCTGCTCCAGCTGGGGGCTCGTGATCGCGCGCTGCTCCAGCAGCAGTTCGCCGATCTTGACTCGCTTCGCGGGCCGGACTTGCATCTCTAGGGCCCCGTCGACATGACGGCATTGACGCCCGGATCGAGCTTGCGCGCGTTGTCGACGCTGGACTTCACGAGCCCGGTCCACTCCTCGCCGTCGTCGCCGACGACGATCGCCTTCATCAGGATCACGAGTTCGGTCTTCGTCGAGGTCGTCTGCTTGCTCTTGAACAGATTGCCGATCCCGGGTATCGAACCGAGCAAGGGCACCTGGTAATCGGTGTTCTGCTTGAGCGTCGTCATCAATCCGCCGATCACGATGACCTGGCCGCTGCGGGCGCGCACGATGCTGTCGGACTCGCGGATCTGGCTGAGCGCGAGGGGCAGCGTATCGGTCTGTCCCTGCACCGTGACACTCAGGTTCTGGGCGCTGACCTGGCTCACCGTCGGATGGATGTGCAAGATCACCGTGCCGTCGTCGTCCACCTGCGGCGTGACGTCGAGCGCGACGCCGGAGAAGAACGGCGTGAGCTCCACGGAGTTGTTAGTCGACGCCGCGGTCGAGGTGACCGTGTTGCTGAGCACGTTGGTGACGAAGAACTGGTCGGAACCGGATTTGATCACGGCTTTCTGATTGTTGAGCGTCGAAACCCGCGGACTCGAGAGCACGCGGGTGTTGCCCTGCACCTGGATCAGGTTGACGTAGGTGTTGAAATCCCGCGCGTTGAGCGCGAACGTGAACGCGCCGCCCAGGGTGTTGCTGACGAGGCCGGTCACCGGGTTGCCGGGCGCGACGTTGACGGTCGGACCCGAGGGCGTCAGCAAGTTGCCCGTGAACGACGAGGGTGAGGACGTGCCGGTGAAATAGGTCTGGCCACCGTTGGTGAGAACGGAGGACCAGTTGACCCCTGCCTGGTAGTCGTTGTTGAGATCGACCTCGATGATCTTGGCCTCCAGTATCACCTGCCGAGAAGCGGTGCTCTGGATCTTCTTCAGGAACTTGGCGACGTCGGCGAGTTCCTTGGGCAGCGCGCGCACCGCGATGACGCCGGCCTCGGCATTGACGACGACGTTGTGCTGCGGATCGTTCGGAATCAACTCGTGCAGCGAGGTCTCGAGTTCCGCCCAAAAATTCACCTTGGAGCGCGTGTCGACGGTCGTGCCGGTCTGCGAGCCCCCACCGGAGCGGCCCGTGGCGCCGGCTTGACCCGCCGGATTGCCCGGGTCCACGACCGTGTTCGTTTGGGCGACCGCATTGGCGGGATTGCCGAAGGTGTTGCCGCTCTGGGTCAATTGACCCGAGGTGATGCGCGTGCGCGAACTACCGGTACGTTCCAGGTCCAAATAATTGACGTAGTACATCCGCGTCTGAAAACTGGCCGGCAGCACGAGCCACCCGCCGGCCAGTTTTTCGAAATCGTAGCCGTAGAGTTCGCGCGTGATCTCGAGCACTTCGCCGACGGTGACGTGCTTCAGATCCAGGGTGATCGAACCCTCGACGTCCGGGGAGACGACCAGGTTATAGGGCGTGTCGTGGACGAGACTCGCGAAGAACGACCGGGCCGGGGCCCCCACGACCGCGACGTCGAAACGCGGGTCTTCCTCGGCAGCCCACAGATTGCCGCCGCAGAGCAGCATCCAGGCGGCGAAGAAAGCGAAGTTCTGGCGTTTCATCTTGAACAAATCCTCGTAACGTCCGTTTCTCAAGTGGGGGGCTTCTGCAGGGCCGCGAACAGCGACTGCCCCTGCAGGCGATAGCGAACTCCGTCCCCGGTGATCTCTTCGATCAGACAGGGACCGACATGATCTCCGGCATGCACGGGCTGGCCGTCGAAAGTGGCGACGCGACGCTGGGCGGAGATGAAAATCCCGGTCACACGCGGTGTCGGCGCCGTCGTTTCGTGGCGTGCCGGCGCCGCCGCCGTGATCGGCGGTCGCGTCGGATCCTTGAGGTCCTGCGCGATGCCGTGGGGTGCGAAACCCAAGACCAGAGCAGCAGCCGCGATGCGTTTCATACACCCAACCAGTTCGAGTCCATCGACAAGGTCGTGAACTGAATGCGATATTGAGGACCGGCGTCGTCGGTCGTGTACTCGAAACGCCGCCACTGAAAACCCCGCTGCGCGGATTCCAGTTCCCGCAGGTAGGCGAGCACGTCGAGATAATTTCCCCGCAGGACCAGTTCGATCGGATGCAGATAGGGGCCGCCCGCATCGCCCGCCGGCACGTCCTCTTCCTTGGACTGCTCGAGCAGCGCCTCGACGGGCAGATTGCGCAGGAGCACGAACTGCAGGTGCCCCTGCCGGGCGAGGACGTCGGTCAGGACTTTGACCATCTGTTTCGGCGCGATCATGCCGCGCTGCGCCGTCTCGAGATCGCGATCGGCTGCCTCGATGGCACCCGTCAGGACGAGTTCGCGCGTGCGCAGGCTGACGTAGGCGTCGGCGACTCCCGCGGCGGCACTGCCGCTCGCCTGCCGCTTGAGACGGTCTTGACTCTCGGCGAGCGCAGCGGCCAGACGCACGCGGCGCAGGTCGATCGGTCGCATCAGGCACTCCTGCCAGAGAGCGATGAGCACGAGCAGGCCCGCCGCGAACAGCAAACCGCGCTCCCGCAGACTCGCGCGGTTGACGCGGGCGAGCAGCGAGTGCCAGCGCTTCATGGCGAGTCCTTCGCATCGTTCGTCAGCGCGAGACGCAGATCTTTACCCGGTGTCTGTGGGGAGGACGAGACGAGGAAGTCGATCCGGCCCGAGAGGGTGGGTTTCTCGGCGGCATTGCGCGGATCCGCCTTCGGTTCGCGGATCTCGAGCGACTCGACCTTGGAACCGGACAAGGCCGGCTCGTTCGTGAGGCGGGCGAGATAGCGCGGCACGAGTGCCGCGTTCAGCGCGCTGCCGGCGAGCGCGAAGCGTCCCGGTTCGGCCGTGAACGTGGCCCCCTTGAGCCACAGGCCGTCGATTTGCTCGCGCGCGAGCGCCTCGAGCCGGTCCGCGAACCCCTGATTCGAGCCCGCCTGCCCGCTGGCGAGATAGCGCAGTTCGCGCTGACGCCGATCGAGCGCGAGGCTCAGCGCCCGCACGTGGGCCGTCAGCTGCTGTTCGGTTTCGCCATGCTCGAACAGATGCTGGGAAGCCGCGTCGAGACTCGCCCGACCCCGCTCCTGTGCCCCGAGCGCATCGAGTTGGCGGCTCAAGGAAAACATCTGCCACCAGGAGGCGAGCGTGATGGTCAAGAGGCCCGCGGTCACGATGCCGAGCCCCGTGCAGATCGCGGTCGCCGAGAACAGCTTGCGTTCCTCTCGGAAAATCGGCTGGTAAAGATTGACCTGTTGAAACATGTCAGAGCTGCCGCTGTTCGTCGCGCAAGGCTGCGCCGATCGCGAGCAGCGCGCGTCGGTCCGGGGCCTCGAGCCCATCCGGCAGCGCGAGGACCCGATGGAGCGCGAGTAATTGGATGCGCATCGCGGTCTGGCTCGCGAGCTGCTCGGCCAGCAGCGACGCGGCCCGATCCGGTGGCGCGATGATCAGGTGCGAGATCGGCGCCTGCTCGTAATGACTCTCGAAATAATCCATCGAACGCTGCAGTTCCAGGGCGATCGCCTGGACGTTGGGCGGCTCGTCCTCGTCCCCGGGGCTGCGGCGCGCCGAGAACGGCACGTCGCGTGCGAGATAGAGGGTCCTGCCTTTGATGACGAGCAACTGCGCGGACTCGGCCCTCAACCACAGCAAGATCAATCCGTCGGCGGCCTCGGGCAGCTGGGACGCAAGGTTGCGCAGCGCCAGTTCCGGGATGTCGATGACGTCGAAGCGGTTCGTCTGCGTTTTCAGCAGTGCCGTCTGCCTAGCCACCGCCGCGCTCTTGGCGGCGATCGCATACATCATTTTTGCGCCCGTCCGCCGCGCGGGCTCGGGGATATTGAAGACATCGACGACCGCCTCGTCGACCGGAAAGTCGAGACTGTCCTTCAGGCGCCAGCGCACGGCCGCCTTCATCTCCGCCGGCAGGACATCGGGACTTTCGACGAGCAAGAGCTGGTAGTCCTGCGCATCGAGCAGGCTGCCGATCGGACCATAATGATGCGATTCCGCCGCGAGCCACTGAAGGATGGTGGCCGAGCGGGCCGCGCCCGTGGCCGCGACGCTGTGACACGCGAGGAGGCGGAAGCGATCGTCGCTGCGCTCCGTCGTGGCAATCGCACAACCGTCCTCGGTCTCGACCAAGGCGGTCCTGCGCGCCGTCGCTGAATTTTTCCGCCAAAGCTTGAGCAAGACGCGCTCTCCGTGCGAGAGACCCCGACAGAAGGTCACGACTTGCTTAGCGGATCTGCCTGCGGAAACTTTAGGGGTGGCGCCCGCCGCTGTAGGGTCAAACACCGGCCCGGGCGCGGAATTGTGAGCGGGTCAAACGGAGCCGGCGAGAAACTGTGATGGAAGTCCGACGAGGCCACGCGGCCGGGCCGCATGGCGCCCCCGCTCAGGGCCGCGCCGGTTCCGTCGCGACGACCTGGTCGATGTCCCCGACGCGACGATAGCGGAATCGGCGCACGACACCGGCCGCGTCCGTGGCGCTGAGCGCACCGTCCTCGTCGCCGTAGGTCAAGGACACCGCGCCCGCTTCGCCGCCCGCGGTGGTGGTCGTCGCGCGGCCGCGGGAGTCATACGCCCAATGGGCGAGGATGGCGCCGGCCGGCCCCACGACCGAGGTCAAGGCGTGGAAAAACAGCGGGTCCTCGTACAGATAGGTCTGCGTCGAGCCGTCGGCATGGGTGATCTTCGTCAGGCGGGAGACCGCATCGTAGGCGTAGTGCAGCGAGCCCCCGCCGCTCGTCGTCACGCTGCCGATCCTTCCTTGGTCGTCGCGCATCAGCTTCAGCGCATGGCCCGAGGAATCCTCGATCCTCTCGAGCCGCCCGGCGGGATCGTAAAAGAGGTGTTGAACGGCGCCTCCGACCCTCGTGACGGATTGCAGCACGCCGTTCCGATCGTAGCGCTCGACGGCGTTCTCCTCGTCGGTCACCGTGAAACCCGTGGCGCCCACGGCGAGGCGCATCGAAACGCCGGGTTGCGCACTCGGTCCATCCTGCATCGTGTAGCGCAGCACCCGGCCGTCGTCGCGCACCAGCTCGTATTCGCGCGGCTGCGCAGCGGGTTCGGGTTGCGGGTAAGCCTGGATTTGCAGCGTCCCGAGCGTGATGGAATCGCGTTCCAGGGCGCAGACACCGGCGCGGTAGGCGGCTTGCCCCCCCGCCCAAGCCGGCACGCTGCCGCGTATCTGCGCGAAGCCGGACCGGCAAGCCTCTTCCGGCGTCGCGAAGCGCGCCGAGACACGCGGACCCCTGCCGGGATAGGCGCCGCCCGGCCGCTGGTAAACCGTTTCGACGTGCCGGCTGTAGCTGTGCCGCCAGCCCGGCACGGCGTCGAGACCCACGGGATCGACGCTGTTGTAGTAGCGACGGAACGCGATCGAACCGGATGGAGCGGAAAGTTCGACGTCGGTGATGCGCAGATGCACGTTTCCGCTCGCCGGATCGATCGACCCCCCGACGAGGTCGGCGACGGAGGTCCCGATCGGGTCCGCAGCGGCGGCAAGCACCCAATACGACGGGCAGATCCCGCGGGGCGAGACCGACTGCAGAATGGCCTTGTACTGGCCGTTGCGATCCGATTGCCAGGTATAGACGAGGTCGACGACCTCGCGGCCGTCCGGCTGCGCACGCGTGAGCGCGACACCCTCGAAGCGCAACTGGCCGAACTCTCGCGCGAGACCGGCATAGTAATTGGCAACCGAACAGGTGTAGAACTGATCGGCCGTGCCGCTGCCCGTCGCGCCGTCATAAAGTGGGCAATGCGCGCTCGCCTCCGTGCCGTCGATGTTCTCGCAAATGCCACCGACGCAATTGAAGAGCAGCGGAGACGGATCGCGGGCCGCTGGCGTCGCGCAGGTCTGCGCCGCGCCGATCAAGGGCAGCGCAAGGCCCAGCAGGCAGGCAATTCGCTGCAGCTCGAACCTCATTCGCCGCTCCGTTGGGGACCGGACTTCATGATCGCATGCCCGGGAAGCGAGCGGTGGATCACAGTTCCGGTCCTCGGGCAGATGAAAATACTTCGCGTGGCGGCAATTTTTTGTCGCCTGACATTCCCCTGTGCTTGACCGATCATGAGGTCCGCAGTCTTGCGCCGTGAGACCGCCAGGAGGCTCCCACATGTCAGTCACACCGTCCAAACATTATCTGCTCGCGTCGGATTTCGACCAGACCTTGAGTTTCAAGGACTCGGGCCTCGTCCTCAGCGAGATGCTGGGGGTCGATCGCTTCGAGGAGCGTGTTGCCGGCCTCGCGCACTCGAACCTCGTGCAGCAGGGCGGCGAGCTCGCCTATTTGATCCGCCACGACCCGGAATTCCGCGGGGTCCGACGGGAACATCTCGTGGAAGTCGGTCGTCGCGTGCGCCTCAAGAGCGCGATACCGGCCTTGGTCGACTTCCTGCAGCGGGGCACCGAAGGCTATGAATTCTCGTTCTTCGTGATCTCGGCGGCCCCACGCGAGATCGTGATATCGGCGCTCGACGGGATCGTCGCTCCCGAGAACATCTACGGAACGGAACTCGAGTTCGATGCGCACACGGGCGAGGTCCGCGCCGTGAAGCGAGTGCCGGCGGGCTACGGCAAGGTCGCGGTCATCGAGGAACTCGCCGCCCGCTTGCAGGTGGCTTCCGATCGCGTGATCTACGTCGGTGACGGCAGCTCCGACATTCACGTCATGCTGCACGTCAATAATCACGACGGCTTCACGATCGCGGTGTCGGAGAACAAGCAGCTCGCGAGAATCGCGAAGAGCACGGTGCTCAGCGACAATGCGTTCAGCATCATGGTCCCGGTCCTGGATCAGCTGCTGCATTGGCGGACGGGCAGCATCCGGGACTTGTTCGAATCTTACGGTTTGACGCTCCACGAATGGGAGCGGGACCGCACCGACCGGGTGAAGATCAGCGAGTTGTTGGAGCTGCATCAACGCGCACAGGCCGAGGCCGTATGAGCGCCGTCACGATCCAATGGCTGGGGTGGACCGCCACGGCCGTCTTCGTCGGCTCGTACTTCTTCAGACGACCTTCGCTGCTGCGTGCGGTGCAGATGGGAGGCGCCCTGCTCTGGGTGACCTACGGCTTTCTGATCGACGCCGTTCCGGTCATCGTCGCCAACGTCTTGGTGTTCTCCGCGGCCGCGTGGACGGCACTGCGCAAGCCGCCCGCCGCGGCCCAGGTCGAGGCCTAGGCATTCACCGCGGTCCTGGGAAGCCGGATCCCGGCGATCAACAACCAGGCGCCGGTGACGAGTTCGAAAATCCCGACGGGGGCATAGCATCCCGGCGCGATGACCCCGGCACTCGGGACCACGATGATCAGGATCGTACTGAGGGCGGCGGCCACGGAGGCGAGCAGCCCCCACCATGCGAGCACGCCGGGGACATACCGCGACCGCACGAGCAGGTAGCAGAACAGGCTCGAGCCCAGGGAGTAGAACAGCAGTCCGATCCGGAATTCGTCGCCTTGGACGCCGATCGACAGGCTCGCCAGCGCCTGGACCTGGCTCGCGGAGAACGCCGCGGACATGTCGGAGTCGTGCAGCAGGCTGAGAACCGTCAAGGCGTTGAGCGTCATGTGGCCGAGAATCACCGCCTCACCGAGCCGCCAAAATGCCGCGAGCAGGGCGAGCGCTGGGTTCACCCGCCTCAGCAGCGTATAAAAGGCGACTGCGAGAACGGCATTGCCCGCCCCGCCCAGGAGATCGCTCGCGATTCCGACCCGGAACAGGCGCTCGGCAGCGAGGACGTTGTGGGCGGTCTGCGCGACGTTGCCATCGACCAGAATCCGCGAGCGGACATAGAACTCGGCAAATGCGGCCAGCGCGCCCAGCAGCCAATACATGCATCCAACGACGCGCGCCGCGGTCCGCTGATCTTGACTGATCGGACCGAACGTCACGGGTTCAGGGCAGACCGATCGCCAGGTCCTCGCCATCGACGCGGACCGGGTAGGTCGCCAGATCCTTCGGGGTCGTCGACATGAACAGGAGTTTCGCCTTGCCGACCGCCTTGCCGTTGGTGAGGTCGAAGCGTGCGCCGTGCCGGGGACAGGTCACGACCCGGCCGTCCAGCCTGCCCGCGCAGAGGTTCTCGGCCATGTGCGTGCAGCGGCGGGACACGGCGTAATACGCGTCGTCGATCCGCGCGAGCAGCAGCTCCTGTCCCTGGACATCGACCGCCTTCATCGAGCCTTCCGCGATCTCCGACCTCGTCGCCACCACCACGTAGTTCATGCGCGCTCCTTGGGGCCACTACCCCGGTCGCCACGATTCTAGCGCGAGGCGGGCCTGCGGCGGCACTTCCGGCAGCGCTACCCGTCGAGCAGGGCCTTGTTCAATTCGTGGACCCGGCTCGGTAACTCCTCTGCGATTCGGTCGAGCTCGGCGTCATCGTGTCCCAGACAGGCCATCGCGAAGGGGTTGCGCGACGCCGGGGTGTGTTCCAGCGTGAACGTATGCCCGCTCGCGAGGCCCAGGTGGGCGCCCAGGTTGATCAGGGCGGCGAGCGGACGGTGCGCGGGTGTCACCGCGGCCGGATCGTGGTGGTCGTGAACCGCCGCGACCAGGGACTCAGGCAGGTTCCAGGCCTCGAAGATGGCCGCGATGCAATCCTCGTGGCCAACCAGGGTTTGCTCCGACTCGAGCGCGCGCATCTCGCGCGCATCCGCCGCTTCGCGCAGCGCAATGATCGCTTGGATGCCGGCCGGATCGATGCTCATTTGCACGACGATGCCGAGGTTGTGCAGCAGTCCCGCGATGAAGGCCTCCGCCGCGAGCGCGGGGCGACGGATCCGCGCCAGGGATTGTGCGGCGGCCGCGGTCGCCAGGCTGTGCCGCACGATGGCTCGCAAATCGACGAGCGACTGTTGGCGATTCTTGGGAACGGTCCGATCGAGGCACGCCGCCGCCGCGATGCCGCGCACCGCCTCGAGCCCCAGCACGACCAAGGCCCGGTCCAGGCTCGCGATCGAGCGCGACTGACCATAGAACGGAGAATTCGCGACCCGCAGCACCCGGGCGTAGAGCGCCGGCTCCCCGCCGATCAGGGCGGCCACCTCGCGTGCCTGCACCTGCGGATTACACAAGGCGGCCATGATGCGCGGCGCGCTGTGGGGACCGCCGCCGAGCAAACCGACGGTAGCCGCGGCCTTGAGGATCTGCGCGCGATCGAAGCCGGCGAGGGCATCGGGGTGAGGGTCCAGCATTCGACCCTTATCGGATCGTCGAGGCGGAAGTGGTGCGAAATGGTTCACAAAATCGCGCCTGGGTGGGCTTTCGCGGAGCGGAATGTCCGTGACCGGTCGATATACCAGGGGGGCATTCAAGATTGCACGGGGGCTCATCAGACATGGAATTCGGATCGATCGCTCACAGCGGGCCCTTGGCCGTCGCGATCGTGGGCGGAACCCTGTCCGTGCTCGCGGGCGCGTTCGTCGGCGCGATCGCCTCGACCTGGCGGCGCGGCAGCGAGATGCGTTCGCAACAAGCCCTGTTCGCGAGCGTGGTGGCGAACGCCTCGGATGCGATCATCGTGGAAGCGATCGATGGCACGGTTCTCAGCTGGAACGCCGCGGCCACCGCCCTGTTCGGCTATTCCGCCGAGGAAGCGCGCGGTCGACGCGTCGTGACCCTGATCCTGCCCGAAGATCGGGCAGACGAGGATGCGTCGCTGCTCGCACGCTGCGTGGACGGATCCCCGGTGCCGCCCTTCGACGCCGTTCGACGGCGCCGGGACGGGTCCCTGCTCGACGTCTCCATCACGGTCGCACCGGTCATCGGGTTTCGGGGCCGCGTGGTGGCCGTGGCCGAGACGATCCGTGACATCAGCGCGCGCAAGGCCGTCGATCAGCTGCTGCGCTCCGGGATGGAGGAGCTCGAACGCGAGGTGGCCAGGCGAACCCAGGCGCTCGCCGACACCGAACGGGACCTGCGCGCCGTGACGGACGCCATGCCCTCGATGATTGCCTATTGGGACAAGCACGGCATCAACCGCTTCGCCAATCAGGCGCACGAGAAATGGTACGGGCTCGTGCCGCGATCGATGACGGGTCGTCGGCTCGACGAGTGTTTCGAGGAGAGCGCGCTCGCCCGCATACGGCCCCCCTTCGAGCGGGCGCTGCGCGGCGAGTCGGTGACTTATGAAATGGAATTGCCGGCGCGGGGCACCGAGCCGCCGGCGACGCTCCTGGTTCACAACATGCCCGACCTGGTCGACCGCGAAACCCGCGGCGTCTACGTCCTGGTCCATGACATCACCGCGCTCAAGCGCTCCCAGGCCGAGCTCGCCGAAAGCCGCGCCTTCCTCGAGCAGGCCGGCGCGATCTCCGGCGTCGGCGGATTTCGCATCGACCTCTTGTCGGGCAGCCAGGTCTGGACGCGGCAGACCTTCGCCATCTTCGAGATCGAGGGAGAGGTCGCGCCCTCCGCCGAAGAACTCGACAAGCTCATGCAGCCGGCGGTCGCCTCGCGGCTCTGGGCGGCCATCCGCGCCGCCTCGGATCGCGGGGAGGGCTACGATCTGGAGATTCCGGTCCGCACGGCACGCGGCCGGTCCATCTGGGTGCGCACCATCGGCGTCGTCGAGTTCGACGAGGCCCGACCGACGCGCGTGGTGGGCGCGATCCAGGACATCACCGAGCGCAAGAACGCGGAGGAAGCCCTGCGTGCGACCAGCGAACGGTTCGCGCTGGCCGCCGACGCCGCCGGCATCGGCGTCTGGGAGTGGAGTCCGCTCACCGACACCATGCGCTGGGATTCCATGATGTACCGCCTCTACGGCATGGAAAGGAGCTTGGAACCGCTCCCGCTGACCCGCTGGTCGGAGCGCGTGCATCCGGACGACCGTCAGCGTACCCGGGACGAGATGACGGCGGCTCTCGAGGGCGGGTCGGGACTGAAATCGGAGTTTCGGATCAAGCTGCCTTCCGGCGAGATTCGCCACCTGCAAACGGCATCGAAGGTGCACCGCGATACGGAAGGACGGCCGATACGCATGGTGGGCATCGACGTCGACGTGACCAGTCGCAAGGCGATGGAGTCCGAATTGGCCGACGCCGCACAAAGGGACAAACTCACGGGGCTCACGAATCGCCCGGTCTTCATGAAGCGCCTCGATGCCGCGATCCTGCGGCTCAACCGCCGAACTCAGCCCTACTTTGGCGTGCTGTTCCTCGACTTCGACCGCTTCAAGCTGATCAACGACACGCTGGGCCACGAGGCTGGCGACGAGCTCCTGCGCCAGATCGCAGGACGGCTGCGCAAGGTGCTGCGCGCGTCGGACACCCTGAGTGTCGAGGATACGGGTAACGTCGTCAGCCGATTCGGCGGCGACGAGTTTCTGGTGCTGATCAACGATCTCAAGGCGCCCGAACATGCGCTGCGCATCGCGGAGCGCCTGCTGGACGCGCTGGCACCGCCCTATCAAATCGAGGGCAGCGAGGTGCATTCGAGCGCGAGCATCGGCATCGTCACCAGCGATCAGTGCCATTCGAGCGCCGAGGAGGTCGTTCGAGACGCCGACGTGGCCATGTACGAAGCGAAACGAGCCGGCCGCGCCTGCTCGGTCGTTTTCAACGAAGCCATGCATGCGCGTTTGACCCGCCACGTGAACATCGAAAACAACCTGCGGCGTGCGATCGGCAGCTCGGAGCTCTATCTCGTCTATCAGCCCATCATCGATCTGACGACGAACCGCATGGTGTCGGCGGAAGCCCTGGTGCGCTGGAATCACCCCGTGCTGGGCGAGATCACCCCGTCCGAGTTCATCCCGATCGCGGAGGAGACGGGATTGATCGTCACCTTGGGCGAGTGGGTTCAGAATACCGCCTGCGAGGCCATGGCCCATTGGCGCAAAACGGACCCCGCGCGGGCTCCCGCGACCATCAGCGTCAATTTGTCGCGGGCCGAACTCGCACTCGGCCAGCGCCTACTGGGCCAGATCAAAGACGTCTTGCGGCGTTACGATCTGCCGGCGGTTTGTCTGCAGCTCGAGATCACCGAACGGGAGATCATGCGACATCCGGAGGCATCGCGTGCGCTGATGGTCGAACTGCGCGAAATGGGCGTCAAGCTCGCGATGGACGATTTCGGCACCGGCACCTCGTCCCTGTCCTTCTTGCGCAACTACCCCTTCGACACGATCAAAATCGACCGCTCCTTCCTCCAGGACCTCACCTGCGTCTCCGACGTGCTCGCCGTGATTCACGCCACGATCAATCTCGTGGAGAATCTCGGCATGGCGAGCCTCGCCGAAGGGGTCGAGGACGCGGGGCAGCTCGCGATCTTGCAGTCGCTTGGCTGTCGCTATGCACAGGGCTATTTGTTCAGCCGGCCGGTGGGCGTCGATCAGCTCTTGGACACGATGCGGGCCGACCCCTTGCCATTGGCGGGAGTCGGGTGAGACCGGCTCGTCGCCCGGTCGCGGCTGCTCGCCCGGCCACGGTGGGCGCGCACTGACACGCGGTCGCGCCAATCTCCGGCTGATCCTGAACGAGGCGAGGCGCAATCTCGGCGTTTAAACGTCGAGCAGCGAGGTCAGCCCCATGAGTTCCGATCCGAGACAAACACAGACCGCGGACGACGCGACGCGCTACGAGGCTACGGTGGTCGTTCGCGGGGAAGCCGCACACGACCAGGATCCGAAGTCGCCGACCGAGGCGGCGCCCGAGAGTAACGACCGGATTAAGGACGTCGATGCGAAATCCGAGAAGGACAAGACGCTCTCGCCGGCCAAAGTCAAACTGCAAAGCGCCTTACCACGGCTCGGGGACGACGCCGAGGTGGGCGTCGAGAAGGATCAACTGGTCACTCGAGACGGCAAGGCGGATCTGGCATTTCGGGGAACGCTGCGCGCATCCGCCGCGCCCGCCTCGGCACCGCAAGGGCAATGGCAGGAGTATCGCATCTACGAGACCGCGGGCGGTAAACACGTGTTCTCCAAAGTGACCCGCAACGTGAGCGCCGAACAAGACGACGCCCACGAAGCCGAGGTTTTCGATCCGGCTCCCGAATCCGTGCCCAGCAAACTGCTGCGCAGCGCGCGCGATCTGACCCACTCCCGGCCGATGACCTGGGAGGACGCCGCCGTGGCTTTTTTTGGATACGATCCGGTCGCCAAGGCGCTCTACCGCAAAATCAGCGGTCGGTTCGAGGAACAGATCTTGTAACACGGGTAATCTGCCCCTCTAGGTCTGCCGCCAACGCGAGGATTACCATGCCGACCGCTGCACCGATTGCGTTTGGCGAGGCAGACCTCACGACCTGCGACCGAGAACCGATTCAAGCGCCGGGTTCGATCCAGCCGCATGGCGTGCTCTTGGTCGTCGATCGCGATTCCTGGTCGATCGAGCAGACGGCCGGGGATACCAAACGCCTGTTGGGAATCGATCCGGAGCGCTTGACCGGGCAGGGGTTGTCGGCGCTGCTGGATCGCGAGACCTTCGACTTCACCGTCGCCCAGCTCACCGGCCCGGCGCTGCGGGTTTCCCCGGTCGTGCGCCTCGGCGTCGTCCTGCGCAGCAGCGCCATCACCCAAGACCTGACCTTGAGCGCCGTGGGTCGCACGGTACTGCTCGAGTTCGAGCCCGCCCGACGCGCTCCCTCGAACGCGGGCGAGCCGATCGTGCAATTGAAGTCCCTGCTCTCCTCGCTCGCCGAAGCATCGACCGTCGAAGCCTGCTCCCAGGCCGCCGCGGTCGCGCTGCGCGCCGCAACGGGCTTCGATCGCGCGATGATTTACCGGTTCGAGCCGGACGAAACCGGCGTCGTCATCGCGGAGGACATCGAGGCCGGCCTGGAGCCCTACCTGGGCCTGCATTATCCGGCCTCGGACATTCCGACGCAGGCGCGCGAGATGTACAAGAGCCAGTGGCTGCGCGCGATTCCAGATGTGCATTATCGGCCCGCGAACCTGCAGCCGGCGCTCAACCTACGCGCCGCCGGTCCGATCGACATGAGCAGTTGCGGCCTGCGCAGTGTCTCTCCGATCCACCTCGAGTACCTGCGCAACATGGGCACCGCGGCGACGCTCGTCATGTCGGTGGTCTGTCACGGTCGGCTCTGGGGAATGCTCGTTTTGCATCACCAGACGCCGCACTATGTGTCCGTCGGCTTGCGGGTGGCTTGCGAGACCTTTGCCCAGGTGTTCTCGCTGCAGATCGAAGCGAAATCCTCGCTCGACGTTTCGCTGCAGAGGATCGCCGCCCGCGGCATACGCGAGGCGGTCGTTTCCAAGCTCTCCGGTGCGGGCGAGCTCGCGCGGGAATTGGCCTCGCGCGAGCTGTTGCGCTACGTGGGCGCGACCGGTGTCGCCGTATGGATATCGGGTCAGTTGCGCACCTATGGATTCACCCCCTCGCCCGCCGACATCAACGCCCTGATGCGTTGGTTGGACGGCGTCGACGTTCCGGTTTTTTCGACCGACAGTCTGGCGGAAATCTACCCACCGGCGGCGGCCTATTCGGACGTGGTCAGCGGCCTGCTGGCCGTGGCGATGGCTCGTCAATCTCGCGACTACGTCCTGTGGTTCCGCGCGGAATACGAAACCACGGTTCGCTGGGCGGGCGATCCCTCGAAACCCGTCGTCGTCGCAGAGCACGGTGCGCGGTTGACGCCGCGCGGCTCATTCGCGGAGTGGCGCGCGCTCAAGCGGATGCATGCCGTGCCTTGGTCGGAAGTGGATCTCGAGGCGGCGGCGGCACTGCGGACCAACCTGCTCGAGAATGCCCTGCAGGCGGCCGACAAAGCGCTGCGTGAACGCGAGACGGCCTATCAACGACAGAGTCTGTTGTTGTCGGAGCTCGACCATCGCGTGAGAGCCGCGCTGGGGAAGATCGATGCCATGGCCACCCAGGCTGCGACGACCTCCGTTCCGATCCAGTCCTTCGCAACGGCATTGCGCCACCGTATCCAGGCCATGACCCAGACGCACATGCTGCTCGCCGAGGGCAAATGGGTCGGGACCTCGCTGCGCAAGATGCTCGAAGAGGACGTCGCGTCCGCGTCGCTCGGACATAGGAACGCGCTATCGTTCCACGGGAACGATGTGTTCTTGTCATCCCTCGAGGCGCTGGCCTTGAGCATGGTGTTCCACGAGTTATTGACCAATGCGATCAAGCACGGCGCGCTGTGCGCGGAGCTGGGGCGCGTTTCGGTCGACTGGGACGTGGATCTGGCCGAGAACCGGCTGGTCATTCGCTGGCGGGAAACCGGGGGTCCGGCGTCCTCGATCCCGGTGACGCCGGCGACGGGTCTCGATCAGGTCTCCCGGACGATCAGAGAGGATCTTCACGGGACCGTCGATTTTGACTTTGCGCCCGATGGCTTGAGCTGCGAAGTGCGGCTTCCCGTCGGCGACCCCGCGCTGCGATGAGCGGATCTCAATGGGTCGGCGTGGCGGCCGGCTCGCCGCCGAGAGCGATCCGCCCCCGCATCCATTCGATGAGCCGGATTTCATGAGCGGTCAGCTCCGCGAGTATCGCTTGATCCTCGGGCGGGCCCAGCGCCTCGAGCGCCCGGAATTCTTCGACATAGCGGGCATAGGACTCGACCGATCGTCGTAGCAACTCCAGCGCGTCGCCGCCAGCGTCCACGCGGACATAGTCCAGTCCGCGCGCCTCGAGCGCGGCCGCTGTCCGGGGCGTGAGCTGATACTTCGTCAGCAGGGGGGTCATCTGGTTTGCCATGTCCCGTTCGCCCTGCGCGCAGCGCTCGAAGAAAGCGCAGTGCCCCGGGTAGGCGACGGCCAGGCCGTCGAAGTAGACCGCACCGGCAACCTCTTCTTCGTAAGCCTCGAGCAGTTTCACGGTGTACTGCAGACGTTCCATGCGGACCTCAGTATACGGTGGCCGCGTCCTGCTCGATGCGGGGGGATTGTTCGATTCGGGGGATTGTTCGATTCGGGTGCGGATGTTCCAGCGCGCGAACGCGGGTGCAAAGTCCGCGAGCCGCAGCAATCCCATGCATGCATAAGCGCCGGACTTGGGTGCTCGTCCCGCGGCGATCTGTCGGGCGAGCAGAATAGCCGCCAAGCAGGGGATTTCGGGCCCGTCCTGCGCCGGGGCGCACAACTGCCAGGTGCGGCGTATTTGGGTGTCGCCGCGATCGCGCCCGACCACGCTGACCCGCATGCCGCCCCAGGGGCCGGCAAACGGATCGAACCAGCCGGCCCAGCGATTCATGCCGATGGCCCACCGGTCGACCGACAAGCCCAGCCCAAGGCGCCGGAGACCGGCCAAGGCCCACAGGGCGGCGTGCTGCAGTTTGAATTCCAGCGCCGCATGGAATTCGACGCTGCGCACGCCTGGGTAGCGCTCCGGGAACAGCGTCAGGTCCGGCACGTCGCAGAGCGCACCCCAGCGATGGCCGACGTCCAGCTGAATCCGCCGCAGGTCCATCCAGCCCCAGGCGCGCTGCCAGTTTCCCGCACGCCAGACCTGCACGGGTCTTCCCAAGTAGCTGAACACCGCCGCGAGCGTCGCGGCACCACGGGCGGCCCGCTGACCGGGTGCGATCGACACGTCGATCGATTCGATCGAGGCCAGCGGCTCAACCAGGTCGTCGATCACGGCGCTCGACAGCGCGGGCAAGGTGCTCGCGCCGCTGATCGCCACCCGATCCTGGGTCCGGGCCGCGGTCTGCACGGCCGCCGCGAACCCGACGACGAACTGGCGACCATCGGCGAGATCCACATAATGCGCCTTGGCCGCGAGCGCGGCCTGCGCCACACGGTAGTCCTGACCCTGGAACGGGCCCACGCAATGAATGACGAGATCCGGCAGCAGCGCTTGGAGCCGTGCGGAAAAACCAACGGCTTTCCAGTCCAGCGCCACGGACGGGACCGCCTCGGCGCCCGGCACGGGATCGCCACGGCGGCTCGCCGCCGTGATGCGCAGCGCCGGATCGGCCCGGAGGGCCCGCACGATCCGAGCACCGAAATTGCCGGAACCGCCGATCACGACGACATGCACGTCAGTCTTTCCGCGACGGGACGTGGCAGACGGCGCGCCGCCCGAACCAGCGGTAGCGGTTGCGCGCGAGCAGCCGGTACAGGGCATCGCGCCAGCGCTTGGGAATCCTCCCAGCAAGCCCGATCGCCCGCCACGCGCCGCCGAGTGCGGTCATGACATGGATCGCGGCGTCCGAATCCGTGAACGCCTGGTGCGCATCGAGGACCAGGAAGGTCGCCGGATCATCGGGGTCGATGTCATGAAGACGAAGCAGGGCCCTCCCCGCTTCGCTTTGCATCGTCAGGTGGGCAAAGGGCGGATCGGTGGGATGCCGGGACATGAATTTCGCCCATCCGCTGCACAGATGGCAGTAGCCGTCGTACACCATCACACGCGCGGCCCGTTGCTCGGCCCTTTGCTCAGCCCTTTGCTCAGCCCTTTGCTCAGGAATAGGCGCAACGGCGTGCATCACGGTCCATCCCGAAAGAAGGCCACTTGATGCAGGATCCGCCCGAACCACGGATGCACGACGCTCAGCGTGAAGCTGAATCGACCTTCGCGTTCCTCACGATGGGTCACGATGATGTGGCCGGGGGTGAGCCATGCGGGAATGCGCAGGGACCAGCGACCCCATCGCCAGTAGTAGTCCGCACTGCGAAACACGAGCGCGCGCTGCTCCTCCGTGACCACCAGCGACATCGCGAGACCCGCGCCGACGCGCTCCTCGAGACCGGTCGGTCCTGAAAAGCGCTTGATCGACCGGATGACCTGCGGCAACCGGCCTGGCTCGTGATAGATCCGGGTCCATAGCTGCGCGTCACCGACGGCATCGGCGGTCACGACGACGATGGCAGGGGTGCGGGCCAGCAGATGCAGCGGCAGGGGCGCACCCGCGAGGCGGGCGAGCTGCCCCCACCAAGCGCCCACGAGAGTGCGACGCGTCTCGGCGACTTCGCCGATGAAGAGCACGGATTGTCCCGGCGCGAGTTCACGCTCGAAGCGCCGTTGCACGGCCGGCGGCAGTCGCTGCCAGTGGCGCGGAGCCAGCAGGGCCGAGAAGCGCCTGCCTGTCGGCGCGGGCACCCGGCTCTGCTTCGCCGTCACCGCGACCCGGCTGCCCACATCAGTCCCCGGACGCTCGAGCCCGACCCATCGGCGTCAGAAAGCGGGCGATGCCTCCGCCCAATTTCATCAGGGTCGATATCTGGGATCGCGGCAATTTCAGCATCTGCTCGTACCAGCGGCTCGTTTTCTCGACGAACTCCAACATCTCCCGCAGGCGCTTGGTGGCGACGGGGCTCAAGGCGCGATCCGCCTCGGCCGCGGCCACGCACTGTCGCAACGCGGCCGCCGCCGGGTCCAGTTCGCGCGCTTTGCGGCCGGCGGCGATGCGGGTGATCAGGGTCCACAGATCCGTCTCGGCCTCGTAGAACGTCCGCCGGTCGCCCATCAGCGCCACCGAGCGCACGATGTCCCAGCTCTGCAATTCCCGCAGTGAGTTGGAGACGTTCGAGCGCGCCACGCCCAGGGTCGCGGCAATATCCTCCGCCGTCAGCGGCCGCTCCGAGACGTACAGCAGCGCGTGGATCTGGCTCACCGAGCGGTTGACGCCCCAGCGTTCGCCGAGGTTGCCCCACTGCAGCACGAACTGGCGCAGCGGTTCGGGAAGCTCTATCGATTTGTCTGTGATTTCTGTCATGACAGAAATTACAGACCTTTCTGATTAGTTTGTCAAGTCCGGGATCATCTCGTGCGAGGCGGCGCGCGGCTGCCGGTGGGTGACCGTATTTGCCAGAATTGCGCCATCGGCCTGCCCGAAGCGGGCGGCAGACTGGTCCTCGTCGCAACCCGAGGAGGACCTCGCCATGGTTCCGTTCGATCACGAGATCTGGCTCAATCACTTCGAACACCACGCCCGCCATCCCCGCGGTCTGCCGGCCGATCTGCCGAGTCCTACGGCTCTCGACGCCGAGGGTGTGCGTCAGCTGCAGCGGGTGGAGCGCTTTGCGCAACTCCGAGGGATTCCCGCCCTCGTGCGGATCTTCGAACTCTTGATACTCGAGGACCAGCGCCACGCGGCTGTGCTCCGCGCGTATCGGACGGAATACCGGCTCACCCTCGCGCGAACCACCTGGACCGATCGTCTATTACGTCGCGTGCGGCGCCGCGCCGGCTTGGAGACCTATCTACACTCGCGCATCGATGCGGACCTGCTCGGAATCGTCTACTTCCGCGCGCTGGAGGCGGCCACGCCGTGCCCGCGCTTGCAGCGGCTTTGCCGCGTGCTCGCATCGGACAAGCTGGCCCACGTGGGTTTCGAGGCGCATCTGGTGCTTGCGCTGCGAGCGGGGCGCCCCGCTGCCCTGCTCGGTCCGATGCCTGACCTGCATCGCGCGGTCTTCGTCGTCGCCGCCTGCAGGGTCTGGTGGTCCCACCGCGCAATGTTGCGCCGTGCGGGGTACGGACCGCGGCGTTTCGTGCGCGCCTGCCTCGCCCAGTACGCGTTCTATCTGGGGCCGGTCAACAAGGGCGGCCAGACTGCGTCGGCGCCCGCTGCCGGTCGAGCGCCCACTCCGGGTCGAGCGACCGCAGGCTGATTCTGAGCCTGGTATCCGCGATCAGCGCTCGATGCGTCGAAAAATCCGCTTGGCATTCGCATAGTAGATCTTGTCGATCACCGATTTTGGCAGCGCGAGCCCCTTAGAATCGGCGTTGATCGCCTCGACGTGTTGCACCCCGGCAGTCGCGAGGTAAGTCCAATCCGACCGCCAGAAGCTGTCCGCTTCGCGCCGAAATTCACCCGGTCTGATCGGCGGATTCTGGGCGCGCTCGTCGGCCGATGGCGGTTCTTCCGTCAAATCGGTGCCGTACAAGAGGCGGTCTTGGTACTTGATGAAGAATGCACGCACCTGATCGTAGTTCGCGTTCGACTGGTATTGGACCTGGGTCATGCGCGCCGCGAGATCGACCACCGCCTGGGGATGCTCGTCCAGAAAGCGTGCCAGGGCCTCCACGCTCCATTCCAAGCTCGCCATGTGAGCGCCCACGAAACTCAAGCGGGGATGATTCGCGACGAAGCGATCGCGTGCCGCCATCAGCGTCTCGTAACTCGGCTGCTCCGGGTGCAGATACATATGGTATTCGGGATGGTCGCGAAAGTAGCTCCGATCGTTTTCCGTGGTCATCGCCTCGAGCGGCAGCCAGCAATTCTTCGGCTCGCCTTGATGCGCGATCAAGGGAACATGACGCGCCTCGAGATGCGCCATCACCCCGTCGAAGCCCGGGTCGTCGAGCATGATGAGCCGGCCGGCCGCATCTTTTTCGACCATGCCGATGTTCTTCCAGACCTTGACCGCGAGGGCGCCTTTGTCGATCTCGTCGTCGATGTGCTGATTGGTGCGCTCGGTCCATCCAGCAGCGCCGAAGCCGTGCATGGAGAACGTCGTCGCAAAATGGAAGCGCGCCGGATCCGCCGCCTGCAGTCCATGCGCGATCCGGGCCTGCACGTCCAGCGGCGGGAAGTCCGGATAATCGACGTTGATCGAGAGCAGTTCGAAGCCGTCGTCGCGCGCGACGTCCAAGAAAACCTGATCATCGGCGTTCGCATGCACGTGCGCGTCGAACTTGCGCACGCGCACGAAGTCGCCGTCGGTATAAGTTCTCGTTCCGGCACAGGCGGCCGTGGAAAGGACGAGCGCACAAGTCAATAGGCGCCAGGCGGTCACGATGTTGCCCTCCCCGTATGCAGATGTCGCGTCAAGGCGCCGATCGCCCCCGGCGTCAGCGGCGAACCGGCGAGTCTCGCGGCGTAGAGCACGGCACCCGCGACCGGCGACAACTGCGGCGTCGTGAACTCATAGGCGCGTCCCTCGCCCCGCAGGGCCGCGCGAAAGGGTTCCAGCAACAGGTCGCCGAAGTGAAACATGCCGCCGGAGTAGGACACCGGGAGCGCATGGTCCGGCGCCACCCCGAGGCGGTCATGCACACCATGCACGATGGCCGCGAGTTCCTGCGCCGCCGCGCCGAACAGTGCGCGCGCCTGTGTGTCGCCGGAGCGCGCAGCCTGTGCCACGACGGGGGCAAGACCCGCGAGCGCGCTGCGGGTCATGGGCGGCGGCCCATACACGGCCGCGCAGATGTCCAGGTCCGTGCGCAGCCGAAACGCCTGCCGCAGCGATTCGTACAGCGGGCCCTTCGGAGCACGCCCATCGCTCATGCGCGAGAACAGCGTGAGGCCTTCGCGGGCCAGCCAATACGCGGAACCTTCGTCGCTGAACAATTCGCCCCAACCCCCGCCGCGCGCCCTGCGCTGCGCGTATTCGCCGTACGCGATGGAGCCGGTGCCCGCGACGATATTGATTCCGTCGCGCAGGCCCAAGGCACCGGCCCAGCCGCAGACCATGTCATTGTCGCATCGATAGCGCGCCTGATAGAGGGCCGGCGACGGCGCCGTGTCGAGCACGTTCAGCAGGGCGCTGTCTTCGCCGTAGGCGGGCAGGCCGAGAAAGGCAAACTCCAGGTACTCGGGGTTCACGGCGCCCTGCTTCAGCGTCGCCTCGATGCCCGTCGCCAACAAGGTTCGCAGCGCGTCGATGCCGGTCTCCAGGTAGTACGCCGACCCGGCGGAGTGCTGGGCGAGCACGCGCCCGGATTCGTCGATCAGCAGAAACTCCGACTTGGTGCCGCCACCATCGACACCGAGATAGGTCTTCATGGCGCGCCGGCCGCATCCCAGGGATAAATGCTGACACCCTGCACCACGCGGCTTACCGTCCCGCCGGCGTTGGGCACGTCGGGACGCAGCCCGAGGGCGAGTGACTGCAAGAAGGCGAGCACTTGCGCGAAGGCCACGTAGGGCAGGCACAAGGCCAGATCCGCGCAAGCCGCGGCCCCGGCGGAGAGCACGATGTCGTCCGGATGCGTGACGGCGAGGGGCTGCGCGCTCAAGGACAGGACCCGGGCCGCCACCCCGTCGGAGCGCAGCTCCGCGAGCAGGTCGAGGTCGTAGCGGCGGGTATGGGCCTCGTTGCCGAGCAGGACCACCACCAGGGTCCGTGCATTGACGATGGTCTTCGGCCCATGGCGAAAACCCAGCGGCGTGTCGGCGAGCGCCACGACCTTGCCGTCGCTGAGCTCGAGGAGCTTGAGCGCGGCCTCCCTCGCCAGGCCCTTGAGCGCGTCGCTGCCGAGATAGACCACCCGCTCGAAGCCGGATTCGGCCAGAGGCCGCAGCAGCGACAGGCGCGTCTCTAGCAGCTCGGTGGCACTCGCGGCAATTTCGGCCACCGCTCCGTGGGGCAGAAGGTCGAAGGCGAGGGATGCGGCCAGCAACATGCCGGTGAAACTCGAGGTCATCGCGAAGCCGCGGTCGTTCGTCTCCTCGGGCAGCAGCAGCGTCTGCGAATCGCGCAAGCCGGGCGCCTGCCGGTACAGGCTGCCCTCCGCATTGCAGGTGACGATCAAATGATGGCAGTCCGCCACGACCCGTTCGGCGAGGGCGACGGCCGCCACGCTCTCGGGACTATTGCCCGAACGCGCGAAGGAAATCAGCAGGGTCGGAACCGCGGGCTCGAGCCAGGTGCCGGGAGAGCCGACGAGATCGGTGGTCGCCACCGCGTCCACGCGCCGCTGGGTGCGGCGCTTCAGGGCGGGAGCCAGGCACTCGCCGACGAACGCCGAGGTGCCGGCGCCGGTCAACACGATGCGCAGGTTCCCCCGCGCGAGCAGCGGTTCCAAAAATGCCCGCAGCGCCGGAACGCCCGGGCCCAGCTCACGGTCGATCCGGGCCCAGACGGCCGGCTGCTGCACGATCTCTCGCGCGGTCCACAATCCGCCCGCCGCTTCGAGCGCGGCAGCGGAGTTTCCAAGGTAATGCATTGACACCCTCAATCGCTGCTCGCCGACTGTCGGGCGGGGCCCGGTCGGCAAGCTCGGTCGTACTGGCGTAAAACCCGCTCGACGACGTCGAGCACGAGTTCACGCGGATCGTTGTTCACCGTGCCGGCGCGAATCGCCGCGTACTGCACGGGCAGGTACTGGCTGATCAGCGTCAGGGGAATGCCCCGGGCCGTGAGGCGTTCGAGCAGCACTGCACACGCCCTCTCCACCACGGGCGCCGCCCAATAATAGCGAATCCGGTCACTCAAGCTGAATTGCAGGTCGAACTCGCGCCGCTCGGGCGCGGTGTAATAGCCGCTCCAATAGCGCGAGTCGCGCTTCATTTCCTCGAGCACGACGTCCTTGAACGAGTCCGCGGAGACCAAGTCGAGCTCCATCGCGATATCCGAGAGCGCCCACAGCGCCTCGCGCAGCGCGAACGTCAGCCCCGGGCCCACCTTGAGGATCGCGAAGTGATCCTCGACCAGGGCGGCCAGCGCCGTGGGCGTCTGGTAGTCCGTGGAATGCGCCTCGAACACAATCCCGGACACCGCCTCGATGCTGCGACTCAGCGTCGCGGCCTTGGCGGGGACGTAGTCGATCACCTGGTAATGATCGAACTCGACGCCCGGCTGCACGACGAGTCCGAGCACCCGCTCCCACGCCGCCTCGACGCCGTGGCGCGCGAAGGCCCTGCGATGCGCCTCGATCGTCGCCAATGCCGCGCCCGGGGTCGTGACGCGCAGGCCCTCGAGCGTCTCGTGCGCGCCACCGGGCACCGGAACTTCCGAGCCGATGATGTAGCCGGGCGGCTCGCCGCCGCTGCGGCGCCAGGCGTCCTCGGCGATCGCGCAAAGCGCGGCATTGCGCTCCGCGATCACCGCGTCGCTGAGCCCCGGCGGATCGCCGGCGCAGGACATGGAGCAATCGAGATGAATCTTGCGGAAGCCCGCGGTGACGTATTCGGCGACCATCACACCGGCCTTCTCGAGCGCCGTCGCGGCGGGTAGCCGTTGCCAGCAGTTGGGGCCGAGGTGATCGCCGCCCAGCACCACGCGATCCTGCGGCAGACCGATCGCGGTCGCGACGGCGAGCACGCGCTCGCGAAACTGAGCGGGCCGCATCCCGGTGTAACCGCCCTCCTGATTCACTTGATTCGAGGTGGCCTCGATCAGCGCGACCGTCCCGCTGCGATGCGCGAAACGCAGCGCCGCCTCCAGCACGAGGGGGTGCGCGGAACAGACCGAGTAGATACCGACCTTCTCGCCCGCCTTGTGACGGCGCACGATCTGCGCCATCGCCGTCATACCGGCTGCTCGATCAGTTTGTCTTCCGGTTCGATCGCGAGCAGGGCCGCGGCGAGAAAGGCCAGC
>Ga0209208_10001011_pt1 | contig 38934 bp, 33 predicted proteins | sample S1TSphfallax_3_FD_187694 | JGI IMG/M metagenome (GOLD analysis project Ga0209208, IMG submission 187694) | Host-associated microbial communities from peat moss isolated from Minnesota, USA - S1T2_Fd - Sphagnum fallax MG (SPAdes) (version 2) | ecosystem: Host-associated > Plants > Peat moss >... | reverse complement strand
GGATGCGCTCAGCACCACCCAGCTTCTGTCCCTCTCCACCGCGCAACTCGGCGGCTTCAGCAGCGCCGAGCTCGGCGTGCTGACCACCACGCAGATCGCCGGCCTCACCAGCACGGTGATGGGCGCTCTTTCCACCACGCAGCTGGGCGGCCTGAGCTCCACCCAGGTGGCGGCGCTGAAGACCACGGCGCTTGGCGGCCTCACCAGCACCGATCTCGCCGTGCTGACCGCCACTCAGGTCGCGGGCCTCACAACAGCGCAAGTCGGCGTCTTTTCGGCTACCCAGTTCGCGGCGCTCTCCACCACGGTGATCGCCGGCCTTGCGGCCACCCAACTGGCCGCGCTTTCGTCCACCGAGATCTCCTCCATGACCAGCACCCAGATCAACTGGCTCAGCACGACCGAAATCTTCTCCATCGGCTCTGCGGATTGCGTAGCCTTCACCTCGACCCAGCTTGGATACATGTCGCCAGCCCAGCTCAGCGCCTGCTTCGGCACGCTTTCCGGCGGGGGGTAGGCAAAGCCAGGGGCGCAGCCCCTGGCCTTGCCTGCTCAACCGACTGCCGGGTTGTGGCGACGGCCGAACACAGGGAATTCTCCGCTATCACCCGGAGCGTCCCTCATGCCGAATTTGCGTGCGCTGATCTTCGATGTGGATGGCACCCTGGCCGAAACGGAAGAACTCCACCGCCGGGCCTTCAACGAGACCTTCGCCGCCGCAGGCCTAGCCTGGGCTTGGGACGAGGCGCGCTACGCTCAGCTTCTCGATGTCACCGGCGGCAAGGAACGTATCGCCCACTACATCGCAGCCTATGGCGGCCAGCCGCCGCTCGATCCGGCCGCCATCGCTGCCCTGCATGCGGATAAGACCGCGCGTTACACAAGCCTGGTTGCTTCGGGCGACATCGCATTGCGTCCGGGTGTCGCTGCGGTGCTGCGCGATGCGCGTGAAGCGGGGCTAAAGCTTGCAATCGCCACCACCACCAGCCGCCCGAACATCGATGCCCTGTTGCGCGCCACACTCGGCACGCAGCCCTTCGACGTGATTGCCGCTGGCGACGAGGTGCGCGCCAAAAAGCCGGCGCCCGATGTGTATCTTCTGGCACTCGCCCGGCTGGGCCTGCCCGCCGCGGACTGCATTGCCATTGAGGATACGCTCAACGGCCTGCGCAGCGCCCAAGCGGCCGGGCTCGCCTGCATCGTTACGACGAGCGTCTACGGCGGCGAGGGTCCCTTCCCAGGTGCCAAGCGTGTCGTCCCTTCGCTCTGCGGGATCGACACGGCTCAGCTCAGGGCGTGGCACCAAGAGTAAAAGTCTTTTTGCTTCTTTTTCTTCAGAAAAAGAAGAGTCTTCTTTCTTGAAAGAAAGAAGCAAAGAACTTTTACTTATGAGATGCGTACCTTCTGGCCGACCACCAGGTCTGCGGGCGGATTGAGGATGATCTGGTCGCCGCTCTTCAGCCCGGCGCGCACTTGCACCTGGGCGCCGTCGTCTTCGGCGATGTCGAGGTGGCGCAGCGCCACGCGGCCATCCTGGATTACCGCAACGCTCAGGCCATCCTTGTCGAAGATCACCGCCTGGCTTGGCACCGTCACCACGGGATCCTGGCGCGGCACCTGCAGATGCACGATGCCGTATAGCCCGGCAGAGAGCGCACCGTTGTGGTTGTCCACGTCAACCTCGGCCAGCACCGTGCGCGTGGTTGTCGCCAGCGCGTTGGCATTGCGCGAGACCCGGCCATGGAACACCCGCCCGGGCAGTTGCGGCACCGTCACGGTCGCATCCTGGCCATCGTGCAGGCCGAAGAAATATTCCTGAGGCACGTAGACCTGTACCCGCAATACGTCCGTATGGGCGATCGAAAACAGCGAGGTTCCGGTGGTCGCGTCGGCCGTCACCAGATTGCCCACATCGATCTGGCGCGCGGTGATCACGCCATCAAATGGTGCCGTGACCCGCTCAAATCCCGTGAGCTCGACCAGCCGGTTCACCTGCGCGATCTGTGCGGCTAGGTTGGCCCGCGCCACCTGCACGCCGGCGCTTTGGGTGCTCAGCGTGGTGCGGTCCTGGTCGCCCTGCTGCCGGCTATCCCAACCTTCCACCACCAGCGTCTGGGTGCGTTTGTTGGTGACATGCGCCAGAGATGCCTGTGCCAGCGCCTGCTGCACCGCAGCCTGCATTTGTAGCACCTGGGCGCGCGCCTGTAGCAGCTGCTGGTCCAGATCCGGCGCGGCGATCACCGCCAGCACATCGCCCTTATGCACCTTGCTGCCGATATCCACGAACCGCTGGGAAATGTAGCCTGTCGCCCGGGCATACAGCGTGGCGGCATCGAAAGCCTGCATCGTGCCCGGCAGATCAACCACCTGCGGGCGGTCATTCGCCGACGCTATCATGGTGCGCACCAGCGGCACCGCATCCTGCCGTGTCCGTAGCGCCTCCGCGGCCGCCTGGCTGCGGGCCACATGCGTCCATGTGCCCACGCCCACCATCGCTACAATCACCAATGCGGCCCCCACGCCCAGTCTGCGGGCCGCCCGGGTGCGCCGTGCGGTTTGCACCTGGTCATGCGCCGGCGTGGAGCGGTTTTCTGCCGGGCGAGCTTCGCCCTCTGGTCGGCTGATCTGGTTCATAAGCGTCAGGCTCCCTGATGCGAAAGGCCGAGCGGCGAGGGGCCGTGGCCTTCATGTTTGGCCTCGGCCGGCGCGCGCTCGAACGCGCCGAATACCGAGTAGAGATAAGGCACGAAGAGCAGCGTGGTGATGGTGCCAACCAGCACGCCGCCGATCACCGCGCGCGCCAGCACAGCGTTCTGTTCCTCGCCGGGGCCGCCGATCGCCATCGGGATCATGCCAACCAGCATCGCCGCCGCCGTCATCAGCACCGGCCGCAGCCGCGTGGTGCCGGCGGAAAGTGCTGCCTCGAACGCGTTCATCCCCGCCATCCGCTGCTCACGCGCGAACGTCACCAGCAGGATCGAGTTGGCCGAGGCTACACCCACCGACATGATCGCCCCCATCAGCGACGGCACCGACAGCGTTGTTCCCGTCACGAACAGCATCAGCAGAATGCCGGAGCCCGCACCCGGCAACGCGAGGATCACGGCCAGCGGATCGACAAAACTCTGATAGTTCACCACCATCAGCATGTAGACGAACACCGCGGCGAACAGCAGCCCGATCGTGAGATTGGCAAAAGCGTTGTTCATGCTGCTGATCTGGCCCAGGATGTTGATCTGATCGGCCGGCTTCAGATGCGTGCGCGCCTGGGCCACGATCCTGTTGATCTGCGCCGCGGCCGACCCAAGATCGGTGCTCTGCACGCTGGCATACACGTCGTACACTTCCTGGATGTTGGTCTGGTTATACACCGACTGGACCTTCACCCGGTGGCCGGTTGCGACATTGCCGAACAGGTCGGGGATCGTCGCGCCGCCGGGAAGACCGGGCGAGCCGGCGATGGGGATATTGTCCAGATCGTTCTTGTCGTGCAGGCGGTATTCCGGCGTCTGCACCGCCAGATAATAGGGGATGCCGTTTTTCGGATCGGTCCAGAAATTCGGCGACACCTGCTCGGATGAACTCAGGCTGATGTTCAGGTCGTTGGCGATGGCATTTACATTCAGGCCGAGTTCTTGCGCGCGCGTACGGTCGATCGTGTAGAACATCTCCGGCGCGTCCAGCTCCTGCTGCACATGCGCATCCACGATGCCCGGAACGGCGGCGATCTGTTTGGCGATGCTCTGCGCGATCGCCTGGTTATCAGCCCGGTCGCGCCCCTGCACCTGCACGTCGATCTGCGAGGGCACACCGAAATTAAGTATCTGTGTTACCAAATCCGCCGGCTGGAAATAGAACAGTACGGACGGGAAGGCCGAGGATAGTTCGTCGCGCAACTGCCGTGTGATTGCGGCCGTGCTTTCGGTGCGGTCGGCGGCAAGCTGGATCTGAATGGTGCCGTCATTCACGCCGATCGTCGTGCCGTCCGTGAAGGCCAGGTTGTAGGTGCGCTCCGGCAGGCCAAAATTGTCCAGGATCAGGCTGATGTCGCGGGCGGGAATTCTCTGGCGGATATTGTCCTCGACCGCCTGGAAAATCTTCTCCGTGGTCTCGATCCGGGTGCGCGCCGGCGCCCGAACGTGCAGCTGGATCAGCCCCGCATCAACCTGCGGGAAAAAGTCGCTGCCGACAAACATACTGAGAACGCCCGCGAGCGCCACGACGCTGACCGCGACCAGCGGCGTAATCACCCGGCGGCGCAGGATGCATGCCAGCAGCCAGCCGTAGAAATCGCGCAACGCATCGAAACGCCGGTTGAAGCCCTCATGAAAGCGCCCGAACCACCCCTGGGCGGAAGCGTGGCCGCCATGCTCGCCCGTATACTCGCGTCGGAGAAGCAGGCGAATGATGATCGGCGTGAGCGTGCGGCTGATGCCGTAGGAGGCGAGCATGGCGAACACCACCGCCATCGCCAGCGGCGTGAACAGGTATTTCGCTGCGCCTTGCAGGAAGAATACGCTGACGAACACCACGCAAATGGCAAGCGTGGAAATCAGCGTCGGCACCGCAATGCCCGCCGCACCCTCCAGCACGGCCTCATCGAAATCGCCGCCCTCCTCGAGCAGCCTGTGCGTGTTCTCGATGGTGACGGTCGAGTCATCCACAAGGATGCCGACTGCCAGCGCCAATCCGCCGAGCGTCATCGTATTGATCGTCTCGCCCAAGGCCGAAAGCACCGCGATGGAGGTGAGGATGGAGAGCGGAATAGAGACCATCACCACAACCGTCGATCGCCACGATCCCAGGAACAGCAGGATCATCAGCGCGGTCAGCCCCGCAGCTATGGCCCCCTCACGCAGCACCGACGTGATGGCGCTCTGAACGAACACCGACTGGTCGAACAGCAGCGCGATATGCATGCCAGGGGGCGCGGCCTTCTGGATTGTCGGCATCGCGGCCTTCACGGCCTTTACCACGTCCAGCGTGGAGGCATCACCATTCTTGATGATCGTCAGCAGCACCGCGCGCTTGCCTTCGGCGCGGACCACGTTCTGCTGGACCGCCCAGCCGTCACGCACATGCGCCACATCGCGCAGATATACAGTGGTGCCGCCCACCTGCTTGATCGGCAGGTTGTTCAGCGATTCGATGGATTGCGCGGAGGCGTTCACCCGCACGATGAACTGCTTGTCGCCCATCTTGGCGTCGCCGGAGGGCAGCGTCAGGCTCTGGCTGTTGACCGCCGTCACCACGTCATTCGGCGTCAGCCCCTGCGCCCGTAACGCGTCCGGGTCGAGATCCACCATGATCTGGCGATATTTGCCGCCATAGGGCGTGGGCAGCGTGATGCCCTGGATCGGCGCCAGTTGCTGCCGGATCTGATAGATGCCGTAATCGTAAAGCTGCTGCTCGTTCAACGTGTCCGAACTCAGGCTCAGTTGCAGCACCGGCACGGAGGAGGCGTTATACTGTACGATCGTCGGCGGCTGGATGCCCGTGGGCATCAGCGCGCGGATGGAGTTGGAAGCGGAGACGATCTGCGCGATCGCCAGGTCCACGTTCACGCCCGGTTGGAAATAGATGCGCTCCACCGAAATGCCGGAGAGAGTCTGGCTGGAAATGTTCTTGATGTCGTTGACCGAGGAGCTGATCGAATACTCGCTGTAGGTGGTAACGCGCTGTTCCATTTCCTCCGGCGTCAGGCCGGTATACTGCCAGATCACCGACACAACGGGGATGTTGATGTTAGGAAAGATGTCCTTGGGCGTGACCAGGATCGCGCTGATGCCCAGAAACAGCATCAGCATCGCCACCACATAGAAGGTGTAGGGATATTTCAGGGCAAATTTGACGATACCCATGGGGTTGCTCGATCCTGCCAGCTTAGCGACAATAAGGTAGCTTATGGTTTTGCATTTACCAGAGGATGTGTTGCGACGCAGCACATTGCTGCCTTGTTCTGTTGTCGGATCTGGGCGCACGAACGCGTGAGCTGTGGCTTTCCGTCACCCTCCCCACGATAGGCACGCAGGCACGCTGCGTACCTGACCAGGCAAAAGTTTTTTGGTTCTTTTTTTCAAAAAAGAACACTTTCTTCCTTCTCATTGCCTTGCGTTTGTTAAGTTCCCGCAAAATGGCGCCTCCCGCCTTTCATTCGCAGAGGCGCCAGGGTAACGCGTTCTCGATCACGGCGATGGCGGGAGCTTGGCGCGTTTGTTTGGCGGATTTTTCGAGTGGTGGGGGGCACAGCTTCGCAGCCTGATCCCGGCGCGGTGGGGCGCCGGCGAGGCTGGACCCGATGCATTGATCGCGGATGCGAGCACACCCGGCATGCTGACCCTGCTTCGCCGCCGCCGCGTTGCCGAACAGCAACTCGCCCGTATGGCCATCGATGATGCGGGCGCCATGGCAAAGCTGCGTGCCGCGATGGCTGGCCGGCCGCGGGGCGAACCCGTTCTCCTCCGCCTGCCAGGAGACAGCGCGCTGGAGCGCAGCGTGACCCTGCCGATCGCCGCCGAGCGCGATCTGGAGCGTGTGCTGGGTTACGAAATGGAGCGCCTCACGCCCTTTGCCGCCGACGAAGTCTTCTGGGGCTACAGTGTGGATGAGCGTGATCGTGCGCGCGCCCGCGTGGTGCTGCGCCTTACCGTGGTGCCGCGCACTACTGTCGCTCACCTGATCGAGATGCTGGCCTCACTGGGCGGCCGGCCTGATATGTTGGAAACCGCCTCGTCCACCGGCAGCCGGGTGATCAAGCTTGCCCATGAAGGGCCCATGGGCGCCGCTGGCCTGCTCCGCGAGCGCAACCTCGCGGGTGCGGCGGCCGTGCTGCTGCTGCTGGTGCTCGTATCCCCCTTTATTCGCCAGTCCCTCACTCTGGCCGAGGTACAGGATCGCCTCGCCGCCATGGCGCCGAAAGTGAGCCAGGCGGAGGCGCTGCGTGCCCGCGTCACTGGCGCTGGCGCCGGCGGCGACGCGGTGGCCGCCGAAACCCGGCGGCTGGGCGACACACTCGCCGCGCTGGCCGCCGTAACCGAAATCCTGCCCGACGATAGCTATCTGACCGAGTTCACCATGCGCGAACGTCACATCACCATCTCCGGCCTCGGCGCATCGGCGCCCAAGCTGATCAGCCTGCTTTCCGCCGACCCCCGCATCCGGAACCCGGCGTTCACGGCGCCGGTGACTCGGAGCGAAACGAACCACCTGGATGTGTTTTCGATACGGGCGGAGTTAGCGCAGTGAGGGAAGGGTTCTTCTTTTTTGAAAAAAAGAAGCAAAAAACTTTTGTCTGTTGGACCCGACACGCCAGCCACGGTGGGTATCTAAACGGCCAAGAGTTTTTTGGTTCTTTTTTTCAAAAAAGAACATTTTCCTAAATGGACACCGCCCTTCCCACCGGCCACCGCGGCCAGGCCGTTGCCGCCGGCCTGGTGCTGCTGGCCATCGTCATCGTCTGGATCGGCGTGATCGCCCCGCTTTTTAGTCTCTATGCGGACCGCGCCGACCAGATCGAAGCGTTGCGCGCCCGGGCCGCGCGCGAGGCCGCGCTGATCGAGGCGCTGCCCATGTTGCAGAAACAGGCTCAGGTCCTCGCCCGCGCCCCCGCCCGCGCCGTGCTGCCCGGCAATTCCGACGCGATCGCCGGCGCCACGTTGCAGGAACAGGTGCAAAACATGGCCGCTGGCGTGAACGCTCAGCTGACCAGCATCGAAACCCTGCCCGCCGAGCAGGTGGGCGCCAACCGCCGGATCGGCGTGCGCGTGGAGCTGAGCGCCCAGCTTGCCGTGGTGATCGAGCTGCTCCGCGCCATCGAGGACGCCCAGCCCAGCATGCTGGTGGACGATATCCGACTCACCGCAACACCCGTGAGCCCGCAAAACGCCCAGCTGCCGCTGGACGCGGCCTTTACTGTCTATGCTTTCCGGGTCGGCACCGCCAAGGACGACCAGCCATGAGTGTCTTGCTCACGCGCCCCGCAGCCGGCGTGATGGCGGTGCTGGTTCTTGTATTGGCTTGTGAATGGCTGCTGCCCACGGGCCACGTGCCCGCGTTGCCGGCAGTGCGGCTCTCAGGCCCCACCCGCCAGGGTCCTCCGCCCAAACGGCGTACCGGCGCATGGGCCGATGCGGTGCTCGCCCGGCCAGTCTTCAGCATCAGCCGCCGCCCGCCCAGGATCGCGGCCGGGCCCAGGACCGATACCGAGGCGGGCCAGGCTCGGCTCGCTGGCATCATGGTCTCCGATATGAGGCGCCTGGCGATCTTCGCCCCCGATGGCGGGGGCAAGCCGCTGGTTCTGGCCGAGGGCGCCAGCGTGAACGACAGCACCATCAAGGATATCCTGCCGGACCGCGTGATCCTGGCCAGTGGTGCCGTGCTGACCCCGGCCTTTGACCGTAACCGGGTGGTGCCGCCGCCCGCGCTGCCGCTTTTCCAGCCAGGTTTTCAGAACCCCGCCTTTGCCAATCCGGGCTTCCCCGGCGCCGGGAACCAGCCCGTTTTCAATCCCCCACAGCCCTATCCCGCCGGCGAGAACGGCCAACCCGCCAGCAACCAGATGCCGGGTGTCGCGCCGTTCCGCGGCCCGATGATCGTTCCACGGAGAGATTAATGCTCGTGTGCCTCCGCCCTTCTCCCGCGCGCGTGGTGCTCCGCCCCTTGGCGCCCCCATCTCCAGGACGTGGCCTGTCACGCCTGGCTTGGCTGCTCGCCTCCGGTGCCATTTGGCTGGGTGGTTGCGCCGCCACGCGACCAAATGTCGTGCCGCCGCTGCCTGCCGTGTACGGTGATGTCGGCCGCGCCACCCCGCGGATCAACGGCAGTGTGGCGGGCAGCCCACCGCCGCCGGAAATTGCCATCAGCACCAGCCCTGGCATCCGCATCGCCAGCCAAGCGGGCGGCGAGGGCGCCAGTGGCGGCAGCTTCACCCTGGATTTCGCGGATACCGACATTCGTGAGGTAGCAGCCCAGATCCTGGGCAATTTCCTGCACAAGAACTACGCCATCGACCCTTCTGTGCACGGCACGGCCACCATACGCACCGTGGTCCCACTCACCGAGGGCCAGCTTATCCCAGTGCTGCAATCCCTGCTGGCCCAGAACGGCGCCACGCTGGTGAACAACGGCGGGGTGTACCGCGTGCTGCCCACGGCGGCCGCGGCGGGCATTGCCGGGGGCTCCGGCACTGCCGGTGGCATGATGGTGCCGCTGCGCTATGCCGCGGCCGAGGACCTGGCCAAGGTGCTGATGCCATACGTGCAGGGTGGCGCCCGCCTCGTAGCCGTGCCGAGTGCCAACGCCCTGGTGATCTCCGGCGAGCCAGCGCAGCGCGACGCGCTGGTGGACCTGGTGCGCGCCTTCGATGTGGATGTGCTCGCGGGCCAGAGCTACGCGCTGATGCCGGTGCCCAATGGCGCGGCCGAGGATTTTGCCACCGCCCTGCAGCAGGCGTTCCGCAGCCAGCAGGGCGGCCAGCTCGCCACCCAGGTGCGCGTTGTGCCGCTGGCCCGGGTGAGCGCCGTGCTGGTGATCGCCAACTCGCCGCGCTACCTCACCGATGCACGCCGCGCCTACACCGTGGTGGAGCGCGGCATGCGCGAGACCATGCGTACGTGGCATGTGTATTACGTGCAGAACAGCACCGCCAACGATACCGCCTACATCCTGCAACAGGCTTTTACCCCCGATAACGTCACGGCGCAGCCCACGGCGCACGGCCAGGGGCAGCAATCCGCGGCGCCGAGCGGGATTTCCAACAATACCAGCCTGTCGAGTTCTTCAACGACGGGGCTGGGCGGGGTCGGCGGCAGCAGCACTGGGGGCCTGGGCGGCGGGATCGGCAGCGTCAGCACCGGCGGGCTTGGCTCAGGCGGCCTCGGCGGCACCATCGGATCCGGCGGGCAGGGCGCCCCCACGCGGCCCGCAAGCGCTGGCGCCAACCCGCTGCTGGGTGGCCTCTCCAGCAGCGGCGGCCAGGCTAACCCGAACGCCATGCGCATCATCCCGAACCCGGAGAACAACGCCGTTCTCGTCTACGCCACCGGCGAGGAGGAGGCCACGGTCGAGGCCATGCTGCACAAGATCGATATCCTGCCGTTGCAGGTGCGCATCGATGTGATCATCGCCGAGGTGGACCTGAACGATCAACTGCAATACGGCACCGAATATTACTTCAAGCATCACGGCCTCTCCGGCGCGTTCTCGCAGGCCGCCTCGGTGATCACCGGCGCCTCGGTGGCGGGCAGCGAGTCGGCGAACACCCCCGGCGCGTTCTCGATCGGCGTATCGGGTGCGGCCGGCGATGTGGTGCTTCAAGCATTGCAGGGGATCACCACCGTGAAGGTGCTCTCCTCGCCGGAGCTGCTGGTGCTGGATAACGAAACCGCATCGCTCTCGGTGGGCGATCTGGTGCCGTATCTCACCGGATCGACGACCGTTCTCTCCAGCACCAACGACGTGGTCAATTCCGTCAGCTACCAGAAAACCGGCGTGATCACGCAGGTGACGCCGCGGGTGAACAGCGGCGGGCTGGTGACGCTGGATATCAGCCAGGAGGTCAGCGGCATCGCGGCCGGCAGCGGCACGCTTTCAAGCGGCGCTGCCACCACGCCCACCTTTACCGACCGCGCGCTGCAAACCCGGATCGTGGCGCAGGATGGGCAAACGATCGGCCTCGCTGGTCTGATCCAGGATACGATCAATCGCGGCAATAGCGGCATCCCCGTGCTGAAGGACATACCGTTGCTGAACGTACTCGCCAGCACGCAGACCAACACGCGGGTGCGCACCGAATTGCTGGTGCTGATGACGCCCCACGTGCTGCACGACCAGCGCGACGCCAGATCGCTCACCGAGGACCTGCGTCAGCAACTGCCGGCGGCGGCCTATCTGCCTTATGAGGTCAAGAAGATGAAGCGGGGTGGGTCGGACGATCCGAATTTGGCGGTGCAGAAGGCGGTTGGGGTGGGACCGTAGGAAGGTAGAAAGGTCTTCTTTTTTGAAAAAAGAAGCAAAAAACTTTTGCCTATTGATGCGTGCTTCGCCGGCAGCGTACGCCATAGGTAAAAGTTTTTTGGTTCTTTTTTTCAAAAAAGAACATCTTCCTTCTACCCACCCACCGGATCGGGAGCAGACGACATGGGGCGCTATCTGGTTACCGGCGGCGCAGGCTATGTGGGCTGCCACCTGGTTCTCGCGCTGATGGATAGCGGCCATGAGGTTGTCGTTTACGACAATCTCCGCCAGGGCCATCGCGGGGCGGTACCGCCGGGCGCGACCCTGATCGAGGCCGAACTTGCCGATACCGCCCGCCTGAATACCGTGCTGGACGATGGCCCGTGGGACGCCGTGTTCCATTTCGCGGCGCTTTCCCTGGTGGGGGAGAGCATGCAGCGCCCGTTCCATTACCTGATGGAAAACGCCGCTCTCGGCATAAGGCTGATCGAGGCCTGTGTGGCGCACGGGGTGACGCGCTTCGTGCTCTCCTCCACCGCCGCGCTGTTCGGCAATCCCGAGCGGATCCCGATCGGCGAGGACGAGCGGATCGACCCCGGCTCTCCCTATGGCGAGAGCAAGCTGATGCTGGAGCGCACGTTGGTCTGGGCCGGCCGTATCCACGGCTTGCGCAGCGCCTGCCTGCGCTATTTCAACGCCGCCGGCGCCGACCCCGCCGGCCGAGCCGGGGAGGACCACACGCCCGAAACCCATTTGATTCCCCTGGTGATCGACGCCGCCCTCGGCCGCCGCCCCGAAATCGCCGTGTTCGGCGACGACTACCCCACACCGGACGGCACCTGCATCCGCGACTACATCCATGTGGCTGATCTGGCCGAGGCGCATCTGCGCGCGCTGGCGCGCCTGGAGGAAGGCTCGGTCACCTACAATCTCGGCAACGGCGCCGGCCATTCAGTGAAGCAGGTGATCCGCATGGTGGAGCAGGTGAGCGGCCGCACCGTGCCCGCGCGCATTGTCGGCCGCAGGGCGGGGGACCCCGCCATCCTCGTGGCCGCATCGGACAGATTGCGGCGGGAGACCGGCTGGGCGCCGCGCTATGACGATCTTGAAACCATCGTGACCCACGCCTTTGCCTGGCGCGAGGCCAACTCACGCGGCTACGACGATCGCTGAGCCCCGTTATACCGGCCGCACTGCGGTCTTTCAGCCGCGCCCGGGCTTGGGCGACCTGATCTGGCATCTGCCGCTGATCCGTGCGATCGCCGCCGCATCTCCATCCGGCCGCGTGGTGCTGATCACCAAGCCCAGCACCCAGGCCGATGTGCTGCTGGAGGGTGATCCCGCGATCGAGCGTATTGTCTGGTTCGACCGCAACCCGCGCCAGGGGCGCGGCCGCCACGATGGGGTGTTCGGTTACCCTCGCTTGGTCGCAACGCTCCGCAGCTGCGGCGCGCAAAGCTGCGTGCTGCTGCACCATGGTGCTTCGCTGGCCGCCGCGATGTGCGCAGCCGGCATCCCCAAGCGCTATGGTTACGGCGCCACGCGCGCCCAGCGTGCCTGGCTCAACCGCGGCCCCTTTCTCGCCGACGTCGCCCCCTTCACGGAGGCGTTCGCGCAGGCCAGCGCCTACGCCGAAGCGGCCGGCTTTGCCGCGTTGCCCGAGCCCGCGGTCAACATCCAGCCCCAGGCACGCGCTGCCGTTGCAGGGCGGCTAGCCGGCCTGAGAACACCCATTGCCGTGCTCGGTGTTGGCAGCCAGGGACAGGTGCGGCAATGGGGGGCGGAGAATTTCGCACGCCTGGCTGCGGCATTGATCGCCCGCGGCACCTCAACCGTGCTGCTGCTCGCCGCTGCCCACGAAGCCGCGCATGTGGAGGCCATCATCGCCGCCACGCCCAACCCCGCGCATGTGCATCCGGCCCTTGGCTGGCCGCTGCCTGAGGTGGCCGCTCTTCTGGCCGAAGCACCACTGTTCATCGGCAACGATAGTGGCATGATGAACCTGCGTGCCGCCGCTGGCCGCGCGGCCTACGCGCTGTTCGGTGCCTCAGGCCCACTGACCCACAGCACCCTGATCCGCCCCATCATTCCCCCCGCTGGGCCACGCGCGGGTATGGGCGCTATCCAGCTTTCTCAGGTTCTACAGGCGCTACCCCTCTGATCCGAACTTTTTTCGGCATCGGCCCTAGTCAGTTTTTCTGATACCCGATCGGCTGGCGAGCCTATCAGCCAGCCGCCCGTAGCGCCTGGGATGTTTTCTGATTCGCTGTCACACCCAGTGCGCTGGCACCCATGCCCCATTCGGCGCCCAACGCCCCGGCACCCAGTGGTGATAGGCCGCGAGATGCTGCACATAATGCCCGCGGATCCACACATACCCGGCACCATTCCAGTGCCAGCCACCCGGCTGCCATACCAGGCGCGGGCCAGGCGGCGGCGGCACTGGCTCATACCGGGCGACAGGAATAGGCGGGGGCCCCGGCGGCGGCGCGGCCACACAGCCGCTGAGCGCCAAAGCCAAGCCGACCGTCACGATCGTTGCGCGCATGCTTTTATATCTCCGGGCCATCGTTTCGCCGGCTTCGTTAGCCGCCGCACGGAGTCGAGCCCAAGGAAATAATGCCGCTGACATGCGCTCAGCGCGCGAATAGTCTATGTCCATTGCATTGCCACATCGCAGCGCAAGGCCATCGCTGCACCATCAGCCTACGGAATTCATGCGATCCGCCAGGCCATGCACAGGAACCCGGACCTGCGAACGCTTCCAGGTAAACTCGAAGCGCCGCCAGTCAGAAAAAAACCTTACGCGAGCTTCAGCGCCGAGGCCGCCAGCTTGCCACGCTCGCTCACAACTTCGTAGCTCACCTTCTGCCCGTCCTTCACCGTGGTGAGGCCGGCTGCCTGAACCGCCGTGATGTGCAGAAAAACATCCTTGCCGCCATCTTGCGGGGAGATGAATCCAAACCCCTTGTCAGGGTTGAACCACTTTACCGTCCCGATCGCCATAACAAACGCACTCCTGTTGAAGGCCGAAGCCTATAGACCTGTCGGACCACCGCGAACAGCCCCCGCCGCCCTGGCCGAACATAAACCGCACCTCCTCCTCCCTGCCGCGTTATACTGCCGGCACGCCCACGACGGGCGCGGCTCGCCACGCTCAAAGGACTGCGCATGACCACAACCATCATTATCGCCGCCGGATTGGCGGTGCTCCTCGCCCTCGCCGGCGGCCTGCTGACGGAGGTCGGCCCCTGGTACCGCGCCCTGCGCAAGCCGGGCTGGAACCCGCCGGACTGGGCCTTCGGCCCGATCTGGACGGTGATCCTCAGCCTGCTCGCGGCCTCGGGCGTGCTGGCCTGGCGCGGCGCGCACACGCCTACAGCGCACCTCCAGGTGGCCATCTACTTCGCGGTCAACTGGGTGTTCCACCTCGCCTGGAGTCCGCTCTTCTTCAAGCTGAAACGGCCGGACTGGGCGCTGATCGAGAACACGTTCCTGCTGGGGTCGGTGGCCGCCCTGGTGATCGGGCTGCGGCCCTTTTCGGTGCTCGCCAGCTGGCTGGACGTGCCCTATCTCGTCTGGGTCACAATCGCGCTATACCTGAATTATACCATCGTCCGGCTTAACGAGCCCTTCAGCGGCGTCGGCAGCACGGCAGCGACGAGCCAGGGGGCGGCGTAAGGAAGGCGTTCTTTTTTGAAAAAAAGAACCAAAAAACTTTTGCCTGTTCAGGTACGTGACGTAGCCAACGTGTCGGATCGCGGGTGAAGGCGTCGGAACAAAAGTTTTTTGGTTCTTTTTTTCAAAAAAGAACATTCTTTCTTACTTGAACACATCCCCCGGCGTATCCGCCTTCAGCGACGCCCCCAACTCTTTCCCCAGCCGCTCCGCATCCTTGGGCAGCCCCTCCAGCGTGCGCTTCAGCAGGAACGTGCCGTCCGCGCGCGCCACCAGCCCGGTCAGCCGCATCCGCCCGTTCGGCAAAATCTGCGCATGGCCGCCGATCGGCGTGTGACACGAGCCATCCAGCACCGCCAGCATCGCCCGCTCCGCCGTGGCCGCCGCCCGTGCCTGTGGATCCTCGATCGCCGCCAGCATCTCGCGCAGCTCCACATCGTCCTCATGCACCGTCACGCCCACGATGCCCTGCGCCGCCGACGGCACCATCACATCAGGATCGAAAATCACCGAAGCCTCGTGCTGCATGCCCAGGCGGTTCAGCCCCGCCAGCGCCAGCAGGCTCGCCTCGCAATCCCCCGCGCGCACTTTGGCCAGGCGAGACTGCACGTTGCCGCGAATGGTGGTGATGCGCAGATCCGGCCGCGCATGCAGCAACTGCGCCTGCCGCCGCACCGATGATGTGCCCACCAGCGCCCCCTGCGGCAACACCGCGTAGGGATCTGCGCCCACCGCAACCGGCCGGCCGAAAATCAGCGTGTCGCGCGGATCCTCGCGCGGCAGGGTACACGCCAGCACGATGCCGCGGGGAAGAGTGGTCTCCAGGTCCTTCAAACTATGCACGGCAAAATCGATGCGCCCATCCAGATGCGCCTCGTCGATCTCCTTGGCGAACAGACCCTTGCCGCCGATATCCGCCAGCCGCCGATCCAGCACCGTATCGCCCGTGGTCTGGATCAGATGCTCCTCGAACACGTCCATGCCGCGCAGCACGGGGCATAGCTTGCGCAACGTCTCCAGAAATCCACGCGTCTGCACCAGCGCCAACGGCGACCGCCGCGTGCCCACACGCAACGGCAAAGTCCGCGAATGCCGCTTCGTGCGCCGCGGCGCCGGCAAATCGGCAAGGGCGCCGTCGGAATAAACGGAGGTGTCTAGCAGCACGGTGAACGCTCCTGGGTATTTTTGAGCAAGAAAGAAAGGCCTTCTTTTCTGAAGAAAAGAAGCAAAAGACTTTTAACGGGCTGTCGCGGACTCATGGGAAACAGGCGCAAAAATCAGGGTGTTACGACGCCAAACAGGTGGGCCAAATCCTTGAAGAAAATCTTAGCATGGGCGGCGGGCTTGGCCCGCACGAGCTTCTTGTTCATGTACGCATCCCAGGTCAGCTTCTGCACATCCGCATCGCGGCAGATGTTAACAAAGCCTTCACGGCGCTTGTCGTTGCTGTACCAGAACCACTGCATGATCCCCAGGATCAGGAAAACCCGGCCATGCGCCTTCATGAAGCGCCGGCGCGGCTCGCGCAGGGCGCGCACATCGCCCGTGGCGCAGAATTTCTCGACCGCCTGCGCCGCGAGCCGGCCGCCCTCCATGGCGTAATAGATGCCCTCGCCGGAAGCCGGTGCCACCACGCCCGCCGCATCGCCGGCCAGCACCACATCACGGCCGTTGTCCCAGCGCTTCATCGGCTTCATCGGGATCGGCGCACCCTCGCGCCGCAGCGTCTGCGCGTCCGTCAGCCCCGCCGCCGCCCGAAGTGCCGTGACCGAGCCGCGGATGGAAAACCCCTTCTGCGCGGATCCCGAGCCGATGCTCACCGTGTCCCCATGCGGGAACACCCATCCATAGAAATCCGGGGAAAGCTTGCCCTGATAGAAGATGTCGCAGCGTCCAGGCTCGAACAGCCGGCCCAGCGCATCGGGCACCTCCTGCTCCGGCTTGGGCGCCCGCACGATTTCATGATAGGCGAACACATAGGGCACCTTGTCGGCACCCTTCACGCATTGCTTGGCTACCGCGGATTTCGCGCCATCCGCGCCAACCACCACGCGCGCCCGGAGACGACCGGAAACGCTTGCGCCATCAGCGCCCTTGCTGTGGTATTCCACCACCGCCGTGCCGTCCTCATCATGCGAAACCCGGTCGAAAAACCCAGTGACGCGATCGGCACCAAACGCCGCAGCCCGTTCGCGTAACCACTCGTCGAAATGCTCGCGGTCCACCATGCCGACAAATCCGCCGTCGATCGGCATATCCACCTGCTTGTCCGCCGGCGACACCATGCGCGCCGCCCGGATACGCGCCTTGATCTGCGAATCCGGGATCTCGAAATCCCGCACCAAGCGCGGAGGGATCGCGCCGCCGCAGGGTTTTATGCGTCCGCCACGGTCCAGCAGCACCACGCGCCGCCCCGCCCGGGCGAGATCGGCCGCCGCGGTGGCGCCTGAAGGCCCGCCGCCCACCACCACTGCATCGTACGTGATTATGTCGCTCATGTCCGGCTCCTGGGTCATGCTGTTGCTGTCATGCGGGCATCGCCCACGAGGGATGGCGGCGTCTCTGTGCCGCCCTGGAACACGCCGCCGGCCAACCGGGCGGCGACCACAAAAAGCAGCGCCTGGCTGAGGAAAACCGCTCCATAGGCCACGGAAGGCGAGCCGAGCAGGCCGCGCGCCACGTCGCTGGCGCCCGTGCCCAGCAAACCCCCAAGGCCGAAGGCCAGCGCCTGCGCCGCGCCCCACAACCCCATGCGCACGCCTTCGCGCGGCCCCCGACGCGCGGCATCGCGCCCGCCGCCAGCAAGCCCCATCATTGCGCCAATGGCCGAGACCGCGAACGCGCCATTGGCAGCGCCGAGCGCGAATACGTTGGCCTTCAGCGGCCAGGCAGTCCCCACCAGACCAGAAGCTCCCAGCCCGAGCAGGCACACGGCGGAGGCCGCGCAGCCGCCGACGGTAAGTGCCCGCATCACCGCGGTTTTTCCCGCACCGGCAAGGCTGGCCAGCAGCGCCACCAGCACCATGCCGGCCATGACCCCGCCATGCTGCAGGCCGGTCAGCCCCGCGGTCTGCCCCGGCGTCAATACGAACACCGCGCCGGCGAAGGGTTCCAGGATCAGTTCCTGCGCGCTGTAGGCGAGCATCGAGACGAACACGAAGATCGCGAAACGCCTGGCCTGCCGCTCCGCCCACACCTCGCGCAGGGCGGCCGCGAACCCTGCGTGCTGCGCCTGCGGGGCAGGGGCCTCGGCGGCGCTTTGCTCCACGCCCCACACAGCGGCGCAGGTGAGCAGCACGGCGGCGCCAGCGATTTCGGCCGCCACCCGCACGAGCAGGCCCAGCGAGAACGGATGCAGCAATTTGCCCGCCACCGTGGCCGTGATCGCGATGCCCATGATCATCAGCACCCACAGGATCGTCGCCGCCGCCGGGCGGCGCGATGGCGCCACCTGCTTGGCCATCAGCACCAGCACGGAGGTGCCGGCCGCGCCCACGCCGGCGCCCACCAGGGCGAAGGCAGGCACCGCCAGCGCCACGCCGGCAAGCGTATGTGTCGCCATGACGGCAACAGCAGAGGCTGCCGCCACACCGCCGGCGGCGAGTGCCGCCATGCCGCCGATGATCCAGGGGGTGCGCCGCCCGCCGATATCGGAGCCGAAGCCCATGCGCGGCCGCAGCACCTGCACAGCGTAATGCAGGCCCACCAGCGCGCCCGGCAGAATAGCCGGCAGCGAGAGTTCCACCACCATCACCCGGTTCAGCGTCACCGTCGTCAGCACAACGACCGCGCCCAGGCAGGCCTGCACCAGGCCGAGGCGCACGATACCGAACCAGCTGAGGTTTTGCGCCATCATCCGTGCATCCCCCGCAGCGCGAAGGCGGTAGCGAGCATACCGAGTACGTACAGGCTGGTGCCGGTAGCGTTGTACCACGGGGCTTTTTCGCGGGGGTTCAGCAGCAGTTTCGTCATCAGCCGCACCTGCGCCAGCAGCAGGCCCGCGACTATTCCGCCGTGGATCCAGTATCCCTGGTGCAGCAGCCAGGCCACCACCGCTACTTGCGGCGCGGCCATCACCACGCAGGCGAGCCGTGCCGCGTTGGTTGCGCCGAGCTGCACCGGCAGGGTGCGCACGCCCATCTGGCGGTCGCCTTCGATGGATTTGAAGTCGTTCAGCGTCATGATGCCGTGGGCGCCGATGCTGTAGAGTGCGGCCATGATGATCACGCCATGAGAGGGCAGGGTGCCGGCCATGATGGCGGCGCCCGTGAACCAGGGCAGGCCTTCGTAGCAGGCGCCGCAGGCGGCATTGCCCCACCAGCCGTTCAGTTTGATTCGGGCCGGCGGCGCGCTATAGGCCCAGGCGAGTGCGAGCCCGAGCACGGTGGCGGCAAAGGCCCAGCTGCCCAGCGTGGTTGCCAGCGCCAGGGACAGGATGGTCCACAGCCCGGCGAGATAAAGCCCGCCATGCCCCGGCACGCGGCCGGAGGGGATGGCGCGGCCGGGTTCATTGATGGCATCCACGTGGCGGTCGTACCAGTCGTTCACCGCCTGGCTTGTGCCCGTGACCATTGGCCCGCAAAGGGCCACGCCGGCAAGCACCAGCCACCAATGTCCGGCCATATGTTGGCCGCTGGAAACAACGCCGCACCCATACGCCCACATCGGCGCAAACCACGTGATCGGCTTGAGCAACTCGCCGACCGCGCCCAGCCCGACACGCGGTGCGCGCGTTGAGGTCCGTTGAGAAGTTTTTTGCTTCTTTTTTTCAAAAAAGAAGGAGTCTTCCCTTTGCCGCTGCGCGGGGCCTTCTTTCTTGAAAGAAAGAAGCAAAGAACTTTTAAATTTTTGGGGATCAATTCTGTTCATGAGCCGTGAGGTCCCCCAGGCCGTAGCGGCGCAGTTTCACATAGAGGCTTTGGCGGCTGAGGCCGAGCATTTCGGCGGCGGAGGCGCGGTTATCGCCGGTGAGTTCCAGTGCGGCCTCGATGCAGAGTTTCTCGATCACATCGGTTGATTCCCGCACCAGATCTTTCAGTGAGACGCGGCCGATCAATTCGGTGAGTTGTTCGATGGAGCGGGGCAGCGGGCGCGCTGACTTGTTTTCCGTTTGCAGCCGCGCACCGATATTGCGGATGGAGAAGCCATAGGAGGGCCCGCCGCCATTGCCGATGGCGACTGCCGAGATTTCCACCTGACTCACGCGCCCATCTTCGCCGCGCATGGCGGTGGTGAAGAACCGCACCGAGCCGCGTTGGCGCAGATTGGTGATCAGCACATCCAGTTCCACGCCGGAATTGCCTACCCAGCGCTCCAGCGACTCGCCGCGTGCCAGATCCTCGTTGGCCAGGCCGGCCAGGTCCAGAAACGCCGCATTGGCAGTGAGAATATTGCCGCTGCTGTCGGCGACCACGAATCCGTCCGGCGCGCTTTCCACCAGTTTCAGCAGCTTGCGCTTCACATCCGGCATGGCGGCGACGGCCGGGGACTGGGCGGATATTCGTACCAGGAAGAGTGTTGCGTTTTCCTGCCGGAATAGCGATGCGGCCACCTGCACGTCGGCTCCGGTGCCGGCCAGGGTTGCGGGAAATTCCTCGGGGCGTCCATCCACGCGGATTGCGCCGAGATGGGCCTGCACGCTTTCCAGCGTATCGGCCGAGAAGATATCGGACAGGGCCTGTCCCGCAGCCTCGTCCTTGTGGTCGGCGAACATGGCTCGGGCAGCCGGATTGGCCTCCACCACGCGGTGGCGAACGGTGTCGAGGATCACCACTGCTTCCGACGACATCTGGAAAAGCAGCCGGTAGCGCGCTTCCACTTCGCGCATGCGCGAATAGTCCCGTTCCAGCGTTTCCTGCGCCGTCATCAGTCTCTGCTGCAGCGAGGACATCGCCCGCAGATCGCGGCCGAACGCCACCATGCGGCCATCGGTACCCACTTGGACCGCGCAATACAGAACGGGAATTGAGCGTCCGTCGGAGGTTGCGTGGTTGATGTGCCGCCATTTTGGCCGTGCGTTATGCGCCGCGGCGTCGGCCAGCAGATGCGTCACCTTCGGGCGGCTATCAGCCACCACGGTGGATAGCAGCTTGCGCCCCAGCCAACGATCGCTGGTATCGAGGTCGCTCGCAAGTTCGTCGCTTTGGAAAGCGATGTCGCGAATCGTGCCGTCCGCATCCACGATCAGCGCGATATCCGATGCCGTTGCGATCAGGGTTGCGACCGACTGTGCGTCGAGCTCTCCTAGGGAGGCATCGGGGGAGACGAATGTTTTCACGAGGGCCGAGATCCTCCACTGCATGTCCCGTTTCCCGCCTAAAGCCCGGATCGCGGGCAGGGCCCGGCCGAGATGTTTTGGCGGTCCCCACTGCAGCGCGCCCGTGCTGTCACGCCACCATGAACGCCGAGGTTGAAACACTCCGCTGTCTTCAACAGCGATGTCATTGCTCCCGTGCCAGCAGAGACACCAGGCTTTGCGCCTGCTGCACGGCCTGTTTGCCATCGGCCGCGGTGGCATCAGCGCCCACCATGGCGGACAGATGAGGATGAGCGACGAAGACCGGGCCGCCGACCAGCACCCCGATCTTGGGGTTGCGCGAGGCGCGGCGGATGGTGCGGATATGGGTGGCCAGCGCGTCCATAGAGTTGCTGCATGCGACAGAGAGGCCGACGATATTGAACCATTCCTCTGCCACCAGAGCGGTCAGTTCCGCGCCAGTTGCCGCAGGGGCCATGCGCACTTGCCAGCTGGCGCGGCGGAAGAACTGCGCCACGATCGCCAGCCCCAGGCCATGCTGTTCGCCTGGCAACTGGGCGAGCAGGGCGCGCGGGGCGCCGCAGAGCGGCTCCGTATCGCCGGCGAACGCTCCGCTCAGCAGGCGCAGCACGTTGCCCAGGCGCACCATGCCAAGGGTGACATCGCCGAAGCTGCACGCATCCTCTTCCCACATCCGGCCGAGATGCCGGGCCGTTGGGGCGAGCAGATCGAGCGTGATCGATTCGGCGGAGGTTCCACGATTATGGAGCGCCTGCACATAAGCGGCGCTGCCGGCATCGGTGCCGTGGATCACCAATGCGGTCAGGTCCGCAACCTGTTCACGGCCCGGCGCAGGCGGCTCCCCGGCGGCGCCGGGCGCTGGTAGCTGGCGCCGGGCCATCAGCAGGCGGGGGATGACCTCATCGTGGAAGGTGCGCGCCAGAACCGCACGGGTTCGCCCGTTTTTCGGGTCCTCGGTAGTGGGCCGGCGGCGTACCAGGCTCATTGCCTCCGCCTCGGTCCAGGTATCCTTCGTGATCGGTTGCTGTCGCATGGGCACCGTCGCTGGTTCGCCCTATTGAAGGACTTTTTTGGCCACGAGTGTCAAGCTAGATTTACGTAAGGTTTGCTTGACACTCCCGGCCGTGTCGCTCTAGCGTCCCTGTTAAGCGAGCCGGTCCACCGCGTCGGTAGGTCGGCTCACCGAGATCGGGGGTGCGAAGAGTCTCGCACCTGCCGATCACCATCGCGGCGTGATGCCATTGGGCGCTTTTCCGATGGCTGGCACGGCCGCACAGGGGAGGCTGGTCTGGCGATGTTGAAGGAAAATGTTTTCGGCCGCTGGATGGGTGCCGTGGATTCCTGCCCCTGGGGTGCTGCCACGGGCCGCCATGTGCTTGAGTTCTCCGGGCCCAGCTTCACCCTGCGCCGCCGGATCACGCAGCCCCTGTATACGCCCGACGAGAAGCGCCGACGCGATGCATCACCCTGGACGCTGGTGCAGGGCATTCTGGCACCCGTCCAGTTCCTGATCTTCGCCGTCAGCCTTTCCATGGTGCTGCGCTTCCTGCTCACCGGGCAGGGCGAGGCGGCGGCCACCATCTCCGTAGTGGCTAAAACCGGTGCGCTCTACACGATCATGGTCACCGGCGCGATCTGGGAACACGAGATTTTTGGGCGCTATCTCTTCGCCCCTTCCTTCTTCTGGGAGGATGCGGTCAGCATGGTGGTGATTGCGCTCCACACTGCCTACATCGCAGCCCTTCTATCAGGCTCGCTGAACAGCCAGAGCCTGATGTTCCTGGCGCTGGCAGCCTACGCCACCTATGTGATCAACGCCGCTCAGTTCGTGCTGAAGCTGCGCGCCGCCCGGCTGGCGGAAAACAGGGTCTGGCATACAGCCGGTCACGGCCTGGGGCACGCCTAGTGGCGGCGGCTTTGATGGCTGCCAATGCCGGCTGCAGCGATGCGCCGATCCTGCGCGAACGCGGCCAGCGCGAGGTGTTCTGCGGCCTCACCGGCATCGTCTGGCTGCACCGCAAGATCCAGGATGCGTTTTTTCTCGTCGTCGGCTCCCGCACCTGCGCGCATCTGATCCAGTCCGCCGCCGGGGTGATGATCTTTGCCGAGCCGCGCTTCGCTACCGCCATCATCGATGAGCGGGACCTCGCCGGCCTTGCCGACGCCAATGACGAGCTGGACCGGGTGGTGGCCAAACTTCTGGCGCGCCGCCCTGAGATAAAACTGCTGTTCCTGGTCGGCTCCTGCCCGTCCGAGGTGATCAAGCTGGATCTCTCGCGTGCGGCGCAGCGGCTTTCGGCCAGCCACATGCCGCAGGTGCGGGTGCTGAACTATTCCGGCAGCGGCATCGAGACAACATTCACCCAGGGTGAGGATGCCTGCCTCGCTTCCCTGGTGCCGATCATGCCGCGCGCGCCGCAATCGGCGGAAAAGACCCTGCTGGTGGTGGGCGCGCTGGCCGAGGTGGTGGAGGATCAGTTCACCCGCGTGTTCGATCAGATGGGCATCAAGCACGCCTTCATGCCGCCCCGCCGATCCGTTGATCTGCCGGAAATTGGCCCCAATACGCGGCTGCTGCTGGCCCAGCCTTTTCTGGCCGATACGGCGCGCGCGCTGGAATCCCGCGGTGCCACGCGTCTGCCCGCTCCGTTTCCCCTCGGCGCTGAAGGCACGACCGCCTGGTTTGCCGCCGCTGCCGCCGAATGGAGCGTGCCCGAGTCCCGCTTCCAGGCAGCGATCGGACCCTCGCGGGAGCGGGCGGTGCGCGGCCTCGGCCGCCTGCGCGCCGAACTCGCCGGCAAGCGCATCTTCTTCTTCCCCGACAGCCAGATGGAGCTGCCGCTCGCCCGATTCGTATCCGCTGAGCTCGGCATGGAATTGGTGGAAGTGGGCACCCCGTATCTGCACCGCCAGCATCTGGCGCCGGAACTGGCGCTGCTGCCGGAAGGCACATTCCTCAGCGAAGGCCAGGATGTGGACCGCCAGCTCGATCGCTGCCGTGCCGCCCGGCCCGACCTGGTGGTGTGTGGCCTCGGCTTGGCCAATCCCCTGGAAGCAGAAGGGATTTCGACGAAGTGGTCGATCGAGCTGCTGTTCACCCCCATCCAGGGTTTTAATCAGGCGATCGACCTGGCCGAGCTGTTCGCGCGCCCGCTGGTGCGCCGCCTGAAGCTGGCGGTGTAGCCCATGCAACTGACACTATGGACATATGAAGGCCCGCCGCATGTGGGTGCGATGCGGATCGCGACCGCCATGAAGGGCGTGCATTACGTGCTGCACGCGCCGCAGGGCGACACCTACGCCGACCTGCTGTTCACCATGATCGAGCGCCGGAACGTGCGCCCGCCCGTGACGTATACGACGTTTCAGGCCCGCGATCTGGGCGGCGACACGGCCGAGCTGTTCAAAAACGCCGCGCGCGATGCGTATGAGCGCTTCCGGCCGCAGGCGCTTCTTGTTGGCGCCTCCTGCACCGCCGAGTTGATCCAGGACGATCCGGGCGGCCTTGCCCGTGCGCTGAACCTGCCGGTGCCGGTGGTGGCGGTGGAATTGCCCGCCTACCAGAAAAAGGAAAACTGGGGCGCGGCCGAAACGTTTTATCAGCTGGTGCGCGCCATGGCCGGCCCCACCGTGCCGCCGCCGGGCACCGAGCGCAGGCGCGGCGCCCGGCCAAGCTGCAACATCCTCGGCCCTTGCGCGCTGGGCTTCCGCCATCGCGACGATCTGCGGGAAATCCGCGGCCTTCTGGAAAGCCTCGGCATCGCCATCAATGTAGTGGCGCCGTATGACGCGACACCCGCCGATCTCGCGCGCCTGGGCGAGGCCAATTTCAACGTGGTGCTCTACCCCGAAATTGCCGGCCAGGCCGCATCCTGGCTGAACCGCAGTTTTGGCCAGAAATCCACCAAAATCGTGCCGATCGGCGTGGGCGCCACGCGTGATTTCATCGCCGAAGTGGCCGCGCTCGTCGGCATCGATGCGGCACATGTTCTGGCAAACGCGGCCACCAACCTGCCCTGGTACTCGCGCTCGGTGGACAGCACTTATCTCACCAACAAGCGCGTGTTCATTTTTGGTGATGCCAGTCACGTGATCGCCGCCGCCCGAGTCGCGCATGAGGAAATGGGGTTCGCCATCGCGGGCCTGGGTACTTACAGCCGGGAATTTGCCCGCGAGGTGCGCGAGGCCGCCAAACTCTATGGCGTGGATGCCTTGATCACCGACGATTACCTAGATGTGGAATCCCGCATTGCCGAGCTCCGCCCGGAACTGGTGCTCGGAACGCAGATGGAGCGCCACATCGCCAAGCGGCTCGGCATCGGCTGCGCGGTGATCTCCGCCCCCGTGCATGTGCAGGATTTCCCCGCCCGATACTCCCCGCAAATGGGTTTCGAAGGCGCCAACGTGATCTTCGACTCCTGGGTGCATCCGCTGATGATGGGCCTGGAGGAACATCTGATCACGATGTTCCGCGAGGATTTCGAATTCCGCGCCGACGCCGCGCCCTCCCATCTCGGCGCGCCGGCGAAGGCCGCCCTGCCGCCGGAAATCATCAAGGCTGCCAATCCCGAACCCGGCGGCAGCCTGTGGGAAGAAGCCGCGGAAAAGGAACTGGGCAAAATCCCGTTCTTCGTACGTGGCAAGGCCCGCCGCAACACCGAACGTTTCGCCCAGGAACGTGGCCTGACCGCCATCACGCTGGAAACGCTGTACGACGCGAGGGCGCATTATGCACGTTAATCGGCCGCCTATGAACGGCGGCGCCACACTGCGCGTCGTGATCGTTACCATGGACAGCCACCTCTCGGCCGCCGCCATGCGCGCGGAGCAGGAACTCCGCCGGGAACTGCCAAATCTTCACCTGATCGTTCATGCTGCCGATGAATGGGGGTCGGACGCGGCCGCCCTGAAAGCCTGCCACGAGGATATCGCCCGCGGCGACATCGTGATCGCGACCATGCTGTTCCTGGAAGATCACGTCCGCGCCGTGCAACCGGCTTTGCTCGCGCGCCGCGAGGCCTGCGACGCGATGCTGTGCTGCATGTCCGCCAGCGAGATCACCAGGCTGACGCGCCTGGGCAAATTCGACATGTCGCAGGAAGCGACGGGCGCCCTGGCGATGCTGAAGAAGCTGCGCGGCAAACCCGCCGCGGGGAAAACTGCGGCCGAAACCTCCAGTGGTGCGGCGCAGATGCGCATGTTGAAGCGCCTGCCCAAGCTGATGCGTTTCATCCCCGGCACCGCCCAGGATGTGCGCGCCTATTTCCTCTCCCTGCAATACTGGCTGGCGGGATCTGAGGAAAATCTGACAAATATGGTGCGCATGCTGGTGGATCGCTACGCCGCCGCCGCGCGCACGCCGATGGTAAGCCTGAAAAAGGTTGAGGCGCCGGTCGAGTATCCGGACGTGGGTCTTTATCACCCGCGGGCGCCTGGCCGCATCGTCACCAGCATCGCCCAGCTTCCCGCCTGGGGCGCGAAGGGCACCGTGGGGCTGCTGCTGTTGCGCTCCTACCTTCTCGCCGGCAATGCTGCGCACTATGACGGTGTGATCGCAGCACTTGAAGAGCGCGGCCTGCGCGTGGTGCCCGCGTTCGCCTCCGGCCTGGATCAGCGCCCAGCCATCGAGGCGTATTTCATCCGCAATGGCGTCGCAACCGTCGATGCCGTCGTCTCGCTGACTGGTTTCTCTCTTGTCGGTGGCCCCGCCTACAACGATCGTGACGCGGCCGAGGCGCAACTGGCGGCCTTGGATGTGCCGTATATCACCGCCCACCCGGTGGAATTCCAGACGCTCGAATCCTGGCAAGCCGATGCCCGCGGCCTTCTCCCCGTGGAGACCACCATCATGGTGGCCATCCCCGAGCTTGATGGCGGCATCGTGCCGATGACCTTCGGCGGCCGCTGCGGCCGCGCCCAATCGGCTCATAAATGCCCCGGCTGCGACGGCGTGAAATGCACGCGCGACATGATCAGCCACCCCGAACGTGCCGGCATGCTCGCCGCGCGCGTCGCCGCCCTTGTGTCGCTGCGCCGCAAGGCCCGCGCCGATCGCCGCATTGCCGTCGTGCTGTTCAACTTTCCGCCCAATGGCGGCGCGATCGGCACCGCCGCCTATCTTGCCGTCTTCTCCTCTTTGTTCAACACGCTGCACGCTCTGCGCGATGCCGGCTACACCCTGGATGTGCCACCCAGCGTGGATGCGCTTCGCACCATGATCCTCTCCGGCAACGCTGCGGTGCACGGCACCGAAGCCAATGTCGGGGCGCGCATCCCCGTTGATACCCATGTGCGTTCGCAGAAATGGCTTGGCCAGATCGAAGGCCAGTGGGGCCCGGCCCCGGGGCGCGACCTCACCGATGGGCGCAGCCTCTTCATCCTCGGGATTCCACTCGGCAATATCTTCATCGGTTTGCAGCCGGGCTTCGGCTACGAGGGCGACCCGATGCGCCTTCTTTTCGAAGGCAGTTTTGCCCCAACCCACGCCTTCTCCGCGTTCTATCGCTGGATACGTGATGATTTCCACGCCGACGCGGTGCTGCATTTCGGCACCCATGGCGCGCTGGAATTCATGCCCGGCAAGCAGGCAGGTCTTTCCGCGGAATGCTGGCCTGATCGCCTGATTTCCGATCTGCCGAATTTCAACCTCTACGCCTCCAATAATCCCTCGGAGGGCCTGATCGCCAAACGCCGTGCAGCGGCAACACTGATCAGCTATCTCACACCGGCTGTCACCACCGCCGGCCTGTATCGCGGTCTCGCCGATCTGAAAGCCTCGCTGGATCGCTGGCGTCAGATGGAACCCGATGCGGACGCCGAACAGCGGTCCATGCTCGCAGAACTGATCCAGGCGCAGGCTTTGGCCGTCGATCTGGGCATGGCGGCCGATCCTGCCTGGTGCGATACCGCCGTGGCGTGCATCGATCGTCTCAGCGCCACCTTGCTGGAACTGGAATACGCGCTGATCCCGGATGGCCTGCACGTGATCGGCGAGCCACCGAACGCGGAAGCCCGCGCCGGTATTCTGGATGCCGCCAACATCACCGATCCCGCCGAGCGCGCGCGCGTCGATGCTTTGCTGACGAAGGAGACCGAGCTTGGCGCCATCATCCATGCGCTGGATGGCGGCTATGTGCGCCCGGCCCCCGGTGGCGATCTGCTGCGGACAACCGATATTCTGCCCACCGGCCGCAATCTGCATGGCTTCGATCCGTTCCGCCTGCCCAGCCTGTTTGCCATGCAGGATGGCGCGCGCCAGGCCGCCCGCCTGCTCGCGCGCCACCAGGAAGATGGCAATCCTTATCCCGAAACCATCGCCATGGTGCTGTGGGGCACGGATAATCTGAAAACCGAAGGTGGCCCGATCGCCCAGGCGCTTTGGCTGATGGGTGCTGCGCCGCGGTTTGACAGTTATGGCCGCCTGTGCGGCGCGCGCCTGATCCCGCTTGCCGAACTCGGCCGCCCGCGGGTTGATGTGGTGCTGACCCTCTCAGGCATTTTTCGTGATCTGCTGCCGTTGCAGACCAAGCTTCTTGCCGAAGCCGCGTTGCTGGCAGCCTCGGCCGATGAACCCGTGGCCCAAAACGCTATTCGTCGCCACGCGCTCGCGTTCATGGTTAGCCACGGCGTGGAGATGGAGCAGGCGGCGTTGCGCGTGTTCGGCAATGCTGACGGTGCCTACGGCGCCAATGTGAACACGCTGGTCGGCAGCGGCGTGTGGAAGGATGAGGACGAACTCGCCGATGCCTACGTAAACCGCAAGGGTTTCGCCTATGGCATCAGCGGCCGGCCGGAGAAGCAGCCCGCTTTGCTCGGCAAGATCCTCGAGAAGGTTGATATCACCTACCAGAACCTGGATTCGGTGGATCTGGGCGTGACCAGCGTGGACCATTATTTCGACACGCTCGGCGGGATCACCCGCGCGGTACGGCGCGCCCGCGGCGGCGCCGCCGCCAGCGTGTATATCGGCGATCAGACACGCGGGGATGGCGCCGTGCGCACATTGTCCGAACAGGTCACGCTGGAAACCCGCACGCGGGCACTCAACCCGAAATGGTACGAGGGCCTTCTCAAGCACGGCTACGAAGGCGTGCGCGAAATCGATGTGCATGTCACGAATACGCTAGGATGGTCGGCAACCACCGGAGAAGTCTCTCCCTGGGTCTATCAAAAGCTTGCGGAAACCTACATGCTCGATGAGGATATGCGGGATAGGCTGGCGACACTGAACCCGACCGCGTCACTGAAAATCGCCAACCGCCTGATCGAGGCGAGCGATCGCAAATACTGGTCTCCCGATGCGGCCACGCTGGACGCGCTGCGCCGGGCCGGTGAAGATCTTGAAGACCGGCTCGAAGGAGTCGGCGTGGAGATGGCAGCATGAGCACGCAAACGATTGACCGCCCCCGCAACAACCTCCTGCCCAAGCGCGGCGATGGTGAGGGCAGCGTGCAGGTGGCGCTCGATCCGAACCTGAAGATCGGCACCGCTAAAGTTTTTGCCGTCTATGGCAAAGGTGGCATTGGCAAGAGTACGACATCCTCCAATCTCTCCGTCGCCTTCAGCAAGCTGGGCAAACGCGTTCTTCAGATCGGCTGCGATCCGAAGCATGACTCCACCTTCACGCTGACAAAGCATCTTCAGCCCACGGTGATCGACGTACTGGAGACGGTGAATTTCCACTCCGAGGAACTCCGCGTCGAGGACTTCGTCTTCCAGGGCTACAATGGGGTGATGTGCGTGGAAGCCGGCGGGCCGCCGGCGGGCACCGGCTGCGGTGGCTACGTTGTCGGCCAGACAGTGAAACTGCTGAAGGAACATCACCTGCTGGAAGAAACCGACGTGGTGATCTTCGATGTGCTGGGTGACGTGGTCTGCGGCGGTTTTGCCGCCCCCTTGCAGCACGCTGACCGGGCGCTGATCGTTGCCGCCAACGATTTCGACAGCATCTTCGCCATGAACCGCATCGTCGCCGCGATCCAGGCAAAGTCGAAAAACTACAATGTCCGCCTCGGCGGCGTGGTGTGCAACCGCTCCGTCGCCACCGACCAGGTGGACCGCTATAACGCCGCCACGGGGCTTTCCACCTTGGCGCATTTCCCTGATCTCGATGTGATCCGCCGTTCGCGGCTGAAGAAATCGACGTTGTTCGAAATGGAGTCGTCCCCCGAACTGGAAGCCGTGAAGCTGGAGTATTTGCGCCTCGCCGCCGGTCTCTGGGCAGGCGCCGTACCTCTGGAAGGACGGCCTTTGAAAGACCGCGAGATCTTTGATCTCCTGGGCTATGAGTAAGGAATAAAAGTTCTTTGCTTCTTTCTTTCAAGAAAGAAGATTCTTCTTTTTTGAAAAAAAGAAGCAAAAAACTTTTACCTATGGCACCCGACGAGGCGAGCAGCATGTCGAATGTAAGTTACGCGGTACGCCGCGGAGAGTTGGAAACATATTTCGATCGCACGGCGGCGGATGCGTGGGCGCGGCTTACCTCCGATGCGCCGGTCAGCGGCATCCGCGCCACGGTGCGCGCGGGGCGCGACCGGATGCGTGCAACCTTGCTGAGCTGGCTGCCGGAAAACCTTGCGGGTGTGCGCATTCTCGATGCCGGCTGCGGCACCGGCGCGCTCTCCATCGAAGCCGCCCGGCGCGGTGCCCATGTCACCGCGATCGACCTTTCCGCAACGCTCGTCGGCCATGCGCGCGAACGGGCAACGAACCTCGGCGCCGGCCATATCGATTTCCACGTCGGCGACATGATGGACCCGGCCCTTGGCACCTTCGACCACGTCGTCGGCATGGACTCACTGATCCATTACCGCGCGCCGGATATGGCGCGCGTCGTCGCCGCCTTCGCCGCCCGCACGCGCGGCAGCGTGCTCTTCACCTTCGCGCCCTTCACGCCCCTGCTCGGCACCATGCTGACCGTCGGCAAACTCTTCCCGCGCAGCGACCGCTCGCCCGCCGTGGAGCCCGTCTCCCGCGGCGCCATCGCCAAGCGATTGACCACGGACCCTGCTCTGGCCGAGTGGCGCACCGCGCGGGAGAAACGGATTACCGCCAGCTTCTACATGTCCCATGCGCTGGAAATGGTGCGCCGGTGAGCGGCGCGCTGCCCATCCCCCGCCGCGTCGCCAGGCTCAACGCCAAACTTGCCGTCAAATGGGGCAAGCTCGGCAGCGCCTACCTGCCCTTCGCCGATGCGGCCACAGCCGATATGCCGATTGGCCGGCTGCTGCGCCTGTCGCTGTTCCAGGTCACCGTCGGCATGGCCGCGGTGTTGCTCGTGGGCACGCTCAACCGTGTGATGATCGTCGAACTCGGCGTGCCCGCCTGGCTCGTCGCGGTGATGATCTCTCTGCCGCTGGTCTTCGCGCCGTTCCGCGCGGTGGTGGGCTTCCGCTCGGATAACCATCGCTCTGTGCTGGGCTGGAAGCGCGTGCCCTATCTGTGGCTCGGCACCATGTGCCAGTTCGGTGGCTTCGCCATCATGCCTTTTGCCCTGATCATCCTCTCGGGCGATAGCAACGGCCCGATCATCATCGGCAAGGCCGCCGCCGCTCTGGCTTTCCTGATGGTCGGCGCCGGCCTTCACACGACCCAGACCGTGGGCCTGGCTTTGGCCACCGACCTGACGGAGCCCGAAAAGCACCCCAAAGTGGTGGCTCTGCTCTGCATGATGCTGCTGCTCGGCATGATCGCAAGTGCCCTGACCTTCGGCGCCATCCTCGCCCATTTCAGCGAAATCCGTCTCATCCAGGTTGTGCAGGGCGCGGCTGTCATCACCGTGGTGCTGAACGGCATCGCCCTGTGGCAGCAGGAGCCGCGCCGCCCCAGCGAAACCGGGCATGACCGCGTGCGCCAGACCTTTGCCGGCGCCTGGCAGGAATTCGCCAAGGTGGGCGGCGCGCGCCGCCGCCTGTTCGCGCTTGGCATCGGTACCGCCGCCTTCAGCATGCAGGATATCCTGCTGGAGCCGTATGGCGGTCAGGTGCTGCATTTGCCCGTGGCGACAACTACGATCTTCTCCGCCTTTCTGGCCATGGGTGGGCTGGTCGGCTTCGGCTCCGCGGCCAAGCTGTTGGGGCAGGGGATGGATCCCTACCGGCTGGCCGGCAATGGCGCGCTGGCCGGTCTGGTCGCCTTCACCGCGCTGATCTTTGCCGCGCCGTTCCAATCCATCGATCTGTTCGGGCTTGGCGTGCTCATGATCGGCTTCGGTGCGGGCGTATTCGCCCATTGCACCCTCACCGCCGCCATGGGCACGGCGGTGCGCGGCCAGATCGGCCTCGCGCTCGGCATCTGGGGCGCGGTGCAGGCTTCGGCCGCCGGTATCGCGGTCGCCGCCGGGGGCCTGATACGGGATGGGGTGGGCACGCTGGCATCCAGCGGCCAGCTCGGCCCGGCGCTGGTGGATCCGGCCACCGGTTTCGGCGCGGTCTATCTCATTGAGATCGCGCTTCTCTTCCTGACGCTGATCGCTGTGGGGCCGCTGGTGCGCACCCCGTCACTGCGGCCACGTCCGGCGCTGCCGGCCGAACCGCTCGCGGCCTATCCCGGATGACAACCCTCACCCAAAAACTTTCCACGAGGTATACACCATGACCGCAGGCGCCATTGTTGCCCATTTTGATGTGGCCCAGATCGCGATCTACGCCTTCTGGCTATTCTTCGCCGGCCTGATCTTTTATCTACGCCGTGAGGATCATCGCGAGGGCTATCCGCTGGTGCCCGATTATCCCGGCCAGGCGGTGATGGATTATCCGCCGCTGCCTACACCCAAAACGTTCCTTCTGGCCGATGGTCATGAAATCCTGGCCCCCCGCGTGGAGGCCCCGGAGATTGTGCATGGGGAGCGCGCGCTGCCCTGGGCCGGCGCGCCTTTCGAGCCGGTCGGCGACCCGATGATCCAAGGTTTCGGCCCCGCTGCCTACGCCTTGCGCGCCGATGTGCCGGAACACGCCTATGATGACGGCTTGCCCAAGATCGTGCCGCTGCGCAGCGCCGGCGACTTCTTCATCGCCACCGAGGATGCTGATCCGCGCGGCTTCACTGTGTTCGGCCTGGATGGCGTGCCGGTTGGCACAGTGGTGGATACCTGGATCGACCGTTCGGAATACATCGCCCGCTACCTGGAGGTGGAGCTCGATGCCGCCTTCGGCGCGCGCCACGTGCTGCTGCCGATGCATTTCGCCAAGCTGCGGGCCAAGCAGGCGGCGGTTCACGTGAACTCCATCACCGGCGCGCAATTCGCAACCGTCCCCGCTACCCAGAACCCCGATGTCGTCACCTCGCGGGAGGAGGACAGGATCACCGCCTACTATGCCGGCGGCCTTCTCTACGCCACGCCAGAGCGCCGGGGGCCGCTGCTATGAGCGCCGCCATCCCGCCTCGCTTCGCCGGCGGCCTGCCTGGCCGCCTGCCGGAAGGTGAAATTCTGCTCTGGCAGGGCAAGCCCAGCGCCGCTGCCCTGCTGCGCCATACCTTCCACATCCGTCTGCTGGCGGCCTATTTTGCGCTGATCCTCGCGGCCTGTCTGGCTACCGAGCTGCGGTCCGGCTGGCCGGCCTCCGAGATTGCCGTTGCCATGCTGCACAAGGCGGGCTTCGCCTTGGTGCCGCTGGCGCTGATCGCGCTCTACGCCTGGGGAATTAAGCGCAGCACCGTCTACAGCATCACTAGCCGCCGCATCGTGCTCAGCTTCGGCATCGCGCTGCCGATGAAGATCAACATCCCCTTCGCCCGGATCGACGGCGCAGGTCTGCGCCGCCATGCCGACGGCACCGGCGATATCCCGCTGTGCCTTGGGTCCGCCGAAAAGATGTCGTATTTCATCCTCTGGCCGCATGCGCGCCCTTGGCGCGTGGCGCGTACCGAGCCAATGCTGCGCTGTGTGCCGAATGTGCAGGAGGCTACGTCCGTCCTGGCGCGCGCCCTGGCGGCACATGCGGCGGCCCAGGGTGTCGCGGCCCGTCAGGGGCTGGAACCGGTACGTGCGCCGGCCCGGCCAGTGTATCAGCCTGGCCGCATCGGCCAGGCCGTCGCTGCGGAATAAAGGAGAGACAGTCATGCCGAACCAGACTCACCCGGCCTCCAAGCCCCGCCAGGACAGCTTCCCCCGCAAGCCGCTGCTCGGCGCTGGCGCGCTGGTCCTGTTCACTCTCGGGCTGGCCATCTACGGCCGCTTCACCGGCGTCGGCGCTCCGCAGCCCACGGGTGTGGCCACTGCCGAACGCACCTTCACCTTCGCCGATCGTCCGGATGGCGCGGTGATCGTGCGCATCGCCGGCAGCAGCCAGGTATTGGATGTTATGACCGGCCAGCAGGGCTTCCTGCGCGGCACGCTGCGCGGCTTTGCCCGTATCCGCCACATGGATGGCATCGGCTCCACCCCGCCGCTGGTGCTTACCGGCTACGCCGATGGCCGCCTCGTGCTGCGCGATCCCAGCACCGGGCGCACCCAGGAGCTGGAGGCGTTCGGCTCATCCAACGAAGCTGTCTTCGTCCATCTCCTCACCATGGCCCCGGCAACGCGCACCACATCGGCCGCGCCATCCACCCCCACCCAGGGTGGCATCTGAGATGGGGCTGTTCGGCGCCGCGCGCACCATCGAGGTCGACTGCGATGTCGATCTGGAGCGCTCGCTCGACAGCTTCCATGCCTATGCCGTGCCGGACGGCATCGAGATCCGCCCCGGCGATGTGGTGGTGGTGCACGATATGCCAAGCCGCTTGCGCTTCGGCGAATGCCGGCAATATCGCACCCGGGCCACTGTGCGCCGCGCCGGCTGGCTCACCCGCCTCTGGACAGAGTTCACCGGCGTGTTTGAATTGACGGGTCTCTACGAGGTCGGCTTCCTCCCGGCCGAGGAACTGCATTTGCGCCCCCGAGAACAAGGCAATCCGATATGAACGCCATCGCCCCCCACAAGGCAGCCAGCGGCCAGGGCCCCAATGAGAGCACGCGCCTCGCGCAGCAGGATACGGTGCTCAGCCCACGTTTCTACACCACCGATTTTGCTGCCATGAGCCGTGTCGATGTCTCCGGCGTCCGCCGCGAATGGGATGGCCTGATCGCCGAACTGCGGGCTGATCACAACCGCAACCATTTCACCCGCACCGGCGTGTTCGATGCGGATTTCTCCGGCATGGACCCCGAGCTGAAGAAGGAGTTCCTCGAATTCCTCGTCAGCTCCGTCACCGCCGAATTCTCCGGCTGCGTGCTTTATGCCGAGATCAAAAAGCGCATCCCCGAAGGCGATATCCACGACCTGTTCGCCTTTATGGCGCGCGACGAAGCCCGCCACGCCGCCTTCATCAACGACACGCTGAAGGATTTCGGCGTTGGCGTTGATCTCAGCTTTCTGACCAAGGCCAAGAAATACACCTATTTCAAGCCGAAATTCGTCTTCTACGCGACCTATCTCTCCGAGAAGATCGGCTACGCCCGCTACATAACCATCTTCCGCCACCTCCAGCGCAATCCGGACAAGAAGATTCATCCGATCTTCGACTGGTTCGAGAATTGGTGCGGCGACGAATTCCGCCATGGCGAGGCCTTCGCCCTGCTGATGCGCGCCGATCCGAAACTGCTCAGCGGGCCCAACAAGCTCTGGGTGCGTTTCTTTCAGCTCGCGGTGTTCGCCACCATGTATGTGCGCGATCACGCGCGCCCTGTATTTCATGCCGCCATGGGCATCGACCCGACCGAATACGATATGACGGTGTTTCGCATCACCACCGAAATCTGCAAGCAGGTTTTCCCCGTCACGCTGGACCTGGAAAACCCCGCCTTCCGCCGTGGCCTGGAGCGTATGCGCCGCATCACCGAGGGCAAGAAGCGCGCCCGCGCCCAGGGCGGGCTGCTCGGCGCGCTGAAGAACGTCGCCCTCACGCTGGATGCGGGTGTCACCTTTGTCCGGATGTATGCCCTGCCGGCAAAGCACGAAGCCCTCCCGGGTCAGGTTCGCCTGGCGCCGTCCTGGTAGGCCGCGCCGGGCATGCATCCTTTCTATCCGGCGTTGTATTGCCTGTTCGTGTGGTGGTTCTCCACCGGCCTGATTGTATTCCTCAACAACCTGCCGCCACGCACCTTCCGCTACAGCATGGGGGCATTCACCGCGATCGCCGGGGTATCGCTCTACCGCCTCGCCCAAGGCAGCTTTGACACTAGCGTTACCGGCGCTTACGCGGCCTTCACCTATGGCGTGCTGGTATGGGGCTGGCACGAAATGGCGTTCTTCATGGGCTTCCTCACCGGGCCGCGTAAGGTTGCCTGCCCTGCGGGCAGCCGCGGCTGGCAGCATTTCCGCTATGGTGTGGCGGCCTGCATCGACCACGAACTCGCCATCCTGGCCACTGGCGTGGCCGTGCTCTGGGCTACCTGGGGCGCGCCCAACCAGGTGGGCATGTGGACCTTCATGGTGCTGTGGGGCATGCGACTCAGCGCCAAGCTCAATGTGTTCCTGGGCGTGCTGAACTTGGGCGAGGCCTTCCTGCCCGCCCATCTCACCTATCTGACCAGCTTCATGTCCCGCCGCCGGATGAACTGGCTGATGCCAATCTCCCTCATCGGCGGCAGCGCCATCGTCGCTGTGCTGATGCAACACGCCCGCTCGCCCGGCATCTCCCCGTTTCTGCGGGCCGAACTGGTGTTCCTGATCGCCATGATGTCGCTGGCCGTCATCGAACACGCGCTGCTGGTGCTGCCCCTGCCGTTCACCGCGCTGTGGAGCTGGTGGCTGCGTAACAAGGCGCCGTTGGCAGCCGAGCAAGCCCCCCCTAACCCAACCGTTGGCAAGGGCAGGCATCGGGCTATGCCGCCAGCGGCAAACACCTCGCCTGCATGGAGTGCCTTAAGCCTTCTTTTCTGAAGAAAAGAAGCAAAAGACTTTTATCTGTTTGCTGAAACTGCGCCCCTGGGAGCTGAAAATGGATTACGAGGATTTCTTCCGCACCGAGCTGGATACCCTGCGCACCCAGGGCAATTACCGGATTTTCGCCAATTTGCAGCGCCAGGCGGGCAGCTTTCCGCGCGCCATGCACCGCCGTCCAGGTAGCCCGAGCGGCACCCAGGATGCGCCGCGCGACGAAGTGACCGTCTGGTGCTCCAACGACTATCTCAACATGGGCCAGCACCCCACCGTGCTGGAAGCCATGCACGAAGCGCTGGACCGTTGCGGCGCCGGCGCCGGCGGTACCCGCAACATCTCCGGCACCAACCATTACCACGTCTTGCTGGAGGAGGAACTCGCCGATCTGCATGGCAAGGACTCCGCCTTGCTGTTCAACTCCGGCTATATGTCCAATTGGACCTCCATCGGCACGCTCGCCGCGCGTCTCAAAGGCTGCGTCATCCTGTCGGACGCGAAAAACCACGCCTCCATGATCGAAGGCGCCCGCCACAGCCGCGCCCGCATCGAGGTGTTCGCCCATAACAACCCCGCCGATCTCGACCGCCGTCTCGCGGCGCTGGATCCCGCGCTGCCCAAGCTGGTGATGTTCGAGTCGATCTACTCCATGGACGGCGACATCGCCCCCATCGCCGAAATCTGCGATGTGGCCGATCGCCACAACGCGCTCACCTATCTTGATGAAGTCCACGCCGTCGGCCTCTACGGGCCCCGCGGCGGCGGGATTGCCGAGCGCGAAGGCCTGATGCACCGCCTTTCCGTTATTGAGGGCACGCTCGCCAAGGGCTATGGCGTCATCGGCGGCTACATCACCGGCTCAACCTCGCTGATCGATTATGTGCGCAGCTTCGCAAGCGGCTTCATCTTTACCACCGCCCTGCCGCCAGCGGTCGCCGCCGGCGCCCTGGCCAGTATCCGCCACCTCAAATCCAGCGACACCGAACGCTTGGCCCAGCGCGAACGCGTCGCCCTGCTCCGCGCCCGCCTCGATGAGGCCGGTGTGCCGCACTACAACAACCCCAGCCACATCGTCCCGGTCATGGTGGGCGATGCCGCCCTGTGCAAGCAGATCAGCGACACGCTGCTTGAGGATTACGGCATCTATGTCCAGCCGATCAATTATCCGACAGTCCCGAAAGGCACCGAGCGCCTGCGTATCACCCCTTCTCCCATGCACAGCCAGGCCGACATCGAGCACCTCGTCGTCGCCCTGTCGCAAATCTGGTCCAAACTCGCCCTCAAGCGCGCGGCGTAGGATGAATGAGGGTTGCGATACCATCACCCCCGTCACCATCCCCGCTACGCCCTTGTCAAACGCGCCCTCTGGCCGATTTCCTGAATCTGCGGCAAACGGCAATCATCGCGCTCGAGCCGCGATGAGACTTACCCCAGGAGGACACCTACACTATGCGTGACACTAACCAGGCTTCCCGCCGCGGCATTCTCCGCGCAGGTCTCACCGTTCTGGCCGGCGGCATCATCGCCACCGCCGCCCACGCGCAGGATGACAGCAAGGTCGAACAAAGCGTCGTGCAGTACCAGACCAAACCCAACAACGGCCAGCAGTGCAGCACCTGCGTCAACTTCGTCGCTCCCAACGCTTGCAAGGTCGTCCTGGGGACCATCGTCCCGACTGGCTGGTGCGTCGCTTACGCCCCCAAGTCCAGCTAAACCCCACACCTCTTTCCGTGACAAAGGCCAGGGTCAACCCCTGGCCTTTTTCGTAGGTCCAATCCGGCGCCAGCGCCCCTAGGTCCCTTGCCGTGCAGCACTGGCTGCTTGGCGCCCATCACTGCGCCGCGCCGCCCGAGTCCGGCGAAAACGCCACTGCGTTCGCTGCTCGCCCCAGATCAGCTTCTGTATTCCTGCCGCGCACGCGGTGCATGGTAAGCCCGGAATTTGGGCGCCTGTAACTTTCTTTCGCCGAGGCCGGGTGCCGCGACATAAACCTGACCGAGGCCGCATCCAAAGTATCCGCAATCGCTCTATTGCAGATAATACCAAGTCTCTATGACTGGAACCCATGAGCCCAATCGCGCAGTCCGAGGCTCATGATGCGCCATGGCTGATCGGTAAGCTTGTTCCAGGCATCGCAGCAATGGTCGACGATATCGTCGTAGCAAG
>Ga0209208_10001010_pt1 | contig 38943 bp, 24 predicted proteins | sample S1TSphfallax_3_FD_187694 | JGI IMG/M metagenome (GOLD analysis project Ga0209208, IMG submission 187694) | Host-associated microbial communities from peat moss isolated from Minnesota, USA - S1T2_Fd - Sphagnum fallax MG (SPAdes) (version 2) | ecosystem: Host-associated > Plants > Peat moss >... | reverse complement strand
CAAAATGTCAAAGAACTGACCAAAGAATTGCCGGTTCTTTGGTGAAAACTGTTGATTCTTTAAGATGTTTGAAAATAACCAGAACTAGGCCTAGTGGTTCTTGGATTCTACAAAAAACAACTAAAAAAAAATTCAAAGAACCGGAATTGGAGGTTCTATGATTCTGGAATATTTGTCGAAGTGAAATCGGCAATTCTTTAAAAATTCAAAGAACTGCACCACACTGAAAAGCACCACTGTAAGAAAGCTGGAAACCCTACATTGTGTGAATATTACGTGCTATTATCCGGGGTACTCCATGTGCCACTTGTTTGAACTTTGATCAACTGCACTTTGTTATCCAGTATCATCATAAAATATCCCATTTCAGAAACTCCAAATAAAAGTCCTCTCCTCCCTCCCTCCCCCGCGCACCCCCAAACACAAGCGGTGTTTTTTTTCTTCAAATTTCTAATGTTGTGTCATATGTGAGCATCCCAAGAGGGATTTAGCACTATATGGCGATAGGTTCCTACAACGTGTCCAAAAAGTTTAAAAAGTTAGTACCAAAAAATGCCCCACTTCGTCTCTAAAATCCTATTTGAAAATTTTTTATTTAAAAAGATGTTGACCCAAAACAAGAATACATATGAATATTCTTTTTCATATTCCTATTCATATTTATACATATTTATTTATCACATTTGTGCGAAATTTTGCACCAAAAAAAAAAGGCTGAACACAAGTCAAGAACCCCCCCCCCCCACACACGAATCGGATCTTCAGAACCCATGCTCCCGAGGTTCCCTTCAAACTGCGCTCACGTTCCCTTGGGATGGCCATGGACGGTACCTTATTAGCTGTCGCCGCTACTTCAACCCGGTTCTTCCGCCGACGCAGCTGAATAATCACCGTTGGATGAGGACCCAGAATTTTTCATCTGAGCCGTCGAGTGCAAAAGACACGTCAGTGTCGCGTATGTCATCAAAACTCCCGTTTCTTTTAGAGGATGTCGAGGTGGGGTAGGCGAATTGCCGTGAGATCTGGGACGCTATTGGGCATCGGGGATGAATCTTGGTCGTCGATTGAAAAGGATGGAAAAACATGAGTAAAAGAGCTTCTCTCTCGTTTGCCCCCGGGGGGGGGGTGGTGGGGTTTGGGGGGAGAGGGTGCGCGCGTCTAGGCTGCCGAGAGAAGAGCCTTCGTGGGCCCCTTCCGCGCGGATGCAGCGATTTCCCTGGCGTTTTGGCCCTCTAATTCTCCTCCATTTGAGTCCAAACTTTGCGAGTATGATCGTCATCCGGTGACGAATTCATCGATCCAATTTTCTCGCATTCTTGATCAGTAAGATTTTCGCTATTGGTGGCATGTTTTGGGCTTTGCTTCTCCTGCTCTACTTTAATAGTCTTCTTTAGTCCTCTGTTTCTTCGTGGCTTCGTTTGCCACGCTTACCTACCTCTTCTACTTGATTTTTTTCGCTGCCGAGGTCGTCTTTCAGAATCTTAATCGGTGTCCTAATCAAATCGGGTACTATTTGTTGCTGTAGCGATAGATAGTGCTGATCGACAGCGGCAACTTCGCGCTGCAGGGATGCCAGCGAAATGCAGGATGAGATAGAGAGGAACTGACGTGCTCCGTGCCGTTTTAGGCATGGTCTTTCGTCTGGTGATAGAAACTATTGCGATCCCAAAGCTAGGCTTCGGCCATCAATTAACGATGAAGCTGAAGCTACAATTGGAGAGGTGTAGAAGTTGAGAAAGGGAGCCAACGTCGCTCTTCTCCGAACTTCGTGAGCGAGCATTCATTTTTTTCCAACATTGATGTCATCGAATCCTTCGATCCTCGGAACTTGGTGAGAATATTGATCGATGCCCCGGCTCTCTCTGTTTTCGGTTCTGTCTAAGTTAGCTGGAAGTGGAAGAAGTTAGAGGAAGAAGCAGATGCTACACGGAACTCTTCTCCCCGTTCGACACGTGGTTAATACCATACCAGCATGCACCTCTCGCCGTGTTCCTGACTTTTCAAACGTTTTCCGCGTCCGAGAGTGTTGTACGGTACACGCCTATTGCACGCTTTTTCACGCAAATCTCAACACTATTTGTCAAGGCTCTCTACTAGGGCACATGAAAGTGTTGCTGCCTAATATGTATGTGCTCAACGGGATGCTTTGGTTAGTTGGCTTGTTCAGCTAGAGTTCGTGAGGGTAGTAATGCTTCATCAAGACCATCAGGTTTCGGTGAAGCAGAAACTCGGGATTGACGCCTTGACCGGTTTGCAGAGAGTTTCTTTCCATTCTCAGTGGAAGAAGCATAGCCATTCATGTTGTTGTTCAACCACCTGTTTCTGACCTACTAGAAGTCTAGGAGGCGCGAGAGGATTTCGGCGCCATTCTCAAGTCTTCCTCACCAATTGAATTCCTGTGTGAGATTCATTGACCTAAGTAAGCGCTCGAAAGTCTGTGAGAGATTCATTGACCTAAGCGCTGGAGTTCTGTTTCATTCATACTTGCTCAATCTTCTTCTTTAGGCCATGTGCCCTGGATCCTGGACCACATATAGCCTGCGGAAAATGTGCTCTGCTGCACGCTGCTAACAGTCTAGTACTCTTTAGAGTCCATCTGCTTTATTACTGGATTTGGGTTCTGAAGTTATCTGGTGGTGCTTTCCATTTGCACCTATTGCCATGTAAGAAAACAGGTCTGGATCATCCATTGGTGGGACTCTTCAACAAGGCTCACAACAGAAGAGCAGGGGAGGAGGGGAAGGAGGAGATCGCCCCCCAGGTTGTATTGTGGGAGGGTTGCATGGGCGATCCTGAAAGGTGGCCACAGGCGAGCAGCCTAACACCTGAAGGTGTCTCTTTGTTTTCTGCTGCTTTTTCTGCCTCTGTAGCAAAGGGCAATGATTGGTGGGCCAAGGCCGAAGAGTGGGCAGCAGAACTAATCACCTGCATTCAGCCGACCTGGTCGTCAGAGAAGAGACGACAATCAGTTGTAGATTATGTGCAGTTCCTCATCCGCAGAGGGATTGACTGCCAGGTTGGTGTTCTCAAGATTACTCTGTTTGGTTCATGTGCATTGGAAGCACAATTGGGCTGTTGAATACATGGTGCCTATTGTGTCTTTGGCACTCATCTTGCAAAGGTCCTGCCTTCAAGATTGCACAGGTTGGGATGGCCAGAGAAAGAATTCTTGGGACTTCAGCTATGGGCTCTCTTGGCAACCATTGAAAGCTCTTGGTTGGAGTGCCAGTAGTGCCTTATGTTTCTTGATGTCACCCTTCACTTCCTCATGTTTGTTGCAAAAGACACCTGAGTCTGAGGTCGGAGCCTGACATCATGGTTGTTACTTCTTGTGCTGGTCGTTTGAGGTAGATGTTTTCTTTTTATGTGGACAGCCAAGGAAATTCTAACAGAGGGCTTCATAAGGGCAGTAACAATCAATGGTGATATGTTGAGGCTCAGAGAGGTTGAAAGGATCCAAGTGGAGTATTGTTTGTTGACAACAGACTGAGACAGTTCCATTACATGGTGCCACAGGTAGTCACTTTTGGCTCAGTACCACTGAAGACATATCTACCAGATGGGGACATTGATTTGACAGCATTCAGCCTAAACCATGTGCAGAAAGACACATGGGCAGAGGATGTGCATAGGATCCTTGAAAAAGCAGAGCAAAATAGTGACTCTGAGTTTCGAGTGAAAGAAGTGCAACTCATCCATGCAGAGGTACTCATTTGTTCTTTCTGCTTGTTTTGCGGTTGCAAGATGTGGGTGCATTGTGCAACAGGAGAAGGCTTTTGTTTGTAGCCTGGCCAGAAAACATGGATTAGCCAGCAGGGAGGAAGTACTTGCATCGTCTCCATATTCTAGAGATGCCCTTGTGGAATTTCATGATCCATGTGAAGAGCTGCAGGTGAAAATTGTCAAATGTCTTGTGGAGAACATTGTGGTGGACATTTCATTCAATCAGATTGGTGGATTGTGCACTCTCTGTTTTCTTGAGGAGGTATGTGCTGTTCTTTCTAGCCATCTCTGGTTTTCAGTTATGCAAGAAGCAACAGAGTTCCTCTTTCTTGAAATGGCAACTCCTTTTCTTATGTCAGGGCCAGCATTTTGCATCTAGGATTCCTGTTGGGAGTGTTGATATCTTTCTCCATTATCCAAATTCTTGGGTGTGCTTGAAGATCTCATGAAGATACCATAGACAAACTATTTCTATGTGATCATGTTGTTGGGATGACTTTGTTGAAGGGCAGGTGGACAGACTTGTTGGGCAAGACCATCTTTTCAAGCGCAGTGTTATACTGGTAAAGGCTTGGTGTTACTATGAGAGCCGCATACTGGGTGCTCACCATGGCCTAATTTCCACCTATGCTTTGGAGACCTTGGTTCTTTATATCTTCCATGTCTTCCATTCATCATTGCGGGGGCCATTACAGGTCAGTCATCTGGGTGGGAGTTTGCACACATGTTGTGGAGACATGTCCTTTGCTTGAACTACCCTGACTCTAAAATAGTTTTTCCACTTTATTTCAAGTCATGTAGATGTGATCCCATGACTAGCCTGACTTGTGCTCTTGACCATCACCCATCAGCCTTCTGTTAGTGTTCTTTGAACTGATATAGCTGGAAAATGTGTCTGGGTCTACTTGTGGTTTGATGTGCTAACTGCCTGATAGCAAATGCTCCTTTTCTGAGGGGAGTTGTAATTGCATGCAAGCATCCACTGGATGATGTCCTTGAAGCCACACAGAGTCAGCAGTTGCACACTAAGTTTTCTTGTCTATTTCACTGTTTCCTCACAGAGAAAAATTCTCAGTTCTTATGAAGATATTAAAGAATTCCTCATGGACTCTCAGGTGTTATACATGTTTCTAGAGTTCTTCAGCAATTTCGATTGGGACAGATATTGTGTGAGCCTATGGGGTCCTGTTCCCCTTGCCTCTGTTCCAGTGGTGGCTGGTAGGCAATCTATATCGGGCGAGAAGTTGCAAGAGCTTGGTAAGTTGGTGAAATTTTTCAGGATGGAACGAGTGTGTTTTCTTTCCACTTGCACTTAGGAAGGGGATTATTCTTTTATGTACAAGTCTGACCTCTTTGAGCTTCCAAATTATATTGAGGTGAATGATGGTTTTGTTACAAATGCTTTGAAGTGCTGCCCTACCTTTTGATGTGTGAGCTGCTATACCACAACATGTGCTTTAAAACAGTGATGTTTTTCTTGCAGCTGAACCACCTCGAATAGATGGAGGTGAGCTATTGCTTACCAAGGCCTTCCTTGACGCTTGCAGTGAAACCTATGGAATAGTGCCCATTGGTCAGGATGCCAAATCAAACATGTTCCACATGAAGTTTTTGAACATAATTGATCCCTTGCGCATTGCCAACAACCTTGGGCGGAGTGTGAGCAAAGGTACTGAGAGTTTGCTAAGCATTCCAGTCCTTCAATCTGCAGGTTTGAACAAATTCAGTGGAATTAGACCTGCTTCTGACTAAGGTGTATTCTTTGGTTGGACACAAGATTTCAACAAGCACCTGAACACTGGAGTTTCTTTTCCTTTAGTAATACCAAATCAAGCATGTGACACAGTGTTGGCACACACTTGTATAATAGCCATCTGCTGACAATTGCAAAGGATGGTTGCTGTTGAGTACACAAAAGCAACTGATAAGACAAGTTGATGAATATCTGTTGATAGTTCCTCTCTGGAAAGTCTGGACTGAGTACTTTGATTCATTGAGGTTGACAGAGCCAAACTTGTGGCAGACAATTTCTGTTTCCAAGTCTTGAGTCATTGCTGGTTGCATGGATGTTAGGTAACTTCTGCAGAATACGGAGTGCATTTGGGTTTGGAGCTCGCAAGTTGGCAAGGATTGTTAACACTTCAAAGGGGAAAGTTGCTGAAGAACTCAACACTATTTTTGACTGTACATTGACGCGACATGGGGGTCACCAGCGTCCTGATGCTTCAGATCCTACTCACAAGCTGCCACTGGCACCTACCTCAGGAGCTGGCATTTTCAGCTCTGAGAATAAGTCTGCTGAGTGGAGTACTCTAGGAAGTAAAGAAATCTTGCATCCTCCTTCGGTGGGGGAGACTTTTGATCCAGGAATTTGCAGGCCTGATTTTCACACATTCAGTCAGCCCATGCCTGCTGACACTGTAGGAATGCAGTCCATGAGAGCCTCAAAAGCCATACTCAATCATGTCACAGGTTATCAGGGAACGGACACCATGACTGCATTGTCTTCTTCTGCTGGTGAATCACAGTCAGCGGAAGGTAACTGCAGAGAATGTGGAGAAGGATTAACTAATGGTGGCAACAGTAATGGGAATGTGGGGGTCATAAAGTGTGAAATTAGTAGATGTATGAGTTGTTATGCCTCTGGACAGACCACTTTAGTGAAGAGTAGAAATGGCCAAGATCCTAGTTTGGAAGCAGTGATCAATCACTGTGGAAATTTGTTTGGAACTCCTGTGGACATTGCTGCAGAATCTAGCCAACAAATTATGCCAAGTGAGAAGAGTGGATCAGGATACCTGGTTGACAACTCATCTTCACAAAATGGGAGTCCAGTGGTGAGAACAGAAAAAGAGTCTTGCATTCGAATTGCTGCACAATCAACACATGGTTTGGCACCACCATCACTATCAGGTAACAGACCAATATACCTGCGTCCCTCAGTGACTGGTACATCTCCACTGGCTCAACACTTGTTGACATAGCCAATTGGAATGCACACAGTTCATCCTGGGGATGTCTCTCTTAGATTGAGCCTTGGTCCTATGACAATGTCATTCCTTTCTATTCAAATCCCATGAGGCCTGATGCCCCTTACAACCCTCACACTACTTTGGCATTTCAGGATTCCCAGCAGTGCAAGCGAATATAACTGAACAACAGCAGTACCTACAGTGTGACTGGCAATCTGCCTCAGAGGTAAAGGGTTGATTGCCCAAGATGTAGCCACACCCATGTACTTCCTTTGAAAAACCAGTAGACCACAAGATTTATTGGAATTTTTAGGTGATGTGCTTGTAGTTTGCCAATTAAGACAGAAAATGGAAGACCTCAGAGAATTGAAGTCCTGGAGCAGAGCTGTGTCTGTTAGATTATTATGATTTCTGAGCTTCAGCTCAGCAGACTTGGGAGTGATAGTCAAAGAAATTGCCTGAACAATTAGTCCTATGACCATCACATGCAATAGGAGATTAAGTTTGTATATATTGGGTGAGTTTCAGTGTTTGCAGTTGACTCCTATGCACCTTCGGTGCTTATGTTTCTGACATAACCCGACCATGTGCTCAGGAAAGTCACCAGCATGAGGACATGCCATCAACCACCAGCCAGACAGCATCACTGCCCGGTACACATTTTTCAGCTGCATTTCAAGTCCTTGGTTGTTTTTCCACTGAGTCTAGATCTGTTTTTGCAATCTTTCAGCCCATTTTCCCTTCCCTACTATGATAGTTGTACTGGAGAGCAGGACTGGATCAGGACACCAGAAGCCAGCAATGAATGATGAGATGCTGTCAGTTAAGAAGGGGCTGGTTGTGATTCAGGTTTTTGTTTGCCATCAGACAATGACAGGCATGGGCAGGAGAGAAGTACATATCAACAAGGGCTGGAAGCAGACCAGCTCAAAGTAGACCCTGGTGTAAGAGGAAGTGAGGATCACCATTTTGGAGCAGAATGCACAGTACTTCAAAGAAATGCTTCCAAACATGGCAAAGGGAAGCATGGTTCTGGCAGATTTCAAGTGGATTTCAAGAATGGCAGTGAACAGGAGGTCATAGGAGGTAATGAGCAGGTTCATGTGAGCAACTCTAATTGCAGCAATGGACAAATGCAAATGGATGCATACACCTCCACAGTGCTTCAGGATGTCTGTCACAAGCAGGCTTATCCAGCATCAAGCTCCCTTGTTCATCCCAGTGTTCTCCCCACTTGCACACCTCATTCTGTTTGTTCTTCATCTCAGTACTTGCCACTCTATTCAATGTCTGTGAGGCCTGTGCTGGTCCCTTCCCCTGGAGGCCACTTTCAGCATGCGGCAAGTTCCAATGGATTTGCAAGTGGTTCTTCCAGTTTGCTATTCCCTCCAGAGTCTGCAATGTTGGCTTTAGGTCTCAACCCTTCCCAACAACACTGGCTGTCAGAGAATTCTGGGGTGACCACCCCTCAATATTTTGCCACTGGGAACCAATTTCTTCCAATTTACAGTGCTCACAACAATGTATATATGGTGCCTGCAAGCTCAGATGGATCCACTGGTGTCAATCTGACAAGTGGGCTTTGTACCAATTGCTCTGCAGAGGGTTCAAATGGAACTTCCAGCAATCTGACACGCAATCCCATTGGATCACAGGTACAGAAATTGTTGTAAGGGCTCTACATATGAATCTATGTTCCTTTTTTCAGCATTCATTGTGGGCTTCTGGTCTTTTGAGCTCTTTTGCTAGCAGTCTGGAAAGTGTAAAGCTTTGAGAAAGAGCCAGTCCAAAATGTTATGTGTCTGATTTTCAGAAGGAATCCATGAAACTCTGTGAGAAATAAACAGCCATGAAGGCATTTCAGCCACTGTATCTACTAACAACAGTTCAGCCTGCAAGAGGATCAATCAATTTGCTTTGTGGCTGTTGTCCAACGATTGGTGATTGCTACTGTCAGTCACAGAAAAGTCTTAGTGATGCAGGTTCTTGGAGTCGGAGATGGGTTGAAAGCTGTGGGTGTACCAATTAGGACAAGCTCCAAAAGAGAGACCATCATTGTAGATCAAGTTAGTAATGCCAGGTCAGGCCTTCTGGCCAGTGATTTTGGACGCCATCTGCAAGATTTAGCTAATGGGCTATGGTGCCAGAGGCCCCCCATTCCAAGTACAACATTCCTGCCGGCTCCTAGGATAGCCCTTTCAACCAAGGATCTGCACATAAACGGTCTGTGGAAAGGTCAAGGCCAACCTAGGCACAATATGTCAACACACATGGGCTTTAGCCCATTGCATCAAGTGCCATTCACAATGGTGCAGTCCCAAGGTCAGATGGCAGCAGCTAGTTATCAACAACTTCCCATCAGTTTCAGCAGTGTGGAGGTATCTGCAAGACCCAGAGGCACTGGCACCTATCTGCCCATTCTGGTAACTAAGTTACAGTCTTTCTGTTGCAGTAAGTTCACTGGAGTGTTCTTTGGTCAGCCATGATCTAATGAATTTCAATGTTTTCTTGGCCTAATTGGCCATTATCTTTAAGTGTTTTCAAAAAATTCACCAACTTGTTTTGGGAATATCTTGTCTGCTGCAGAGGCAGAATGTCCATAGAGATAGGCGGTCTCATGGGGGAAAGCAAGGAGGTGGTCAGAATGGGTACTATGGTCAAAAGGACAGGACCAACAGCACAGTTCACCATGAGGGGACTACCCAATCACCCCGATCATCCTACCGGGGTGGAAGTCGAGTCCAACAGAGCAGACAAGGACTGTGGTTGCCAAGCCAGAATGCTAATGAGGGTGGCCAGGGAGAGCAGAAAGTCTCTGGATCAGGGAGGGGGCATGTACATCATAGACTACAGCAACAAGTTCAGCTAGATAGGGAATCATATCAATCACCTCCTGCCACACTTTCTGGTTCTAATAGCTCTGCAGTGTCAGTGACCCCAGGTGGAACATATCCCTTGCCATACAGCAGCAATAGAGAGACATTAACTGGTCACCATGTACCCCCTGTTGTATCAGTATATGAAGCAAATGAGAGCAAAATGAGTTTCCAGCCAGATTCCTTGGAGTTTGGTTCCTTTGGACCAGGGATCAACTCTGCCAAGCTTGTTGATGGTGGGCTGGAAAAATTGTCCCATGAATGTACATTACCTCATGACCCAGTTGATATTCCGGGTTCTCCATGTTCTTCTGACCTGTCTCCCCGAATTGAGCTGCAGCAATTCACGTCCCATCCACAGAGGTAATACTGTAAAGCTTGAGAACAAGTTGGAAACAGCATTAGTTCATTGTTGAAGGGATATTGTAACTAAAATGAGTTTCAGTTAGTAATATCAAATACATTCTGAATAGCACATTTCATGCAATCAAGGATTTCCATGGCATGACATTTATTATTCAATTGGTTATTCATTGCTTGTCTGTCCTGTTCACCTTAGCTGCTTTATCTTTCATTCAACTCTGTGTTCTACACTCTTTGACCCTTGCAAAATATGCCTATGGATCAGGGATAGAGAAGTGCAGCAGACATACCAAATGAAGGAAGAAGATTTCCCTCCTCTCTCATTTTGCCAGCAGCAAGCAAGCAGCACTGCAGTTTCAAATGGTGGCAGCAGCAGCAGTTGAGGTGGAAACTACTGACAAACATTTGTTTTAGTGTCTCCTTGCCTGGAGCCTCTTTGCCCCTAAAGCTAAGAAGTGGGTCACTGGAAACACTAGGAGTCATAGTTGCAAAGCATCAGTGTCTGTGACAACTCCCATGTATAGTTCACTTTTCAAAGGTGTCATGGGACTGAAATTTACTTGGTAGCTAGTTTGCCTCAAACCCACAGAAGCTCAATGAATGTGTTATTGAACAGTAGTCACCACTTGTGGGAGGATCTGAGCCCTATTGCTTCTTCAATATTAGATGCAGAGACCTTGGGGATAACCTGGCAGGCAGAGAGGGTCCTTTGTCCAGATTGGAAATGGACTTGAACCAGACCAACCATCAAATCCAGAACCAAGATGAAGTATGATGAGGGATCTTCTGTTCTTCCCAATGAGTAGGCATGAGATATCGGTTTTGCAGGAGTATATTCTCACAAGCATTCAGTGGTGCTGTGAAAGCTGTGTTCTCTAGTCAGTAGCGGTAGTGTTACCTACTGTCATACAGGCCATTTTGGTTAAAGCTAGGCATGACATCAATGTTTATAAGTGCTGTTGTGAAAAATATCCTGTTTGGTAATCAGTTAGATGTCTAGATTCATTTGCAGGTGTCAACAGAGAGTTTTACATTTTGCTCAAAATGAGCATGAAATTTTCCAAATAATCTTCAACATGCAAGCTCCTGGAGGTGAAACTCAGCTGCAACTACCTCTCATAGTTTTTTTCTTCTATGAATCCAGGGACAACCTCGGGAGAATGATGAGACAGTCATGTAGGTAATATGGTGGGTTTTCAAAGTAGGTTTGTATGATGCATTGAGTTGGAGATCTTGGTTTTGGAGTTCCCTCTTGATTCTGATGAGTGTGTTCTCTTTCTTGTGTCGTACAATTCTGGTTGGAAACAAAACTCCTCATATGTAGAGGAGGAAGATGCTTTGCAAAGGGGTGTCATTTTTCATCTTTGTGATCAACTCCTTGCAACCAAAGGTTTATATAGATTAGCTGTAGTGGTAAATTGCTATTTTTTATCTTTTTGATTAGCTCCTTGCACTCAGAGGTCTCTGTAGATTAGCAGCTGTGGTGGTAATTTCTTGGTTTTATCTTTGTGAATAGCTCCTTGCAAGCTGAGGTTTACATAAATCAGCTGTATTTGTAAATTGAAGAAGCGTGCTTGAGGAAAGAACAGAGGATGTTTGTCATTATACCAAAGGGAGTTTTAAGTCCGCTTTAGAGCAACTTGATGTCCTACTGTTAAGCAAGTTTTATGAGTGTTACAGGCTCTTTCCAAATTGGGTGCAGAGAGAATTCTTCTGGTTTTGCTTGACTTCTTGCATTCTGTTTTATGTTGAATGTTGAATGAGGTAGCATGATATGATGAGCTTTGGATGTATGGGCTATATTTGATACATCCAAGTTCAAACCATGCATAAAGCAATCCTTGGTACTTGTTTTCTATGCATTTGAAACCAGTTCCCCTCATGGAAGATCCTTTTGTCAATTGAAGGGACCTTGCACCATTTTTATGCAAACCTTCTGCAATTTCAACAAAAAGCATTTAGTACTTGTTGGAGAAGGTCTGCTCCCATGGGCCTCCCCTAATCTTCAGGCCTGCCTATTCCTGTGGGCTACCACCCTTGAAGTGACAACCCTCAAATTGGAGGAGGCCCTGGGGAGTAGGTCTTCCCCTATACATAGGAAATAAATGATGAATTAAGGCCTCCAAAGTTTTATGTAGTGTATAGTGGATACAATCTGCATGCAGATGCATTTTCAGATAGAGGAAGTGTGATGACCCTAATGGATGAAAGTTGTCTGGGGATGAAATGTGGCTTGGTTCACACCAGAAATGACTACAGCAAGAGGTAACAAGAGAACCAAGTTTTTGAATTTTTTACGAAGGTAGTTTAACTAAGCGTGGGCGTTATTTGTCCTTGAACAGTTGTTGTGGGAACTTTTGTGGAGGAGCATAAGAGCATGACCCAGTAAATAGGTATCCACTATCCATGTTCATGGAAACAACCTAGATGCCAACTCAAGGTGCGACTAAACCAAAAGGTGGTGACACAACCTTTTTCTTCTTTTGTTTTGTTTGCTTGGCAATGTAGGCATGCACCCAATACCATCAAATTTTATCTCAAGGTTTGCCCAAAATCCAAATATCACAACTTATACATGTGGGCAAAAGGGAAGCTCCACCATAATCCTATTTTTTGGCATGTTCAAAGCTCCAATAATTTTTATTTTTATTGTGGTGGGCCAATCAAATTGGCTCCTTGCAAATTTTGGGTGCCCAATTTCCAGCCCCAACCCCCGCCTCCCCCTCTCCCTCCAACTAACCAATAGAACCCAACAAACAGGTACCATTAACAATGACCCAATACTGGATTGCAAACAATTTTGGGATTTGAATGACATCATTAGGGAGCATGAAGGGGAACCCAATTTTGGGAACCTTTGGGTGCACATAGGGTGAACCATGGAACTATCAAAGTCAACTGGTTAAAAAACAAGAGTGCGCAAGGCTTTTAGGGTGAATTCAGGCACTGTTTTCAGGCTTTTTCCTAAGTGGGACATACAGCCAACTGCTACCTCCACTTTTGGTGTGGTCAGTTTCACTTGCAATGTGAATCATGATACATAATTTATTCACATATAATATTCATAAATGGATCATAAAAAAATCTAATAGAAATTCAATAAAAGCTCTTTTATTAACTATACTAATAATGATATAAAATATTAATCTAGATAACTAATTTTAATTTCTGAATATCAATTAATGCCATATAATTAATTGATTTCATGGAATACATGCTTGAGATGTGAATCAACAGCCAGGAAAAGCTCCACAACTCGCATGCCCTGGTAGAACCTGTTACCATGTAATGGAATGGTGTAGGGCTCGCCACACTCATAGGTGGGGCATAGGTGGGGCTTGTTTCACATTACTTTAAAGTCTGCAAGGCTTTTTTTTTCCTTTGGATTTGAAAACACCTCCTTGCAGATGGAAGGTGCATTTGTAGGGATAAAAATAAATAAATAAATAAATAAATAATAATTTTTCTGTAGAGCAATCCTCAATCCAAGGGACCTTCCACCTACCGATCGGGTAAAAAGGCCTTTTGTACTTTACACTGGGGAAAGACTGCTCTTTCAGTCCTCCCCTAATTTTTGGGCCTACACCCTCAGGCTACCCCCCTGAGGCTATGACCCTCACTCAATTTTAGGGGAGGTCCTAGGGAGCAGACCTATCCTATACATGTTTTAAACATTTTGTGGTTTAGTCTGGTGAGAGAGCTTGCTGGATGACTTTCTACCTGAAAAGGTTACAAAACAATATTAACTTGAATTTGGAAAAAATGGGACTCATCAACATGTCGCCAGGTACTACCTTCCAGAATAATTATTGATTAACTTGTTCATTTTAGTTGGCGCATTTTTTCTAACCCTAATGATAATGTACAATACATGGAAAAAAACAAGTTTTGAGATTTTAAGTATAATCTTAATTTAGTCCAAGTTTTATATATATGATTCAAAATGATTGTGGTATCAAGTTAGCTTTTAGTGCTATCAACTCCATTTTAATGGGTTAACCCCTAAATGTCAAGGAAACACTAAAATACATTGACAAGTAGACCAATTTAATTGGTCAGCCCTAAGATTTAGGGGTTAAGTTCATTTTGATACCAAATAGAATTGGGATAAAGCTTTTCATAAAACTTCTCTCTTTTCATCAATGTTCTTTCTTTCAAAAAGGCAGTTTTCTTTTTTTTCTTTTTTCTTTTTCCAAAAAATGAGCTTAAATTAAGAAAAGTTTGAACATTATTAGTTTGATGTCATCATCATGTTTAAATACCTTTTCTTTTCTTCTTATTACCCTTGAATTTTGCCTTGATGATTTAACAATTTCTTATGACATCCAATGTATGTTATAACTAGGTTAGGACTAATGTTGGTAGATTCTCCTAAAACACGCAAGTTCTAGGTCAAGTTTTGGGATACCTTATTTAAGGGGAAAATTATTGGATAAAAAGGGGTTGGATTTTATTGTCAATGGTGGTAGTTTGAGTTCAAAATCATCAATAAGATTCAATACTAGTTAGGAGTGGTTTAAAAACCATTACCTCCTAATTGAGTTGCCAAGCTCTTATTTTAGTTAGCACTTTTAGAAAATGAGCTAGGTGTTGGAGTTTAGCCACTAAAATAGGATCTTGGTTGACTTGGGAATTTTTTTTTGGTGATTATGATGAGTGTGGTTACAACAATGTTTGTAGGAGGTAAGTAAGGTTACATCAAACTTGTTGATTTTGAGTGTGGAGTTTATGGAGTTTAAAACTCTATTTTGAAATATTCTAAACTCTAAACATGATTTTAGAATAGAATGTGTGTGCAAAGGCTAGAATAAGTAGTATTTAGGTGTTGTAAGACTCTAGTAACCTTGGATTGTTGTGTGTTTGCTCTACTTTGTTTGATATAAGGAGTGGATATTCTTATGTATTAAACCTTCTATCCATTACCCTAGTATGATTTTGCATAACATTAGTTGAATCTTTGAGCTATTCTATTCTACAAAAAACCCAATAATTGTTTTAAAATTCATTTCAAGGTGCTTGTTGGATTTTCTGATAGGGACTATATAGCAACCCCTTGCTAGGCGCATAACTCTCCCATAGTAGTTTATATTTACATGTCATTTTTTGTAGGATAGTACTCAGGGTACCTAAGTATTATAGTCATGCTTCTTGATTTCTACTAATCCATCAACTTTTTATTGTCTATTTCCATATTGGTAGTCTTTTAATATCAAAGTTTTTTACCTTAACTTAAATTGGTTGTACCAACTTGGAATTGAATGTTGTTTGTTGTAATACATTTTTATTTAAATTACCTAACCATTGTAGAACATGTTCTCTTGAGATTTAAATGTAGTATTTTTTTATTCATTGCTTTAAGATTTAGTAGTCATGTGACTACTAAAGTCCTTTGGCATTTGAGAACTTTTCAATAGTAGGTTAGAACGCAATGTTGGTATTTACAGGTCTACCATCTAGCCTACCTACTACTACCCCTACTTGTTGATTTCTACTATCCCAATAGGATTGGATTGAGACTTTTTACCTAGTGCTTCTTATTGAGTCCTTGGAAAGAACTAGTTTCCATAAGGTTCACAATTTTTCCAAAATTGAAATGAGATTTCCATTATGTAATTTGCCTTGTTGTTGGAATAAAATTAACACTTGGAGCAAACTATTGTCCTGTTTTAAGTAAGTTTAGGTTCTCTAACTAGAACTATACATTTTTTCGAAAAGGAATAATTTCAGCCATATTTTTCAAGCAAATTTGTTAATTTTAATTGGTTGTATACAATGAATAGTACTTAATCTTTCATCTTTGGATTGTGCACTATTGGACAAGAGTAGTATTATACAAATCTTTTTGTTTTAATTGTGTGTAAGGTAAATGGAATTGGACTTGATCTTAAATTAGACCAAGTTCCAAAATTTGAAAGAAATATTTGGAACTAAAGTTTTTATAAATATAGGTTTTTTTTTTCAAAATCACATTAAAGGTTCTATCAAACAAAGGAAAAAGTCCAAAACTAAAACCAAATTTGTTCTTTCAAAAATCAATAATTAGACAACATTGGTTAGGACAAGTTGCTACCCATAAAGGTCATGGTAGCCAATATCATTATAGGCCCACCTTTGACCAATCAATTTGGTTAATTCCTATATGATTTTAGGGCCTTCAAAAATCTACCAAATATATTAATCAACGTAAATTTTTGTGTGTGTTTAAATTTGTGTCCAAGTTTGTTGAAGTTGATGGGTTGTTGTATCCTTGCCTCATTATGGAATACTATTTTTCCCCTCTCCATGAGACACTTTGATTTTCAAGCTTCAAGAATTCTTGAAACATTTTTGTGTGGCCATTAGCAATAAATGCATAATAATATCTTCTTTTTAGGAAAAAAGCCACTACCATAAAGTTTTTTTTGCTTTTGTTTACGATAGTCAAAGGATGTCATCAAGATTTCAACTTATTTGTATCACAATATTTGTTATGCACCATTTTTTTTTGGTGAAAAGTGGTTCACCCTTAGTGTGCTTTCACCCACCAATTGCCTTATGGGCATTGAAATATAGATCATTGATGACATTGGTGATGTTCAAAGCACCCACCACCTAACTTTTTCTTTGTGTTAATGTAACAAGAAAAAAATGATGGGAGAATTTTTTTTTTGACACTTGACATTGCTTTGGTGTTCTTAATAATGTTTTGATGTCTTTCATGTCTATTCACCCCCCCCCCCCCCCCCCCCCCTCTCCCCTTCAGGCAATTTCATCAACTTTTTTATTTGCAATGAACCCATGCAACAATGCATAAACATGATAAAAATTTGGAAAGTCCATAATTATTGACTAGAATACATGTAGGATTGATTGGTTAAAATTTCCTTTGTACAACATAATTTATTTCATAGAACTGATTATCATTGGCATTGAATGTTTGTATTTCAAATGTTTTTCAAAGTTTAAAAATAAAATAAAATAGTGGTTCATAAGGATGGCATGAACATGTTGAAATCCTATAAGTATGACTGTGACCTACCCTAATGCTTGTCAAAAGGTATTCATGATAATTTTTCAATCCCCAATTATAGTGGAAAAGTCAATTTAAGGCATGCACCGTAATCCTTGTCCCCTCCTTGTACAAGTACAATAAGGGAATGTGAAAGCTCCAAAAATATTAAGATTAAGTGCCACTATTCATGAATATGTTTCAATCATGTCAATTGCATGAACATTATAAAAGGTTAATGTAATTAAGTTTGATCTTCCAAGTTGCGAAGGTGTAAATCATTCAAAAAAATTCATTGATATGCATATCAACTCTATTGTCTACTTTGTTTCTCAATTCCCATTGCTATGAATTTCAATGGCATTGACGGACTTTATTCCATATGTACTACACAAAACCAATCTCCAAAAATGTTGTGTTCATGTCATTGGAACCTATTTCTAACCTTGGTGTAGTTCATGGTGTGGTTTATTCTTTTTCACTAGTGTTCATCATTTCATCTTTTATGCATTTTGTGGTGGTATGTGTGGTTTCCTCTTCATCTTTCATTCCATCATTCCCTTTTCTAGGTATTTGCAAGCTAGAGTGGATCATTGTGACCAATATCGAATCCTTAAAAGTACGTTTCACAATGTATTTTTTACAAACTAAAGATTGTAAAGTTTTAAACTTGTAAAAATGTTCATCTTTTCAAAAAGGAATGACACATGACCCTGTAATACCTCATATGCTATCATTTTTATGAATTTATTTATTTTTTCATAAAAATGTAATTATGAGGGACTTTACCATCTTTGTCAATTTTTGGCTTATGTAAAAGTCCATAAAACTTTTACGTGACATTCAAATGATTTGCAAACATTTATTCTAAATTAATAGCCACATTTTTTAGTTTTGAAAAAAAAATGAATTTTGTTCATTATAAGCTCAACATATGGCGAGTCCATTTACACATCCTTTATGTATTACAACATTGTAACTAGTATGTGATGAATAGTCCCCCATTTAGTGTAGAAAATTCAACTTCAAATAATTCCAAGATTCTATTACACCAAATTATATAACAATCACATACATGAATCTTTTTTCATAAAATTTAATAACAATTATGTGGGACAAATTTTGATCCATAAGGGTGCTAGAAAATGACCTTGTGAAGCTAAAAATGATCCATCCTAGCCTGCAAATACCCTTATGGGTATGTTGGGGATCTCAACTCCTTCTCATTATTGGCTATACTATTCGCTCACATAAGTTAATTCATTTCCCTATTGTAAGCAAATGTAGGTAACTCGTATATATCATCCTTCATGTCAAAATCATTCCTTGGCCATTTCTAATGTAAGATTAATTCATTTATTTTCTTTTTCACTTGGAATCCAAATAAGTAGTCACATTGTCAATGAAACCATGTCCTAAAATTTTGGTTCATTGGGTGTGTTGGCCATGGATTGTCTCCAAGTGGTTAAACTAAAAGAAAAACATGTATTTTCAACTAGTCTTTATGACTAACTTTTAATCACAAGTGACAATATGTATACAATGAAATCACCTTGGACAAGTTGCATGCGACATTAATCACAAATGACAAAGGGTATTGGATAAAAGAAAAAAATCAACAAATACAAGTTCATCCTTTGATTTCATTGTATACATATTGTCACATGCAACTAAAATGTGATTATTTTGATCACTATTGAAGGCAAAAGATGTGTTGCCATGTGTTTCAACATTTAATTATTTAAAATATACTTATTATTATTATTGTGAAATAATCTAAGATGTTCAATTCAAATGTTTGGATGATATTATATTATGACATGTGGCCCAATGTAAATATGTCATGTGGCATTTTAAAAAATGAATTTAATACAAAATATTAATATTAGGTTGGTGCGCACAAACTTAGGTTACATACCTACTTGAGTAAAAAGGTAGGTAGGTAGATAGGTACATAGCTTGACCTAGGTGGGTAAGTCAAACTAGATACCTACCTAGCTAAATAATTTAGTAGGTTGGGAAGGTAGGTAGTTTAGAATTGTGCATAATATTTATTTTTGTTTGGGTTAAGCCTTTTAATTGGCTCATCCCATTTGCACAAACTTCTTAATGTGAAATTGCATGACCACACCCCTTGTTTACGTAGTGTTCAAAATAGGAATGGAGACCAAACAACGTGGGATAAATTTTGGAGTTCCAACTTCCTCACAAATTAAGTTGCATCTTCAAAACTATCCTCGTGTCTTTTTTCTTAAAGTTTAATTATCACCTATTTAATAACTAATAACTTTTTAATATTAAACTAATTAGCTATTTAAATATTCATAAGTTTTTAAAACATAACTCATAGATAAATAATTAATGTAATTTAAAAAATTTTGCTATAATAAAAATTGCTATTATAAATATTTATTTTCAAATTATGAATTAGTAATTTACAAATTTTATTTTTAAAAAATCCAATGAAAATTATTATTTTAAAAGTAATATTAAACTAATTATAGTAATTATTATATAATTACATTTATTATTGTAAGAATTCTTGTCAGTCAATTAAATTTCTAAAAAATTAGTAATCATTAATTATAAATATAATAATCTTTTGAACACACCGTAAAGTTTCTAATTATTGTAAAATTATTATAAGTTTTTTTACCATAAATAAGTAGTTGCAGAATTTTAAAAATCAAAAAGAAAATTACTATATAACAATTCCTACAATTACAATCTTTACAATAATTATGCATATACTATAAATAATTCTTATCTAAAGTAATTACGATCATTTTTAAATAATGTAATATTAATTACAGTAATTGATTTCTTTTATTGCAAAAATTTTAAAAAATTAAATTAAAAATTTATGTTGTAACAATAATCATTTAACGTAACTTATAATTAACAAATATATTCAATAACATTTATTTATAAAAGTAATCTATTATGGACAAATAGGTAAAAGAATAATTATTTTAATTTATTAGATTACATTCCATGTAATTATGGTCCTGACATTAATTAATTTCATTAAATTATGATTATTCTGGAAAATTAAGTTACTAAAGGTATAAGTTATATATTATAGATTATGAACAATTAAGTTCAATTGTAAATTAATCGTCCAAGTATTGTAATTGAAAATAATTAATTAGTTACAATTGAATTATGTTACTATTGAATAATCATTATTATAAAATTTCATGTTTTATTAACCATTTACTGTAAATAATTAAATAATGAGTAATACATAAAATTATTTAGTGTGGTTTTTTTTCAATATAGTAATTATATCAACTTTGCTCATTATTTTTAAATTATTATTAAACTGTCAACTAAAAATGTTAATTATAGGACATAACTTCTCAATTATGGAAATAACTAACTAATTATTAATAAATAAATTTAAATAAAAATTTAACCAAGTAAATTAATATAAGAACTGAAATATTTAGTAATTCATTATTATTAACTATCATTTATAAATACTAAATGTTAATTTTTAAAAATCTAATAATATAATTAAAAAGTAGCTTAGGCTAACTATTTAATAATTATTATTCCCATTATTTTCTCATTTTTATAGTTAATAATAAATATAAATATTGAAGAATAACAATGACAATAATTGAATTATTATTGTAGCTAGTTGGTACCCAAGGTTATTTATTTTATCATTATATATATTTTTTGTCACCTTATATAGTTATTATTATTTATTATAAATATTTTTTCATTTTTTTAATGAATAAGAAATTAATTCTTAATTAGTACATTAGTCCTTTGGAAAGAATTTAATAATAATAAAATAATTTATTCGATATATATTTTGTAATTTATTTATTAATTTTTAAATATAAATGTTAAAATATAATAAGCTTATTGTTGGAAGTATTATTATTATTTATATTCATATTATTATTATTATTATTATGTCAAGTTTTATAGTTCTTGTAAACTATATATATGTAATAATAATAATTATTATTATTATTCAGGTAACATAATGGTTTTTATTTTAATAATTACATTATGATTTATCTTGTCATATTAATATCATCATCTTCATCATTTTGTAATAAATTAATATTATTTTATTTTTTTATTAAATATTTTGGAAATAATGAAACATAAGTTGTTATTTTTTTATGAAAACCAAACTAAATGTTGTTCACATGGAAGGATGAAAACCAAAATACTTGCAAATTAGTTATAGTGTAATTGCAAATATGACCAACACAAAAAACGATTGCAAAAATATCCAAAGTAGTCACAAATGATTAGTAGTCGCCTATAGTTGCAAATTGAGTGGTTAAATTTTGGGCTATTTCTACTAGTGTTATTACAAGCTATTAAAAAATTATGGTATAAACATTTGATCACCATCCCATATATCTTGTAATCTTGCAAGTGATTAAAAGATGCCTAGTATCCAACCTTTGTTTAGTATTATGCATTTACAATTTTCAACTATTTTCTATCTACAAAAAGATACAAGTCTAAGTTTTGCGGTCTTCAACAAGAATGTCATGGATATGGATATGGTGACACATTGGAAATGAATGCATTCTAAATTGGGTTACTTTAATTGTTTACTTCAAGCTCACATAAGAAACTACACTAGTTGCCCAAAATAATTCACAATTGTAAACATGTGTCTAGTGACATATTTGTAGGTGTCTAATTTTTATTTTTTATTTTTTATTATCATGAAATTTATTTGATGTATATAAGATCACTTGCATGGGATTGGCAAGCTTAAAACATTTACAAATGGTAGAACAACTCCACAAGTCAAAACAACTAGATTTGTTTCAACAACCACAAAATTTGTTTATAAATCTTGTCATAAATCCCCATGAAAAATCAATCATGGACCCCTTCCCTAGGTTGTCTAGTTCCTAATTTATTATAAGATATGGAAGTTCACCAACACTTCAACCTTTTTAGTTCTAGCAATTTGGAGCCATTGAATATTGCTTGTGCACATTGGTGACATGGAAGAATATTTGATTGTGTCAATGAATATTATTCCACATCACTAGAATATGTCAAATAATATATTTTCTAACATAGAAAAGATTTATGGAAAATATTCCTTCCTACTCATGGAACCATGTTCGTCATTCATGCTCATTCACCTACTCATGAAATAGCACCCCCATGTATTATCCCCCTCCCCAATGTTGGCTCACATATCCTCCTAAAAAATGGATTTCATCCATAGAATAATAAATATATAATTCACGTGATATTTGTAATTGAATTCATTCTAATATTCTCAAACTAATTTTGATTGAATTTCACTTACATTTGATTGAAATTTTCATGTTTTCTATTTGATCTATCTAGGTCACATTCATCTTGGATGTCCATCCCAATTAGTTTTTGGTGTAAATCTAGGTCCAATCTTGACTATATTCTAGATTTAGATGGATTTAAATGAGGCTAAGGCAATGTCAATTCTTAAGCCCATGTCAATTTTGGTTGGATCTCAATTCAATTTCAATTCAATTCCAAATGGATTATGATTCAACCAAATTGATCTTGGTTGGAGTTTTAATTATCTAATTTTGGATTGATTTTGGTTCAAATTTATCAAATTTTGATTTTAATTTACATTATTTAATTCCAATCTTATTCATCTTTCATGTAATTTCATCCATAGCGCTCCTCACATATGTAGATTCAATACACATATTGCTTTTGATATATGCCATGGGTGCTATCAAATATCTTTACATTAGAAACAAAGGTCAAGGTGCTTTGGTCAAGAATGAAATTTTAGTGACAATGATGAATAAAATTGGTTTAGGTAGGATAATTTTAGATTCCATAAGTCATAGTTCTCATTTGGATAGTATTCAAACTAAAATTTGTTTAGCCCATTCCCAAGTAAAGAAGCATGGAAATGTTTTATTATTTATTTATGTCTTTTTAAAGTTTCATTTATTTCCCAACACCATATTCACAAATAGATTTTGAATACCTTCTCCATCAATTTCCATCTCATTTCTCTTCAATTCAAGTTGCAATGTCATTCAATATTTTCATTCAAATGGAACTAAAATATCCAAAAAATCAATTCATGTTTTTCATTAATCAATGAATTGGTCATCACAAGTAGTGCACAACATGGCACCCAAATTGATAATGATATCATGAATATCAACAAATGATATTTGAATCTAACGAATGTTATTATGATGATTGCCATTATTATATTTTATAGATTTTACAATTTTTCCAAAACAAAATCAGTTTTCAAAAATCAAAATTTGTATTAAGTTCAATATAGTTTTAAAGAATAGGCCTTCCAATGCAGTATATATATATTAAGTTGATTTAATTTTATAGAATTATTATATTATTCAATTGCATTATATACATGCACATTTCATTTTATTTATTTTTCAAGAAGGTATGTCATATGTATGATAAATTTGGAATAAATTATTATTTAAAATTTCTAATTACTCTTATATTTCAGGATTATGTAAATAGAAGGTATTGTTTGTCAAGTTTATAAACAAAGGGGAATATATATTTCAAACATGACTTGGTAAAATGCTATGCATTTGTATTATAGTGTGGGAATTAACTCGAAAATGATCCAAAAAAATTTATCCTAATACTTTGTGATGTAGATATAAAAACAAAACAAATAGATCGTTATTTCCAAACATCATATTTGATATGAAATTTAATTTTAATTTTAATTTTAATGCATAACTATCAAATTATTTTGAATGTATATGAGGGCATTAGGAATTTTTTATAGTATATTGATAAACATTCTAATTCTTACATCAAATTAAATTTAACCATGTTCTCTAAATATGTTTGTTTTTCATAAATTGTAAAACATGTAATAATTTGTTGTTTTGGGGACTCATATACAAAATAATATGATTCAAAAAAATTGATATATTTCAAAATAATAATAAAAAATTAAATAAAGATTTAAAAAATTTCTTACAAATTTCATGATAAGAAAAATTGTCATTTCCACCCCCACACATTGTGACTATTGTTTAATTTGATTACATTTCAATTACATTTGGCCATCTTAAATTTGCAAATGGCTTATGCACAAATAATAGTCAATATTGTTCATAATTGTTACGTTCACTATTTTTTTCATTTATGAGCATAATTCTAACAATTTCAAATTGTTGATGTGGAAATTGATGTAGCCTTTAATTTTATTTACATAATGAATTATAGTAAGTTAAATTATTAATTTTTAACATGTTGAAACCATTACTTAGGAGTTGCATTTTACAAATTTACCATAATTTATAAAAATTCATGTAACAATTTCAAATCCCGCATTTATATTGGAATGAATTTAAAATATATATTTTCACGACTCTTCAATTATCAAAGTTAAACCATTCACTTTTAATGTGTTAAAACTATTATTCACAAATTGCATCTTGTAGTTATTATAATATACCAAAACACATACAACTCAATGTATTGTCATTATACTTGAATGGTTTAATGGTTTTTTTCACATTTTTTGAATTATCAACATCTTTACATGAATCAAATCATTCATTTTGAGCTTATTGAAACCATTATTCAAATGTTGCATATTGCACTTATTAGTATATATTGAAACACACATAACAACTTAATGCTCCACATTTATAGATGAATGGGTTAGTGAATTTTTCTGCATGTCTTGAACTATTAAATGCACATGAGTTTGAATCATTCACTTTGAATGTTGTTGAATCCATTACTCATGAGTTGCATTTTGCACTCACCACAATTTTTTGAAATGGATGTATAAAACTTGGGAACTATCACATTTATATTCAAATGGGTTAGTGATTAGGTCAAAATGTTCATGCATGCAAAATTTAAGATGCATGTAGACCTCTAAATTATAAGTTTTTCATATTAAATTTTTGTACATTAAAATGTATGATTTTCCTCTAGTTTGTTATAGGCATCATGGACAAGTTTATTATTATGAATGTTCATGATGTGGCACCAAAACAATCTAAAAAATAATCCATAATTTTTTCCCCATTTTTTTCTTAATGCATGAAAAAAAAATCCATGTTAAAAAAAATGATTTAATTTTTAAATTTCTAAAATTTTAAGTATTATTATTATGAGAAATAAATAAATAATATATATATAACATGATTTACACAAAAAATAATTCTTAAAAAATATGTTTATGTTTAAATATTTAGAGATGGATTAAAAAAATGTCTTTACATTGCTTTCTTGAATTTGCACTATTGTTTCCATCTTTTCCCAATAAGAATTGTCATGTGAAAAAAATTTGAAACCAAAAAAACATGTTGGTTGGGGGGAAGGGGGCGTGGGGGGGGGGGAGGGGGGAATCTAACTATTTAAACCAAAAATTTCACCAAATTAAAATGTTTTTACTTTTAGGAATGTAAAATATATTTTTACATCATTAAAAAGTATGTTGCATTTTTTTTTCAAAGTTATGTAATTAATCATTTGTATTACAATTTGAATCATCTTGCTAATCAAATATGGTCTTGATAATTAAATGGATATATTCACTATTTAATTAATGTTTATTCTTGTGACCAATTTCTGCCAATTTAAAGGGGCAACAACATCATGAAAAAAACTATTGGTCAAATTTAAAATATATATTGTCAATTTTTTATAATAAAGTATATTTAGTAACCATAATATTGAAGGATTTAAACAATGTCGAACTACACTACTTGTCTATAATTAAATTGGCAATCTTTTTATGGATGATTATCATTTTAGTAACATCACAAAAATAAATAAAACATACCTAATCATATTGGGGAAAATAGAAACTGGTAATTCTACAAAAAATAGACATATTTTATGTAATGAATATAAAATTGTAATAGATGTAATGAATGCATTTTTGAATTAACATTGAATTTACAAAGATTTTAGGTCAATTTAAATAAAAGGATATTTGTAAATTTATTGACAACATGTAATTTCAAGTTTTTTTTACCCTTAAAATTTAATTTTTGTAAATTATAATTATTTTCTTGAATACATTATTGAACAAACTCCAAGATCATGTTTTCTTTTGTAGCATTTGAATAAATTTTGAAAAGAAAAACATATGGTAAAGTTTGAATTTCTTAAATAATTTCATGCCAAACATAATAAACTTAAACTTTTCTTCTTTGCTAATAAAGCTTTGAATGGTTTGGTGGTTAAAACCTTGGTGTGCTTCCATGAGGTCTTAGGTTCAATCCTTGGTGGATGTGTGTGTTAACTTGTTTCATACAAATCTAGTTTAGAACATGTACATCATGGCAAATAGTGTCAAAATCAGAATTGCTTTTTTTTAAATTAAATTTTTTTCATGGCATGTAATTTTGTCATGGCATGCCATGAAAAAAATGCAATCCATGATTCCATGATTTGGAAAAAGAACGTTTTTTGGGTATGATGACATGGCACATTATTTTGCACTTCATTTGAAAACAATTGGAAGTAATTTCCCATGGGTTACAATTTTTTTCTAATAATGGATAAGATCATATGGACTTAATTCTTTTAAACCAAGTATTGGCCATGGTTACTTTTTATTATGATTACACCTAGATGATATTTTGAAAGTAGCACATGTAGTATTTTAAATAAACATCACAAATGTTAATCTATAAGTGACCCCCAAAATTTTAATTTTTAGAATTTAAATGTTGATATTTTAAATCAACATCATTCATGAAAATCAATGTATAACTTTATGAAAAGTAATATCCTTGAAAGAAAAAAGGATATTTTGAAACAAATTGGTTCTATGAAACAAATTTAATATAAATATTATTTATAATTTGTGAAAAACATTAAAACATGAATATTGTTGGGAAAAGATTGATAATTTTATGACAAGTAAAATTCCATAAAAGTTATTTTTTTATGAGATTTTTTTTGGAATATGAGTTGATATTCTTGTGATTTTTCCCCACAAAATGTAGTTGATATTTCAATGTCATTTTTTTCTTTGTCATACCTAGTGGGCCGTTGTGTCATTGGCCCACGTGGATCCTTCAGGTTTTAAGAAATACAACTTTCCAAAAGAAACCTCTTCAAAGCTCTAAGAGACAATTAATGTGAAAAGTGATAGTGAAGATGGCAAACATGATGGCCAATGGGAAATTCATCATGTATTTCCCCATGTGTTGTGAAAGGCCAAACAAAGGGGCCAATACAATGAAAAGGCATCGATTTTTAAAAAAAAAACCTTATTTCATTTTTAAATTAATATTTTATGATGAAAATAATTATAAATTCAATAACTTTTGCTTTGTCAATCCAAAAATTGTGAAATGAACATTATGCACACCGCCTCATTTAAGGCTTTTAATGGTACCAAAATAGCAACAACCTAGGGCCCCACAATTTGGGAATGTTAAAAATGTGGTCACAAACATAACAAGAAAAACATCAATTTTAATATATATTATGGGCCCTTGTGTTGGTGGCCCAAGTGCATGCTCAAGGCTTTAAAAAATACTACTTTCAACAAAACCTCTTCAAGGTTTTAAGAGACACAATTAATATGAAGGATAATATAGTAAAATGGACAGATAGGATGACCAATGGGAAATTTGATGTGCATTTCCTCATGTGATGTAAATGGACAAACATAAGGGCCAATATGATAAAGAGGCATTGATTGGTTTTAAAACTATTTTTGTCAATTTTAATTTATTTTCAATGGAAAAAATCATTATAAATTCAATAACTTTTACTCCATTAGTTTGAAATTTGTGAAGTGAACATTGTGCACATCCTTGTCAAAGGCCTTTCAATTGCATCAAAAGAACACTAAGTTAAAGTCCCCATGATCTGGGAAGGTTAAGGTGTGATATAAAAATAACAAAAAAAACACTTATTTTAAAGTATATTGGTGGGCCCTTGTGTTGTTGGCCCCATTGTGATTATTTTCAAGGTTCTTAGGAATATAATTTTCCAAAAAACCTCTTCAAGGATGTAAGAGACATTATGAAAGGGCAAATAAAATGGCCGATGGGAAATTCCCCATGCATTTCCCATGTGATGAAATGGCAAATAGAAGGGCCCATATGATGAAGATTCATTGATTGGTTTTTGAAAACATTAAATTATAATTTAAAATCAATTTCCCATGAAAAAATAATTCTAAATTCAATAACTTTTGTTCCACATGAGTCAATAAATTGTGAAATGACCACTATGTATATCACATCATTAGGATTTTTCAACAATAGCAAAAGTGCAATGAGGTGCCCATTATTTGGGAGGGTTAACGCATGGTCACAAACATTACCAAACAAACACCTATATTATATCTAAACAAGTGGTAGTTTTCAAAAACTTTAAAATAAATATTCATAAATTTTAATTAAACTAGGTGTCATGTGTGCCTACAACTTTGGTTGCTTGCAACATCTTCAAACAGTGTTTGTAAAGCTAATTGGCATATGCCATTGTTTGTATATGTCCCCTTTATCATGTGATGATGCGCATTGCATATCATGAAACCTCAATTCTTGCTTCAAGTTTACTTGTAATATCTACATTGATGTTTCTATAAATGAATAAATCTAAAGGCTTTGCATCTATGCATCATCATTGTGAAATGTATATCCATGGGTTTAAAACACACAAATCTTCATTTAATTTTACATATCATGTCATTTACAAAATGAAAATTGGCATGCAACCTTAGAAGAAATACCCCCAAAAAATGTCATATAATGATAATATAATAAAATATAAGTGAAAATATTTCCTTTATAATTATATTATAATTATATAATTAAAAAATGATGTTTATATATGCTTTCCAACCTACCTCTTCCAAGCCTAACTATGTCAATTGTTTCCCTTATCTTCTTACATGAATATAACAAGACAAATTAACATGTGTCTTATCATGTTCATGTTGTCAAAATTAAGAAAGAGTAGATGCAAGTTAGGGTGCCTCAAAAGTGACAAGAGTCTTAGTCCCAAAAGTCCATATAAAGTCCATATTTTAACTTTAGAATGAAAAAAAAAGTTAAAAATCAATGTTGAGTGGGCCCTATGTGGTGATTAATCAATTAATAAAGTTCATATGAAAGGCTACCCATCTAAAAAACTCTTTAACATACATGTTAGGGGGAAAAAAAATATCAATCCAACAAAAAATGACCAAGATTGGGACTTTTGAAAATAAGGTCCAAATCTAGTCATTCAAAAGTCCATGATCATTTATTGGTTAAACTTTTTGATGTAATTTTTTTCAATCCATCTTTTTTTCCCACTGTGTATCATATATTGAGTCCCTATAAAAAACATTGAGATGAAATCATAACAAAAAATGCATTTGAATGTTAATGTAGAAACCATATTATAGTCCATATGTCCACTTTAAAAATCCATTACTATATGATTGATATATGTTTATTGAATTTCACCCCTCAATAAATATTCTTATTAAAGTTGGAAATATTAATCTATAAAAATGTATTTCAAATTGATGATTTTACAATGCATTTGTAGCATTTGAATAAAGTACAATTTGTAGAAAATTGATAAGGACAGAAAAAGTGAGCCACTATAGTTTGCATATACCCAAAAATCTAATAACCTATCTCTTTCAAGCTCAATTACCTAATCCTTTTCCCCTACCCACCTACATAGAATATGGACATAAATTTGAAATTAGGGGAAAATAATGATGAATTATTGAGAACCATAAGGGACAAAAAAAATAAGGCGAATGGGGTAGGGGATTTTGCTTAGTTTGAAACCTTTGGTCTTGAAGTCAAAGGCATCACACTCATAAAATTAAAAAAACTATTGATGTAGTTGTGTGTGAATTATAAATTCATAATGATTATTTAGCATTAAGTTTTTTAAAAAAAAATGATACTCATGTAAAGAAAAATGAACATTTAAAATTTGAATGTTGTTATGATGATTCTAATGTTGTCCTTCAAGCCCGAATAAGGATAATATTTTTAAGCCCCTAAAGATTATATTAGTTTTCATCTTAATGATAATTCAATTTTTTAAAAAAATTATGGGGATAAAAAGAAGTTAATTCATTTTGATAATGAAATTAATGGAAACATCTTATAACACAATGTAGCAAATGTAATTTGTACAAAAGGTGGAAACAATGATTGTAATATTGATGAATCAAATCTTGGTACATTTATGTGTTTAATTATTAAAATTACATCTTGATCTTGTGTTTAATCAGTCAAAGAAAATAACAAGAACAAATTTTTTGGACATGCAAATATTTGTAGTAATCATTAAAGGGCTTTCAATTGAAATCATGTAGCAAACATGGTTTTTGCAATATTCAAAATTGGAGAAGATTAATTGTTATAAATACATAACCTCAAAACACTTAGTTTTATTTTGCAATTTTTTCCTCACTTTATTGTTGTTTTTCCATGAATTAAAGAACTTTGCAACTTACATAAAAGACATTGCCTTGGCACAACCAAAATCAATATGGCATTCAATGACCCAATTGGTCATTATCCATCTACAACACATTAGAACATAATTGCAATTTTATTTAATGATGATTGTTAAATTTATAATGTGATGTATTTGCAAGTTTCTCTTATTTATTATGATTACATCACCCCATCATCAATAATATGAGGTCAAAATATGTAAACCTAGATGGTGGTTAGTGGGGAGATTACAATGTGATATTTGCATTATGAACCTCTAACGCAATGAAACCTTTTACCACATTTTCGATTGGTTCTTTTTGTAAAAATGAAAAGTGATGAAATTTCACCAAATTATAGGATAAAGAAAGGTTGTAAACTATTTGATATTTGTTTACAAATGGTGGATTAGCCTAAAGCAAGAAGTTATTGTTTTTCCACCAATTTTTGTAATTTTTCCTACCTTGTAATTTCCTTAAATTTCAACATTTCAAACAAAGAATTTCTAAAAAAAATCACATTTTCAAAAATAGTTTATTTTTTACCAAACCTAAAGAGGTACTATAGTAGTAACAACTAACCCATTGGATTTGTTTTGAAAGAAAGGAATTGAATTTGAATTTCTTGTACAAACAAAAGGCCAAGATATAGTGTTTCAATGAGGATGTGCTAAAATAGAGCATAATCATAAATAAATAAATTAGGGACATGCATGGACAATTTATAAATTAAAATTTGGCTAAAATACGTGAATTGAAAATTCCTTTTGCAATTAAAAAAAATCTTCATAAAAAGAATAAAAATTACATATACAACATGACATGTACAACAATTGTTTGTTTGTTTGTTTGTTTGTCTGTGATTGCACCTTAATCCTCATGAACCATGAATCCTTGTTTTGCTTTTAATATCAATAGAAATCCCTTAGCAAAACGATGTGCATGGTGATCATTTTGTAAATTTTTGACGAACAATGCAAAAGTTATTGAATTTAAAGTGATTTTCATCATTGAAAATAAATTATAATTTATAAAATTATTTCTTTTAACCAATGACTGCCTCTTCATGTCACATGAAGAAGTGTATTTGCCTATTCATGACATGAGAACATGCATTTGTATTTTCATGTCATGAGAAAATGCATGAAGAATCTCCCATTGGCTATCCTCCCATTTAACTGTCTCAACCAATCAATGCCTTTTCATGTCACATGAGAAAATGCATAGAAAATCTCCCATCGGCCATCTTATCGACCATTTCATTATTAGCCCTTCTATTTGCCCTTTCACATGCAAGCACATAATGACATTTGAATTCACACTTTGGCAAATAAGATTTTTTCAGAATTGAGTTTACTTAAAAGTCATGCCTCTTAGTAGAGTTTTGAAGAGGTTTCCTAAAAAGTTATATCCTTTAGAGCCGTGAAGATCCACTTGGGCCAATGGCACAAGGGTGCACTAGTTATCTTATGTGAAAGTTATGTCATTTGATTAATGAACCAAACAGTGATAAAACTGAACCAAAAATTCCAGTAGAAAGAAAGGAAAACCTCTATTGTTTTTAGAAGCATTACAAAACCTAATATGATGCAAAGAAAACAAGAAGAATCTAATTCAACAGATACAAGTAGGGACACCAAGTCCTCACAAATGTAATGGAAGAAATGGGAAACATAATAAGTTGCAAATAGTTGGCAGTTATAAAACCTTGCCACTGATATTCAACTATTAGTGAAGCAAAATAAGAATTAAATAATCTTAGTTATTTGAACATAATATCACAAAAATAAATATTTTGTACTAGCCAACATGATGTACATGGATATAATAAGAAAATATATTGATGTGTTACACATGTTGACTTGTCGTCAAATGATTTCAGTAGCAGGTTTTGGACTCAAGTGCATAATTAAATTTCCTTTAAAATATCATAAACAATTAATGTACATCAACCATTTGTTTTGACTAGTAAGGGATGTGGCATATTTCATTATGCATTTCACTAATATTTGGGTGAATTGAGATAAAATTTAATGTGATAAAAATGGCTAATCACTTAGTGAATGGGGACCAATTGTTCTAGGAAAAGTGAATTAATTAATTGTTAGTTGAATACAAAAATTACACTTGGTAATGGAGTTCAACTCATCATTAGTTAATTTATGTAAAAAAAGGGAAAATGAAAAGCTACCTAAAATTGGGAGATAGTTGTGACACTTGGAAAAAGTTTTTTTTTAAGTAGCCAAATTTGACTTAGATTTATGGTTGAGCAAATTGTGCCTGTGCTATTGTGCTACCCAAGAAACTTGAAGGAAAAAAAATGAAAAATGAAAATCTGATAGATACTATTTAGAGCTTGCATTTCAATAGGTTTATAATGTTAACTCAATATATAATGACTTTGTAATAATATATATAATTCTATTCTAGACATTTATAAATTTAGTTGCTCAATTAACTAAAAAATTGAAAAGCAAAGAATTACATCTCATTGGACATTTGCACAAATCTAACAAATCCAAGGTTTTGGACAATACACAAGACATGGAGGTGTAATTTCTCATCATAGTGCTTCTTGTCACACTCTTCGTACAATTGGAAAGCCCTCAACAAGTAGGGATGCACCAACTGGGTTTCATAATGTTTTGACCTACAATGGAGAAGTTATTGAATATTAAACAAACTTCTCATTGTAAATTCATTTAAATCAAAATAAAAAATCATGGGGGAATTTGGGGGCGCTCTTTATATTGCTGCAAAGCCCTTAGTGAATAGGATTTAATAAAGGTGATTTGAAAATTCAATTAAATTACAAAAATGGTTTTGGAAGGAAAAATTAGTTCAGTCACACTTGGGGTCAATAGCACGAGCTATGTTAATATGGATTAAGATAAGTGTTTGTTTGTTTGGATGTGATCACACCATAACCCTCACAAATGGTGAGGGTCTCTCACTCGAGTGTTGGTATCACCAAAAAGCCCTCAACAAAGTGGTGGCCAGATATGTTGTTTTGCAAATTTTGAACAAACAGAGCAAAAGTTATTGGAAATCTAGAGTGATCTCCGTCTCTGGTAATAATTAATTAAATCAATTTCTTGAAATTTTTTTAGAAGGTTTCAGAATAACCCTCAAGCTAAGCCCAGTTTCACTGGAATAACACTGGGATGGGTGAACTTTACAGGAGGTTCAAGATTCATGGGCCAATGACACATGAGGGGCCTACAAGTAAAGATTGGAATGTAATGGAGAGTGGATGAATGGAAGCCACATAGGTCACACACATGAGGGCTCTAAGTAGTAGTAAGTTATTGGAGGACAAACACAGCAGTTGTTATTTGCAAAAGGCTTTTTGTTGGTCATCCATGATGCCTAACAGAACAGAGTTGCCAGGGTGATGGGATTGTCAGTCAGATCTGCAGTCAGCTCAAAAGATGAAGGACCTGAATAGGCTAGTGGGACCCTGTGGAATCTGTCTGCTAACAAATTTCTTTCTCTTTGCTACCAGCAATATTCTCCGGGAATCAAGGGCCAATGCTTTGTGACTAACATGAAACCAACGCTTCCAGACATGATGGACTAGTGGGCAGAATAACCACTTCCCCTTTTACTTAATTAGTGCCAAATGACAAGAGTGTGCAAAACACTAGTGGGTCCCAAACAATTTGTCATTTGTAGAAATGTTTAGTAGTGATGCATTTGATTGCTATCTATGTCATTCTAGACTGATCTCTAGAGTCACAACTACTGACCACCACTAGTCTAAAAGTAGTAGATTGGGTGGAAACTGGAGAGATCTCAAGTTTCCCATCACTAATCGGGCAATGGATGATTTTGGGGATGGCGTAGGCTTGCTTTATATTGTCTTGCAGAGCTTGGTTGATCTTCACAAGCTGCTTAACTTTCTTCTTTTCATTGGTGGGGTGGTGGTGTACTTATCAGCAGCAGTAAATCCATTAAAAGTCTTGGCTAAGGGTTTCTGGCCAGGATGAACATTGAAGGATGAACCATCTCCAAAAAACTTGTACCTTCACCTTCTTGAGTGAGGCCTCCTAGAGGATGTTTAAAAAACCCCAGAAAGCTTAAATTCGGGCTTCAAGATCCTGATCTTGTGGAAGGAGGGTATCCTTATATTGAGAGATAGGTGTTTGTTTGGATGCAAGCCTTGCAAACTGTGGGGCCCTCTACTTGGTGATACCATTGGAAAGCCCTCGATGAGATGGTGTGCACATTTGTTGTTTCTCAAATTTCAGACCAACAGAGAAAAAAAGTTATTGAATGTAGAGTTATTTTTGTCTCTGGAATTAATTTATAAAATTATGATTAATAATTTTTTCACAATTGGGTTCTGTAAGAACTTTGAAAGTAAACCCACTTTGACCTAAATAATAAGAAGGTGAAGAAGGTACCTGCAGTGTAGTAGGTGCTGGCTGTGAACATGCCACTGATCGTGTGGGTTAATCTGCACCTCCTCTCCTTCATCTGTTGCTGTGTCTCTTTGCTTTTGACATGATCTATTTTAGAGAGGAAAATAAGAAACAAAACTCTTCAGGATCATCGTTGATTTTTTGCATCAAAAGGTGTGAATTGCTGAAAGAGGAGATTGGATGCATGATATATAATTACTGAATGCCGGGAATCTCACCCAACTCATGGAACCCACCTTTCCATCAGTTACATGCAGATGTAAATCACTTGTCATGATAGGCTTATGAATTGAAATCCAGACAAAAGAACAAAAAGGTCAAAACTAGTAGCAAGAGACAACAATCTATCAGAAACAACAAACTAGCCTAAATGAGTAAGACTTCAAAAAATGTTGGCCAACTTTCAACGGTTGCATATCTTCTTCTTCTTCTTCTTCTTCTTCAACTCTGGCTCAAAACAGTTTATCTGAACCTCTCTATCCCCATGATCTCTCAATTACTAGAATGCCAGTTCTGACACTAGATGATCCCCTGCAAGTTTTTTGCAAACGTCATAAACATCGTCTGCAATTACAATTAAATACACACAAAATAGTTTTTCAGGTGGTCCAATTTTTTTAAAGTATTGCACTGGATTTTACTGGACCACCTGAAAAATTGTTTGTGTGTATTCCAATTTGTAAAAATGCTGAAATTTTCAAATTACTTTTTTTTTTTCAAAGATTTGTTTTTTGAGTGCAGGAAAATGAAGAATCTTTTGAAATATTCGAGAAAAAAATTTATTTTCCAAAATGGAAAGAAGAAAATTACATAAGGTCTTCTATCACCTATGTAAAATATAAACTCTGTTATATTACCTATAAAGTTGATTATGGTGTAATTATTTTTTTCAAATTTTACACTAAAAAAAAGTGTTGCATCAACTATCATGTTGTGCCAGGCACCCTTCCACACCCACTTCATCTGGTACTAGTGTGGCCTGTGCTGTTGGCCCAAGTGTGAACCCATTACAAAATTGGGAAACTCAACATGTGAACACTGTTTTGCAATGTATGTATTGATTTTTTGAACAGCCAAATATGAAAGAAAATCATTCTTGAATTGAATGGTAAGCCTTTGTCATCACGTTCTCAACTGATTTTTCCTTCCAAAACCTGGTTTTTGGGAATTTATTTGAATTTTCAGTGGCAGAAATCACTTTAAAATCAATATCTCCCACATTCTGAATCCAAATCTACCCAAATAAATTCCATTAAATCCTGCTCATCAAGATCTTTCCAACAACACTAAAGGCACATTCCAATTCCTCCAAAATTTTCAGCTACGATTCAAATTTAATTTAATTTTCAGTGAAGAAATCATTCAATATTCAAGAACTTTTGCACCACAAGTCCAAACATCATCAAACCAAGCCCATGCGCCTGTCCTTGTTGAGCCCATGCACCCCTCTTAGAACATGATCTGAAGCATCCCAGTTCAGTGGATCTCATAACTACAAAACAAAACAGAACACACTACCTTCCTTGATTGGGTGGGTTACAACAGTGTTAGGCTCTCCCAACTTACACTGGTTTTTTAGGAATTTTTGTTTGTAGCCGAAATGGTTTTATATTTTCTTCTGTTTGCAATTCTTTTTATGTCCTTAACAAAATTTTATATTAGACCACCTAAAAATTTACTTTAAACAAAAATCAAACTTTACATCACATACAAGTCAATAGAGTTATCCCTAAAGTCACCCTATCTTTGGGTCTGCTTTCACCCCCTATGCCGTCCTTTAGTGGTATCCGCAAAGTAACGAAATTTTATTAAATCTCAGTATCAAATCCTGAAACTCAGCATTTAATGCAGAACGTTCGAGAGTAATTATAGTAGGTATTTGTACAGGTGAGAGCAGCGAAAATATATGTAGCAGCAGTGCCGGCACTCTGGAAAAAGCAAAAGTCAGGATGAAATTCAGTTTCCCACCAAAATTGGAGGAAAAACTAGTTTGGGTCCTAGTTGTTTTGCTTTGTAAAATTTTCATTCCCAGTTACACGTTTGATGCCCTATTATGCTGAAACTAACTGTTCTCGCCCCCTAATCGCAAGACTTTACAGACAACTCTAATGTAAGAACTAAACTAGATAAAGAAATAAATACATGTGATTCCATTATGAAATTGCGTAATTATGTAGTAATGTTATAATGTGTGAAATTCAAAACAAATATGTGTGTATGTTTTTTACAATGAAGAATATTTATTTATTTACAAAAAAAAGAGGTCTTATAGTTTTAAATTTAATTTTCCAGAATTTCAACAATTGAAGAACAAATATGTAACTTACACCTTTTGTTGTGTATTTGTCATAGTAACCCAATGGTTGGGTTGACAATAATGTTTTATTAGAAGTTGGGAGTTCAATTTTCAACAATTTCAATAAATATACAAAAAAATATTTTCGCAAAAGCTAGACCTTTTGTGAATTATTTTGTTCACCCTTTTTGAATATTAGTCATAGATAAGGTAATCATCGATTCTGCAATTCATTAATAGTAAAGCAAAAAACGATTCTTGTTTTTAAACATTTGCATTAGGATTTTAAAGCAACAATGTTTTGGCAATTCATCGATTTGGGTAAAAAAAGTGGAAATTGTGGGTCCATTGCACTATGACAACTTGTCAACAAATTGATGCCCTATCAACTAACATTAAAGTCATTAAGTCATTATGGACTTAGTCATTTTAGTAAGCATGGATCCACTCAAGTTTGTCACATAATCAATTGGTTTGTTTTGATTAAAGCTAAAATTGTTCAATTTCCATTATGATTGAATTTTCAGTCCAAAAAACTAGCACAAAAAAACATGATGTGTAGTAATGTTATGTTGAGTAACTAAGTTGAAGCAATGGGCCAACACCAATCAACTACCATGTTGCAACATAACAAAACAATTGCTATTTGGATAAAGCATGATGAACAATAAAACATAGCATATTGAGCAAACAACATGACAACCAACAAAACAAAGTATGAACAATAATGAATAGTAAAGTGATACAAGGTGAATAATAGAATCTAGGTTATATTACTCACCTTGACTATAGGTTCATGATCAACCTAATGTCTATAAAATAAAGCTCAAGGTTAAAAAATGGTCATAAATTTCTAATTTGGAGAAAAGAAATTTTAAATGTTATTTTTTAAATTTCAAATTTGGTGTAATATCTAATCTATAATTGAAATTGATTTTGGGAATATCAAATGCTTTGGGGCACATTAAGTTTTAAAATTCTATACTACTTTTATTAAATAAGGATTTTTTTAGGGGGTATTAAGTGAAGGGATTTTTTTTCCTCACCCTATTATTACTTTATTTTTTAATATGGAAATATTTTAGTTACACTATAAACCTATCAATTTTTGTTTGCATGCAATTTTGATGCCCTATATTAATTAAAATGTTTTGTTTTACTAAGTTGGAAAGGAAATTAGCATTGCTCTTTCAAAGGTAGATCACTTGCATAATGAGTTGGGACATGCAAGAGTAACTAGTTTAATGCATTTCAGTAATTTACTACACTATAACCAAGGTCAACAAATTTTGTGGCCAATGCAATTTCCATTACAATTTAAACATATGAAAATTTGGGTTTAAACAACTATAATCGTCAATACAACTTGTAATTTGAGAAACTAATATTGGCCAATGCAAGCAATCTTCAAGTAGTTTTTGATACACAAATGAAACAATAGAAATAGAACAAAAAACCTAACCTAACAAAAATTCCTATAATCTTGCAATATAACATGTTTAACATTTCACATGATCATAATAAAATATAGCTTGATTACTTCTAACCCATCGTATATGATGGGCCTAACAAATGTATTATGGTTCTTTTAAATTTGTGCATCATGCCGATGTTGTTGATAATTCCTTGTGACCCAATATCATTGTTTCACGAACATTGTGAAAGAGTTCACAAATATATGTGAAATTTAATAATTCATTACTTACTAAACCATATTTACGTTATGAATGAAAAATGGAAAACAATATAAGAGCTCTTTGAGTTAAGAGTTGTGTTGTGTGGGTATCTAATTTTTAAGGAACTTATGGTCCTAGATATGATATATTTTACAAATGTGGTAGAACCTTTATGTAAAGGTGTTTT
>Ga0209208_10001009_pt1 | contig 38969 bp, 25 predicted proteins | sample S1TSphfallax_3_FD_187694 | JGI IMG/M metagenome (GOLD analysis project Ga0209208, IMG submission 187694) | Host-associated microbial communities from peat moss isolated from Minnesota, USA - S1T2_Fd - Sphagnum fallax MG (SPAdes) (version 2) | ecosystem: Host-associated > Plants > Peat moss >... | reverse complement strand
GTGTCTGGGGAGAGAGAGGGAGAGAGAGTGTGCGCGGAAGAAGATGAAGATCGGGGGCGTGCAATCGAGTACGTACAAGCAATTCCAGTTGCGTCGCAGACGCCAAGATCAAAGGTGGCAACCAGGTGTGGATTCTTTTTTGTCTTTCTCTGCTTTGGATTTTTTGTTGAATGTAAGGAGGGAGTGTTAGTGAAAATGTTCATAGTCGAAAAGTTGGATGGAGGTTGGTGCATTGGAGGATTCCAGAACAAATTTGCCCACCCGTAAAAAAATTTCTTTTCTTTTGCTCTCCAGATGTCCTCCTCGTTGGAATCTTTTAGAATGAAGAAGGGCGACTCTTGTGAAAGATTTCGTGTTGCTCCGTTACTAGTCAATTGCGTCTAGAGTTGGGTGACTTCTTTCTTGCAAGTAAAATTCATTGTTCATGAAACACAGCGGCACATTTTGGCCAGTTGTGGTGTATCCAGTTCTGGAGAAGCTCACCCCTGTTATCTATGATTGATGCAGCAGTTGATAACAAACTGTTAACTGTCACACTTTGCAATCATCTCCCAGGTGGTGCTTCATAGTAATGTAGTCCAAGGAAAGCAATTCTCTTGGTTGTGATAACTATATTGGTTGTGTTTTGCACATGCTTGGTGATTTATTTGGCTTCAAGCATTTGAACTGGTTCTGTTTTGTTTTGGTTGCAGGACAATGGCATGGCAGTGGGGATGATGGGGTCAGGATTTGTAGGGCAAGAGCAGGTGTGGAGCTTCATGCCTCCTGACAGACATAATATGTGAGAAGAAAATGCTAGGCTCGACCTCAGTATTGCTCTGGGCCTTGGACTAAAATCCAAAGAAAACAAGGTCTATGAGTGTGAGGTGAGCAACATCAAGACTCAACCTCAGAACACCAGAAATAAAGAAGAAAAAAAGTGTTTGCTTATGTATCCCAAAATTCAGGTTTGCAATCTACAATTACGAACCTTTTGGAAGTTGAAATGTAGCTCTCATATGATTGGACTCCAGAAGGGTCATTTTGTCTGATTTTGGATGCCAAGGAGTCATGAACTATGTGCAGACATTGAGCAAGCTATGTATGCCTTTTCCAACACCTGGATTTTTTGATGACTTGCGTCTGTGGAGACCCTCTTAGCTCTACTTTGGGATGTGACAAGAAGTTGAGTGATCTGGTTCCACAGTGTGCATAGTGTTTTGGGAGTTGAGATTTGACTCTTTTGTAGCTGACTGAAGTTACAGCAGATGAACCAGAAACTGTAAAAGGAGGGTTATGGCAAGAGTTTTTACCAGTTATACTGGGGCTGAAAACTGTGAAAGGAACCAAACAGCAAGTACAGAACTAAAGTAAGCCAAACAGCTGGGCAGGGTTGAAGTGGGTAGGGCATAGTCACACCTTTGTTACTGAGTTTGATTTGGAAGCAGAGGAATATTTTCCTCTTCTGAAAGTAGAAGCCCACAAAAAGAAAGAAACTGTTCAGGTAGTTCTTTCTTGATCTTGTTCCAGAAATGCATAACCTAGAGTCTGGATTGGATGGAGTCAGCCCGGCACTACAACAAACCAGAACTTTTTTGATTCTTAATGACAATTATGATGTCATGTTTGAGGCTGGGGAGTTTGTGTGCTGAAGGACTTCTATTGTTCTGGTGACTGTAAGTGGAACTACATTTTTGGCTGCTGCAAATGTGTCTCAACAGGGTGGGGAAGTTACTTTCACTAAGATGTGGGAGATGATGAAACCCTGCAAAATGAAAACTGCTCATTGTTGTGTTAATCTTTTTGTTTTGCTGGAACTAACAGACTCTAGAGTTACACTAAGTGTTACTCCAGACTTTTCTAGGCAATATTCATAGATATGATGCCTCTCCAAGTCCCATAATTTGCTTTTGGATTCAGTCTGACTATTTGATAACTTGGTTGGTGCCATATCTCTATTTTTGTACTTTCTGAAATTCATGCTGTGGTTGGTATGCAAGTTGTTTTGCAGGGTCAGGTTCTAAACAGATCAAGCTGTGGCAAAATTTGTCCCAGGTGATCACTTTGTTGATGAGGTACGTGTCTTCTCTTCATGACATTTTTTGGAGCATTTCATTTCTTTTAACAGAGAAGGGGTTGCCAACATTTTGTGTTTCATGTAGGGTGTCACTAAACCCATACATACTTTGAAACTGTAAGTGACAAGAAGAGAAACAGATGACCCCATCATCTTGGATGTCTGAAAACAGGCCTCTTTACTGGCAGCAGTTTTTAGACAAAGAATAAAATGGTAAAGGTAAAATGTTTCCATATAATTGCTCATACAAGCTAGTTGCTCAATTGGTTGATCATCAGGCTTTGGGCCTGATGGAATTTCAATGGTTAAGAGAATAATTATTGTATTGCAGCAGGTGCACATGCTGGACATGGATAGCCTCATACATAAGTCATATGTGGGAATTCTCAACAATGCCTTACCTTCACAAAGACCACATTGAATTGAGGACATCAGAAAGCAGGGTAGAAGACAACACTGGGTTGCCAAGGAGAGGGGGAGAACTATCACAATCAAGGCTACCATTGGAAGCTCACAACAAGCTACCAGAAACCCCTTGGATGATAGAAACCTTCCAAAGTAACAACAAACCATGCCTTCAAGGTGCACAACTATCTTTCCTCCAGGAAGGTAAGATACTACTAGCAAACATGAAGGCAACAATCATTCCTTCCAAACAGCAATGAATGAATATAAAAAAGTCTTGAACCAACTTCTTTAACCAAAAGGAAATTTTTCAATTGCATGGGTTGACATTGGGTTCTTTTATTTTCATGAATAATATGTTTTTTTCTCGAAAAATAGCTTGTAATTCCATTTGCACAGTAACATAAATGGTTTAGCAGAAGGACCTCCAAAAAAAAAGATCCTGTGACTCATCATTTCCAAATCATCAGACCCTGTGGTGTCATTGAAAAGGTTATCGGTCCTCAAACAAAAATGGTTGGATATGTATGGAGGGTGCAATTGTTGAATGAAGGGAAAAAAAACAGTTGAATTTTTTGGTGAATAATGTGAGAGGACATTAGAATGGCAATGTGGTCTTGAGGTCTGTGGGAACAACACCCTTAGTTTGGTGCTTGCAAAGTGCAGGAAACAACAAGCTTGTGGAGTGTAATGGTTTGTGAAATTTAAGAAGAGCGCAAGCTTGTGACACCATGAAGGCTTCTTGTCGATTGTGGAGTTCTTTTTTTCATGGGAGTGTTTCAGATGAAGAAGCACAGGAACTACGAGAAACCAACCCCGTTATTGTTTTTTTTTCTATAGAGCTTTGGCACCTCCAGAAAGCAAGCATAAACTACACTGACCTAACAGGGCCAAATCTATTGACGAAATAACAATATTCTCCTCATTCTCCTTGAAAAACTTCACACCCCTCTCCTGCAACTTGACATTAGACCCTATTGCTCTGTGTCTTAAATCCAGAATGGAGCTTGTATCTGCAGGATGATCAACTTCAATTCAATTAATTGTTAAGCTTTTGAGCAAATGGTGGATATACCTTGCTTGAAATCCTCAGCAAAATGGGTTAGATACTCATCCAGGTGCTTCACATGACTATCAATATGTTAACAAAAATACTTGGAATTAATTAATTCTTAAGAGGACCAGCCAAGGGACTAGCAGATTATTGCTGAAATTCTAGGGAATTGAACCCAGTTCAAAACACAAGATAACTTTGAAAGTTACTAGTGGACCAAGCATACTTAGAGAGAGACTATTGTTGGAATTCTGAAATATTATAGTTTGGGTCGGCCAGAGCACCTTTTTTTTTTTTTTTTTTTTGGGGAGAATATTTGTTGACCATGTGTCATAGGTATGATATACTATAACAATCAAAAAATTAATAAAAGAGACAACAATTCTTATAATGTACATAAAGATTACTTGGTTAAAGAGGTATAAAGAAACATGATAAGTCATGAAAAAGAAATGTGACCCAAAAATAAATTAAAAAAATAAATGAGATTTTTTTTAAATAGCCATTGTTTTAGATTAGCTAAATTACATTTTCACTTGCCATTTCAACAATCCTTGTATAGATGAGAAAGTTAGAATATTCATTTGGAAGAAAGAACCAAAAACCATGCTATGACATTGTATGCTTTGCAAAGCTAAATATAATGCCTTCAAAAAGTTTTTGAAAACTAAGGTCAAGAGCTAAGGGCTAAGGTCTCTAACTCAAAATGGTTAAATCCCTCAAAAATTCCCATGTATCATTTTCATTTTTTCTTATAGCCATCACCAAATCCCACAAAAAATGTACCTAGTGTTTGCACATGTTCATCTCCTTCAAATCACTAGAACATTTAACATTTTCCATTTCTTCTTCTCCTTCCTTGGTGTTTTCTTCTTCTTAAGTTTCTTGGCACTCCCTAACATTCTCATTTTCCTTACAATTGGTTGTTGGTACTATGGGAGACCTAGTTAGTAACTCACTTCAAGGATGGTACCAAGGGTTTTTACACTCCATTTGTATGTGTAATGAAGTAATTATTTACTAATGTTTGTTGGATACTATATTTGTTATAATTAACACTACTTCATTTTATGAATTTTGTAAGGTAGTTAAAATGTTTATTATCCATAGGAAGATTTAACCATTTTTGGTTATTTTGGAACCATATATGGGAATTTGGCAAAAACAAAATCTTTAATTTTTTTTCTAACAATAGAAATGTCCAATATTTGAAATTTTTTATTTTCCATTATGTTTGTTGGTGGAATTTTGCTAGTGAATTTGGCCATAATTCCACGTTAGGTCATAATGATTGTTTTATGGAGTTGTCAAAATTTTATGTAAGGTCACATCCTCAAGGTCATGTAACTTTTAATAATGGCCAAGCCTTTTGGAAGCATTGACCAATCATAGTGCGTGAGGTCATATATCAATTGGTGCATAAGATTTTGTGTTTTCAATTTTGAAATGAATTTTTGGCTCATTATCCCCCTTTCAATTTGGCATTGTAGTTAAAGGAAAGTCTAAAGTAATGGTGCATGCTATTATGATAGCCTTTGATGTTCACTCTAATTGTGTGGTGCTACAAGTAAATACATTTATAAATGGTTTCAACATTGTTTTTCACAAGGTTATATTCTAGGAGCTCCATGTAATAGGTAATTTGTTGTCCAACTCATCATTTCATCCATTCCTTTTATAATTTGGAGGTCACATTATACTTTAATCATCATTCCTTTTTCGGAGACTTGACCATTATCCATTCCTCCATTAGAAGTTCTCATGATGTTGATAACTAAAGACGTTTTTGGTAATACAAGTGCCAAAATTACACCCAATTTAATAAGAGAGGTTTCATCCATTTTAATAATTGCAAAGAGACTTAACAGTGTTCCTACCTATATCATTATTTGCCTCCAAAAAAAAAAGTTAATGGGGCATGTACAAATGATGAATACTATAATAGGCCCAAGGGGCAGCAATGGATCTTCAACTAGATGAGGTTGTCACTTAGGAGGAGGTGGTGGTAGGTGGATGTAGCAATCTTGATTACACCTCATTGGGATTTGGAATTCCATGTTCATTCTAATGCATCCAATTTAGTTATGGAAATAATGTTGGCACATAACATCATGAATAAATGCAATCAACAAATTAGTTATGTTTTTTTACTCCTTAACAGAGCCAAACAAAATTATACATCTAGTAAACATGAAACATTAATTATTCTATGTAGAGAATATCTAATCCAAAAACTACAAATTTCAAGGGGAATTGCCCAAATTTTTTTTAGTATGGATTTTTGGTAGTATATAAGCCTAGACAATCCCAGTTGGTAGTTGATGCCCTTAATTTCTTGGTTACTAACCTCTACAAATGAACCATGAATATCAAATTAAACATTTGATGCCACATTTTTCACTATATAATTGATTTGGCTACAAGAGAAATATGATTATCTATGCACAAAAAACTTTCTTGCACACTTCACTATTGAACATAATAAGAAACTTATCTTGAAAGCTTTGTTGTTCACTTTTGTTGAAGGACAATTATACCAAATGGGACATGACCAAATTTTGTGGAATTGCTTTCAACTATATTAAACTTAGTTGATACTACAAAAAATGCACAAAGGAACATGAAGAGGTCACTTTTTGACAAATATCACTTAAATTGAAAAAAAATTAATGCAAAATATTGGTGATGTACACTCTATGGAAACATTTTCAATTGTTGTCATATTTATGATGATTGCCAAAAGATTGGGAACCTAATCACATCAAGGATAACCAAAATGATAACCACGTTACCTATAAAACCATTTATGAAATTGGGTTTGGATTTCACACAACCCATTTAACCAATCAAAAAATATACAAACAACAAATGCATATTAATAGTTACCAACAATGTTACCAAATGGGTTGAAGTTAGAGCCTTAAAGACTAACACAACAACTATCACTTACTTCATCCAAATTTTGATTAATCATTTTTTATTTTGGCATACTAGTTTTGCCACCTATTATCCATAGAGGAATGTTCAAGCTAAATCCACCAACAAGACCATTGGAGCATTAATGATGAAACTCGTCAATTGAAAAATGCAATGACTAGGATGAACACTTGCATATTGTTCTCATGCTTACCAAACTACATTCAAGATGACCATGGGCCATACAACCTTTTAATTGGTGTATGGATTTCATTCACTTATGCCTACTGAATATTTGTTGCCTATTAAACCCAAAGGTACCAAATTTTCTACCAAACCCATTAGAGTACTCATTTTTATAATTACTGAACTAGAAAAATTAAATAATAACAAGGAAAATGCAATTAACATTTCAAGACAAAAATAATGGAATCGTGCAATTTGGGCTACAAACATGTTATGGAGTAGACACAAATGGTTGAAACAAAAGTAAGAACAAACATTCTCCATATCCATGGCTAGTATGTCCATAATATCCATAAAAACCCCAAGAAGACAAGTCTAAAGGTGTTACCAAAATTGGAGTTTTTTTTAATTACTAAAGTTACAATTGCCTCCTTTTTTTGTTTGAAACCCATGTGGGAAAGGGTTGAGTTGCATTTTCATAGTTGATGTTGCAACTCCTTTAAATAATCAAGGTGTTGTCACATTTAAAAAATATTTTCGGCTATATTCATTATTGGAGGTGTATGTAATGAATTCAGTATGAGTTGAAGCTAAATGATAATCAATTCATTCAATTCCCATGGTATATTGTGCCCCATTATTGAAATAGTCAAATGCTTGTTTTTTGTTTTTCCCTTCTTGTCCATTGCTTAAAGCAAATGATCTATTGCCACATTCTTTTTTTCATGTGTTCATGTTCGATAATTGTTTCATCAACACCTTTGCTTACCTTGTGTTATGTCAACAACTCCTCAACACATTTTGCTTAACTATGAATAAACATATTTGATGGCATAAATGTTAAGATGTAACAAAAAAGTTGTTTTAGTTTTATAATGTTTAAACTGTTGTAATCATGTAGAATTTTGTTTCCTACAAGATAAAATACACATAGTGTTTATGTTTTTATGATTATGCATTTATTTATTGTAAGAATTCTACTACTCACACTAATCCACAAAGCTAAAATTGTTGGTTTGATGTCCACAATAGGTTTGCCAAATGTAAAACCACTCATCAAAATGATTGAATGGAATTTATCAATTGTGTTTTAACCCATTGGCCTTTACCGATGTAATTCAATAGGTAATTAAAAACATTCGCAACTCCAAATTGACTAAGGACTTAATGTTTGTTCTTTCACATATTTCCACATATAGAAAAAACTCATGTTATAGGATGGATTACAACAACATTAATTGTAGAAAAAAAAAACATAAAACAATCAAATCTAATAAATAAACCATTTTATTACCAAAGAGTTAAACATGCAATTTTTTTCTTATTTAGTGTGTACCAAAACATCAACATTATCAAAAGTGTTGCTCCCTAAAACAACCATGTAAACTTTCTTAAATATTCATTAAAAAAATCAACTTTTTGAAAAACTAGTGAAAGGATTCCATAATGTTAGGTGCATTTGTGAAGATGGTTGGTAGTTGGTACCTCCATGCCAATATTGTTGATGAATCTTTCAAAGTTCATCATCATAAATGATTGATGTTATGTCGAGCTTGATTTCTTAAAAATTGCAAATTCAATAAACCAATGGTTATCAAAGGCACAAATTTTTTTATTCTAAATGTTTAATTTGGCTTTTAACAACAACCACCCACTTTGTTTGGCCATTGCCAAAGTTGACAAAAAATCATAATCAACACCCCAAAATTCAATCAGTACCAAAGCTCACAAAAAAATCACTAGCACCCTCTTATTTTCACCATGATTGATTCTCACAAAAAATCAAAAGCGTCCCAAATTTTGGCCATTGCCAAAGTTCACAAAAAATCATAAGCACCCCATATTTTGTCAATTGCAAAAACTCACAAGTCATCAAATTTTTTTTGTTAAAAACACACATTTTTGTTAAAAGTCAAAAAATCTACCTAGATTAGTTAGTCCTATGGGCCTCCTAGTAACTAAGTAATTATTAATGGTATATTACTTATTGTCCTCTAGTTTATTTTGAAGATGAAGTCATTGGGTTAATTAACCCATGGCAATGGGTGATTGATATTTGTTTACCAATCAAGTAGGAAGGATTTGTGTAAGGATTATGATAAGGGGACTTAATTTTATGGGTGAAATATGGACCTTGTGTGGTATATGGAAGAAAGGGTTATGAAATGGATTCCTATCATTTTTGTATAAAAAGTTTTAGGAGGAATGTATGAGAGAATTATTGTGTGAGGAAAGAAAAAGCAACACAAGGGGTTGTGTGAAAGACATTGTTTGACCCATTTAGAGTTGTTTTGCCTCATCTAACACAAAAACATTTCTCCTTCCTTACTCTTGCAATTTTTTTCATTTTGCATTGCCATGGCAACAATAAGGACAACAAAACAAAAACAACAAGGATCACATATGAGGATGGTGATTCTTCCCATCTATACAATTGCTTGCTTAGAGTAAAAAACCCAAGCCTGCCTACCATTGTGCACTATGATGTGGGGCCTAGCAAGTTTATTAGCGGTGCCCATTGCACTATTTAACAATAAATGGTGATGATGGGGTAGGTAGAGTTTTTAACAATAAGTGGTGATGGTTAAGTGGTGTTGGTGGAGTAGTAGGGTTTTGATAGAGTTTGTGATTACATCCACCATGATGTTGTTCATGCACCCTTTGCAAGGTGTGATGGAGATGCTTTTACAAACTTGGCAAGGCTTTATCAATTAGCTCTATGTAAAGACCTAGCTAGTTTTTTTTTTTAATGTAGTACTTAGACATCTTGGTATGGAACAAAAAAAAAATTCTTTTGATTCTTACATGGGCCTTACAATTTTTATAAAGCTTGCCTACATTCTCCATGAGCTTTATGAAAATCATAAAGCCTACTTTGGAGGCTTCTCATGGCACAACCACAATGGTAAAAGCCCTCAAGCAAGTGCATTATTAGATTTGGGACGCACTCAGCTGTGGCTTGTGTGAGCCATTATTCCAATGAAGAAGCCCTTGCATTCTATTGCTTTACTAACTAAGTTAGTAATCGGCACCCATTTTGTATGGCTAATTCAACATGAGAATTAGTTGATTAAAAGAAGAGGGAGAATTGGTTTCTTTTTGCAATGAAATTTTTCATTTGTGTCTCCAAAAAAAAAACCCCTAAACCCTAAACCCTAAACCTATTTATTACCCTACAACTAAAGAGGCTCATTCATTCCTACCCCATAAAAGGTACAACTTCTTCCTTTTTCATCATTTGTTCAAAGCAAATGGAAGAATGGAACATGCCGTTTTGTCCAAATATTTGATCCACCCCCCAAATCTATGGAACTTGGACCCCACAAATCTTTGTTCCCATTTTTTGGCACTTTGTATACCCTATTGTTTTGAAAATATTCACATCTATCCTTACCTGGCTGAGAGATGAAAATCAATAATACCTGTCCAACCAGCGTTTTCCTTTTTAAAAGAAAAATTAATATTGAAAAATCGGCAAAATTTTCTCAAAAATAGAAAAAAAAATTCAAATAATCCTCACTAGGAAAAAAAAAAATCCAAAATTCTTTTGGTTAAATAAACTACAAAATTTGCAGCCTAAATTAATTCTAAAAATATTCTAAAAACAAAACTATTGTGGCCCAAACAAGGGAGTCCCCTCACCTTGGGTTTAATAACTCTTTGGGGGAGTTTTTTTTTAACCATCGCCAAAACTCATTCAGAGATTGATTCATCCATCTTTTCATCAGTCATTCATTCGTTCGTTCGTTCGTTCGTTCGTTCTTTCATTCATCCATCTGATGGGCATACTACCTGAGTAGAATGTGGAGGACCAGCGGTACGTCCCTTCCCAACCGGTTTCTTGTCAGGCACAGCTGGCGTCTTTATAAGCACCACGTGTATTTATACGCCGTATTTTGAGGGTGGGGTAGGTAGCCTCATACAAGGCGATCCAGTTGTGACAACAGGAGGTCCACTTGTGGCAACAGGTCCACTTGTGATTCGTCCATACTAGATAAAGTGGACCGGTGGAACTAAGCAGCTTACTAATAACAGTCTTCTTCTTTTTTTTTCTTTTTTTTTTGGTATTATTTCATTTAAGAGCATCTGCCCTAATTAAAATTTTATTTTCCTTTTTTTAGCCTGATTTTTTAATCACAAGTGTAAAAGAGAAAATAAAATATAAAAATGAATAAGCTTTATGAAAAATGCCAGGGGTAAGGACCATTGTGAATTGGTGTTCTGGGAATTTGGGTCCGGTACTAGGCTCCTCCTACCTCGAACTGGGCCGTCATTTCCAGAAGAGCCCCATCCTCGGGGGTCCTTACCCTATACATATTAGTAAATTGCTTCCTCAAAAATAGGAAGCACTTTTAACCTCACACCTTCGAGAAGAGGCCTCTTGCACCTACCAAGGTGCCTACAAGAGGTCTCTTACACCTACTTAAAAAATGCTTTAACACCTTACAACACTTGGGTACCTTAAAATCACGAGGTGGAATGGGTCCTACTATGGCTCCATAGTACCTACATAAAAGTTTTAAATTTTTAAATAAAAAGTATCAAGATTTTAAACTTTATTAGCTTTATTTTACTTAATTAGATTTTTATAAAATGACTTGATATAAAATTATATATATTATTATTATTTTTTTATTTTTTTATCTCGGTTACCCGCTAGTCCGACCGAAATTCATCGACCTGCGGAAATCCCGGGTCCGCTGTCAAAGAACGTTGTAGGTATACTGTACCTAGACTTGAAGACCGGGGCCGGGTGCACATGGCAAGGGCGTCTTGCCTTGTCTACCCGTTCAGTGGACCCGGCCCGTGATCTCCACAAGGCTTGTTGCGCGCGGGTAGGAAAGGAAGACGAAGACGAAGCCCTGCGGAGAGACAGAGAGTCGAGGCGCACCGCACACGCAGAAGGGCAAGGAAACGGCGCACGTCAGTGAGCAATAGAGCTTCGAGATCGCCTCCTCCATGGCTGCTTCTTCCGCTGTAGCTTTTGCAGGCGTCTCTGTATCCCTGGGATGTGAAAAAATGGAGTTCCGAGCTCTTTCGAGCTCGTTCAGAGCCCCCGGAGTCGTCGGCTTGTCGAAGGCAACATCATACCTGCAACGAGAAGTTGTTGCCGTGTCTGCTGCTGTGCATGGACGGAAAACGGCTGGCCAGATCTGTGCCAAGCGACCCGCATTGCACTCTTCGTTTCTTGCAAAGCCTTTGGCTGCTCGCGGGCCGCCGCCTTTTGCCCCGTTGGAGACGAACTTGAAGAACGTATTAAGCCCCAAGAAAGGTGGCTTTGCATCCCCGGTTTGCATGGCCGCTGCCTACGACGCCGAGGGAGCGTCAGTTCCTGAGTAAGCAAGTGCTGAAGAAATGCTTTTTATTCTTCTGTGACCTTATAACTAGTAGCCTCGCAGGCATTTTGTTTACTGTGTGGCAATGGCGGCTCAGGTTCTGTTTGTTTCATGAAGCATTTCTTTCTGTCTGACATACAATGATGTTGATGATGATGATGATGATGATGTGGATTAGAGCTTCGATGTGCAGGATTGTAAAAGATACTGGCGCGGCCACTGAATCTTTCGTTTCAAAGAACCCTGCGCTGGTAACTGGATTCTTCTTTTTCGCCTGGTACGTCCTGGCATCCCACCTCTTTGTAACATACATTGTTTTTTCCTCTTAAATGACCGCTTTATGTCATCGGTATGATGAGTTTATGACTCATCTCAAGAAGGTTAGGTTTTCCTTATTAATTGACTACTCATTGACTCCTTCACTTATTCCCTTGAAGAAGACAAGAGGCTGATTTTAGCTATGTCAATTGTATCATTCATCTTGCCACTGATGGAAGGAGGCCTGACTGTGAAACCCTCTAAATGGATCTCATACTCAACACCAGCAGAATGTCATACAGAAAAAGCCAGTAAGATCCTGGAACATTTGTGAATTGCACATTGGAGTTCATAGCTGATCTCCAACTACTTCAATCTCATGGACGGAGTAGTTGGAGATTGCCTCTCTCCACAAATAATAAGAAGAGGAACTTCTGATTTTACAGCAGTGGAGAGGAGGAGTACACCAGTTTTGCTAATGTTGTTGTCATGAACTGGCAGGTACTTTTTGAATGTGATATTCAACATCATGAACAAAAAGCTTTACAACTACTTTCCATATCCTTAGTAAGTCCTTCGTTTCTTCTGACTTTGAATACTCTCTTGGTGGCCACTTTGGTGGTCATTTTGGGACAATGTTGGATTGCAGGTGTCTTATTTTCCTCTGAAATGAAAATGTGCTTATTTGTAGCATTGGATGCTGGAAAACTTTGCACAATCAGCAGAATTAGGGATAGTGGGTACTGTCAGGAAAGTAAGGGCTAAACACTCTCTGAAACATGGACTTCTTATGCTGTAGGCACCTAATAGATAAATGATTGTTGAATCTCCAAGTTCATTACTGATGGGCTACTTGTCTGTCTGCAGTTTTGTTTCTGCCATACACTTGGGTGTTGGTGTCGCCTATTGTTGCATTTCTTGGCTCCTTGGGATGCCAAAGCGAGCGGTATGCACAGCTTTTCCTTCTTGCATCTTTGGCCTCAACATTTTGATGTGTATGCAGAAGACCCTTCCAGCGCTCCTATCAGCACTTGTCATCCAGGCCAGGTCAAGCTGAATAGAAATCTAGCTGTTGCTGACTCTCTTTTGTAGCTTTTTTGAATTTTGTGGTGTTCTGGATGTGCACTTGAGTCCATTAGGAAAGCCCTGACAGTTAAGAACCTTAGTTTTGCAAACTTGCTGTGTATCAAGACGGTTCATTGTTGCAATGCAGCCAATTGATGGAGAACTCTTCAAGCTGTTGATACCTGTGTCAATTTGCCATGCATTGGGTCATGTGATGACCAATGTCTCTTTTGCTGCTGTGGCTGTCTCCTTCACCCATACAATCAAAGGTTAGTTTGCTTAAGAGACTGTTGGAATTTGGAACAGCTGAGGATTTCAACTGTTTTTCTCTGATAGCTGCAGAGTAGTATTGTGATCAAGTAGTTCCAGAGCATAACTTCTTTCTGTACAGACACTGTCATGGCATGATTTGGAATTTGTGTGCAAATTTTGCTAGTAGTTAACTACCTGCTTGCTTGTTTTCACAGCCCTGGAGCCCTTTTTCAATGCAGCGGCCTCACAATTCATTCTTGGTCAACAGATTCCAGTTTCTCTTTGGTTATCTTTGGCACCTATTGTCCTTGGTAAGCTCACTAGCTTTACTAATAATTCAGCAGCTAGGCTTTCTTTGTTCTGTCACTTGTGCAGTCTGTCGTGTGCTCAAAAACAGTTGGAAATCTGCAGCTGAGACTTCACTATTTTCTCAAGGACTTCTGTTAGTGAATTTTTCTGGGTGCTGTGATTCCTTCAATGCGTTACTTTGTTGTCAACAGGTGTCTCTATGGCATCATTGACTGAGCTCTCCTTCAATTGGAAGGGTTTCATAAGTGCTATGACCGCAAATGTTGCTTTCACATACAGGAATATCTATTCAAAGAAAGCCATGGTATGTGTCACTGTTATCTGAAAAGGCCTGCAGAACCTTTTGCTGCAAGATATTGCTCCATTCCAACTGCCAAGGATTCCTATGGCCTTGTGTATTACTTCTCAAGATGATAGTTGTTGCACTTCGGTCTGTCAAGACCTTTTTCCCTGCTTTTGCTTTATTCTTGTTCTTGGTGTGGTGACAAACATGGTATTTCAAAAGTTTGGAAACATGGGAGTTTTTCTAGCAATGTATAGGCCAAGTAAGTTTATAGTCCATGCTGTTTTGTAGACTGGGATGGACAGCACCAATGTGTATGCCTACATCTCCATCATCTCTCTGGCTTTGTGCATTCCCCCAGCAATTTTGGTAAGTCTTGGCTGCACTCCTTTTTGTATGATTATGAGATCTTGTGGATGTCTTGCATGTGGATGAAGACCTTGCTGTCTTTTGGCAATATGGTGCCAAATGCTTATGTTGCTGTTATCGCAAACAGGACAGCAGCCATAATTGATTTTCCAACCTATTGGCTTTTAAGTGAGGTTGCCATATGCACATTGATCTTCTTTTTCCAGGGCAATATAATGATATTCGGTCTTTCCTTGTACAGATTGAAGGCCCAAAACTGATGCAGTCTGGCTTTGCTGATGCAATTGCCAAAGTTGGCATTAGTAAGTTTGTGTCTGACCTCTTTTGGGTTGGCATGTTCTATCACCTCTACAACCAGGTATGGATCTTTCTATGCATCCTTGTTTCATACTTGAGCAGAAATGGTTATTTCAGGGCACAGATGTGGAACAGAGGCTTTCTGTAAAATGATGTAGTTCGTACTGGAAGGTACTGCAAAATTTGGTGTTGCCAGTGCTAAGAGTTGTGTGATTTTTTTATGTCTTAGAATCTTTCCACCAAGACTTTGATTGGTTGAATTATGTTTTTTCTAAATTAATAATGGCCATTTCATTTTTAAATCTGTATAAATATCCTTGAAAATCGGAAGAAAAACAAAGCAGTGCTCCACATTAGTGCTTTGTTTTTTTATTATCTTGTGGGGACTGAAACTGCAGCTTGCAAACAACACACTGGAGAGGGTGGCACCCCTCACCCATGCTGTCGGGAATGTCCTGAAGCGGGTGTTTGTCATTGGATTCTCAATTATTGTGTTTGGTAAGTCGTTATTTCTCACAATCTTCCCTCAGATAAATGTGTCATGATATTCTACTATGAGGAATTTAAGGTCAGCCCAGGAAGTTATGGGAGAGTAGTTGACTGCAAGGTTAGCTTCAGAATGTTTGTGCATTTGTTGTGTCATTGCTGCATGTAGCTGTGTTTCTACTACATTGAGTGGAAAGTAGTGAGTGGCAGCCTTCTGTCTCATTGCTATAATGCCACAGATGTGTGGAGGATGGTTTGTTCCATTTAGTAGTCAAGTATGAGGAAGTTCATAACCCCTTCCTGAATGAGACTTCTGAGATTGTTGATCATATGTTGTCTGCAGGTAACAAGATTTCAACCCAAACTGGTATTGGAACTGCTGTAGCAATTGGTGGTGTGGCTCTCTACTCTTTCATCAAGGCAAAGTTGGAGGAAGAGAAAAGGGCAAAGGCAGCAACCAGCTAGTTGATCATCCTTGATGTCTGGTAACGAAAACAGGCATTTCTGATTGCATGCAGTCTTTTCCTCATCTTTCCTGAGCTCCATAAGAAAGTCCATTTTTTTGTTTATGTATCATGGATGAAAGAATAAGCCCAGTTTTGTCTGCTCTTGCTCGGGGTGAGATATTTGGTCTGTCTAGATCTCTTTGTCATTTGTTGAGCATATGAAGGCTGCTTCACTCATTCTGGTAAAAGATGTCAGTCAAGGAATGATCTGTGTTTGTGTCCAACAGGAGGGCATCTCACTTGTAACATCTAGTCTTCAAAACATTCAGTTAGCTGTTTCTGATTTCTGTTTCTGTGGCATCGTCTTACATGGAGGTTTGTCAACCCAGCCCTTGATTGCCCCCGGTCTATGAAAAGAACAATCCTGTCTGCAGCATGTTGCATACAAATTTTTGATCCATAGCTCTACACTTTGAAGCTCATGAACCCAGCAATTGATCTAATTGTTGCAAGTGACCTTCGGCTAACATCTGTTTTGCAACAGTATGTGGTACTATCAAACCAGCTGGTTTGTGCATTTTGCTTGTCATTTGAGTGCCAACCACTCTCAAATTAGTCTACTCTTTCACACCTCACACTCAAGTTAGTGTACGCTTTCTCACCTGACACAAATAGTCACTAATTACTTTTAAGCACACATTTGTTTAAGATGGAATAGTTAATCAGTGTTAAAAAAATTTCATTTGTTGGACAATACTGGGCTAGGTGTTGCTACCCAACATGTGGGGTTTTTTTCCAAAGCATCAAATATCATGAGCATTCATTCATTGGAAATGATGAATTTGACTCATTCTAGCCCCATGTGGATTGAAATTTAGCCGTGGGATAATTAACATGTAAACATTTGTTGTGAGGCTTGGTTGCATGGGTAGTGTCTCACTATTTTATTTTTCAAATAGGTGCATTTTGGGTGTGCAATTTTTCTTGTATGTTTATCAAATGCAGTGAAATTTCCACAGCTTGTTCTTTAAACCATGTTCTTCAACTCCAATGGTGCATTTTCTTTTATCTCTTCATATGTTTGGAGATTCATGAAGAAATATGTTTGGGGTTTTTTTTTTAATGAGAAATTTCTCTTAAAGGCTTAGTCTTTTCAGGTTAAAGTACCTTCTAGTCTTTAATTCAACAATTTAACAATTACTCCATTTCATTGCCTTCTTCTCCACAATCCACCCATTCCACCTCCATTTATTTTTAGGTCATGACAATACTTTTTATGAATCTCTTCATAAGTATTAATGATATTTTGAACATGCCATTTGGTTGTGATAATCATTGGAATATTTGGACATGACATTGATATTCCAGTGTCATGAGATTTTCTCCTTGTAAGTATCTATAATGTATAAGAAGGAAATGTAGGAAAGAGGAAAAAAAAACAAGAAATGCAGTAAAAGAAGGTTTATGAAAACTAGAATGAGTTTGTTTAATTATATTCTACAATTTTGTTGAAACCATGTACGATAGATGAGAAGATGAAAAAGAATTTTGTTGGGAAAGAAATGAAAGACAATTAAGAACATAACAACTTAGAAAATGGTTTTGTGCAATTTTCAATTCTCCTTTTCACACACAGTGCTCATTTTATAGAGTTTTGTTTGCAATTGACAAAGAGTTGTGAGGAACACATATATAGTTGTCAAGTAAAGATGGGTGAAAAATTGTTATTGTACTAGACAAGAAGATTCCCAACATGAGGTACTGGGAGACATCAATGTCCGTATTGTTCACAATCACAATGAAAAACTTGAGCATGTGAAACCTAATGTTTGTGTTATTACGAGTATAGGAAAAGACAAAAGTTTGGGAAGTTCCCACAAGTGGACCTTATCAACCTATTTAGTGATTTACTGGCACATGATGTTCCACATAAAAACTAGGATTCATGTGAAACCTAATAATACTAGCATTCAATATAATATTTCCCCATTTGTGAATGAACTCAACCTCTTGAAGTGTGAGAAATTTGCTATCTTGCAAGGTCTCTATTTCAAGTGTTGAAAGTTCTAGTGGAAGTTCAATATGTTTATTGATCTATGACTTAAGAAAGATTAGTTCTTGTTCAAGCACTAAACATCTTAGTTCAACAACATTGAAGGTGCTTACTAACTAAGCCTACACCTTAAAGTCCTAAACAACAAGCCATTGTTTAATTTAAAATATTTGAGTCCTTCTCTTGGCACCTTGTATTGTGGATTTAAGATTGTGAATCTTTAGTTTAAACTTTGAATTCCTTAGGTTAGCAATAGAATTCAATTTACAATCACTTGAACTCCTTGGTTCAACACCTAAATACTCTTTTACTTAATACCCAAATTCATTGACTCACCATTGTGGTTTATTGTTAAACACCTTGTTTCAATCAATTAATATTGTCTAGTATTCATTTTGTTTATTAAAAACATTTATAACACTTAAGGTCATTGAATCAATGTTGTGGTTTTTTTTAAGGACCTACTTTCGTACCATTAATATTGTCCACTTCTTTCATATAATACTCATTGTGCTTATAACATTCATAGTCATTGAATAAACACCATGGTTGGTTTTCAGCACCTATTGTCATTCAATTAACACCGTCCGTTTCTTCTACAATACTCATTGTGCTTCCTAGAAGCACTCCTAGCAACCATAGTCGTTGATGAGGCATTGTGGTTAATTTTCAAGGACTTTTTATCATGTCATTAAAATTGTCCAATTTTTTAATACCATTCATTGTGCTTTCTATAAGCACTCCTAACAACCATAATCATTGATGAAGCATTGTGGCTAATTTCCCAGGACTTATTTTCATGCCATTAGGAATGCCCATTTTTTAATAACATTCATTGTGCTTCTTATAAACAATCCTAGCAACCATAGTCATTGATGAAGCACTTTGGTTAATTTCCAACGATTTTTTCTCATGCCATTAAAATTGTCCATTTTTTTTATAACATTCATTGTGCTTCCTATAAGCATTCCTAGCTCTCGTAGTCATCGAATCAACATTACATGGTTGGTTTTTCAGCACCTATTGTCATTCCATTAAAATTATCCACTTCTTTTATAGTATGCATTATGTTTCCTAAAAGCATTTCTAGCACTCTAAGTCATTGATGAAGCATTGTGGCTAATCTTTAAGCAACTATTTTATTCCATTATGATTGTCCATTTTTTTTTAAACATTCATTTGTTTCCTAGAAACATTCATAGCACCCATAGTCATAAAAGTAACATTAACGTGACTTATTTATAAACAACTACTTCTATTCCAAGAGAATTTTCCACTTCTTAAATGAAACACATGTTGAATTGAACGTGGAAGTTGTTGTTTGAATCATAGTACCATGATACCAATTTTGTTTTTTTGTTGTGACAAACTTGTCTCATGTGTATTATCTGATTATTTGTTGTGGTAGACCTATTTCATGTATTGTCCAAATTTGATTGCCAACATCATAATTTGATATTGTTTACATTTGTGATTATTCATTCTTGGATGAGATGTGTTTATATTGCAACTCAAGTAATTAGTTTTCTTATGTTAAAACATAAGCTCAAACTTTGGACATATTTTAAGTTTGAACGTATTGTGATAAAATTGCAGCAAATGTTAGTAATGAGGCCATGCCATCAATTAATGATAATGGAATTTTATCAAAAATTGTTGGTTGTTCAAGTGATGAAGCTAAAAGACTATAAACAAAACTCAAAAGGGAAAAAAATTAGAGTTACAAACAGGCATCTCGAGCACAAATTGTTGCTACAAATGAAGAAGTTGTTGCCTTGTACTTTCAAGGCCAAGAACAAATGATGATGAGTACATGTTCGCTTACACTACCAAGGGGGCGAAATGGTCAGTTCAATGGTGGCTAGAAATTATGTTCTACAACTAGTGAATGGCTTATCGATGTATGATGTGGAATTCTAGTAGAAGGTGATTAAAAAGATATTCCAACATGTGTTGATGAAGCCAATGATTTTTATTTTATTTTTCTAATGTATTGGAAACAAAAAACAACCACCTTGTTATTTAGAGCATCAAAAGCGAAAAGTCTATTCACATAGCACTTGGATGCATTACTAAACACGTTGTTGCAAAAGAACTTTTAGGCACTTTGGTTTCATGTAGGCATGCAAGTGGGAGGAAGGTTGCCAAGCACCTCAAGCTTGATAGGAGGTGCATATATCAAAGCCTACAATGATGTCTACCTATTGATGATGGCATTTTGGACTTTTGGTCTGGGACAAAAAAACAAATACAATTTGATGCACTTTCAACAAAAAAAAATTCACTTGTTATGGAATGGTGGACCATGGGGAGTACTATCTCTCTTGAGTGCAAAAAGGTTTGTAAGTTTGGCAAGTCAACATATTCAACAACTTTATATGCTCATGTAATCTTTTACAAATTTTCCAACTCTCATGCAAATAATCTTACACAAATCTTTTGTGGGCTTTGTTTTTTGCCCTTCTATTTCAATTCTAGGTTATGTACCTCACACTTATTTTCTCATAGTTGTTATTACACTTGTCATTCACAAGAAACTTTGTTTTGTATGTATAATATGTGCATTGTGTGTTACAGTTGGAATTCTTCACAACATTCAAGGAAAAACACCCCCAATGTACAAATTGAATTCACAAATTTTCATGCCTAAAACCTTGGTTTGTGAGGCAAATGAAAGACTGGAATACTTGTTATTGCCTCTACCACACTGAACTCTTGGAGCTGAAGATTGGCCTTAACAATATGCGGTCCAAAATAGGCTTGATGTTCATGTTAATTGTGGTTGTAGGTGTGTTGATATTTGTTCTCCATTGGGTGCTTTGGAAATGGGTGAATGCTATGGAAATTAGGTGTCATTTTCTAGGCTAATTGACTTGTGGAGCTACACTTTATGTCCCAAACCAGATGGGAATCAATCGCATGAACAAGGGGTGTCTTATGGGTGATTACACCTTGTGTGGAATTTAGAGTTTGAAAATCTTCCCTATTGAAGAGATTGAAACTTTAAGGATAGTGCGATGGTGTGGATATGGAAAGGTGGTTATTGGTCAAAAGGACAATGGTGATGATCGAAAGGTAACACAATTATAAAATATGGATACTTCCACACAAGAATTGTTGGACTACCTATGCCTTAAATTGATGGATTTTGTAATCCACAATTTTGTAGCCCAATGGCAAGATAAGGTATGAAAATTTACCCCAACATTTGTATTTTGATTTTACATGTATTTGAATTAGAATTGTTGGCAAACAACTTCAAGCTTCTAGAATCATGCAAAGTTAACTAATTGTGGTTTGTCTTCATACAAATTCAAAGCCTTTCTAATAAACATCTACAATCCTTTCATGCATTGATTTTTTTTTAAATTATGCCTTCAAGACACAAAATGAAGTGCAAGACATGCATTGGTACAACTTTTAGATCACCATATTGGTGCATATCAACTATTGAATCAACCCAACTTTTGACCCAACAATTCTTCAAAGTTCATGAATTTTGAAAGAATTCCATTATTATATTAGTGATGACAATACCCATGATTCATTATTTGTGCAACATGTGCTGAGCCTACATTGGGACTATTTGAAAGCAAAGGGGTGTTATCCAAAACACCATGTGATATGGTCGGATGGGTGTTCAACCCAATTCAAGTGTGCACGAACATGGTATTTTATTGTTCAATATCCACAACTAACCATTTGTGATGAGAAGTTGGAAGGTGTCGCAACCTTAGCTTTGGGCTCGCAACCAAGGCAAAGACTTGCAAGGTTGCAGGCCAAGAGGGAAGCCCGGGAGTGAAGGGAAGTGTGAAGGAATGAACCCTCGCACTCCCAAGGGAGCTTCCACCTAGGGAGTTGGAGTCCCAGTGGACTCCCAAATTTTTAGAAAGCAATTGCAGGGGTCAAAACCTAATGGATTGAGGAGTTCCTTATACCATGAGAAAGCTCTTGTAACGCAAATGTTTAAAGTGGGCTTGCATGACCCATTTGGACATCTGAAACACAAGTTATGGCCAAAAGAAGGGCCGGGAGTTAAATTGGCAATTTGACTCCCGACTACTAAAAGTCGAGAATCACCCCGATTTCCTTACGTGTAAATGGCGTGCGACATACCGTTGGAAATCTTCGAAAAGGCTACAACTTTTCTTTAGACCTCATACCAATCAGAGGTCTGCATGTGAAATTATGAGCCCCCAAAGTCGTAGGAGTCCCAATTGTTGGAATTTCGGGACTCCCACTTGGGAGTCCCGAGACAAAATGACATTTGGGTGTTGGCCCCGTGGCCAGCCACAAAGGATACTATAAGGGGGAAGGTGGTGGCTTCCCCCAAGTTCGGGCCGTGGTGAGTCTTATGAGTCCGAATTTACCCGTGGTTCATCCCAGCACCAAAAATGTTCCAGCTATGCACTAAGAAACTTGTTGTTTGGTTTTGTGCAAGTTCGTGTGAGTGATTAAGTGTTTTTCATTCTTCCTAATCCCATCCTAAAGCTCCAACACGCCCCTCTACCCCCCCAAAGTGTTGTGAACCAAGGAGCATGTCCCCAACTCCTTGTTCTTTCATTATTTTCACCTCATACTCACATTTGAATCTATCAAGGAACTTGGGAGCGCGTCAAAAGGGGTCCAAATGTGTTTACATTTGGACATGGGAAAGGGAAGGTTGACGGTATAGGTGCCCTTCTAAAAGGCAAGATTCAGAAAGAACAAATCAAGCCACAATTTCAAAGGCTACATAATGCCCATGATGTTTTCATGTTTTGTCGAGAACAAATAGGTATGGTCATTGTAGTTATTGCCTTTTGTGTTGCAATCCTTTTGTTTAGGCATTATGTAATTGATGCCTTTTATTTAAATGGTTTCTAAGAACTTGGTTGATATTGCCTTTTTTTAAAAATCACCCCCAAGCATTCTATAATTGTTGCCACTACAAGCTCCAACCCTACATGTAGCACAATGACCTCCCCAAATAACATTTGAATCCACCCAACTCAATGTTCCACAACCCCTAACTATAATTGCAGCTTCCACCAAAACCTATTAAAATTTGCAAAAACTTCCAACCCATGAAACTCGTTAGAGGCTCATTGCCTAATAATCTAATTTCATAGAAAGCCTTTTTATATTTTTTTAACACAACCTCTAATTATTTTTCCAAATGCCTCCATCACAAAACCTAACATTCTAGAACACCAAATTGGCATAATATAACATATTATTTCCAAGTGTAGGTATAATTCGTTTTTTATACACATAATCATCACTTTGACAAAACATCAAAATTAAGTTCAAGCTTGAACATAAGGACCAACCAACCTTTTTCAATGTATCACTTCGGGGGTTGTTTATTTCCCCCATTGCCTACACAAACATGAAATTTTGGTAGTCGATAAGTTCTTACAATGCACCATATTCCACCACACTTTTGGTCTTCTTACTTCATTTCCCAAATGTTTGGTAACTATATTTGGACTATCCAATTCCCTTGTATGGTAATAATGTTACTTCCCCAATCATGTGCCACTTTAGCATCCCTCAACCGTCTCCCCAACAACATGGAATAACTAGAATCTACCATACTATTATGAAGTACAATAAAGTAGTTATGTAAGGAATGCCATGACATATATTTTTAGAACCTTGATCAACCCCACTTGTTTTGTGTTTATTTGATCTATCATCTTCAAACCATATGGTGCATGTTTAGGCTTTAGAAGCCCCAACCTCAATATCAATTGTTTTGTGATAATATTAATCCTAGAACCTCCATCCAACAACACATCTTGTATTGTATTTTTCCCACTCTATACTTGGATAACCGCCATATGATTATCTATTGCTATAGTAGCTGCACTATTAAAAATCAACCAAAATGTACCTAATCCATTTATGACTACATGCAACTTGGAGTTGTTTGCAACTAGATTTGGGAATATTTGCAACTACAAGCCCAAATTTCAACTATTTTGGTCATTCTCACAACTGTGATGCAACTATTAAAATTTTCATCCTATTGGTTGGATTGATTTTACATTTATTTTAATACATTAATAGGTTGATATGCCCCATTAGTCGTAATAGTCACCAAATTAGTGGCATTCTTAAAGGTATTCTACAACGACATAGAAGAAAATTAATATTTAAACATTGAATTTTTTATTCAAATCTGAAAATCGATATTTCAATTATGAAAACTACTATTTTAATTTTTTGAAAATATATCAGAATTTGAAACTTGATATTTGACTCTGAAAATTGTTATTTCAATTTCTTAAAACATTATTTCAATTTCAAATTTTTGATTTGAATATGATATGCTCAATTTAAATTCAAAAAGGCTTATTTGACCTAAAAGTTGATATTTGAATTCTAAATTAATATTTTTCGAAACCAAAAATTAGTATTTCAATTCATAAAATTATTAATTGATTATAAAAATGGAAATTTTGAATTTTGAATATTTTTATATGATATAAAATTTTATATATCAACTCTGAAAATTTTGCATTTAAATTTTAAATAATCATTTGATTTGAACCTGAAATTTCAATTCCGAACTATTATTTTGGATTCTCAAAATTAATACTTCCAGTTTGAAAATTATTAAATGAGTTTAAAAATGGACATTTCAATGTTGAATATTGTTATTTGAATCTAAAAATTGACATTTCAATTCTAGAAATTGATATTTACATTCAAAAAACTTATTTGATCTAAAAATTGATATTTGAATTCTAAATTATTATTTTCGATTCTAAAAATAAATAATTCATTACAAAAACATTTATTGAGTCTAAACATCGACATTTGATTTTAAATATTTTGATTTGAACTTAAAATTTGATATTTGAATTCTGAAGTTTTTAATTTAAATTTTAGGAAATTATTTGACTTGAAAGTTGAAATTTGAATTCCAAATTAATATTTTGGATTCTGGAAATTAATATTTCAATTCAGAAAACTATTAATTGAGTCTTAAAATGGACATTTTAATTTTGAATATTATTATTTGAATCTGAAAATTGACTATTCAATTCTAATTTTTTTTATAACTTCTAAAAACTTATTTGATCTAAAAATTGATATTTGAATTCTGAATTATTATTTTGGAATCTTTAATTTATATTTTAATTCAAAAAATTATTGATTGAGTTTTAAGGGTCTTTTCTACTAGTGTTATCCATAATAAATATTTTTACAAATAGTTATAAATGATTATGTTTATTAAATCTAAGTTATACTAAATAATTATTGTTATAACATAGATTTGTATATTATCTAATTTATATTCTTATATTAGAAGAAATTAATTAATGTAATTAATGTGACATTAGTTTAAAATCATTGCAATTACTTCAAATAATAATTAATTAGTATGTGCATAATCATTTTCTAATTGAACATAATTATTCACACTCTGTTGTAATTTATAACTTAAAACCTGAATTAAAAATTTGGAAAAATTATAGTGTAATTAAAATTATTATTTTACGGATTATAATTTCAGGAATTATATTATTATTATTATTATTAAAAATTCTGTGATTAGTCATCTATGATAAATATTTCATAATAATTTTACAATAATTATGAATATTAATGTTATGTTTAACAAATTATTGTATTTATAGTTTAAAATTACCAAGAGAAAAAAGCAACTTGACCTATAATAATTTTTACAATAATAAATGTAGTTATGCAATAAGTAATGTAATTAGTTGAATAATAATTTTTAAAAAATTTGTGTAAGAATTAACTTTCTAATAGAATTTTTTAATTCATTACTTATAATTTTAAAATAAATATTTAAAATAGTTAAAATTTTAATTATAGTCATTAAATTATTTTTACATTAATTATATTATATATAATTTGATCAAATTTTTAAAAGTAATAAAATATTTTTAAATATTTAATTAATTTAATTAATTTAATTATTTTTGAGTTATGTATTAATAACTTGTGAGTAACTAGAGAGCTAGTTTATTAAATATTAAAAAGTTATTGCTTATTTAAATAATTGATAATGAATACTAAATATTTGTAGTGTATAATTTATAAATTTAGTCATTATTAATTAAATGATTATCTAATTATTTAGTTTTTGAATTTTTTGGAAATCTAAAAACTAAGAAAGTAAAACATGAAGAAAGTTTGGAATTACAACTTAGTTTGTGAGGAAATTACAACTTCAAAACTTATCCCATATTGTTTGTTCTTCAATTTTATTTTGAACACTGTATAAACAATGGGGTGTGGTCATCCAATTTCACATTAAAAAATTTGTGCACATGGGATGAACAAATCAAAAAGTTCAACCCAGAACAAAAAAAACAAATTATGCACATTTCTAAAATATTTACCTTTTTAACTTACTTATCTACCTAGCTAGGTAGGTAGCTAATTTGACCTACCCACCTAGGTTGACCTATGTACTTACTTATTTAAGTACCTAACTATGCGAATAGGTATTTTACCTAGGAAGGTAAAATCTACCTGCCTATTTTTTTACCTAAGTAGGTACGTTGGTATGTAGCCTAGGTTTGTAGGACCCTGTTTATGTACCTACTTGGGTACCTACCAACCTTTTTTTTTAATGCCACATGGCATACTTACATTGGGCCACGTGTCATAATATAAAATCATCCAAGTATTTGAATTGAACACCCTAGATTATTTCAAAATAATAATAATAATAATAATAATATTATTATTATTATTATTATGACACGTGGCAACACATCATTTACGTTCAATTGTGACCAAAATAATTGCATATTAGTCATATGTGACAATACATATACAATGTAGTCAAAGGATGAAATGTATTTGTTGACTTTTTCTTTCATACAATACCCTTCATCATTTGCGACTAATTTATCACATGCGACTTGTCTTAGGCAACTAAAGGGATTTTAGTTGCAAAATGTCTCTTGCAACTAAAATTTAGTCATAAAGACTAGTCGAAAATACATGTTTTTCTTCTAGTGTTGCCCTTACTTCTGGTACTAAAGAACCAACTTGTTTATGTGGTTGTTTTACTTACATTATGAGTTTTCTTTGGTTTCAACTTCTGCCAAAGATATCACTTTAGCTCAAGAACTATTTTAAACAATTGTCCCAAGTTCAAAATATAACTTGTTTTTAGCATCTACTTACCAATATCCAAAAATATCTTTTCTATTGTGATGAGTTTCCCTTATGAATTCACCACTTCTTGAGATTTCTATGCGTCCATAGGAGAAGTATTTGGCATACTTGACTAGGTTGTGTTCCATCCCTCCATGGATGTGGATGGCCCTTTTGTCTAAGTTTTTGTTTTTTGAATCTATTGAATTGTTTCCACCATTGATTGCTTCAACTGCTTTTCTTTTCCTAGCTAGTAACATTGTTTGCTTTTCTTGGTTTTCTATCCTTGAACATTTGTTCTTCAGTTACTTTCCTTCTTTTGGTAACATTAACATCCACCACATTCACATCCGCAATGATTGTTTATGTCTCAATAACAGGTTGAACCTCTGCTACTGTCATAGATTTCGCATGAAACATTTTTTGCATTTCAACAAACTTTGGACAATCTATCATTTTATGTCCATTCAAACCACAAATGTGACATCCATATGAAGATGTTTTCTATGTTTTTTGACTTGGTTACACCACCTCTATGGTTACCACCATGGTACCTTATTTCTTCTTTCTACATGTCTCCACATTGTGATTTGTCATCCCATAATTTGTGCAATGTTTGTCGGTCTTCCCTATAATACTTTGTGTTTTTGTTGATACTACATGTTTGATACTTTGTGGTACTGACATTACGCTCCTTACTTCTACAATAGTCGTACATTGTTCACACAACATTACCACCTCCTTATGTTGTTATAATGTTGACTGTTTCATCCCTACAATCGCAATTATGAGGTATGATAGCAAACCCGTTCTAAACACAATAATTATGAAATTGTATGTGGTTGGTACTTGTAAACCATGAGCCAACTTTTGAATCCACTGATAGTAAACCTCCACCCTCTTAGTCTCCTCCTATTTCATGTTATTCAACTCCATGTATATTTGCTCGTCATTTTGAATCTTTTTGATGATGTTTGTAAAATGCCTGAATAAGCTCTAAAAAAGTATAGTCAAGAAAATTTCACATGTAATTATGGCATTAGTTTGATGTCGTATCTCTTAGCATATAGCTAAATGCATTGGTGATGTACTCTTCAAAAGTCTCCGCATTTGTTTTTACTAAAAAATTGAACACTTTGATAAGAGCATCTGGATCAACATCTTTTTTGAAAATTGGATATTTAAAAGCTATTGTGTTTGGCCTAACATAATGGCCATCTCTATGATTAAGAATTAATATAGTTACACAAATTGGTTATCAGTATCCTCCTCTTAAATGCACAACATCTGCACTTTTGCACCTTTTAGCAGCCATTGAGCTAATAAGTGGTTGATCTACAATCTTCTTCCCATGAACAACCATTATCAAATTTGTAAACACCATTAGAGGTATGCCAACAACTCCAGTAGTATATGTTGGTAGTGCTAAACTTTAATTTAGATTCCTTCCTGCCAAGACTCCACCTGATTCATTACCTAATTTTGTTGTAGATCTAATTAGTATTCCCCTTCTAATAACATCTATGTTGGGCGCAACAACCATTTCCATTAATGTGGTTGTTATACCTGCATTAAGTGATTGAATAACTCTTACTTCAGCAGGTTGTTTCCGAGTTTCAACAATTGCCACTTCTGACACTATTGGTGAAGTTGTGTTGACTCGAGATTGATGTTGTTCCAGTTTGTGGTTACCCATTAGTATCCTCTACAGTGCAGTATGTGGATGTGAATACCCCTCTATTTCTCTGCTCCTAGTTTGAATAAATGAACAAATTTGTCGACTTTGTGGTCCTAATTGGCTTCCCAATTCCATGCCTCTAAATTTGTTATAGACTACAGGAGTTCCTGATTCTCGTTTCTATGGTTGATTTATTAATGTTCTTGCCACATTTTGTAACTCCGCATGCTTAGCAATACTTGTTCTGGTGTGAAAAGGCACAAAAAAAGGACAATCCATGATTACATGTCCTTCCTCATAGAATGCACAAACCCTTGAAAGTAACTTGATCATCTTCGAATCTTCAAATTCATGATCTTCTGTTTTGGCTTCATGCCTTGTTTGATCCAACTATGGATTCCCTTTATAAGAATACGATTGTGGTACTTCATTTAATGCATTCACATGTGCCTTTGCTTACTCAAATGATTTTAGATAATTTTCTTCAGTCTCCTCAAACACATCAACATTGGTGTTTTCATCGACCTCCCAATGTTTCACTGGTTCATAGTAATCTGGAATTGCAAATTGATACACAAACTTGGGTTGATTACATCCTACAACATCCCTCCCTCAACTAGTCACTGATTATGGACTTGAGATTCCCTACAGATGATCAAATACTATAGAAGTCCCTACTCCATCTTGATTTCTACAACTTTAAACCATAGATTGTGGCTGAGAAGTATATTGCATCTGTTCATTTGGATGAATAGTTAACTACATCTCTCACCATGGAGATCGTTGTCTAGAATTGTGCATTTTTTGAAGACCCCCAGTCCATATGTCCCGTCATACCACTTATTGTGGTAGAAATGACCTATGCTTTACAAGCCTTTCCTTTGTTTTTAAAACTCGTTTGTCCAACATCATATTCTGAAATGGGGTTTCCATAAGCCCTACATATTCTTATCCATTTTCAAAATTATCTTTTGTTTGTTTTTCAATAACTTGTCAATTTGCCTCTAAGTCCAATTGTTGTTATAATCCCCGGGTCACCATTTGATTCATCTTGTTTCACAATTCTTCTCTTCAAAGTTAATAGATTGCTTTGTAGTCCTTACAGTAACCGCGTAGACCTCTAATACTTTCTAACATACCCCTTTGAATTATGAATTAAAAAAACAACATTATTCGTTTGAACATTTTCATCTACAGCATACAATTTTTGTAGAGAACCTTCCCATTATTGAAATAAAAAACAAAATAAAAATTCCCCACAATATGGTTCTCAAATGGTTAAAGTGAAATTTAAATTCTTGTAGAATATTTCACATTATTGTAAAAATATTCACATTTCACATGCATATGTTCACTATTTATGTCTTAAGTCTTCACAATTTTAACATTACCAATCATTCCAACATCAGAATCATCGTTATTGCATATAACCAAATTTTGCACTTTAAAACGCATTGTAAAAAACTCAAAAAACAATATTACAATTCATTTCATCATAATCTAACACTGTAGAAAATTCACACCAAAAGGTGGACATAGAATTCACTGTAGAAGTCTGTGCTTCTCTATATTATTGAAAACATGAACCCAAATTATAGCATAATCTATGTGGTTTTCTACTACAAGTACCTCTAGTTGCTCCTACTTTCTTCCAATAAAAACTCCATGTCTCATCTTCTTCTCATTCTCCTTTGTTCTCCATAACTTTTCCCCTTTTGAACCATCCCAAGTCACATCATTGTGATCCAACACAACAAATTCAAAATTCAAACTAACAAAGTTCCCTGAGTAGTTATCCTAACTGCTTCGTTCATCCCAAATCACATACTTAGCTTACCCCCTTAATAATTAGGCTTGTATTTATTATTTCACAATTCATCCATTCATTTAAAACTATAAGTTACAATCTTTCTTTGTACATCATGTGTACATTACGTCTTGTTTACATGTGGTAAATTGGCACATCGTAGTCATAGTCCAACTAAAAAGGTTGTTATAATGAAAGCTATACCAAATGGCATGCCTATGCGATGCCATTTGAGGTGAGTATTTTTGCTAAATAATTAATATGAATGTTGAAGAATTCAATTTGAAAGTCCATTACATTCAATTTTATGACTTTTTTCTCAGTTTGTTTTTCAAAAGTCCTTAGTATATAATTAATTTTCACATTGAATAAATATTATTATGTTAGAAGGTGTCCATTTTGTAGACAACCCCCTCAATTTTGAAATGCAAATTAGCACTAGGAAACTACTCACCACATTCAAAAAGTACACCATTGCAAATATATATATATATATATATATATATGAATTTTTCAATATGTGTAATATATCTAAAATCCCTTATCACATGTAAGGGTATTTATAAGTATATGCCATATGAAACAAAATTGTAACTTATAATGTAAGAAAGTGAGTCATGATGTAGTACATGTATTTTGGTACATGGTTTGATCATTTTGCAAATGCACGATAAATCATGCACGTTTTGAAAATGGATGCTTATTCAACAATTTTATAATCATACAACCAATGACATTGGGGCAATAACCAACATAGTCAAGTGCAAAAAAATTCAATTTAAGTACACAAAAAATGATTTTGGGGTCAAATGACCTATGTAGTTTTGGGATGAAACAATCATTCCAATTCCTACGATTGCGAATGTGGCCATGAATAACTATTGAAATTCATCAATATTTTGAATATTTGGAAATTTGGATTTATATTATTTTCCTTTTATAGTGTGCATTTAGTTGTTTGAACTTGGCTATTAATTCCATAGCACCCATATTTTCAGAAATGTTAACTACTTCCTACCTAAGCACTTAAGAAAGTCTTTTATAAAGTGGATGTAACCCATATTTAACAACATGTGACCTAATAGGTTGAAAATGTAAGCAAGTTGTTAAACCTAACAGGTGACTTAACCTATTATTTAACCTAACATGTAATATTGACCTAACCGGTTACTAAATTTGATAGGTAATATTACACTAGGTTAAGAAGATAGGTTGACATGTTAGTTAATAGGTAGTTTGCAAAAATTGTACTTGGTAGAATAGGTAGTTGAACAAATAGTTAAATAGGGTGAAGTTTTTTTGAAATTTTGAAACTTTAGTTTAGGTATTGGCTAATGATTATTTATAATGGTCATTTATGACTATTGTATTTTGAAATAGCTAAGTATAAGACTAGGAGGACATACTTGTTTAGGGACTTTTAATTTCATTTTTGAGTTTGTGTTTCATTTTTCACTTATGGAACATGAATCATTTTTCTTTCAACCAACTTTCTTCAAGCTTTTAGTAATTTGGGTACATGTTAGTTTGGAATTTGTAGTTAGTTTTTGTTTTTGTTTGCATGTACATATTGTTCTAAAAATAACATGTTGCTGAAGAATTTAGAAGTTGAGTAACCTTGATGGGAATAAAAAAACTTGTTAACATTTGGCAATCACATAGTGGATTTGAATTATGAAACAATCACGTTTAACATTTCTAATTTGATTCAATAGTTTTAGTAAATCAGGTTTGAAAAACAATCATGCTTGAAATTTTGATTTATTTCATGTTTACTTGTTTTTGTGACAACTCTAGGATTGAAATTTTGCGAGGTGTTTTTCCCCTTACTGTCGAGCTCTGAACATTCGGGAGTCCCGGAGGACTCCAAATCCCCAACTTTTCCAAGTGTTGGGCTTCACCCCCACACTTGGCCAAAGTGGGGTTGCGACATGCACACAGGGGGCTGGTGGATTGAGTCCACACATGATAACCAAGAGATAACTTTCTTTCAGGTAAATGACCCAATTCTATGACAAATTTATGAAAAAAAATTTAAGTATTAAAAGTAGATGTTGTTAAGGCTTGTTAGTAATTTTTTTGTTATCAAATTTCATTGAGTTGTTGGCTTGTTGTACATGAACATGTTGTGTGACAACAATTTTGGCATGGTTGGAAAAGTTTAATGGAGGAAAATGGTGGTTAGGAATGGGGAATGGATGTAAAAGAGTGATAGCAAAATGTAATGGACATAGAAGAAATGTGCATTGATGGTAACAATGTGGGTAAAGTAAGAAAAACATACTAAAGTATTATAAGATAAAGTGTCCACAAGTAAGAACATCCTTGTTACCTTTTTCATGGTACCACTACTTTTCTCATGTAGGTACATACCATAGTCTCAGTAGTTGAGGTCAAATTGTGCATTTTGAATGACTTTATATAATTTGGAACTATGAAATCTTTTGAAGGGTCTTATTGCAATGAATACATAGGTCCATGCAAGAATGATTGCACCCCTAGTTTGATCTTGTGAGAAAACGGTGTCCAAGTTCGGTTTGCGATAATACTTGTAAACAACTAATGGAGGTACGAGAGAGAATCAAAATGTGATGCAGGAGGAACATGATCCAATCTAGGTGGTGAATGGAGGTCGGGGGCCTATGTAAATGAAAAATTATGCTAAAGAAACCAAAACATAAAATGGTGTAGCACCCATAGTATAATGACCTTTGGGGACTAAATGGTTCCCTCAAGTAGAACTTAGAGTGTTCATCACATATATTTCCTTGTCCAAAGGTTGCAAAAACTCATAATAGGATCTACTTTAGGTATCACCATGTTTTGGCTCAGTGCTTGAACTATCCAAGGACTTTGCTCGATATTTTCAATGTTTATTAATAGGTGAACATAGATCTTAACCAAACATCTAGATCCCACAACAAATAAATTGCTTTGCATGCATCTTTTCATGGCTACTTGACAACTAACAAAATTTTAGGCCATAAAATAGGGTGTAGGAAACTACATAGAGGTACAACCAACTTGCAACAAGTAAGCCTTTAAAAGCATTCCTTAATGATCTTAAATTGCTTTTGGCACCATTAAAATTCATCCTTCCAACTTCATTTAATTCACAAACTTGCCTTAATAGCATTTGCCACATTTTTTTCATGTTTGTGAATCAAGCTTGAATGCATATTCTACTTGAACAATAGATTCATGACATGTGTAACATGTTTGCAAGAAAGTTCACCACAAGTGAGTTGCTAAATTTCAATTATGCATAGCTCTTGTTTAAATTTGTTGCATTTCAAATGGTATCCTTCAATACTTGAATGTCTCTATCAATATTGGGAATTTTTATTTGGCCTAAGTGGTGAAAATATGGAGCTTGACCTATGTACGTGCATTTGTAAGGTACAAACAACAAGGTGTTAGATGGAAGGAAGTAGCATGAGTAGGTGTTGTGAGATAGTTAGTAACATGTACAAAAATTGCATGTTACAACTTTTCCACTAGTGTTTCCATGTTCACAAAGTATCTAGGTTTGACCTAGCAAGGTTAAGTAGGCAGCTAGTTGTTCCTTGATGGCTACCTCAAAAGTAGTGTCCAAATAGCATAATGTGCAAGCAAGTTTTCAAATTTTCATCTTGCTAACTCTAGGCCCTACTTGTAAGATACAATAGGGGTATTTGTTGATTTTGTGATTCAATATTTGTGATGTTCATCTTGTGAGGGAATGGTGGATTTTAATTATGTACAATTGTTGTACATAGGGAAAAAAGTGCAAGAAAGGCATCTTAATTACCTATTTTTTGTATAAAGCAAAATAATACTAGTTGTTTTATTTATTTATTATGCATGAATAATGACAAATTTCAAGCATTGAAGTATGTTAAATGACTTGTTGACAATTTATACCATATTTGTTCAATTCCACTTTCACTTAGCCTTGAAGAACTCATGATTTCAATTTGTGGATGATTTCCAACAATCAAAACTTGACCTTTTTGCAAGAGCTCAATTACAAGTAACATTTGTCATTTGCTTCCACGCAAAAGACCTATTAGGTAGCAAATAACTTCCTTTCATTAAAGTTCCACTTCCTTGCACTCAATAGACATTTTCCATGGTTTCTTCCAAGGACAATGCACATTCACTTGGGTAGCTTTGAGTAGGCTTCTTCAAATGGGTCATGGTCAAAGGTGGTTTAGTGGGTCAGATACATTTTTGTACATATTTGTTTAGAAGTGTTGATTGCAAAAAGGGGGGCATGGTGGCAACAATTACTTCTATTATAGGATGACGAGCTATTATGGTAGGAGCCAATGCAAGTGCTCTCTATAAAGTGTTTGGTTGCATGCCAACAAATGGTATTGATAGTGATCAACAAACCTAGATTCTTATCACAAGAGCTTTTTGGGTTAACTTTCTTTCAAACCAAACTTCCAAAGATATTTTATAAGAGAGGAATGTTGTGTAGAAATCCTCTTGTGAATTGTGTTTTGTGTCTTGAGTGAATTGATATCCTTTTTACCTCAACTTGTGAATCAAAACAATTAAAGGATTAGTAGTTGGCACTTTCAAGTTTGCTACAAGATAGTTAAGGGTTTAGGGTCAACACGAGGATTTATATAATAGCACTAGGGCCATATAATTGTGGAATTGCCTTTGTATTCTAAATTCGTATAGTCACATTTTTTGACATTATGCATAGAGGTTTTTGATTTGAAGTAGTACAATGGGTTGACAAATGGATAAATGATGATTGGGTATTGGATCTTGTTTGGCTTGGTGTTAAGGGCACCTTGAAACCTAACTAACAAGGATACTAATTGGTTGTTTGGTTTCTATTTTTTGAGGTGAAGGGAACAATTAGTGCAACATTTATTGAAAGCTATGTGCACAAATAGAGCGTGGCTATGGTGCAAATTGGGTCAAGTTATTATTGACTGGGCAAAATTTTCACAAAATAAAGAACAAACTTTACTCTAGGTTTTATTGCATGTTCCAATTGTACATTACATTCATTGCATTGCATTTGTTTCTTTCTTTGTCTTGGAACCAATGTTTAACTCAAGATGTTTACATTATCTATGATGATATTATGTGAATTCTAAGATGGCCATATTTTTAAACCAACATGACTAAATTGAGGGACCAACAACAATTCCTATTATAATATCAAAAGTCCATGGCATTTATTCAAAAACATTTTATCTTCCTCTTTGTTTATTTCCCAAATCAAGGCTAATAATTCATGATGGATGTCTATGTGCAAAGTTGGTGGACAGATAATTTGATAATGGTTTAGGCAACAGAGCAAATTTGCTAGATTGTGATTCATTTTTTATGTTGGGCTTTTAGCTTAACAATGAAGCTTTGGAAAAGGCACAAGGTCAATTGTCACATTTGATGGTTGCTTTCATATTATTCAAAAAAGTCAGTGTCAATGCAAGGCTAATGTGGAGCAAATGTTTCAAGGAGTGAAATCCACTTTCATGGGCATATTACAAGGGGAAAAAGTCTCACAAGCATACGCAAGTGGGGATGTTTTATCATTTCTAGAGTATGAACCCTAGGATTTGTCAAGTCTCTAAAGCTCTAGCTTTTGAAGTATTAGCTGTTGCTAACTTAAGGCAGGTGGGATACTTGACATTGTGAACTAAGATGGCATGGGACGTGATTTCTTTACACACGATGTGACTTGGATGAATGTGTAAAGGAACTCAAGGTCTTGTTGGAGCCTTTTGAGCCATGGGAAAACTAATGGCTCTGCAGGTGAAACTAGCCACCTTCTTTTATATATATGTTCATATTGATATGTAAGAATATTTAATGGAAATTGGTCCTATATATTTGCAATAGACATTCCTATGTAAGGCCCATTGTATTTGTAGGGGCATGGATTTGGTATTACCCATGTGAACAAATATTATTTTAAGTGTCTCAACTTCAATATGTGTGGTCTCTTGAATAACAACTTTAATGAACAAGGCAACTTTGAAAGTGGTTGTTAATGTTATTTTGGTTGTATGTGTTTTGCAAGGTAGATATAAAGTTTATACATTGACAAAGAGATGTAATTTAGTTCAATTTTTTTTTATTTTGGGTGATTATGGAGGTGCTAAAATCTTGTTATAGTGTTGAATGGATGGGAAAAACTTCATCCATAATTGTGGTGTGGAACTACATTGAGGATTACTGCATGGAAGATGTGAATGGTGTGCATGGCATTTAAGATGTTGATTGAGTGTTGTGCAACACAAGTAGAGGGGAGTAAGAAGAGCTTAAAGTTCCTTGTGATAAAATTAAAGACCAAAGCTGAATGATTATGTTTGTTTTTTATTAGGGAAATGGAAACCATTCGTAGACCAAGTTGAGTATGTTTTGTAGTTATACAAAAAAGAATAGACTTCCATGGCATTGCATCTTAGTAGGACATGTGTACATTCATTACAATTTATATGAGATATACGCAAGATGATGATTTATCCAGGTATTTTACAGATGATTGTGAAATGTCAAGCTTGGGATTTTGAATGTTGTATACAAATAATAATGTAATTGTGTCAAAGGAGTTGGAATGACCATATATAGTACACACATTACTTTAGGTTCTTATGTTGAAAAATTGGAATTGGGATTGTTATACCGTATGGGTTTGGATTTGGCTATGTAATTATTATTTTGTTAGTTATCAATCATTTAATCATTGTTTGTAATAATCATTATAATGTGGTGGATGACCCATCTATGTTAACAAAAAATACAAGCAGCAAAACATGAATTAAATTTACATGTGTGTAATTTGAGCTTGACAATTAATGATTGATGATAAGTTCTCATTGCTGATTATTGTTATTGTTTGAGGGAGGCTGTTAGTTTGTTGCATTATGAACCATAGGGATTGTGGGATATGCATATAACATCATCAAGATATGGGAAATTAGGCATGAAAGAGGAAGGAAAAACCTGAATATAAGATAACACTTATTTAACCACACATCTTAACTGATTTTATATGAAGCATGTGACAAATTTTGGAATAGTGGTTCCACGTTGATATAACTTGTATCTCCTATTGTGGAAATAAATTTGTAAAGAGTTGGTAAAGTAAGTTGGATTGTCAAATCTAGCATTGATGGATGTTGAAATCCATGAAAAGCTTTGTTATGTGGCCATGATTTAGACCAAATAGGAACTCCTTTCTTTTGATTTAGTGTCCAACTTCTAAAAATTGGTAAATTATTTATCAAATAATGAAAAAATACACAAATAGTTTGTGATTCTAATGTTTTTTCACCATTGTTGAAATAAATATAATTGTATTAGCCTCATCTAGTAAACCTATGCACTTCCTAGGTTACCTAAGATAGTTGCCATATAATGTTAATCAATGTGAAGGGAACCTTGCTAATGGAACATCTTCAAGAATATGGAAAAAAGAATTGTGACTATTGGGTGGAATTTTTCTTGGGATTGAAATAAATTTGATTCAATTTACAACTTTTCGTTTATTTTTTAACTAGCATTTTTAGCTTGAATTTTTTTAATATAAAAATTGAAATAAATATGGAGCAAAATATTTGAATTAATTATACGCTGAAATTGAATGAATTACAATTTGTGTATACTTTTTATTCCTTGATCACAATAAATTAAAAACCTCAAAAGTAGTTTCCAAGTAATGGCAAAAAGTAAAAACCTTTTCAAATCCTATGTCATGCCAACTATTGAACTTTATTTTTAAGGTACTTCACTTCTCTGGGCTAACCACTACTAAGTTACTTCCTACCTTTTGTAGGTTAGGGTGGTTCAACTTTGATAGGTTACTTTTTTAGGTTTAGGGTGTTTTACTTCTCTAGTTGGGTATGGATTTTGGAGAACATCAAGGAGGAGCAACTATCTTTTTGCAATGGCATGCAATAAACTATTTCAAGCCTTGATTATTCTGGCTCCTGCCCAAGCTTGCACGCCACCTTTTTGCTTCAAGTAAATTAATTTGAACTTGCAACTATAAAAAGTTTTACTGGTAATTTTTGTCCTTACATTAAAAATGCCTCCTTTGCAAAAGTCATGGTGATCAAGGAGATTTTTTCATAACAAAGTAGCAGTGCACGTTATTGAACTATCAATATGTAACTAATGCCATGTATCAAAAGAAAAGCCCTAGTTTTGAAGAAGGAGAGCCCAAGAGGATTTTGTCAAAAGGAGAGACTAAGAAAAAATTGAGAGAGTGAGCCAAATGCTTGGTCATCAAGAATGGATTGTAGAAGATTTCGTGCAAAAACTCAAAGTTGCTTAAGAAAGGTCTTCATCCACGTGGGGGTTTGAATCGAGGCATATCAAACATTGTCATAAAACAATAAGAGCTAGAGTTTTACTTTGGGAAGCAAGTAATGAATGGGTGTAAAGTAAAAATGAATGAATAGTTCACTCATGTTGATTGTATAGATATTCCCAAGCAATACGAGGTCATCCATGGGCATGCTCCAACCAATGGTGATTACCTTGCCATTTTTTTGCAAGGTTGGGTGACCAACCGCAAAGGCTTTCGAGTGAATTGGGCCTAGTACACCTATGATACTTGTCAAGAACA
>Ga0209208_10001008_pt1 | contig 39017 bp, 34 predicted proteins | sample S1TSphfallax_3_FD_187694 | JGI IMG/M metagenome (GOLD analysis project Ga0209208, IMG submission 187694) | Host-associated microbial communities from peat moss isolated from Minnesota, USA - S1T2_Fd - Sphagnum fallax MG (SPAdes) (version 2) | ecosystem: Host-associated > Plants > Peat moss >... | reverse complement strand
TTTTTTTTTTTTTTTTTTTTTTTTTTTTTTTTTTTTTTTGTTGATAATTTTGTGATGTAGCCAAAGTGATGATCTTACATGTGAAGATTTAGCCAAAATTTGCAACAAGCTGAATATGAGAATACAAAGATTTGAACATACTTCACCATTTTTGGCTACCTACTTGAGCCATTTATAGAAATCTGGTGATTTAATTCTAAATTTGGTTTGAATTTTGGCTATTGAAAATCTCAAAAAACTCTTAAATTTTTCCTTTTTGGCTATATATTGCCAACAAAAATAACAGACTAGGTCACACATGTAGAGGATTATTTTTTGAAAACATTGCCCTAACTCACCAGATTTCTCCAACAAGTTCCAGCAGGAGAACAAAATGTTAAAGGACTCTTAAACTCTTTTACTTTCATATCTGGTCTATAGCCAAATTTGGCTAAACCTTCTTGTCAATAATTATTTCCAGTTGACTACACAAAATTGAAAAACAAAAAAACACACTAACTAAAACCCCCAAAAAAATACGGATTTTAGCATTTTTTGAAATTTTTTTTGTGTTCTACACTTGGAGATTCAAAACCAAATAAATAAATGAAAAACACCCGGCAACTGAACAAGCCTTTCGTGGTGCAACCTTGGCTACAAGTTCCCAATCACTTACCCTAAATCCTAAAAAGGGGCATGTGAATGAATGTTTTGTGTAAACTAGTGATGAAGGCCCAAATGAAAACTCCATCATTTTTATTTTTTTCTTATATGAGATTTATAGAAATAAATTTCCTTTTTTTAATGGAATTTTATATTCATACTCTACCTATTTTAACTATGCAGGTTTATTTTAATTAGGTCCATATTCCCCATAATTTGGGCTAACAAAAGCAATGAATTACTCTATAGTGGGTCTCAGCTTGGGCTAGAGTGAACTAGCACCCACCATGAAGGATGGATGGTAAGTGATCAAGGAACAATTTCTCTTGTGTTCTTTAGCTAACCATGGTGGTTAACTAACTCACTTGTTATTTTTACTATAGGTACTAACAACAACCTTAGGGTAAATATGCCCTCCACTGGACACAAGCTGGTAATCGAACTCTTCTAGATCCTGTTTGCGTGGTTTTTAGTTTTATTTTAACACAATTTTACTTAAGTAGCTTCATTTAACTTAGTTTATCAAACTTAGCTTTGTTTGATCTAATTTAACTTAAATATCCTAATCTACTATATTAATTCAGGTTGTCTGTGCGTGCGTCTGTTTGACACGACAATTCTGCATTTTGATTCACCAGCAAAATTGGCCTCTACATTTTCTATGGCAGAACTGGCCTACGAGTCATGCTGACGTTCATCTGCAACGGAGCTCGGGTCCATCACAGAAGGCCGACCGGGCCCGGCCTGGCACTCCCGGATTTTCACCGACCAGGCTCGCCATGGGGGGTGCCGAGCCGAGTCCGTCACAGAAGGCCGACCAGGTCTAGAATGATATCTTTTCACTTCAACTATCCGGATTCGCCCAAATTTCAATCTAATGGTTAAAATCATTTTTCTCCCAACCCCACAATGTTTCTCCTTGGAAGCCCGTTTTCCAAACGAACGATAAGGATTTGATACATTTCACCACATCCAACGGCTACGAACCGTGGTGCTAAGAGAACCGTGCCAAGTAAGAAATTTCAAAAGAGCCCAGTTGCGAAGGTGGGGCCAATTTCCTTAACGTATCTTTTTGGAAGAATAAAAATCGATCGGTACGGATGTGTCCAATTTTTAATTCGACGGATAAAAATAAAAGAGGGTAAATATTTTTTTAAAGAGAATTAAACAACGGAAACAAGGATGGCAACAATAGGTACCTATAATGGCTGAAGGTCACGGGCACCCACTAGTTTAATCTAATTTAATTTAATCTAACCAAGTTTCACCTAATTTATCTTAGTATAAACTAAGAAGTTAAATTTAGCTTAATTTATTTTAAATTGGCCTAATTTAACATCATTGTCCTAATATAATCGAATGTATTAAGTTAAACCAAATTTAGTCAAGTTTAATTAGGAATTAATTTATTTTAACCTAAACAATTTATTTTAGCTTAATTTATCTTACTTAATTAAGTTTAACCAAAATTAATCAATTTCAATTTACATATTTTAGTTTAACTTAGTTTAACCAAGTTTAACTCAAGTATTTTATTTTATTTTATTTTATTCTAGTTTAACCAAATTTAGACTAAGATATTTAGTTTAACCTAATTTATTGCATGTAACTTGGGTTAACTTAATTTATCTTAGTTTAGATTATAGATGTTTCAATTAAGGCTAGCTTAAGTTAGAATGCTAGTTCTAAAGTAGTTTGAATTAAGTTAGGTCAACCTTGGGTGACTTAAGTTAATGTAGGCTAAAAACTTTAGTGTTTAAAGTTTGGTGGTAATCATATTTGTTTTTTTTTTTTTTAATGTGCCACAATGGTTAATGATTTGAATGTTCAAAATGAAGATGAAAAGTTCAAGTCCTCTCACTTGCAACCTAAATACAACCTGGGTGTCTAGCCTATGTGCCTAGCCTTAAGCTTAGAATTTCTGAATTTATTCATCAAAGCTTTAAATATTTATGTGTTTCTTTAATGTAAAGTTGGTATTCAAACATGCAACTTTGGTCCTCAAGAGTCATTCTCTTCTTCAATGTGGATTGCCATGTTGCTTGGGCAATAATGGTGGACTATTTGTTTTTTGCTAATTGATTTTCTTCCTTTGCTACCTTTGACTAGGTTGGACAACTATGTGTAGGAGCAAAAGTAGATGTATTGATTTTCATGATTTCCATTTTACTTGCAATATGCATATCTATTGACAATTGCAAAACTGCAAGTTTTGATTCTCATGGGCAATTTTTTCTTTAATTCACCATGCACATTAGGTTAGCAAAGGATATCTTTCAAGATTAACCAACAATGAATCAAGGTAAAGCCCAAACCTTTTTAATGTTTCAATTTGTACAAGTGCAAAACTTTGTGTAGGGGTTTTTGACATCGGTTTTAAATTTAAAGAATGTTTAAACAACTTGAAAATTGTTAATATATGTCAAAAGTGGGTGCAAATTCCACAAAATGAGCCACATGCTACAAGGTTAAAGTCCTCTCCAAGGACTACATTTAACACATGGCATTCTTGGGTTCGTCAATTTTCTTAATTTTTACATTTTTCATACCCAATTTATAGTTGTGTTTTGAATATAATTACTTTTGAGTATATCTTGATTTATATCATTTATATATAATGCATTCACGTTTTGAATAATGCAAAACTGAATAATTTTTGTTAAAGACACATTTTTGAAATTCATAATCTTCAGGTTAAAAGCACATTTGAAACAAATGTGTTTAAATGCATTTTTAAATAAATTTTATCAATTTCAAATGCTTTTGTTTTTATAATCATCAACGATAAGATCATCTTCAATTTTGAAAAGGAATGGTACACATTTGATGAGAAAAAAAGACATTTGAAAAAAAAACTATTGTTTCAATTGTTTTGAACATGCAAAAGGACTTTTGAAACATCATCAATTTGTATGAAGTTTTGAACAATGAAACTTTATAAGTAATGGAATTTTAAAAGGACAATTTTTTTTAATTCAATATATTATGCTCCTCTTGTGATTTTTCAAAAATGACTTTAAATAATTTTGTTGAAAATCATAATCACCAAAAAAATTCATGTTTTGCTGAGCTTGAAAAGTTTGGTCAAAGAGCTAGCTTGAAAAGAGCAATTTTAGTTTTTTGAAGAGGCTATTGGAAACCCTAAAATCTTAGGTTACCATTTTATTCATTAATGTAAATAAATTTTCTTTCAATAGTTCCATCTAATTTTTAAAAGTTAAAGAAAATTTTCCTTGATTCTTGTTCAATTAAATTAAATCAATAGCAACACGTCCCAGTTGAAATTGGGAAACCATCCAAACAAAAAAATTAGCACAATTAAGTAATTCTTCAAGTTACTTGATAAAAAAAATAAAAAATTGAAACATATTGAGAGCAAATTGAAAGGTTTTGAGTTCAAATTTCATGTTTTCTTTGTATTTATTTTTATGAATGAATGGAAATCTATCGATGAAAATTCATGAAATTTCAGGATGAAACAAAGTTCATTCAAGAAATATCATCTATGCTTTTATTTCATTCATCAAGTGTAGTTCATTCCAATTTTTTTTTTTTTCCCCCCATTACTAGAGTCAACCAAGTTCCATGGATGAATATTGAAAAAAATATCATTCATGAATTTTCAATGGATGCAGTTTCATTGATGAATATGGACAAAATTTCATCAATGAAAAAGCTGAACTTTCATGGAACAAGGGGTAGCCTTTTGTTTTACTTGTGATATATTGCCAAAAAGGGGGGGGGGGAAAAAAGGCTTTCTCATCCATAAAGTTCATCCAATAAAAACATATTTGATGAAAACAACACACACGGAGTCATAGTATTGTTCATTTTCTCATCCAACACTTTTTCGTCCGATACAACGCCCTATTTGCTGAAACTGTACACTGTATGATATTGTTCATTTTATCATCCAACTTTCTCATCCAATGAATGCGCTATTTGATGAAAAAATACACATATTGTCCTGGTATTCTTTTTTTTCTCATCCCTTTTTCCATCCAATAATATGTGCTATATTTTTATGAAAATAAACATATGGTCTTGGTATCGTTCGTTTTCTCATCCAATTGTATCATCCAATAAAATGCACTATTTGCTGAAACACTGCACACTGTTCGTTTTCTCATCCCTGTTTTGCTTCCAAGATTTTCATCCCATAATATGCCGTAACTTATGAAAGTATACATACGATCCCGGTATTGTTCGTGTTTCTCATCCACGTTCTTCATCCACGAGGATCGTCGTCCTCGTCCTCGTCTCGCACCGTGTTTGCAAGTCTGCGCAGCGTGCCAAGGTTTGCTGCGCGTTCTTCGTCTGGCAGTCACGCGCTTTCGCGCTGCAGATCAGATCGTGATGTTTTTTCCTTCTTTGTTTGTGTTTTCCGGTCATCGCAGCATCTCGTGGAGTCTCTGAGATTCTTCTTCTGTTTCTTTTCCTTCATTTTTTGGCCGCATTTGGAGTCTGGACCGGAAAGGAAAAGGCTGGATCTGTGTCTCTCGTTCTCGGGATCGTCAAGCGGAACTTCTATTGCTAATCTCTTTTTCTTTCATGATCGAGGGTGGATTTTTGTGCTAAAGAAAAATTCTTCCAGAGAAACACAGAAATAAGGCCGCGATGGATAACTTGATCGGCCTGGTGAATAGAATCCAGAGGGCGTGCACAGCGCTGGGTGACTACGGAGGAGAAGGTGCTGTGCAAAGTCTTTGGGAGTCTCTGCCATCGGTCGTGGTCGTAGGAGGCCAGGTATGTTATGATTTCGGCTGAACGTGCCTTTCTGTTTTTGCTGCACAACATGTCACGCTTATCAATACATTATCAAATCGAGCGGACTTCATAGTCTTGATCGCTTCCCGCAATACTCCCGTTGCCCTCCGACGTATGTCCTAATCTTCTCTATTATCACTGCTGATGGAGTGACACAATCTTGCAAGAAAGAACGTGCATTCCAGTACTAGGTAGATGCCTCGTTTCCACCTTCATGCTGGAATGTTCTTGCGGTCTTCAAGTGGATAAATTCTGGTCGGCCTCGTGCATGTGCCCTTTATTCCCTAGTATAGATCACTGACGACTCGCAACGATCCTCCATGTCTTCTACTGCAACTGTTGCAGCGCTTTGCCTTAATAATGCCTTACATTTGAAAAGACAGATCAGCTTCTTCCAAGTATGACTGAAGACATTTCCAATTGAAATAAGGATGTTCACATACACAAGATCATGGACAAAAAACAAAAGGGTTGTACCTTGAATTATACAGAGGAAAAAGAAGAGCAGTCAGATTTGTTTATGGTATATGCTTCTAGCGAAGTGCTCATATTGTGTGTTATCTATTTCTTTCCAAGAGAATCACCTTCATGATTTGTACTATATTTTTGGCTCACAATTACTCAAATGGCAGGCCTGCATTGATTCTGTCTGCATTGCATGTTTCAGAGCTCTGGAAAGTCATCTGTTCTGGAGAGCATTGTTGGACGAGATTTTCTTCCTCGGGGTTCAGGTGACAAGCCATGTTTGTCCTTGATTAACACAATTACATTGCAGCAGCTTGAGTAACTGCTTTGATATATTTAGTAATTTGCAGCAATACAGCTGTAACCATGGATATCTAACTGCAAAGCCCGGAACATAACATTTTGAACTTATGTTCCATATTCTTCCAAAACTATTAACAATTACATCAAAACATGAGAGGTGTGCATTGGTCTCCTATATTAGCTTGATTTAGTGTGTCTAAGGGAGAGACACTTAATGTACCCTAATGATCATTCTTATGGGAGTTTATGAGGAAATTCACTGCTTAAGTTGGGACTGTAATTCTGCATCTGTTCAGTAAAAATCAGAAGGTTTCATTCTGGCTTTAGCAACATCAGGTTTGTGTTACCAAGGCCTTTTTTAATATCATGGAAGCCATGACAACAATCATGACTTTTCTGTGGTTTTCCTTCTTGGACTTGTGAGTCTTTTGTTGATGCAAATCATTCCAAGAGATCAACTTCTTTGGAATGGTGATTCTACATGAGTTAACCTGGGGAACAACTTTGATATGGTAGGAATTGTTACAAGGCGACCACTTGTGTTGCAATTGCACAAGACTGATGACAGGTCTGAGTATGCTGAGTTCCTACACATGCCCAAGAAGAGGTTCACTGACTTTGGTAAGTGTATTGTATGTGACACCAACCAAGGTTTCCTGCATTTTCCGCCAAACTCTCTAGGGCGTTCTGCAATTGGCACAGTATGCAATACAGAATTTGAAAGGATTCTGTACCTATGATTTGTAGTTTATACAGGTCAGATGCACTTGTGGTTTATTTCCTGTTCAAGTTATGAATTGATGTAATTCCTGTCCTGTGCAGCTGCGGTCAGGAAAGAGATTTCTGATGAGACAGACCGAATCACAGGCCGCACAAAACAGATTTCCAATGTCCCAATCCATCTAAGTGTTTACTCCTCAAATGGTAAGATATTTACTGTGAAAGTGAAAGCAGGGTATAAGGTGGCTGAGGATGTACTGATAGTGCAGACCTATTTTGTGTTGAGTACAACTTCAGTATTGCAGTTAAAGGGTTATGGCCTTCATGCCCCCTTGGCAGTGTGGAATAACTATGTTGCTGGGGCTGCTTTTGTTTGACTTTTTTCAAGCAGTACATCAGGTGTACTTAATTGCTAGTTGTGAATAGGTGGTTCTTAACGTGAAATCCTCCTCATTTAGCAGCACTTTTCCTGTCTTGGGGCCAATGCCACATGCATATTAAGAATCTTAGGGAATCTATTCCAGGTCATCTGACAATCTCTTTTGGTTGCAGTTGTGAATCTCACTCTCATTGATCTTCCTGGTCTGACAAAAATTGCTGTTGGTATGTCATATTCTACAGTTTGTTCCACATGTTTTCAACCTTTATTTTCCTTCAGTAGAGTGTAGACTGGGCTGATTTCAATGTGTAGCTCCATGTTGCTAAGCTTTTGTAAGGTCTATCATCTGATTATGTATCTCTCTCAAATTTTTCTATTCTTGTTCTTTTGCCAATTTGCAAACATTTTGATCATGATCAGCTTGTTTCTGCAGATGGGCAATCAGACACCATTGTTGGAGATATAGAAAACATGGTCCGATCTTACATTGAGAAGGTAATCTCATTCCTACTTTCTCAGTCACATTCAATATGTTGTGATGAATGACAAAGCTGTTTGAATGTTGAACTGGATTCGGACAAATTTTAGGGAGAACAGTAACAAGTAGAGCCAAGCTTAGTCAAGGGGTAACATGGTTGTCTTTTTTTGGCAGCCAAACTCTATCATTCTGGCAGTCTCTCCCGCCAACCAAGACATTGCCACATCAGATGCAATTAAGATTGCCAGAGAAGTTGACCCACAAGGTTTGTACTCATTCTAGTAATCCTTTGCCCTTGGTCCCTCTGCCTACACAGTGCACTCTGAATGATAACCTTTGTGCAAAACAGATTGTTTGGAGGAGTTCCATTGTCCCATTGCTTCTCAAGTTACTTTTAGGTACCTTCCCTGCAGTGAAAGGTTTATCTTTTCTAAATGAATAGAGGGGAATAGTTTTGGGAACCTTACCTGCTTTACAGTTTTGTGGATACAGTCCAACATCTAGGTTTCTGGGTTATTCTTGCACTGCTCCTTGGGATTTTGTATCTTGGTTACTCTTGGGGCTTTCATGATGTCCATTTGTTTCTGCATAGATTCATCTCTCTTTGCCAAAGGTTGTGATTTACTTTGGGCCCTTCTTAGAACTTAGGCAGATTACCATGCCCTTGAAGATCATATTCTCTACATCTAGGAATGGTCCCCAACAGAATGTCATACTTATCATACCCTAAGTATTTCCATTGCACCAGAGAATCTTGCTGAAGTTGCATTGCAATGTCATGACAAGGATGAATGTCACAGATAGAGCTCATGATGGAGACATGTTGGCAAGTTTCATTCCTCATGTGATATGGCATTCTGTGTGGACCTGGATTCTCAGGGGAACGCACTTTTGGTGTGCTTACAAAGTTGGATCTTATGGACAAGGGTACAAATGCTCTCGATGTGAGCCCTCTTCCCTCATTGGTCTCTTGCCATATTTGGATGCTGCAGACAGATCTAGAGAGCTGTGGATGCAGTTTCTGGAATCTTCCCTGGATGCATGAGCATAATTGCAGTCATGGGCTTGTGGGGACTTTTTTAATTACTTGTTCAACCTTCAGATTGTTTTTGCTTCCTAGAAGAAGAATCTGCTGAAAATGTGAAGTAGAGCTAAAATTAATTGTAATGTGGTTTGTCTGAGGGTACATCTTGGGGGTGTGATAAAGTTGTGTTATCCTGACCAGGGACAATGTCAGTTGGATGGTCTGGGTCAAATAATTGTTGTAATAATTCTCTTAAGAGAACAGGAAAACAGCTGAAACCTTCTGTAATGCACATAACTCCCTCTTCTTCAACAGGTGTTGGAAGGACGCTCTTACAAGCTGCAGCATCCATGGGTAGGAGTTGTGAATCGCTCACAACAAGATATCAACAAAAATGTAGACATGATAGCTGCCAGGCGCAGGGAGCGTGACTATTTTCAGCAGAGTGCAGATTATGGCCATCTTGTGAGCAGAATGGGTTCTGAATACTTGGGAAAACTTTTATCCAAGGTATAATGCAGCATCCTGTAGTTGCTTTGGATTTTGGGCTATTGTTGTGATGGTTCTTTTTCCCATGTATGCAGTGGTAGATGTTCCCTCTTTTTGTACAAATTGACTTTCACATATATGAGATGTGCAGTAAAATTATCTGATGATGGAGTTAATATCTGAAGGATGTAGTGCCATAATAATGTTTGTTTCAAGTCAAACCTCACTTATGAAAGTTCCACAGTAGATCGTCCACCTCTTAAAATCTGTTATGAGGGGCCCAATTGCAGAATGCAGGAACCAGTTGTGTAAGTAATGTCTAGAACTGATGTCGAACATGTTGTTGTCTGCAGCATTTGGAGGCTTTTATCAAGGCACGCATTCCTGGTATCCAGGCCATGATTAACAAGCAGATTGATGAGCTTGAAACTGAATTGAATCAAATTGGCAGGCCTTTGTCAAATGATGCAGGGGTACACATCTTCTCTTTCTTCATTATTTAGTCTTCTCAGGGTACTCCAATGACAATCACGATCTGTGCTGGTTGAAGCCAAACCAGTGTGGTCATTGAGGAAGTTGTCTCAATTTTGCCTGCATCTCACATGTATTCTGTGATGGCTTTGGTTCATGAAACCATTGCTGAGGAAAAAGTGGGTATTTCTTAGGTAATTATACATACATTGATTTCTTCTGCAGGCTCAGCTGTACACCATTCTGGAGCTTTGCAGGAAATTTGACCATATCTTCAAGGATCATCTAGATGGAGTGTAAGATCATTTCTTTTCTCACTGTTTCTTGAATACTAATATGTGCTCTTGGGAAGGAACATTAGAGCATTGGAGATATGTGATTCATGAGTTTCTATAGGGTTCAACACAAGTTTTCAGCTTCAAAACAATTAACAGTGATATGTTTTTAATGAATCCAAGTTTTACACTACTGGGTCTGTTCTTGGGAATGAATTCCCATGACATCAACAGCTTAAATTCAACCTGGCTATGGAAATTTAGGAGAAATCTTTAGAAGAATGCAATTCCTGGAAAGCTGACACTCATGAAAATACTATGTTATGGCAGACGACCAGGAGGTGAAAAAATTTACTCTGTGTTTGATAACCAACTCCCAGCTGCACTGAAGAAACTTCCATTTGACAAGCATCTCTCAGCCCAAAATGTGCGGAAAATTGTGTCAGAGGCTGATGGCTACCAGCCTCATCTTATTGCTCCTGAGCAAGGTTACAGGCGCCTCATTGAGAGTTCCCTTATCCTTTTCCGTGGACCAGCAGAAGCTGTAGTTGATGCAGTATGTCTCTGTCCCTGAGCTGCATTATAATTTCTTGTCAATCATTAGTTGTTGCCTCTGGAGTACATATACACTGTGCTTACCTAAGTATTTGGCATTGGTTTTTTCAGACACATTTCATTCTCAGGGATCTTGCCCGTAGATCAGTTGGTGAGTGCACAGTAAGTATCACTTTTCAATCTCTAATTTCAGTCCTTTATGATGCATATTAGTGCTTTGCTGATGATGTTCTTTGAAGTGATCACTGAGAAAATGACAGGGGAGTCTTCCTCTCCCAAGTTGTCTGTCCATTCATTGCATTGTCAAATTTTGAGAATTTTTGCAGGAGTTGAAACGGTTCCCCACCCTTCAATCGGAGCTTGCTCAAGCAGCCATAGAGGCATTGGAAAGAATGCGAGATGATAGTCGCAAGACATCACTTAGATTGGTAGATATGGAGTCAAGTTATTTGACTGTTGACTTCTTCCGGAAACTTCCCCAAGAAGTTGAAAAGGGAGGAAATCCAGGCGCCTCCACAATGGACCGATACACTGATGGTCATTTGCGGCGAATTGGTAAGCTTAATCCTCTCTCACTTCTCAAAAGATTGGAAGATTTTGTTCTTGCATTTTGGAAAGGGAATGTTGTCTACCAAGGAACAGGAAAGTTGGATCCCTTAGTTCACTGAAATTATATTTATGAGGGTGCTTCCATGTTCTGGCAGGTTCAAATGTGTCTGCATATGTGAACATGGTCTGTGAGCTGCTGAGGAACTCTCTTCCAAAAGCTGTTGTGCACTGTCAAGTTCGTGAGGCCAAGCGGTCTCTACTTGACCATTTCTATGCCCAAGTTGGGAAGCGAGAGGTATACCACTTTTTCCATTTCTGCCTGCGGTTCCTCATCCTGAAGGCTGTTTTCAGTCCTAGCAGGGATATGCCTTTGACTGTGAATATCTTCATGTCCACTCCTGGTGATGTTCTATGGATGAAATCCATAGTTTTAGCAAGGTATGGAGCCAACACCTTTGGGGAGGCGGGGCGAAGGGGTGGGATTGATTAGATGATTGAAGTTTTCAACTCATCTATTAAATCTGTCAAAGTTGTGGCCATCTTGGTGTGATCTTGATCTGGATATTTAATATCAATATTTTAAATAATCTATAATTGATATGATGTGCTAAATTGATTTTGGTCTAATCTCAAACTGCTTTTAACTCAATTTCCTCTAAATTTGATTGAAATTTTTGTGTCATCTATTTGATTTTTCTAGGCCACATCCAACCCAAACGTCTATCCCAGTTGGTTCTTGGTCCAGGTGTAGAATCTTGACCAGATTTTAGATGAGGATTTTAATGAGACTTAAGTCTTTGGGCTAGGTCAATCCTGTATTCACATCTTTCATGTAATTTCATCCATAGCCCTCCCTGCATATGCAGGTTTGAAGTTGGATTATGTGCTCCCAAGGCATGGAGATATCTTGCAAGACAGCATATGAGTGAAGCCTCTGGCCCAATATACTAATGAAAATGGTGCACTTTGCAGGGAAAGCAATTGTCTCAAATGTTGGATGAAGATCCAGCACTCATGGAGCGCAGAGTTCAAATTGCAAAGAGGCTTGAGCTTTACAGAGCTGCACGTGATGAGATTGATTCTGTGGCATGGCTGAAGTGAGAATTGACACTTAGTCATCAGAGAAAGATTCCATACCACCTTAGAGATTTTCTCTTCCTTTCTCATTGACCACCTTCACTCCAGAAGTCTTTGGTGTCTAAACAGTGACACTTCGTGGAGACCATCCCATGAATTGAGAAAAAAATTCATATATGGGAGGTATTTTGAAGAACGTGGAACTGTAAGTTGGTTGAGATAGTGAAGTGGTCAAGTTTGGTTGTCTTGTACATGGATAGATTTGTTCTTCAACTAAGAAGTTCAATTTTCACTAAAATGACCACAATATGATGGTCATTTGAGTAATTATTACACTGTAGTGTGATTCTTTCCAGTGTCCTGAACTCCTACAGTTCAGGGATAAGGCCTAATGTTGAGGACTCCATTCTTTTATAAAGCATTGCAAAGGGCACTCTACTTGATTATTTTTGCTGGGTACTATTTGTATGGAGTTTTCTTGTTCAGTAGGTTACCAAAATTCAATATGAGTTGGCTAGGTGGCTTTACATCCTCAATGGAATCCAACAAATTTGTCTTCAGGTCCCCTCTGGAGGAGCCTGTCCCAGGTAATACACTCTTGTCCAGGTAATACACTGACTAAACTCCAGTGAATCTCTCTGGAATTTTAGCAGCATCCTTCCTGAATCTGTGAAGCTGGGTTGTAGAAATAGACTTGTGATTGCAGGCTGGTTATGTGGAGATTTTCTACTGCATGTAATCTGATGGGCTAACTCATTCAGTGTGAAATTTAAGCAATTCTGTTCTGCTCTGAGTAGGTAAGGTATTGATGCAGCAGGTGCCAGTGTGTTGTGCCAAGGTTTTGGAGTGTATGCCTTGACACTGAGGAACGTGTAGTGACTCCCATGTTTACAGAAGCTTTGATGGTACATATTAGCTCATATATGTCTCCTCTGACATGATTTCTCCTCTGGAATATGGTGATTGTGAACACAAGCTAACCCTGTAATTTGAATTATGCAATTTAATGCAGGTGGGGGGTTGGCAAGGTCCAGGGGAAGGCTGCTAAATGCATCCATCCTGGAAGGCAATGCACAAGTTCCTCATTGGCAATGAGGTACTATTGTATCCAAGTGATTTACAACCCTGGAACATATCTTAAGTGAAGGGTTTGAAGCAAATAGGTAACAATGATTTAGTAGCTTACAACTTTTGTTCCTGGTTGCTTGTATCTCGGTTCATGTACAGCCTTGTTTGTTCTACTAACTAATCACCATCAATGTCTCGTAAGCATAATATATTGCCTCATGCTAATGTGTACACAATTGTTTTCTTGTGATGATTCCATGCCTTGTTGCAACCTCAAGGATTTGCTATTGTTGCAGGAGCCTTGATGTGTGTAGTATGACTTGTGACAATCCTGTGGCTGTCAGAAATGCTGGTAATTCAAGGCAATTCCAAACCTCAGAGTTGAACCCAGGACTGCAGGAAACAAAGAATTTTCAACTTGATACTTACTTTGAGTCTCCAACTTTGATACTTCCTATCTAAGCTCTGTCTAATTTTGAAAATTAAGCTTTAATATCCAAATTGTAAGTGATAATGCTTTGTGTCGTAGAGTTATGAGTAGGTACAAGGCTCTTTACCTTGAAAATGGTCCTCCATACGGAATGAGTTAATTAGGGAAGCTCATGAATGTGAAAACCATGAAACTATGAGGGAAAGTTTCTGCAGTTGCTACAGAAAAATGGGATCCACTTTTTTCCAGATGGTTAATATTTGGAATGAATGCTGTTGCAGATGATTGAAAGGCAGAAAGTTTTTGTGATATACAACTGCTACTTTTCCCCTTGTCTAGCCAAAGTTGAAGAGACAGAAAATTGCCTTCTCCAGGTAAGTCACAAATGATCACCATAGATCAAACCAAACATTGTTGCTACAGCTAACTAAAGAAAGAGGTTGTTGTCAACCCCACCAGCTACGAGGCCGGCTTTCATTCTCAACATCCTGACGCTCCACCCAACCCCGTTGTTGTTGCCGTGGTGGTCGGTCCCTTGGTCGTTCCCTTGCGGATGGTTCTATAGGTTCATCAACAAACTCCTCAAGCTCCTTCAGTTCAATTGTACATGCCACCACTGCACCCCTTGCAGGACCATAATTCGGGTCAAACTGAAGAGCCTCCTTGAAAATCTCCTTAGCCTGAGCTAGCAGCTTCATGCGCTCCTTGCTCCCCAAGGGTCGAAGGCGTGAGCGATCCCTTATTGCTAATCCCCAGTTCAAAAGCGCTGCATTAGACCACCCCCACTTGGATTCTTTAGATCTCTGGCATAAGGACATATTTATGTAAATTACAGAGAAAATTTACACAACAAACATTTAACTGCAACTATTATGCGTTGTAAATTGGTAGGGAATGTACATGGTTACTACATAGGTTAGGCAACTGGTGGCTATGAGGTTGGTAGATGCATGTGGATGGTTCCAACATAGCTAGCCACCATGGTCAGCTCTGGGAGGAAAAACAACAAAAAAAAGTGTTTCCTATCCACACACCATCCATCCTGCACGGTGCGCTGGTGGGTGCTGGTTCACTATGGCTGAGTGTCTGTTACATTTCTGAGAGCAATGGGAAGACTCACTCATAGTGTTGGCTAGCACACTTTGGTGTAAGACAAATCATTTGACATGCAAAGTCATAAAATGAGGCTGCAATTGTATATATACCATACATCGTGTTGACTCAACCTGCAAAGGCAGTCAGTGGGGTAGATAGTAGGTAAAGTTGAAACAGCAGCTTACCACCAGGGGCGTATTTTTGGCTCATACCCATCATGGCCTCGAATTTATCTATAGCTGCTAAGTATACCCTGTCTGCATCTTGTGCAGATCTCTGCACCAGAAGAAAAAACCCAAAGCAACAGAGTCAAAAATAGGATGGAGAGGGGATCATTTCAGTCAGTGTGCATACACAACCCGAAAGAAAAACCCTAGAAATTAATAAAACAGAAACCTCTTATTTGATGTCTAAGCATTTGACCTCCCGAGTCCTCATGCTGAGCTTCATCCATTATAGATTAAACTTGGATGTTCATGGATGAACTTTCTCCGTGCATGGCAAACTAGACGTTAATAAGCTCACTAGATCAGGAACCGTCAACAAACATAACAGTCTCTCAAAAGAATTGATGAGCAGCTCTGGAAATGAGATCCAACCTCCCCGCCTTCTTCAGAAATGAGTTGGGCACGATGGCAGAGAGCAAGGCCCCAGTTGTAAAGAGCACGCATATCTGTCCTATCCAATGAGAGTGCCAGGCGAAATTTCCGACCTGCTTCCACTAAAAGCTCTTCACACTCTTCACAAACCTCCTGTAATGTTTGTTCCAATCCCTGCATATCAATCAACATGTGAATGTATCAATCTAAGCAGGGATCTCAGGCAGCCAGCTGTGATCCAACAATTCTTCTAATTACTTCAACAAGACAAAGAGATGTTAGTGATCACAGCACAAAACTGCACTCAGCTTGATCACACATTTCAATGAGACATTGCTTGAACACCCATACTAATGCCATTGCCAATCAAAAGCACGATCTAGATCCAAGATTTGTAAACCAAAACCACAAACCCAAAATCACCAAAACAAGATATTGGATATGGATTATTTGGGGAAGGTTGTAATTTGGCTGAATAAATGGATTGCAGTTAGATGACTAACAAAGGGGTTGACATTGCACATGACCTACTGATCTCATCAAGTTTAAAACAAAACTTCCTTTCATAGATTCAGATCCACTGGCAACAGAGGAGTTACCAGGTAGGTAGCTAATAAATCCTCCTGCCACAATCCAGGACCTACCACCTACCCTTTTAAAGTTGCACAGAGAGGATATAAAACTTCCAAACAACTATGAAACCAACCAGGCAGATCAAAACACAGGATTTGTAATTGTATGGACACATTGACCAAGCTCACATTACTTGGGAGAGGGTTCCATCTTGACATCCAAACACAAATTGTCTGAAAGAAGAACCTGGGAGTAGCCAGAAAGCACATCAGTAGATTCCATTACTGACCTCCTGTTCCTGCTCTGCCTCCCATGAATTCCGTCTTCTCAAAGCTTGAGACAGAGGCTCTGGCACCATGCTTCGCAAATTCTGGCTCAGTCTCAATTTCAGCTCCCCATGTAGCAAAAGAGTATTTCCCCATAGCCCAATAGCTTGCAGACTTGAAGGCCTAGAAAACATACATAAGTTTCCTATTAGGTGGTGTCTTGAATCCAGGAATTCATACAAAACCGAAACCTAGGTTATAACTGACAGACCAAAGGCCCAATTTCATTCTCAGCTTCACAGACAACTCAAAATCAGGTCCTGTCCCAAATCCTTTTGAATGCACACATCCATCAATCTGCGATTCAGATCAAACGACCACTTCATTTCAAGGTGCTTCTTTACCTAATTGTGAGTGCCTTTGCACACATATCAGCAGCTTCATAAAGCATACGCTCAGCAACGCCAACCTCAATTCGGCCCTCAAGTCCCTCCCGCCCTTCATTCAACAAAGTGTCTACTACATCTAAAAGTTTCTGGAATTGCTCATCATCTGGCTTCTTTGAATTCAGCATTGGAAGGTTTCGGTAGTTTTGATACGCTTCTGGTGGGTAGGATGGACTAGCAGGCCTCATTTCTGATTCACCTGTTGGCCGCACATCTGGTCCTATGTCTCGGTCAAAGTCAGATTCAATGTCTGATCTTCTCTGCCACTCCCTTCTACCTTTGTATTCCCCTGAGCCAATCAATCCCCAACAAATCCCAATGTCAATTCCTGCAGTGAAGTTTGTAGCTTGACACAACTCAACTACCATGTTTGGACTATAATCAAATGGTGGGTAGGAAGGAGTCATCTCTAATTCACCTGCTGCCTGCATATCTGGACCTGTATCTTGGTCAAAGTCTGATTCTATGTCTGACGGCCTCTGCCACCGCCTTCCACCTTTGTATTCCCCTGAGCCAATCAGTCACCAAAAATTTCCATGTTAGTTTCAGGCAATGAAGTTTGTGGATTGACAGACTCAACTACAGCATTTGCAACAAAAAAAATGGTGAGTAAGGACTTGCATGTGTCATTTCTGATTCACCTGCTGTCTGAACATCTGGTCCTGTGTCTTGGTCAAAGTCTGATTCTAGGTCTGATGGTCGCTGCCACTGCCTTCCACCTTTGTATACCCCTGTGCCAATCAATCACCAAGAGATCCCTATGTCAACTTCTGGCAGTGAAGTTTGTAGACTGATACACTCAACTACTGCATTTGCACAGAAGAAACCCAAAAAAAAAACTTTAGGTAGGAAGAATTAGTATGCCTCATTTATGATTCACCTGCTGCCGGCACATCTGGTCCTCTGTCTTGATCAAAGTCAGATTCTATGTCTGACTGCCTCTGCCACTGCCTTCCTCCTTTGCTTCTCCCTGAGCCAGTTAATCAGCAATAAATCCAAATGTTTCAATTTCTGGCAGTGAAGTCTGTAGATTGATACACTACACAGAAGAAACCCAAAAAAAAACTTTAGGTAGGAAGGATTAGTATGCCTTGTTTATGATTCACCTGCTGCCTGCACATCTGGTCCTCTGTCTTGATCAAAGTCAGATTCTACATCTGACTGCCTCTGCCACTGCCTTCCACCTTTGCTTCTCCCTGAACCAGTTAATCAGCAATAAATCCAAATGTTTCAATTTCTGGCAGTCAAGTCTGTAGATCAACACACTCAACTACTGCCTTTGCACAAAAAAACAAATGGTGGCTAGGATGGACAAGAAGGTCTTAGTTATGATTCACCTGCTGCCCGCACATCTGGTCCCATGTCTTGATCAAAGTCAGCTTCTATTTCTGAAGGCCTCTGCCACTGCCTTCCACCCCTGTATTCTCCTAAGACAATCAATCACGAATGAATTCCATGTCAAATTCTGGCAGTGAAAGTTGCAGTTGCAGTGAAGTTTGTAGACTGACATGTGTGACAACTGACATTGCACCAAGAACTACTTCGACTTATACATCCGACAACAGGAGCCATACAAGATCTTGAGCTACTGTGTCTTCTGTGCTTCACAAAACTATGTTCAAGACAGTCTTAAATCCTCCTCCACCCAAAAAAAACTGTGTCCAAGAAGACCAAAGGGCAAGTTCCACCTGTAGACCGTCTGTCCCTGCCAATATAATCATCACCATCAGCATTGCCAGAGGAATCTTGATCACGCCCTAAAGTTGGTGTAAGAATCTCTGTTCCACCACTAGCATCTGACAGACCACTCTGTCTCCTTTGTTGGCCATCTTGGTTACTCAAAGATGGGCCAACAAGACTCTTATCACCAACGATCCTCCTTGGTGTTCCAGACTCGTATGAGAACTCGTCCTTGCCATTTTGAGATTCACCGTATCTGCTATCAATGCTGACAACATAGGTGCCATTTGGATCTTCTTCCTGATCAAACTGCCTCACTTCATTTCCAGCATTTCGAAAGTACATAAATTTGTCTCGACTGTCACCAAATTCTGCTGCTGCTCCTGCTTCCATTCGCCTCTCACCTGATTGCAATCTACTGCATCTCTTAAATGAAAACATCGGATTGTTTCACTGGAGAGACATCTGAAAGAGATTCAAGAGCAAAAGTCTACATGTCCTAGAATCGCTCCCTTGTTACTACAATTTTTGGTCTCACAGGCAAGAAGGATTGCTTTCACATTTCACAGATCCAGTGCAGGACAAAGAGCATGACCTAAAATGTCTTCAGTTTACAGGTCACAAAGATGCTTTGCTGAGAAGAACCTTAAAACCTCTTCACTCATTGCTCTAGCCAGCAATGACACTCTAGTAGAAAAGACTGTTGCATTCTTGGATTCCATTATAGTTAGCAAGAGAGACACAACAGAGGAATCAAATGATTTTCTCCTTTAGGGTTAGACACAACAACAAAAAGAGCTAAAGATTTCTGCCATGAACTGCTTTCCTTTTCATGGATACACAGTTTTGCAATGGTTTTCTAGTTGATACCAGGTAAGAACTCCAAAGACAAAAACCTGAGAGAGAATGGATTATAAGGCTGTTTCTCTACTACCACCTGTCTGTAAATTACTCCATGTAGCAACACAGAGGCTCAGCTACACAGAGAAAGAAGACAGCCAGAGAAAAAAGAGAGACAGAGACAGAAAGACATACATACACATACGAGAACAGGATCAAGACATGGAAAATGGCCAAACAAATATGAGAAACTAGAATTTACCTGCTCTAACCACTACACAACCTCGGCTTCTTCTGCTATGTGGTCCTTTGCTGGTGAACAGAGAAGTTTCTCCGTTCACTTTCCTTGCCCGTATTGCTGCTGTTGCTGTTCTTCTGGGTTGCTGAATGGATGAGTGTGTGGAGCTGCTGGTACTGCTACTATATGAAGCGCTACAACTGCTGCTGCTGCTGCTAGTTTTGCATCCTCTGTTTGCTTCGATGCTTGAAGAACGCATATCCTCCACCAAACAAGAATGCGTAATAAGAGCTAACAAGCCCAACTGCCCCCCCAACGTCGCCATGAATCCCAGTTTCACTAAAACGAACTCTCTCTCTCTCTTCTGCGAGACAAAGGTTTGCTTAAAACGAACACATTGGGATGTCGTGATGGAGCGCTGCTAATTGCTAATGGGTGTTCGATGGGGTTGTGCAATTCTCGAAATTGGTGGAGATCACGTCGATCGAAAGTTAGTTGTGTGCCCGGGAATTCATCATTCATGGTTTTAGGGTTTCTGCACAAGAGCAAGAAATTTTTGAGCACTTTTTTTTGGTGGGGGTGGTTGTTCCTTCCTTCCTGAATTCTTACATCTCTCTTTCTCTCTCTCTCCAGGACCCACCCAACAAAACCGAAACTGCGAAATCTTCCTCATGCGAGTGAGTACCTCATCAAACTCTGATGCAAAGCGACTCACTTGATAGTCTTTCTACCGGGCGCTAGGGTTTGTGGGGTCAGAAAATTCCATTGCAATTCCAGTTCCTAGTTCACCCAAAAAACCCAAATTTTCCTGCCTCCGGGCAAAACCGAATCGAATCTTTTTTGTGTGTTTGGGGACGAAAGGTCCTTGGCAGCGAACATAAAACGAAAGGCACCATGACGATGACGATGCTTACCAGAGCTGTGTCTTTGAGACATAAACCAAATAGGGTGTAGGGTTTAGGGTTTATTTCCTTCAGATTCTCTAGACCCTAAAGCCATAGCTAGTATGAATTTCTGGGTTGAGAAACATGGCATTCTCTTTAAAGCTAATTTGGATCTGGAGGAAAGAACCTCTTGAGATTCTCTTTCACATAAAACTAACCAAAATCTGTTTTCTCCACCTTTGTTGCAGGTAACAGAATTAGAGCAAACCAAAAATTAGAGGGTTTTTTTTTCTCTAGAAGATTGGGTTTGAAGAACTCAATTCTGTTGAAGAAATCTGTTTCTTCAGGTGTCTCAAGGTTGCAGGAGGGGTGGGTTTGCAAAGAACAGAAAGGCCAGAAAACATCAAAGAACAAGTGTTTAGAAAAGGAAAGAAAGCACTTACAAATTCAACATAGAATTGTAATATTGTTCAAAATCTGGCTGCACATTTCACAATTGCTCAATTCTCTCACTTTTTGTTGGCCTTTAGATTCATTGTAGAGTTATAGTAGCTTAAGGGATTTTGGCTCCTAGGTATTAATACTAGGTTTATGTTTTTCATATGAGGATTTTTGAAAGATGATAATTTTTGGCTTGTGTTGAAACTGGAGATTAGTTATAATAGAGTTATAATACTATCTTGCAAGGATTTTGTTGGGTTTCTTTTAGAGGATTTTTTTGAAGATTATGTTTTTGCATGATGGTGAAATATTTGAGTTTCCATAATTCTTCTTCTTTTTGCCTTAAGATACTTTTGAATGTAAATGGCCAAGCCCACAGTTTAACACACCCATTTGTTAACCCTGTATAGAGATAGTGTAAACCCTATAACCATGAGTAAACCCTAAACCATGCCCTCCAATCACCTCTCAAAACCATTCAAATATGCTTATGAATGCATGATTGATGATTGCAGGAACTCTTAGTTTAAGGTTCTTTTAGTGTGCGTGTAACGCCCCAAGGGCTTGGGCATTCCTGAAATAAGGGCCCCCCTCCAGCCTTGGGGACCAATTATTTTGGGAATGCCTCAACCCAAGTGTGTTGCACAACATAAATCTCAATGAAGTTGGTAACATTGCACAATGAAAGTCTAACAAAGAAGCCTAATTATCAATGAAAAAACATAATCGTCAATGAAGAATTGGAACTCCGTTCTCTCTAATGGGGAGAGATATTACACATTATAAGGCCAATTCCTTGTAGTGTTAAAAGATGAACCAAAGGCTTTGTGAAATGATTTTAGAAGCGATTTACAATTACAATTCAACCCATTTCAAATGCTTTCAAATGCAACCCATTCCATGACATGTTTTGAACACATATGACTTTGATTTTAGATCCTATGTTTAACCATATTAAAGGTTCCTTTTGCAAGATTTGAAGTGTGACAAGATAATTCATAAGGGAGGCTACTCATAGTATAGGGTACCCTTATCGCAAATCTTTAAAAACTCATAACTAATTGAAAAAAAAAATTAAATTAGTTTCAACTTGTGTTGAGTTTTAAATCTTTTTATCTCCAAGGGAAAATTGAATGTAGAAAAAAATGGAAAGTTTGATTTCCTCAATATCTTCAAATTGCTAAGGAAACATCATTATTGTTTACATACAAATTTTGACATGAGATATTTCAATTGGCATTGTTTTCAAGGATAAAGTTTCTATTTGAGATCTTTCAGGAAGGTTTCATCTACCTAGCTTAGGGAGATTGTTTTGCCTTTTCAAGGCTTTTGCCAAGATCCAAATGTCTCCTTTGTATTCTTGTGGTTTGTTCTCAAAAAAATTTCATCATAATGTGATGAATTTACATGCATACTTGCAATGCATGGATTTCAATACTACTCACAACCCTATTTTGTGGGAACATGTGAATGTTGTAATAAAAGCCATGACACAACTTTCAAACAAACATTTAGAATAGACTTATCCGCCAAATGCCCAACCCCACCATCCATTCATCTACAATTGCCCCTTATGTCCAAACCGATTATATCGCAATGCTTTACAAAGTTGTTTTCACATTATACCAAGAGCCTTGATGGATACAATCTCTTTGAAGTTGAACTAGATCATGATCTATCATACTATGAAATAACCCAATGCCAAGGAAACATTTGGGAGACAGATGCCATTGCAGCTCAACATCACCCAAAAGGGATGTAGATTGATGCCCCCAATACAACATGTTGAGGGTAGTGGATCTCATTTAACATCATCCTTTAGGGAGGGCCAACAAGACAAAATGGAAATGCATATACATCTTTTAGAAAAGGAAGTGGAAAGGGATGTGGCCAAGGAAAACCCTAGACGTAGAATTGAAGCTTGTTGAAGGTCCCAACCTAGAGAAGGATGATAAGGAAAATATTACCACCAACATAGAAATGATGGAAACCATTCATGATGACATCATGACCCAAATATGGTGTAACTTTGATTATAGTTTGGAGATTAGGTTTTTATATTACTAGCCTTTTCCAAGAAACAAATGTCAGCAATGACCTTTCTTCTATGGTTGAGATGGTAAGAAATGCAAAAATTGAACTTGCTAAAAACACATGTCCATCTTTAAGCTTAACTAAAGGGGACAATATATCATAATGTCACATGTACATATTCAATGGCTTTCATGGTTGCTAATGAAAATATTCAAAAAGATGCTACTATAAAAAATATTGGGGAGGACATTTCTAAGGACAAGGTTAAGGAAAAGAATAAAACAATTGGAGAAAAGACCAAATATAACATCTTCAAGGAAATCACAAAGGAGGAAATTGTTCGCGAGAAGGTTAGGGAGGCCATTGCCATGGAGCCTACTAGGGAACCAATGGCCCAATAGTCATTCGAAAACACAAAGCTTAGGAGCTAATTAAAGACATAGTGGCCAAGGAGTTGGCTAATGACACAATGGCCTAGGAATTGGCTTAAAAAATAATAGTTAAAGAAAAGGCTATGAGAAAACCAAGATCTATGTTATGCTCAAAGAGCATGTTAGGGAAATACTTGTTCATGAATCAATTATCATCCTTAAGGGAGCTTCCAAAGTTGAACAAGTTATGGAACCCATATTAAACCCTTTGTTTTAAGGGGATTTTATCAAGGAGGTTTCATTATATCATTTTCACCCATTCATAAAGGATGATGTCTCTAGTGCCTTGTTGTTTAACACCACACCAAGTGGCCCAACTTTTCAAAAGGTTGTGCAATTTAATGCACCATTGCAATCAACAAAAAGCAAGCCCATGATTGTAAGCAAGTTTTAAAAAGATCTTGCAACAATATCAATGGGCACCAATCAATATGAAACACATGGAAATGAAACCAAGATAGTGATTGGGCCAAATATTCAGTGCAGACCAACAAGATTTTTGAAACTAACCATTTTTTAAAAATGGCCACCAAATTAAAATGTTTTGATTATTTTGGATGTTGTTATTCAAAAGGCCCATGAATCACCCACACAAGAATTTCTTGAGGTTGCAATGTCACCACTCGCCCAAGTACTTAATGTACACAAGGATGCAAAAGGGAAAAGCAAATGGAAAATTATAAAAGATGATGATGGGAAGGATATTGTGTGGACAAATGAAAGGCCCAAGTTTAAAAGCCAACAAACTAAGTCCTTAAGGGGAGGGGTGAAAGCACATTAAGCCCCTCAAAAATTGTAGTCACAAGTATAATCTTTGCACAAATATTTTTTTGGGTAATATATGGACATCACATTTTGGATTTTTAAATTTGTTTAAAGTATATTTTTGATTAATTTTAGACTTAATCTAATCAATTACTTTAAAAATCCAACAAAATAAAAATTCTAAACATATGGAATATATTTGTGACAAAATAATATCTCTCATAGAGTTTGAAAAATTGCATATATACTTTAAAACTAAGGTTGTGGGTGCAATTCTTGGATGAATTTTTTCTGATGTATGATATTGATATACATCAATTAAATCTATGACCATTTAGAAATTTAAAGTTTTTGGATGAAATTTCATTCAAAAAATGTGTTCTTTTACATTTTTTTAATAAAAAAATCCATAATATTCCCTTCTTTTTAGGAAAAAACCACTACCATATCAAAGAGGAAATTTTATAGATGGGCATTGCATTATTTTTTTAGTTTTTTTTTGTTTGGTAATGTTTTATGAACCACGAACATGAGACCTTATGGCTATTGAAAAACTATAAGTTGTACATTCCTTTTATCTAATGTTTTTCATCTAATCGTTGGATCAAAATTAATTTTGACTCAAATTGAACTTTGAATTCCAAAATGTTGTCATGCAAATTCTAAATTTTTCTTGTTTTTGTTTAGGATAATCAAAGGATGTCATTAAGATTTTAGCTTATTACATATTATGATATTCATTATACATCACCTTTTTTGGTGAAAAATGGTTCACCCTTAATGCGTTTTCACTTGTGAACCTTGAACCTGCAAAGGGGAAAAGGTCATTTTGACAACAATCAAAGTTTTCAAAAATACATATTTTCAAAGATACAAAGGAAAAATAAAATGCATGAGTTGAACCATATCTCACAAAGAACCAAGGGGATATTACACTTGTTGAGGACAAAAGGAAAACCCCTAAGGTAAAAAGCCCCTATTAACACCTAGAGCCCAACAATTAGCATAGGAATGGATATTTTTTCTAAAGCTTTCAACATAAACTTGCAATTTAAAACATCATTTGAATAAAAAAAATCATTTTATTTTATGTTCCATCCCTTTCCGTTGGGAACCATTTATTGTGAATCTCCAAGTATTTTCCATAAAATAATTCCATGGGAAATTTCCACATTAATTTTTTTTAAGTAATTCTTTAGGGAGTTAATTTATGGGAGTTCCCCAACAAACTAATTCAAAGATGTTTTTCAATGAGCTAACTTTAAGGAATTCCCCAAGGAGTAGATCACTATGGAACTAGTTTTTGAGGAGTTTCCTCGGGTACTTGTTTCAAAAAGTTTTTCCAAAAAGCTTTTTTGGTGAAATTCTCCATGTACTTTTTTTGAAAACATCCTTTAGGGAATTTATGGGAATTTTTTAAGACACATTTTAGGGCCTATTTAATCACATTGTTCATCAATATCTAAGACATTTTATTCAAACACATCATTAGGGGTGTGTTGTTGGTGTGTAAGGTGATTAATAATTAAAAATACATTGTAAAAAATGTAAGGGTGGTTAAAGGGCAAATGTATAAATTTTGTTTTGGAAATGAAAAAATTATGATTAATTTGAATGACATCAATACTGTCTTCAAAGGAATTGATGCCATTAACAACATCATGAGCATTTTCTTTTATCATCTTTTTAAAAATCTCCCAACTAATACATAAATTAAACAATGTTCACTATGGATTTAAAATATAACATGTTGTTTTTTAAACATGTTTTAATGTTTTAAAGGACCACAAATTTTGGAACAAGGGGTATTTTGAGTGGCACCAATGGATACACTGAACATGGTGTGTAATGTAAGCCACCAATACCTTTAACATCATTGGAAAGGGAGTCTTTCGATTCAAATTTTCACACAATTTTGATTCCTATCATCACACCATTGTTGAGGCACATGGAAGAGGTTTATGAAGCCACCAAGGGGTCACATTGGTACTCTAAGGTGGTGGGCACCATTGAGTTTCATGGTTTTGTCTAAGAATTGTATAATTGGTGTGATATGTAACAAATGTATAATCCATAGCTATTCATATTTTTTATCACACGAAAGGGATGATTATCATGAGTTTAAATTGACCCATGAGGTGCAAATTTTAAAATGACAGTTATATTAGTTGTCAAAATATGTTTCAATCACTTGGGACATTGTTGTCCCAAATGTAATTCCATCAAATTTAGGTGGAAGTTTGAAAAGTGAAAGTACCAGGTTGTTTTTTTGACTAGTGGACAATGACCCTGCTTACATTTAAACTCATAGTGAAATTATTCCATGAGTTGAAATGAAATTACCAAGGGGTACGAATGGAAAAGTTATGGAATTTGTAGGAGTTTCAACACAAAACCAATGAAAATTTGCACGAAGCATAGACACATATGCGGAGGTCAATTATTGCGATTCAAGGAATCATGAAGGTTCAAGAAATTCAATTTTGGTATGGGATTTTGGGAAAATAGCTTAAACAAAAAGTGCATGATGCAAATCTACTATAAGCTTGTCAACCTACCTTGGCAAATGTGTGTCTATTAGTTGAAAGGATTGAGTTGAACATGGTGGAAAAAAAGGTGGTGATGGTTTGTTTCATTAAGGACAACCAATGCACTTAACCATCTCAACCATAGACTCAACAATAGTAAATAAAGTTGTTTCACAAAAGTTTAAAGAGTTTTCAAGAAGAAATTAAACACCATTGGCATCATTATCAGGATAACAACAATTGAATGTGAATTACTAAACATGTGGAGAGAAGCACTTGAAAAGGGATTGTGCACAAAAGGGAAAGGGACAAGCTTACCTATCCAAAATGTGCAATTACAATATGAACATTGTAGCAAGTTGGGTCACGACATAACACATTCTTATGATGTGCATCTTAAATTACAACCAAATTTGAATTGTGACAATCATGGTGGTTAGGGTTGTGGGAATGGTGTTACCCAAAAAGGAAAAGGTTGGAAAAAAAAAAACGAAGAATAACCTAAATAAAGGTCAAGGATATAGAGGTCTTGTAGACCAAGGCATGAATGATAACTAGGATCACCCAATTGGAATAATGACTTATTGACATGGCTACTATCCATTTGGCTCCAAGGCCGGAAGATTCAATACAAAACCTTGATTTTTTGTCAAGAGTTTTCTATTTGTTACATGTTTATTATTTTGCATTACTCAAATCTGTCATTAGTATTTATATACTTACAATTTCCTTCACATTTCTGCAAGGAATTGGAAGAGCTAGTCATGAATCATCGTTTTTAATTTTTCCCAGTCTTGGATATTGAAAAATTGGTGAAATTTTCTGAAAGTTCAGCAGAATTAGTCAAATTTACACTACAAAAAATTTCCTTTAAAAGTGACAAAACTTGTTGAAAAAATTAACACAGATCACAATGGTGGTTTGCACTTGAGAGACATAGCTCATAACAAAAGTTTCGAATAGCTTTAAATGCTCACTCACTCTGCGCTGTGTAATCTTCCAAATAAATGAGAATACATATTTGTCTATATTTTCAATTGTATTGTTTTTGTTATAAATGATTTTCATGTGCCTAATTTATTAAAAATACCACAACTGCTCATTATCTATTGTTTATAGTCAGTACAAATTTAAGAAAATCAAGGTTGCATGATAGATTGAGCTGTGCAGATTGCAACCCCATAGCTCAAGCTGTTTTGGTTCTGTGGTGAGAGGAAGAACAGAAAGAGGAGGGACCATTATAATGAAGACTTCTGGCAAAATCAATAGGAAAGCTTCAAGGTTTTACAGCAGCCTGATGATGCCAAGAACACAAGAAGCTATAGCAAACAGAAATCGGATCCATCTTGAGCAATTCTTCGTCACAAAAATTGAAGGGAAATTGTAAAGCTATTCTTGACTGATGTAAGAATCCATGGGTCTTGAGAATGACAAAAAAAATAATGCCTAAAGGGGGCTTCTACAAGCGATTGACACATGAAAGAGGGTTGCTTCAATCTTCAGAAGGTGGTGAAACCAACTAGCTAAGATCATCAATCCCTCCTAGATGGTATAAAGGTTGAATAGACTACAGAACTCTACCTTAATCACAGTGATACTGCAATGCTTTTGGGGAAAGAATAATAATTACATCATGCATGGATCCTACAAGATAGAGTGACAATTGAAAGTGTGATGAGAGAGCACCTGAATTCAAGGGCAACAACTTGCTGTTGGTTATAAGAACACCTTTGTTATGCATCTAGTATTTATACATGGAAGGGGGAGGTGGTGGAGCAGCTCTTCCGGGAATGCGTCGGCTTATGATCCCAGTGTCATCATTTTCTTCCAGGTCACTATAACTGCTGTTTCTGGAAGGTGGTTGCCCATTCATGGATGGGGAAGCTGACCTTGGAGATGGTTGTGGGGAGTTAAGAGTAGTTGTATGATGAGGATTGAATTGTGGCTGCCTCCTCAAAGGCAGTGTGCCAGTCCCCTGTCTCAGCAGGTCCTCCTGTTGTTCCTGCTCAGTGGAAAAAAAAAAACCCCATTGTATCAACTTTATCAGCAGCAGTTTTGCATCACTGCTTGTAATCCCAATTCCAGAAAGTGTTGCAAACCTACAAAGTGAGCTCTAGATCAAAATCTTACCAGAGTCACTGAATCCTGGGGGGCCTGAGGATGCATGAGCTTCCTGCATGCTGAGCTGCCGAGTCAGCTTGCTCAAAGCTGCAGCTTGCTTTTGACACTGCTCACGACGTCTCTTCACCTCTAGATCCTCCTGCAAGAGTTCTTCAATCCTTCCTGTAGAATGGGCACTGTAAACCCCAAAACCCCAGTATGCCACAACAACATTCAAGAGGTGCAAACAAACAACAGCAGAACTGCCATCTTGATAACACCGCGCAAAATATATTGTTGACCCATTGGTGAGTTCAGAGCTTCAGCATGAGATCTATGACAAGAATGGTGAACAAATGATAAGAAGAACTGTAAGCTGCATGGTACTCAAAGCTGAGTAAGTAATTTTGAGTTATTGCTGTTATAGGAAGGAATAACACAATGCACAGGGTGGACCCACAGGCAAAAACCTTATGGAGCTATATAGCTGATTCAACATTGCATCCTTAGCTCTTTCAACTTGACAAAGCACCACAGCCTGCAAAACCATATCATCACGCACCAACATTAAGCAAAAGAGAGTACTGCAGAAAAGGAAATCTTCCTGCTGATATGGCAAACACAAACTTGCATATCACCCATGGAATTGATGTGCTGGTGACAGGAGTTAGCCTGGCGTGATCTGTTGAACTGGAAGTGGATGCAGAGTTGGCTCAAAAGGAAAAGGGGAGCAAGCTTCCAGCAATACTGGTACTCACTTTGGGAATGTTTGCTGCAAGGCTGTTAAGCACAGCTTCAACATAGTCTCTCACTTCTTGAGCCATAAGCCTTAACTCTTCCTCTGGGTCTACTGGTCTCCGCACTATTCCTGTATCCTGTGGACAGGCCCATTGAGCTCAGTCAGTATGCTTTTGCATGGCCCCACAACTACGGAAGGAGGGAGGGTGGCCATTGTTCACACATTTGCAAAAAGAACTCAAAAGAAATGGAAAACAAGGATGACACTACTGCTACCCATCAGAACAAACACATCACCTGTGAATGCAACACCACAAGGGATACTCTAACAAGAAGGAATCTGATAACAGTTCGGATTGCCTCAACAGTGTATGTAGTGAGAAACTTATGTGACAAGCCCTTGTAATTTAAACCTTCCATACATTAAGGAGAAGATATTTGGACTTACCACAGCACCATCTGATGTTCCTAGGTGAGTTGAGCTGTTGTCAGATTCCTTCTTGGTTGAGGATCCCTTTTGGGATTCCATACAACTCCTGAGCTTCCCCATCCATTCCAGTTTCTCCGCCATGTTTTCAGCCTTGAGTACAACAGAATGTTGAGCTACCCCACCCAACACAAACATATGTTGAATACTCAAACTGGTTTTGCTAGTGTTACTATTAGGACACAATCTTGCTCTGACTATGAGATCCAGAATTGCAACAAGTTATATGAGAAAAGAAGTGATTACACTGGGACAATATATACTATGATAAAGTTTGTGGAGTATCTTTTGCAACCAAATGCAGCATTTTGATGCTTTTACCTTCCAGAACAGTCTTATAGGGTACTTTATGACTGACTCTGAACACCAGCATAGCAGTTGGGTCCTCCTTCTCCTGTGCATTTGATGACTTTTTGCTCTTGGATGATGATTTTGAAGGTGGAGGACCATCATCAGCACCATCCTCCTTCTCAGGTGCATCTTCAAGAACACATTCCTATGTCCAATAAACCCAATCCCATAAGTATGTCACTCTTCAATGCTGGTGCTATTCATTTGTGTTTCCAGAATGCTAATCAGAACTGCTGTAAGAAACAGCACTAAGGAAAATTTCAGCAGTTTACAAAAGACGCTCTTTTGACATGCCATTCTACTCATATGTTTTGGTGTAGCTGTAGTAAAAGCTCAAAAAGCCAGACATTTCTGAAATTCCAAAAGTGTTGGTAATACATACATCTAAGGTAATAACCCCATGGAAGTTCCTGTCTTCTGGCTTCTCTGTGTAGGACAACTGCATGTGAAATACAAAATAAGACCATATGGTTAGCTCTTTCAAAGACAATGGAAACCCATTTTTCCAGATACTGCAAGGTAGTGAATTCCATCCAGGCATTGTGCTGATTGAGTACAAGCAAAACGCAGCTCCCGCAACCACCATATTTTGCACATCTTGTGATTACCTCTTTAGATGAGACCCAAAAATCAACAGGCATTCCTGAACCCTGAACATTAAACCCTAAACCCTAAAGACTCACCCGATGAGTCTTCTCATTCAGGACAAACCAGCGCTTGTTCCAATCACCATTCTTTGCACTTCTCTTCAGTAAATAGCCTGTTTGACACACCAGGCAAAATTTGATTTCAGAATTTGATTGGCTAAAAGGGACCTTAGGAGGAAAAATTTCAATAAAAAAAAACTCTTTACATATGCTGCTTTAGCATTTCTAAAATACTGCACAAATTTATGCCAGTCACAATGAAGTCTACAAAAAAGGAACGAGGCTCAACCTGCTGAGTGGTCACCAATGGTCTGTAAGGTTGAAGGTACATCCTTTCCGTCCATATCTTTGATAGACTTCAAGCTTCCTCCAGTCCCAGCTAGATTTGTTGGAGCAGTTGCCTGTGGAAAACACAGACAAAATGCCAAGGAATTCAGATCAATTAACAAGGCAGGCCTTCACACCAGCAACTATCAGAACCTGTCTGTTAGCAGAAAACCCAGTGGTGACAGATGAAATGTTTTGGCAACCTTGCAGCATATCTACCTACCCACAAGATGCAAGGCAAATGAAACCTACTCTGCTCAACAGCGATTGCTCTACATCCTGTGCCTTCTTTGAACCTCGATTCTTGAGTTCATCTTCTCTTCGCAGCCTATCCAACCTGGAAACATCCAATAAGTCTGATGGGTTAGAAACAAATGCTCCTAATAATCACCATGAGCTCCATATCTCTTTACATCTCCACATGCACTATCAACTACATGGGAGGAATGAAAGACTTGGATGACATCAGTACACAAAAAAGGAAGTCAAGACACAGGAAAGTGTGAAAGTGCTAAACTCTATACATAGGTTCACCTGCGCTGAACAAGTCTGATGAAGTGCTGTGGAGGAATAAATGAACGCTCCATGTCGACAAGTGCAATCACCATTTTCTTGGACTCCACACGATACTTGTCCAATGAAGCACTGGCAATGGCAACAATCTGCAAGAACATTATACAACCCATCATCATACAACCCATCCAACAAAGTCAGAATCTAAAACAAACATACATGGGTCGAGTTCATACCTGTACATTACAAGTCTAGGGGTTGTATAGAGAACCCACTTGCTAAATTTACTTCAGCAGCATTAGCACATGCACATCAGATCGCGGTGATAGGGTGAAAAGTGGGCTCTATCCTAACTAGGCTTATGCTCTCCTGTTAATATCATTGCACGTAAATGTTGATTCACCTCATCTGCTGAAATCTGTATAGGAGTTTTGTGGTAGCCTGAGTCATGGGCACTGAAAAACAGGGAAGAGCCAAGGGCCCTACTCTTCTCTGGCATAAAAACCTGCCCTAATTTTCAGAAGATTTGCACTTCCAGTGCAGAAGATTTCTTCCATTTCATAAGATCCTGGAAGATTGTTGCTGAGTTTTTGCACCTGACAATGGTTGTCTAAATACACTACAAAAATTTGGGCAGGTTTTTACATTGCTGTGGCAGACATGAAAGCCATAAAAGATACCTCTCTCTTTAGAGGTGGATATCTGCCCAACCCAGGAGTTGCTGATGCAGCAGTTGACACTATGTCAACAAGAATACGATGTACCTGTCCCAAAACACACATCTTTCACATCAGTTAAACCACCAAAGAGGTTTCAACCTTTAGAGTAGAAATATGAACTCCATATGTCAAAAGGTGTGAATATACTAATCTACACGTAACTTTCAAGACTTGTGATGGAAATACCTCATCTACACAAATTTTTGCAGGGTCCTTGGCCAGATCCAGTGCTTTCCGAATAAGAGCTCTCAGACCCTTCTCAGGCGAGAAAAGATATGGTTGGTACCCATCAGCTTCAAGGACCAACTGATACACAGCAAAGAGAAACTCAGATCCTGCAGCAACAAAAAATTATGAATTTTCAAAGGCAAACAAGCAACTCAGGCAAGTGATCACAGAGGCCAAAAGAGTGGTCAACTTGCCCACCCACTTTACCTTCTTAATACTGCTCATCTCAAACATACTATCCAGTGGAAGTCCTTTAATTCTTTTGGGAAGTATTGATTCAAAACTCGCAACTACTTTCCAACCAGTTCCCTGTGGAAATCACACATGATGCACTGATCAGATGCATGATAAGCACTTCCGTTGAAGCCCAGTCCTACTGAAATTACAATTGAAATCCAGACAGCAATAACTGGAGCTGCTTACTTCTCCAGTATCAATATGTTGTAGAAACTTGTCCTCAAACTCACGGCAAAGCTCTAATGCAATTGCCCTTGTTCCTTCAGAAGTCTGCACCCTTTGCTCTCCTAACCTTACCAACTCCTGCTCTACCATCTGTGATCTTCCCTCCAGTCTGGCAGAGCAGTAAACCCACTAGGTTACAATTGACATTAGAACTTGTGTATGTATGTTTTGAAAAGATTCTGTTGCTCTAAATAGTTATTCTTTCACATCTCTTCCATATATCCAGAAATTGCAGAAAAGTCAGGCCAGGACATACCCAGAGAGGACAGTCGGAAGATGTTGTTTAAGCCTCTTTCGGATCTGCTGTGCAAGAGTTTCAACAAGAGCTATCCTTCCAAGCTTTGACAGAGACACCCCATTCAAAATAGCTTTCAAAGAGTCCATCTCTGCCCTCCAAGCTGTTTCTAAAGAATCCTCAATTCTACCAGAACCGGAATGAGCTGCAGCAATGGAGATGGATTGGCCAATCAATGCAACCCAAGGAATGTCCAACGTAATAGATGGACCTTGCCCTGAAAGAAGTGCTTGCACGTCAGCTAAGCTCCTTTGATCAGTTGCTGCCTGATCCACTTTACTTATCACACCTACTGTCCTTGTTCCTGCAGAAATCCCATATCAAATCTTACTGTTCATCATGTTCAGCAGGAAGGCCTTCTGATGATGATGCATTAGTGTGCCCAAAGAAGCAGCTCAAACCAGTTCTCTGCTCTGGATGAAGACTGGATCCCTGTCCCATCAGTGGGACTTTTATATCCCAATAACATAAGAGAAACTTTGTTTTACCCACCCAGAACATGCAAAGTGTGGAAGATTTGACTTACCATCAGGATCTAGGTTTTGAGCCAACTTCAATGCTTGAGAAGCTGAAACATCTCGACACGAGGGTGCTGGTATTACTACCAGGAGTATAGAATCATTATTTTCAGCAAAATCGTGAACCTACACACATACATAAGCAAGGAGGCAGCAGAAAGTCAGGCTAAAAATAAGCAACTAGATAGATGGGTCATACACTTGCATGATGCAAATTTCTTCCAGGGTACATATCTTAGAGCATCTCCAGTGGTGCTCAGTATGTGACCCTACAAAAGTATTTCTCACGTCCAAATTTAGTTATTCACTTTTTTCCCAACCCTACCCATAAAACTAAAACTGGGACTGCAAATAGGTGGGAGACTGCTGATAGCAACCCACTTGGGCCAATCAAACTATCCAGCCAATCAACAGGAGGTGTTAGGCTTTGCTGTGCCTTTCACCAGCCTAAGCAAACTGTGCAAAAATGCAGGTCCAAAACCATTTTGCTGAGCCAAACCGGCATGTTTTGACTTTACATCATCCAATTTTAATTTGCAGGGTCACATACTGAGCACCAGTGGAGTTGCTCTTAGGGAAAGAATGGTAAAGCAGCATCGGTATATTGTACTTACAGGAGAATTCTCTGCTGATGAATGCGAATCAAGTCCAGGAAGATCAATCAACCTCAATGGCGGGGCTGCACAGGAATAGCAACAACAAACTCAGTCAGTCAGTACAAATGAATCCATGAGATGAAAACTGCAACAATATCCAACATAATGAATGGCACATCCCCCTTTTCAGGAGTTATGTTTAGATTGTCTCTAGCCCGCAATGTGCTGAAGATGTGCAACCCTACAGACCCATGCAAGTGAAGCCTAGTGGATTCTAACCCCACAATAAAAAAAAATAGGGTACATGCTCACATACCAGTTCCAGAACGAAGGGCAAGACGGATCACATCAGTTCTACCACCATTCGAACCTGCAGTCTTCAATCTGCTTTGAAGTGAATGGCGTACATCACCTACACAAATTGCATGATCCCAAAACTTGGTTTAATGATAGACAAAAAGAAGATATGGACGAAAAAGCTCCAATATGCAAATCGTCCCTACCCCTGGTCTAGAAGGGAAATTGCAATTGGAGGACCCAACAGACCAGAAAATTACTCAGGCCAAGACTTGATCCACTGCAGTGAGTGCAGAAGCTCACCTGTGACACCCATGAGCTTTTACAGCACTTGTGATTCTGAGTTCAACCTGATGAAATGAACTCACTCACTCAAATGAATAGCACTTACTCGCAGACACAGTTTGTGTCCGTCCCTCAAGGACAACACACAAGCCTCTGTTGCTACCAGGCTTGTCCCGCTCCATTTCAATGACAATGGGTACACGTGTTGCACCATTCTCTCCTGTTGGCTGTAATAAATGGACATTGCAAGCACAACAATCAAGTTCTTTCTTTTATCCAGTAGCATAAACCCTAGATTCATGAACATTGTGTGGGCACCCATAGAATCAGATCAAACAGAAAACAGAAATCTCAGAGAAAGAGAGAGACCGACACAACAACACAAGACCCAAGGAAATCAAACAAGATAGATCAACAACTACATATGACTTCTCATGCCCAGAGAATGACAGTGAGCAATATCAGAGGAAGAAGAAGAAGAAAATTAGGTCCTTCTGAATGTGTGCAGTGCATGAAATGGGTGTGACTGTGAAACATGCACACTTACCAGAACTGGATGACCTACAAGGCTATTGAGCACTGCTGACTTTCCCGCACCCTGAAATACCAAATTGCAATGCCAAAGAATTCAGCAGCAGGGTTAGAGACTGTGTGAGCAACATGAGAAGAAGAGAGAAAGAAAGAAAGCACTGGACTGCACTTTCTTCTTGCCCACTCTCTTGCTGCTTATGGCAATTCAGCTGCATGGAATTCAGCAACAATCTTCCCCATTTGAGCTTCTCAAATGACAGATTCTATCTTCTAGAACTAAAGGGCTTCATATGTTGTTGTTGCTGTGCTCATTTCTCTGACAGACAGACGAGATAGACTGGGAGATGTCACATACCACGTTTCCCAGAGGAACAACACTCATGAACGAGGATGATGAGGAGGAGGAGGAGGTTCTTGAGGTTTCTTCTTCGTCCCCCGAGGACAGCACAGCTGCCGCCTGTTGCATGGTGTCTGCCAGTAGAATCAAATTATCCATGGCGCCAGCAAACCTTTCCGAAGCAGCCCTTTCCGAAGCAGCAGCTACTGCTGCTGCGTCGTCGTCTCCCATCGCCGCAGCTTTCTTCTTCTTCTACTACTACCGTTGCTCCTGGACTGAGAATTGGGTCCCTTCTTCGAAAGAAGAAAAGCAGCGACCTTTAGATCCTTTCCCCCCCCCAACCCAAGGCAACAGCAGCGGCAGGCTTCCAACTCTTGCAGAACTTAGAAAACTGCTTGCACAAAATCCTTTCAAGATACTCCCGAACAGACAGAGGAGACTCTCTTGAGGATAAAGCGCGACCTTGTGTCTGCGCTGTTTTCCATGCTCCACTCTCAACAGCGCAACGCCCGTACTTTGTGGGGACCTCTTTGCCGGCAAACGATAGGAGACACACTAGTGGCGCGCGTTGCTAGCCGGCCGCTGCTGCTTCTTCTCCTCTTCTTCTCCCTCTTCCCTGTCGCCGTCCAAAACTCTCACCTTCTCTTCCCCTCTTCTCTCGCTCAAGGTACTTGCTCTCCTCACACAATCTCTTTCTTCTCTTCGGTTTTTCTTCCAGATTTCTTCGGATTTCCGTCTTCTTCTTTCGCCGTTTTTGAATTCTCTTAATGCAGTACTGTGCACTTTCTCTAACCTCTTCTTCGTCTTCTTCCCCTCGTTTGTTTCCTCCTCCTCCTCCTCCTCTTCTTCTGCTGTATCGTTTCTGCTCCGCTTGACTGGATTCGGATTCTTGTTCTCCTTCTCGTTCTTCTTCATCTTTTTGTTGCTGTTGTTGTCTTCTCTCGTGCTTCTTCTGCTGCTCTTCATTCGGTTTCGTCCTCCTTTTTCAGTTTGTCGGTGAGCATTTCATTCAAGTGCAAAGGCAACAGCATTGTAAAGACAATCTTGTGTTCCTGAAAGCAAGAGCAAAATGGCTGTGGACGCCAGGACTTCTTCTTCCTTAGCTCCGCCTCCTCCTATGGCGCTCTTCATTTTCCTCGCAGTCTTTGCCGTGCAGGTTTTGCTGCGAGTATGCACACATCTGTTGCCGGTAAGTAGGGTTTCACCATTCTTGCTCTCCAAACCCTACTACTTCTTGTGGTTGTTCTGATGTTATGGACAACATGATTTTGATTGCAGAAGAAGAGGATGGCACCGCAGGAGGCTGAATTGGTGCGAGAAATCAAAGAGCTTCTTCGGGAGGCAGATGCCCTATCCACGTGAGTTTTTTTTTTGGGCTTTCTGTCCTTCCAAGGTTCATGCCGTTGTTTGTTCTATGCATCATCTGATAGCTCATTATCTCCACACATGTTGAAGATGTGGGCCCATCAAAAGGATGGGTACCTGGTATGTTGTATCATCAAAGAATGAGCTGTAATGTTGTATCATTTGAAGTTCCTGTAATGTAATAATGTGGCTTGCTCCTCCTGCATTGCGACATGACATCTCCGTGTGGTGGCATTGACATCTTTATTTCTTCTAGTGTTTTGTATATTTTACCTGACTGACTGATTGAAGCAATTTCTCTTCCCAGGCCATCAACGTTTGCGAAGTCTGCCAAGTTGAGACGAGCTGCAGCCCTGAAAGAGAAGCAACTTTCTGAATGTATTTTGATCTGATCTCTTTTGATTGGGTTGCATACTAGTAGTGAGAAGTTGTCTTATTGCCATATATCTGTGATTCACTCTCTTTGGAATGAGAAGGCATTATCATTGTGTACAAAATTTAGCCTTTCTGCCATGGAACCATTCGTGTGATGGGTGACAAAAGCTGGATTTTCACAAAACTGATTGATAGAGAGATGAATAAGGTTTCTGCGGCAGTGTTGTTGGAGACATGAGAGATTCAATTCTGGAGGCTAACATCTGGGCTTGTCAGTGAGGCAGTCAGTATCTCATAAACCATGGAGCCAGCTGACTCTACACGCAACTTTACCAAGATTGTTGAATGTACTCTTCTTCTCCCTCTGTCTCACCACTCTTTGCTCACCACAAAGGCTACATTGTTCAGTCTGGTTAGGATAGTTCCTCTTGAACAGCCTTGTAATGCTCTCTTTGGAGAGCATGAACAAGGAATGCAGCTCCCTTTCTTTCATTTGCTTGTACACTTGTGCTGCATTTGCACAACCTTAGCCGTGTGTTGCTGGAATTCTGTGATCTTTTTCTGTTACTTTTGGGGTGAAGGGTAGAGTTCATCAAGCACAGTAAATTACATTGGCAGTTTGCTAATAGGACAATGGATAGAATGACTTAGTTGATGACAATTGGCCGAACAGAAGTCTCACACAGACAGGTTGTTTGCAGGGTGTGGTGTATTTGGGATTAGTAGGATGGTACTTCCACCGACCAGTAGCATCTGTCCCTGCCTCATTGTTGCAGCCCTTTGGTGAGCACCCTTCAGATTGTTGTGTACATTGCACGTTCTCAAAGGTTGTAGTTGCTCCTAAAACACTTCTCAACAAAGTTTGTCTGGGCAAGCTTCATATGTCCAGAATAGACTTCCTGCAAAGTTGCTTGAATGAAGTCTTGACATTCTTGGAGAGCTGTTCTTATTAACTAACACCTGAATAGTTTATGTGCAACTCAGTTTGTGGCCTTAGAATCTCAGACAATGTCTGTTTTGTTTTGTGTTTCATTTGTGATGCTCCAGATCGGATGTTGTCACTGAAGAGAACTGACCCAACTGTCGTAGAGGTATGTCAGTGTGAATATTTATCTCTCTACCTATTCCATGAGTGAGAATGAATGCAACAAAAAGAGATTGTTCGTAAGGATATGTGAATTTGATAGCTATTCATTCTTCTCAAAACTTGCTTGTGAATGATTGGTGGGCACTAATGACAGAACACATGTGGGCAATTCAGGTTGGCATTACACCATGGCTTATTGTGAGCACTCAAGTCAGTGTCTACATTCTTGATCATCTTGTAAAAAAGT
>Ga0209208_10001007_pt1 | contig 39036 bp, 35 predicted proteins | sample S1TSphfallax_3_FD_187694 | JGI IMG/M metagenome (GOLD analysis project Ga0209208, IMG submission 187694) | Host-associated microbial communities from peat moss isolated from Minnesota, USA - S1T2_Fd - Sphagnum fallax MG (SPAdes) (version 2) | ecosystem: Host-associated > Plants > Peat moss >... | reverse complement strand
TATCCTTGCATAGCTGGCTGCCCCGGGGGACGTCGTTGTATCTAAGGAGTGGGCCAGGTACAATGTGACGCGGTAAGCTCAGCAGCTTGCTTGGGATGTGCCTTTGCTAAATCAGCACCAGCGCTCCATTTATGACAATGTCATTGACGCGGTCCATGACCCCAGGCCGGTGGACAAAACCTTTTTTGTTGATGGGTTGGGAGGGGCTAGCAAGACTTTCTTCTATGGGTGCCTACTCAGCAGGGTGCGCTCTATTGGTGACATAGCGTTGTTGATGGCATATTCTGGCATTGTAGCCCTGCTTTTGGAGGGCGGCTGCACAGCTCACTCATGTTTCAAAATTCCTGTAGCAGGCCTTTGTGATTCCTCTGCTTGCTATGTTACCCTGAACAGTCCACAAGCGGCCTTGATTCGGGCAACGCGCCTCATTATGTGGGATGAGGCACCCATGGCCCACAAGCATGTGTTTGAGGCTGTGAACCGCACGCTCCAACATGTTATGGGTGTTGTTGACCCTGCCTTAAAGGACATGCTTTTTGGAGGCAAGGTTGTTGTCATGGAAGGTGATTTTAGGCAGATATTGCTTGTGGTTCCCCGGGGCAAGAGAGGCTAGATTGTGGATGCCAGTCTCAAGAGGTTCGCAGTCCTTTGGCACCTTGTTAAAGTGTGTTAGCTGCATGAAAACATGTGTGTTTAGAGGCTTTTGGCACAGGGCGGAGCCAACGCCGCGGCCGATGCCCAACAACAACAAGCTTGGGCAGACTACTTGCAGCGCATTGGGGAGGGCATAGAGCAAGTCTTTCCTAAGGTTGGGGAGGAGGTTGTTTTGATCCCAGAAGACATGTGCTGCTAGGGTGACACCATTGATAGCATGGTGGATGAAGTTTATGGCGACCTTGGCCGCTTCACAGACTCGTAGTCACGCAATGAGCACATCATTCAGAGGGCCATTTTAACTCTTCTGAACGAGGATGTTGATGGCATCAAGACCGCCATCATGAATCGGTTTGACCTCACCACACCTAACAACACACCAGCATAGCGTTGCACGTACCACAACGTTGATTCTATTGTGCAAGGCGAACAAAGAGGGGTTTACCCCACTGAGTTTCTAAACTCCCTCAGCATGTCAGGGGTGCCACCCCACACTTTGACCCTGCAGGAAGGTTGCTCGGTGTTTTTGCTGTAGAATATGCTGGGCGGCCTTGCAAATGGCACTCGGTTTATTGTGGTCAAACTGATGCAACACATAATTGATGCTGAGATTGCCATAGGACCGGACAAGGGCAGGCGCATTTTCATTCCCCGCCTCAGCATCATTCCCTCTGACACAGAGAGGATGCCTTTTACTCTCCGACGGCAGCAGTTCTCATTGCGGCCCGCATTTGCCATGACTATCAACAAGGCCCAAGGGCAGACACTGCAGATAGTGGGGGTGTACCTGCCCAAGCTTGTTTTTTTGCCACGGGCAGCTTTATATGGCTTTCTTTCGGTGCGGGCTCCTGGCGGGGCGTCTAGGTGCTGCTCTAGGGTGGCAGCAGGGCGGCTCTGAATGGGGCCCTGCTGGCGTTTACACCAGTAATGTGGTCTACCGCGAGGTGCTGCAGTGATTCTTCTTGTGGGTATGGGGTTCTTTGGGGTCTCCTTTAGACTCCCAGTTTTTTTTTAGGGTTTGGGCTTTGGTTTCGTCCAAGGGGATGGGGTGGATTAGATTGCATTGGGGCTTTTATACATATCAGACATTCCCTCCATAGGATTTCTAGGCATGTAATGAATTTTAGATAAAGTGACCATGCAAGCTCATCCCAACGACTCATGCCTGTACCTGCAACCTCAGATGCAAACGTACCAGGAATGAATGTGATCATCAGGTGAAACATCGCCAACTGTCATCATTATTGCACTGCATCAGTGCCGTGCTGTGCCTTGCAGGCACAGGTTACCATTAATTTAATGTAAAACCCATTTTATTGCTGTGCCATGGAGATGTTTTTAGTAACTATCACCTGTAAGGAGTGCATTTAATCCTTTGTCTCCTCTAGGGTCACTTATCATAAAGGAGGTGTTGTTATTTTCAATGGTTAATATGTCATTCATTTCATTATTTTGTTTTTCAAAAGCTTTAACCTATTAAAGTTATTTGCAAACATAGTAAAACTGAGGAGCAAAACCTTGGGTTTCACTGAAACTAAAAATGACAATCCAAATTCAAGATGCAAATGTGGCAAAGGAAAACAATAGAAGAAAAAAATCAAATTTCCTCCTCAACCCTAAATAATTTGAGTTTTGTCCTTTTTTTGGTGTTTTGCATGTGTCTATGTTTTACCTAGGGGCCTACTTATGTTTTGGGATAATTCAGGGGGAATTTAAAGGATTACCTATACAAAGTTTACATTAGGGGTTAGCTATGGATTTCTAAAATAAGGGATATCAAGTGGTTATTAAGGGGGTTATTTAGCCCACCTATTTGACGAGACACCTAGGGGCCTATTGAAGTTGTGAGATAACTAAAGGTTATTTAGGGGATTACATATAGCTTATTGTGAAGCTAGATAAGGATTTTTTGGGATGGGGGTACTTAGAAGACATTTAGGGGTCTACTTAAGTCTCTCTAAAGCTTATTCATAGGGCAAGAGGGGGCGACATAAAACCTACATAGAGGATTACTTAAAGCAATGCCTCAGGGCCTACCTAAGTTATGGGCTACTTAATGGCTGTTTAGGGGGCTACATTGATCTTACCTATGGGGATACCTAGGGGTTAGTTAGAGAGCTATTTAAAGTTAATTCATAGTGCTAAAAAAATTATTTAAAGCCTACCTAGGAGTTTATCTATGGACTACCTAAGGGCCTACCTAAGGTTGATTCATAAACCTTATGTAAACCTTATGTAGTTTTAAAAATAGTCTTTAAGTATCCCCTAAATTAGGTAGGTTGCTATATAACCCCAATGTAGCACCTTAAGTAATTCTTATGCAACCCCTATGTAAGTTTTTGAGAACCCTTATCTTACATAACCCTTAACCTAAGCAAGTCCTTAGATAACTTTTAGGTAATCCTCAATTAGTCCACTAGGTTATTTAGGTAGCCTCCCTAAATAACTTCTAGGTATCCTCTAATTTTTAAAATTTTTATAACCCCTTAAATAAACTTTATGTAGTTTCTTAAAAAAGCTCTAAGTATTCCTTAATCTAAGTAGGTTCCTAAGTAATCTTTGGGTAGGCCCTATGTAACCTCCATATAAGCTTTTCATTGCCCTTGCTTTATGTAGATAGAGTAGATGAGTAAGTAGGCAAGTAAGTATCCTATGAATAAATAAATATGTACTCCATGAGTAAGGAGAAAATCCATAGACAAACAAATAGTTAGACCATAGGTAGGTAGGAAGGTAGATAGGGGTTAACATAGTTAACCATTACCTAAGTAGTCTCTTAATCTTATGACCATAACCTAGATAAACAACAGGCTTATTTAAAAAAGAAACTATGATAATCATTTTTGGGAGTTCATCCTTAGTTTTGAGGAATGATCCTGTTTTAGTGAAATTTATGAATAGCTCAAAAGGGACATGATAAGTAAAGCAAGGACAAGAGTAAGGATTACTTTAAGAATAACTACTACATTATATAATCCATGAATACTTGAAGAAATAAACAATACAATATTTTATGTGCACATAGTTTGTAATGAACTACAACAGCAAAGTTGGATTCTTTTCTGCAGTTTAATTTAAGAACTTAGAAATCTTGAATACTTTCCTCTTGCTGGGTGATTAGTAAAGTTACCCTAAGGGGGCCCTATTTAAGGACCATATTAAGGTCCTTACCCCAAGCCTAGTAACGTAAGCCCTACTTAGGGTTCCCCGGCTTGTTCCTTTTCCTCGATACCTACGACCTACTACACATGCAAGGGATTGGATTCTCGAGGTCGTTGTTTTCTTTGTATACTCTGTGCGGGGCATTCGGGGGGCGCGCGCACATACACACGGAGAGAGCCACGGACAGAGTACAAGGGGAAAGCAGGAGTAATCTAAGTATGGCGAGAATAAGACCAGTTTTCTGTGGCAACTTCGAGTACGATGCACGCCAGTCGGAGATCGAGCGCATGTTCACCAGCTACGGGAAGGTGGACCGCGTGGACATGAAGACAGGCACGTTTCTTTTCTCTCTCTCTCTCCGGTCTTACTTTTGTGCATCGGCTGGTTTTCGACTTTCTTTCTCTCCTCTTGTTTGGTTTTCGTATGATATGATGCCATCGTTTTTTTGGGAAAGGTCATGTGTGTGTAGGGTTTTTTTTTCGTGTCGTTTTCTCTCGCCGTAAGAGATTCTCGTCAAGAGATTTGCAACGCTGAAATGGCATTTTGCACTCTTTTTTTTTTTTTCAATGTGTGTTTTTGTCGTTTTCGATCTTATTTTCCCTTCTTCCTTTAGATGCTAGTTGGATGCGGAGTGTATCTGTTTTAGAATCTTCGTTACGGGATTACTGAAACAGGAGCAAGGCGGCACATCAACTAGGATAGGCTTTGGAAAGGTGTCTACTGTCTTATCGACCTGTTTTCTGTCTGCATAAGGCCACATTGTGTGACAACACAACCGCAAACAATTCAAGTCAGGGTTAGAAGTGTTTCAAGATCATGTTTTGTTTGTGAAAAAGCTGATGGATCCAGAGGTAGGATTCCTTTTAGGAAGTAGAATGGTGCAAGCTGAAGGTGAGGAAATGCTCATGGGATGGTTTCTCCTCAGTGCTGCTTTGGTTTGGAAGTCTCAATGTTCTAGAACATGCTTTCTTTTCGAAGTGTCTGTTGAGTTTTTTGCTAGGTACTGATGGACATAGGTTTTTTACTTTTGTGGAGCAGAAGTAGCTAGCATTAGGATATGTTGTACACTATACTCAAGAATTGGTGTGGCACTGCAGGCATAACATAAAAGAGTGTGGCAACTCTCATGCTGTCATATTGGCCAATGCCTCCTCTATACATCGCTCTTCCTCCCAAACTCCTGGCTTCATTTTCTACAACTCTGAGGACAGCTCTCATGCTTTCATATTGGCCAATGCATCCTCTCTACTTGGCTCTTCATACCAAACACCTGGCTTCGTTTTCTACAAGTCTGAGAACATCAATTGTCCAACAACAACCTGCTGAAGGCATCTCGCATCTTCCCGTTGTCATCAGACCATCAGCCTTTATCATGCCATGTGTGACCATCCTCATCATGGTGCTTGTGGCATCATCCTTGCCATTGACATCATCTTCTCATGTGTGCGTGCAAGGCCTGATCATCTAAATTGTTATCACTGAAGAGAGCTGTCTACCGAGCTTCTGCATTGTTCATGTCAGGAGTCAGGACCTCTGTCTGTCAGCATGCACGGTTCTGTAGATTATTCTCTTGCCCAGACTGAAAGACCAGCAACATCATTGGTGCAAACTTCGGTTGATCTCTTGTCTCATGTCAAGAGTTTACACCTCACTGCCTTGCTAGGACATCTTTCCTGACATTCATGCCACATTCTTCCTGACATTTTGCAGCAACACTCAACCTTTGGTCGCCAGGTGTTGTCTACCAAGTTTCCATTTCATTTCGGTCAAATTAATTGATTTTTAGACATTTGAATAAGATCTTTGTTTCTTAACATGAATTGTGGGAGTTATAGCAATGTCATTGTAGGGAATTATTCTAATTCTACATTGATAGGGGTCTTCTGAGTCAAATACTCAGAGAAAAGCCTAACTGTTGGGGTGCTTTTGTCCAAGCTGGCATTGCAACAACGAACTTGCCATCTTTGGAGTTCTTGGTTTCACAGCATGCTTATAGTTCTGTTGCAAATGCTTCCATTTTTGAGCAGGTTTTGCATTTGTGTACATGGATGATGAGCGAGATGCAGAGGATGCCATCAAGGGTTTGGACAACATAGAGTTTGGAAGGCAGCGCCGTCGGCTGTGTGTTGAGTGGGCAAAGGTTTGTGGACTTACTCTATTTGTTTAGTGCCTAATCTCAGCCGAGTCTTCTGGGAAAGTTGGTCAAAACTGAATTTGCAAATTAATTTATGAAATTTCGAATTTGCATGGGTTTGTTGTTGTGGAATGATCTACAACTTGCGGGGAGCTGACAAGTCAATGGGTAGTTTGAGCTTGTCAATGCTATTCAACAGTCATGTGTGTCACCTGTGGTGTTTTGTCTTTGACCCTTCGTTACTTCCTCCAGCATCTCCAGGTTTAGCCAATGGTAGATTTTGAAATCCTCTACCAAGCTGAACAGAACTGTTCATTGCAAATTGAACAGCAATAATTAACTGATGCCCCACTGTCTGCGAGAAGGGACAATGGATGTGATTGCTCATGAGTGATGGTTATGTGAAGAAGGATGTGGTAGCAACCTGTTCAGATTGGCATTTTTTGCAGCAAGGTGATGGTGCAGTACGTCGACGGGAAGATGCCCGCAGGAGCATCACGAAGCATAGGCCCACGAAGACATTGTTTGTGGTGAACTTTGATCCTATAGAAACTCGTGTCCGTGATCTAGAGCATCACTTTGAGCCTTATGGGAAGCTGGTGCGTGTTCACATTCACAAGAACTTTGGTTTTGTCCAATATGAGACACAAGAGGAAGCTACTAAAGCCTTGGAGAGCACCAATATGAGGTGAGTCCCTCAACATGGAGTATGTTGTTTGGGCCTGCATTTCAGCAACTCTGGTTATTGTATGCAATGCTGGATATCCAGTCTATGAATGACAACCTGCATCACTTGAGTATCTTTTGTACTATCCTTTTGTTCTGTTATGCCTTGACTTCATTGCTGGATCTTATCTGAACTTTTTTTCATTGTCATACAGCAAGGTGATGGACAGGGCCATATCTGTTGAATATGCAGCTCGTGAAGATGGTGATCCTCCAATCAGGGGTGGCCGAGGCTTGAGTCCAAGTCGTCATGGAGGTGGAAGAGGAGGTGCAACAAGGGGTAGCCCTGATTATAGTCGGGCACGGAGCCCTCCACGTGGTGTTGGCCACCGTAACCACAGGTAAATCCTGTAAATTCTCTCTCAATGAATGGCTACCAACTATAGATACACTCAGAATGGATGTCTGGTGCTGCTTTGAGTGAATGTACAGCATACCACATGGTGCTAATGGCAATTCTTGAGTTTTTCCCTTTAAATTCCCTCTCCATATGGGGTATCGTGCTCTGTTGTAAGTTACCAATGATTGCTTGCTGGTTGTCAAATCCCTTATCCTGCGCAACTTCTCAGTCCTCTGAATGCCAATTAGTAACCTGGGGTTTGCTCTTTTGCAGCCGATCACCACCCCAACGCTATCGGAGCCGCTCTCCTGATTACCGTCCCTACAATGGCCGTTAGCTGCAAGAGCAACCTTCTGTCTTTTGGAGGTTTTCCTTCCCTGCTTTCAGCTAAAGCACAAGGACAAGAACAACAATTGATCTGTGAATGTAACACAGTGACCTGTCTGATAGGCATAGTGAAAAAGGGTTCTTAGCAGGTGTATACATATGCTTTTGGATTTTGAAGGCCTCATGGACAATTCCAAATGTTTCACTAAACACCCTTTTAGTGAATACTGGTACTCAGAACCCCTACATTTGGTGTGCACAGCAAGCTTCCTATTGTGTCAATGAGGAGTATGATGGTGGTCAGGACTGGGGAACCATCCTCTGATGATCTAATGTCCAGGCAGTCTCCCTGAAGTTATGAACTTTATTTCGAAAGTAATGTGTTATATAAATACTTTTGCCAGATCATGATCTTGATTGTGATGAAGAATTTGTGATCCTTGTTACCTGCTTGTCATGTGAGCCACAAGGTGATTGCTTTGCCACTGTGATACTTGATGTGTAGGAATCCTATATAACTGTTTGACTTGTTCCATGTATGCTACTGTTATGAAGTCGCCTTTGCTAGCAAATTACATCTGGCTTCAATTGGCTATTACAATTGAGGTGCTAGACTCTGCCATCTACAGTATTTTTAAAGTAGGGGGCATAAGAGACTTGTCACTGCGTACGTTCAAAACAATTCCAGATGTTAGAACAGTTGTATTTGCAAAGATCCATGGTAAACTCTGTCTTGAGAATATCCAAGGTGTAACACTTCTGAAATTGGCAAGTAGGATGAACAGGTGATTGGTTTTGCAGCTTGGCAGGAGATCACTACACTTTGTTGTGGCTCCAAAGGCCTCAACGCATGAAGTTCTAGATTGGGAAAAGCTATTCAGGTTGGTGCCTGTCTTACATCTGGAATTTTGGAATATAATGGCCAAGTAATCATCAACTAAATCTATACTGTGCAGAGAGTTGAGAGTTGAGATATATTTCTGTCGCACCCTGTAATGCATATCCAATTGTACTGGAGTTCATACATTAAGCTGCACCAGTGCCTGTGTCTTTATAATGCTTGTTTCAGTGCTGCCAAGGGTCAAAGCATGGCTGTTGTGGTTGAATTCAATTTTTCTAGTACTGCATGGCTGAGGCTCATAATGTGTTTGCATGAAAACAAGCTAACATGGATTGAGATGAGCAGATTGTAGGGAATGATTTTGCCTGCAACTTGAGGAAATTTAGGGCAAACCTAGACTCAGGTTGACAGGTAGAAAAATTCAGTAGTGCACCTTGTGGAATAAAGAACAGGTTGCAGTGTGAGTTTGTGATCCTCAGCTACTTTCTCCTCATTCATTGAATAATTCTTTACTCACTTTTGAGCTTTCAGCTGCTAATCTTAGATAAATTCTGAAGACATTTCATAGCTCTTCATCTGATTTCTGTACCAGATTATGAAGCTTAAGTGGGGTTTAAGGGAGTGCTAAAGGAGCTCATCAACAAGGATGGAGATGATGAAAAGGGCTTGCAGATGATTGATCACCCATGCATATTTCATTGCAAGCTCCTGGAAAACAGCTTCTTTGAAGCAATTCCAGGAGTTGCACAATTGAATTAGTTTAATTTGTATGAGCATGCCTATCAACAGGCCATGCTTTACAATTTTACTCTACCTTGTGTAAACTGTTCTCTCCTCTTCACTCTCCGTCTTTCCCTCATCAGTGCCTGTATGTACAGAGAGAAGCTAAATTGCAATCTCTCTCTCTCTCTCTCTCTGTGATTTCTGTCACTGAAATCTGTGCAGTGTCTTAGCTAGCCTGTGAGATTGCACAGGCCGTGCCATGAAGCCAGGAAGCACCCATTATTGAGGAGCAGAAACCTGAACCCAGATGGATGGACCAGGAATGCCCTGATTGACAGCAAAGAGCATGTAGTAAGCAGGTGGGGCTAGTTGGGGAGTAGTGGGAGCTGTGGCAGTAATGGTGTAGGTGTTGTTTGCTACTGGTACATAAGCAGTGGTAGCTAAGTTGAGGAGACGCTGACCCTGACCGAAAGAGTGGGTCACAAATGGAGCACTCACTAGGTTGAGCTCGATCCAAGCTACTGGGGTTAATGGGACTGTGAACGTGATGGTGAAGTTTGTGTTGTAGAAGATTTGTGCAGGTGATGCAGTGATGGTGCATCTCAAAAGATCCTGAGCAGGTGCAAGGTAAGGAGGTGAGAAGGCATCAAGCCTCAGCTCTGTTGGAAACTCTCCACTAAATGTATAGAATTGGTGTGTATTGCTCCCTGCACAAAGAATTCGACCATCCTGCAAAACCATGAAACAGTCAATAACTGCACCATGTTTCTTAGTTAGATCATAGACAACTGCCTGGCCAATCTCACCCAAGACTTGAGGATGTCAGTCAGGTAAAGGCTATCCTTCAAGACAATTAATTTCAGAGATTTTGCGAGGTTCATTACGGTGATCCAGCATTGACACAATCTGAACCCTGCATGATGTGCATAGGGGTTTGATCAGACACTCACAGGAAGGAGATTGGCTGTCGAGTGATACACACGAGGAATGGTTGTGGGTGCCAATGGTGCAAACCGCAATCCTGGGGCAGCATCAGAACTGTATAACACGGGGTTGAGTGCAGCGTTGGTTGCATGACCCCATCCCTGTGAACCTACAGTACAGTTTGTCTTGAAGTGTGAGTTCCAGAAACCTTTTGGAGGTGTAAGATCTAGGCAACTTTGTTGTTACAAATCTCAACTCCCAGGAGTTGGAGGCTGGGTATGTCTTATGGTTGCAATGACTCAATGCGAGTATAAGATTCTTGCAGAAACCCAGCTGGATTTGAATCCACAACTACTACTACCGAAATGGCTGTGAGCCCTAGCCCTCTTTCCTTTAGTCTTGATGCTGAGAACTTCAATAGATGTCTTGAGGAAAGAGAAGAGATAGGGAGATGGTACAAATCTAGACTCCCGGGAGTCTGGAAACTGGGTATGTCTTACCGTTGTGATGACTCAATGTGAGCAAAAGATTCTTGCGGAACCCAGCTGGATTTGAATCCACAACTAATACCCAAATGGCTGTGAGCGCTAACCCTCATTCCTTTAGTCTTGATGTCGAGAACCTCAATAAATTTCTTGGGGAAAGAGAGGAGATAAGGAGATGCATGATCTATGTGCTCCAAGTTTTCTTAACAATGCATGGGAAATGTATGGTAATATGTACCTGCTTGGGCGCCATTGATGATGAGGATGTCTTGGGAAGGAAGAAGGATCATGTCACCCATGCACCGCGACATCGGCATTGTCTCCATGGCCCAAGCTGGAGAAGGATCAGTCACAGTGATCCGACCACAGGTAGTAGAACAGGGCGCGGTGGTGGTCGAATTCTGGAAAGCACCGTACTGAGCACCTCCGCACACCAACACCTCCACTACTGAGAACTGGTTTGAAGCCAGCAAGGGCAGCATCACGGCCGAGCCAGCTGATGGATAGTTTCGAGGCTCTCCTGGGATGGTGGGGAAAGTCGACACGACAGTGCTAGTGAGGTAATTGTAGATTATCGAGTCCCTGTTTGCAAAGATGTAGAGGGTGCCATCAGGCAGAAGAAAAACGTAAGGGTACAGATTGTCTTCTTCAATGTCATCTGTTGCGCTCAAGAATGGGAGAGTAATTTGCCCTTGTCCATTAGGCGGTAAGTATTCATATGTGAAGACTGCTCGCCCGCCAATGATGATTTGTGTCCCATCCGGCAGTAACTGGTTTGTTGCATACCAGCGACCTACTTGCAATTGCGTTGTTGGCGACTCTACCCAGTCGCAGGTTCCGTCAGCGGGACAGGGTGAAAAAGTCCTGTAGCAGACGATCAAGAAAGTCAAGTGAGTTCTCTCATTCATGAGCAACAAGTTCTTCCTTCGTAGATCGACTGGATCTGGATAAAACTGTTCAAGTCCTCAGGGTCGAATCAGGCGAAGTTGTTGTCTAAGTCGAGAATCTTGTTGAGTGGAAACTCCGTCCAGATTGGACATGGTCCAAGATGCTGTACTTGCTCTTTGACAAGCAGTTGTCTGTCGAGCTACATGAAGGAGCGGAGTCCTCAAGGAGGACCTAGTGATCTTGAGAATCCACAAAAGTTCCAATGATTCAACTAGATACGATTCAGGCCAGCTTCATCATGTAGTTGGAATATTCTGATACCACATGATGGCGGCCTTCGAATTACGCACCTGACTACTTTGGTTCCGTCGAAGTCTCCACCCGTCTGGATGAGGGTGCCATCAGGAGCGAACTGTCCCGAGGAGCACCATGTGTCTGTGAGGATAGTGAGAGGCCGCACCGTGTTGGTGGCTGGATCGAAGAGCACTGAGTGCGCAGTGCAGTCGTGCTTTAGGGTGAGGTCGTTAGGGTCGTTTCTGCAGGCACCATCTGAACATGACCGACCAGGTACGTTTCATTATCAAAAAAACCCACCGCTCAGTTTCCCCAAGATTCCTGAATGCTCAAACCGATAGAGGCAAAATCCGCGATACATAGTAGACCCACAAAATCTGGTAGGCTTTTTCGGCCAAATAGCTAGAGACACAAATGCTCACTGATGGCTCTTGTAATGCTTCCCAATGCAATGCACGACCTCAGGTAATTTCCCCTCAAGAGAGACATGTCGTAGTGTTACTCTTTCAGGATGGTTGTTAGCTCTGAACATGGATTGTGTTCGAATCTTTACAAGATCATCTCAAGTGAGGGCAGTTACGATTGTCGATCGAGTACTAAGATAATGTCGAAAAATGTGTATTATACTAAGTTGTTTCTAATGTATCAATCTAGCATTTGAATAAGCTTGAATGTATTCCAATAAATATAAATCGTAAAACTCCAACACAAGAATTTCTTGTGTTCTCAAATGTTATGACGATTTGAAGAACTCATTGGAGAGATCAATGAAATGACCTGAAATTCTGAACAAGTACTTATGCCAGCCCAAGACAATCTGAGCTTTGGGGTTCATGAAGTACCTACTTGCCAATGGGATTTGGGACGCTCCGATATCTGTTCTGTCCAGCAGCACGACTGTGTTGTAGTGCGTGACCGCTGTGTGCATCGATGCAATTCCGGCGTTTTGCAGCAGAATCTCCCAGGTACCAGGTAAGCCAGTTTGGCCATTCACTCCTGAGCCCACTAAACACATGAGGAATGCGGCCAAAGCCGCGACTACTAGTGCCAGTTCTGGTACGCGTATGCTGATCCGCCTACAACTCGATCTCCTCAGCTGTTGAACTGACGCTAATCTAATCATCTGCAAGTGCTTATAGCTTGCATCATCAGATTCTTCTTCTCTTCTAATCCTAGTCCTACTGGTGTGGCAAGCTCCACAAATCCTCATCTAGAGTTCAAAGGGGATTCGAGCTCCCACTCAAAGAGAAAAAGCTTCTACGAACGTGATCAGCAAGCTGCTTTTCAGACGAATTTAACAGTGGATTCATAAGACTAGCTGCATCGGAGACTACAAAATGCAAGCCAACTCAACACATGGAGACTCGGCAACAATCAGCTACAGAGAGTATAACAATGTAACCAGCTCAAAAAACACACGTTGATGAGATAACTTTCTTCTAAATCGTTGCGAAATCAGAGATAAGAGTACGAGTTTTGAAATCAAGTTTGCAAAGCAGCTTGTAGAGCTGGGAAAGCAAAAAAACAAATCTCCAAGCTGCTCATGATGATACTAGTGATCATACTAAGCTAAAAGAAGCAAGCAGCAGCAGGGGGGAAGAAAAAAAAACCGCAGCTGCAAAGGTGCTTATTATCTATTAGAAGTCTATAACTCTGCATCTAGCTATGTTGCAGTAAGTACTCCCCTCGCGATGAGCTTGCTTTCGTCAGATACAGAGAGATGCTGCTGCAGCCAAACCAACAAAACAAGGACAACGACAACAAGAGAAATTGATGATGGAGTATTGGGAGGGGGAGAGAGCAGGTGGGGGAGAAAGAGACAATCCATGGATCAAAACTTTTCGGAAAAAAAAAAAAACCACACACACAAACACACACACACACACACGAAACACAAATCTGTTGCAAAATTCTAAAAATGGATTTCCGCGACAGGCAGCTGCACGTTCTTGGAAAGCAGCTGAAAGAAAGCTGCAGAAACGGTAAAACAAAACGCCCGGCGCCCACTCTCTCGCCACGACATTGAACAGCCCTGACTCGGCCAACGCATGCACACGCAGTGAAGCGAATCACTCAATTCTTCTGCGCCTTACTTACTCACGACAGAATTCTATATATTTTTTTCCTTACTTGGGGACTTTTCTACTTATGAGTATACTGTCAGAGTGAACCAGCATCCACCAGCTCATGACCATGCAGGTTACATGGATGGTGTGTGGACTGGAAACTTTTTTCATTCTATTCCTGTCCCATAGATCACTGAGTTCATCACCTATGGACTAACTACTAACCATCCACATGCATCTATCTATCTACCTACCTATCTTAAGCACCCCTACAATTCACAATACCTTGCATTTTCTTGCTGGTTATCGGAATGGTTAACCATTCCTTGTGAGAATTGAGGTGTTTTATTTTCATCCATGTAGAGAGCAATTGTGAAATCTTCATCCAAGTGGTGGTGGGTTATGAAATCATTTGGCTAGTGAGAGCCCAAGGTGGTACTTTGTGCTAAACTATTAGGTTACTAGTGGAAGGTTATGGGTTGTAACTTGTGACCTGGTAGCCAATTGAAGCATTGAGACTCTCACAAGGGTTATATAACAACTACTAACCATCTACCTCCCTTCCTAAATAGTGACCACTTACATCTGCTACCTTCTTATCTATGCTACTTACTCATGACTTTCATGGGTAGGTACTTTATCTAGGTGTAGTTAAGGAGATGGTTGGAGGGTTCACAGGATAGTAAAAAATGTTATCTTACTTCCTTTACTTGGGACTTTTTTCACTTGTACACATGTTCACATCTTCACCTCAAAGAAGTGCAAGTTATTTTACTTCCTTTTACCCAGGACTTGTCTACTTTATACACCTGTTTACAACTTCACCTAAAGGGAGTGCAAGTAAATTTACTTCCTTACATGGTAAATCTTACCTTTTTAGGTTTCCTTCTAAGTTGGAGGGCACCTTAAAAAGGGGAGATTCCCTCTACTCTGAGGTATGCATCTTATGTTTTTAGCAGGGTTCTTACACTTCATAAGGTTGCTTTTCAGTTCTTTTTATAGGTTGAGGCCCTCAGATGGGGTGTAACCCGATGGAGAATCCACCCTTGGCTCAGCCTTGGGCAGACTCTTTATCTATGTATAAAGGAAGGTAGTTTGTTTTGTTTTGTAGTTATGAGACCCACTGAACAAGGGTGCTTCAGATTGTGTTCTTGGTGTCTTTGAAAGATCTCGACTAGGACGGGTGCATGGGCTTGGTTCCATGGTGTTTGGACTTGCTGTGCAAAATTTCTTGAATATTGAATGATTTTTTCACTGAAAATTAAATTAAATCACAGCTGAAAATTTCAAAGGAATTAGAATGTGACTTTGGTGTTCTTGGAAAGATCTTGATGAACAGGATTTAATGAGATTTATTTGGTAATTTTTGGATTCAGAATGTGGGAGATATTGATTTTTAAGTGATTTCTGCCACTGAAAATTCAAATAAATTCCAAAAAACCAGGTTTTGGAAGGAAAAATCAGTTGAGAATGTGGTAACACTTGAAGGCTTACCATTCAATTCAAGCATGATTTCGTTTCATATTTGGTTGTTCAAAAAATCGATACATCCATTGCAAAACAATGTTCACATGTTGAGTTTCCCTAGTTTGTAATGGGCTCACACTTGGGCCAATGGCACAGGCCACACTAGTTCTGGTAATGAACTCATCTTCATGCATTACCTACCACTTTTTTACTTATCCACCTGTTCCCAACTTTACTGAAGGGATGTCCTCTCATGACACTCCTTTTTGTTTCACCTCTTTTCCTCATCTCCTGCGTTTAAAACTCTTGTCTGATTGTGACACTCATTTGGGCGATACTTGTTAGGCTACCACGTCCCAGCTTTTACATTGAATCTTATGAGATGGTAAACTACCAAACTTTATTCATATCAGGCAGACGCATAGAGAAACAGAACTAATAGGACACCATGTGGTTCTCCACACAGTAGGTTATATAGTTGTTCACTTGGTATATCCCCCATGTCCTAAGGACACCTTTCAAATTATTTGTTGGTGTATGTTAGAGATTAACTTAAGTCCATGAGTTTAAGTATTATTTCTTGGTACATTGGATCCCTCAAAACAGAATACTTTTTCTTTTAACCCACCAAAGGCTGCAAAACTTAAAATATTTATTTTTCTTCTTGCTTAAATGATTTGCTATCAGCCTTTGCTTGATCAAAAGATTCTAGATGAGTACATGCACTTGAGATGAAACATCTGTATTTTGCTTAACACATGGAATGAGGAAGAATGCTAACTACTTTAGCTTGAAAGTGTTCTATTCCTACTAACATGTACACTACTTGGTGGGGACAAACAACCCACCAATTGAAGGATAGTCAATTTGTACCAGAACTGCACAATCCATAGTTTCATTAGTGAGTCAGCTCATAACATTGAAATCCCCCAAATTGGGTCCCATTGCAAACAAGTTTAGGCAATTGTTCGAATTCCAGACGTGGCCTAGACAATTGCAGCTCTTTCTTGTTCGTAATGACATTTAAAGCTCACCACATTCAGTCAAAAATGCATCATAAGTGGTAGTTGATGTTAGTTTGATATGGTTACATAGAAAAAGATTCTCAAAACCTTTTCAAATGGTGACCACAATTTGTTACATAGATCACATGAACCACAAATCTTAGCTGAAGAATATGAATGGTGAGGTCCAAGCCCACCCAAACCAGGTCCCCTCACAAACTAACAGGAGTACTGAGACTCCCTAAAACCTGAATCCTGTAGCAATGTAATTTGGGTAGTGAAGACCCCAAGAACCCAAACTTCTAGCTAGGGAATTAGGGCTAAAAAGAGGTGGCCCATAAAAAGTATTGAGATAAAAAGTCAGCCCAAAAGCTTATGTCACTAAAAATACACCAAAAAAAGTTCCACTTGCTTGCTCACCAATTCACAGCAAGAACATTGATAATGATGTGGAACTGCAAATTTTCCCCTTATTTTCCTTTGAAACCCAAAATGTAAAAGTATAAGTAATGGTACTTCGAGAAATAACATCTCAGGTGTACCTGACCCTGCTGGGGAGTGTTGCAGAACCAACAATGTGCATATGCCCTGGCCCCTGATAAGTGATTGGGTTTATGATATAAAGTTTTGAAAGACGTGAGTGAAAGAGAGAGTCCATTCTACTCAATTGCCAGCAGAGGATCATTAAACAACAATGGGTGGTGATAGGTGAAACCCCGGCCTAATCACATAAGATTCATGGTTTTGCGTTTTGTTCCTTTCTCATAGATAGAAAATCAATGACTGCACACAATGACATATTCCCATACTTAGAGCTCATGAGTTTGTTTCACTCTCTAGGATGCTGCAGAGAGTGGGCCCTTCCTTGCTTGTCATTACTTATTTCTGATCTGTTTGGTTACGCAAAGTCTAACACTGTGGACCAATTCTCAAAACCCCCCCCCCAACCTCCTCAATCCTTTTCTCTTCCATTGGGCTACTAGGTAATTGTCTAAAGTTGTAGGCACACTTATGTGTGTGTCTCTGGTAATCAACGCCTTTCATGTATTTCCTCCTATGTTATGGTCTCACATTGCCAGCACACTTGTGTGTGTTTCTCTTGTTATTGGTTCCTTTTGTGTGGTTTTTGCCTTGTCAATTTAGCACTTTATTTCACAGTTATAATAGATCCTGATTAATAACGACTTGTGAAAGTGGTAGGAAGTATTTGATGATGAGAACATCACAACACTTTACCAAAAGTCCTTGGATCTTTATTATTGATAAACCATCCATGCAGAGAATAAGAGTGTATGAGCTGTGAGCTTTATGGAGTGTAAATACCATGGTTGAATTTCATTTATTATCTTTTTGTCAGGTATCAAAGGGGAAAAAATGACACCACATGGAAATTTAAAATGCCCCAAAGAGGTTTTATGATCTGCAACATGAGCTCTAAATACACTAGAAAATCCCAAGGAGCTCTTTACAACCAAAAACAAACTTGCAATCTGGGTACAGAGAAGAAGAGACATCATTCCAGGGTATTCAATCAGCCCCATTAATATCCATTTTCAAGTTTCTTGTTCAAATGAAGAAGGAAAGTTAAGATGAGCTGAGGAAATCTCAATGCCCATACCAACAAAATGTAAGAAGTTTTCATGGCAAAAAGTGCATCCCAATTTTCAAGGTGAGATTTGTTTCCAGTGCACTCCAAGCTTCCCACAACCCAAAGTTTATTTGGCTGTCTTCACTTGTGAATTTTGACCTTCACAATACCCCTAGGGTTGTCCATGTCAAAGTCGTAAGCAAGTTCATGAATGATAGACAAAGACGTTGAATATGAAAGGCACCTCAGTGACGGGTTCCTAAGACAAATTGAGCCTCACATGCCGCCCACCTACACAAACTTCTCACAAGCTGTGCCATCCCATGGAGTCAACCCAGCTTCAAATACCAAGGGCTGCTTGTAGCGGAGCTAGACCTTTGAGGGGTTGAGCCTTCAGGTTTGGGAATGGGCTGAACTGGTATTGAGCTTCAAATTTGGGGGGAGGAAATGGTGGGCATTATAACTATCACTTTCTATGTAATTGTGCATCCAAGGGGACTCATGTTACCTCATATCACCTAGTTGAAGACAGATTTGAAGCAATAAAAAATCATTTGAGAAAGTTTTAGGTTCTTCCTATTTCCAGATTTGTAACAATTTTGTAGCTTGTGTGAGTAGGAACGTGGTCAATTTTGCAACGAAAACACAATGTGAAACCTAATAACTTTGTGCCAAGTCTTATAGGTAACTATGGACAAATATCAAATCACATAGAACGACACACATATATGCCCTGTCCATGTCCTCTACCCCTACAATGAAATTTGGGTCTGAAATTTTTCATTTGGGGGATTTCAAAAAACACTTTAGAGGGAGGTTTTTGAAGGAGAAAAAATTTCATCCATGGTAAGAAATCCCGGGACAGTGAAAACTAGGCAGGTCAAGTTTGATCAGTGTACTTTTTGCCTACAATAACAATATGGAATGGCTGCCCCTCTAAGGGGTTATGTTGTGGGCCAAGAGCTCAATCTCAGGTGACAACATAGTAAAGCCCAGACTTCCCTTTTGCATTCCTTTTGATTGGAAGCTCCAAGAGGGCAAAAAGTCACAAAAGCTGATAAGTACTTCAAAGTTCATTGTGACAAATCTGAAATTCTTTTGCTTTTTTTTCCCTTTTACCTCTCTTGGGTAGTTTTTGCTTCCACTTATGCTCTAATAAAATATGTATTCCAAGTACACCAATACACAGACCTTGGGTGAACCAACACCCCCTTGGAACCATGGTAAAAATCCCAAAATCCATTTCAATATTTCTAGATATTACAAATATAGCCCTTGCTTGGAGTAGATTAGGGTCTCTGAGTTCAAATCTAACATTTTTGGGGCTTGATATGGCCACTAAGAGGCCTCACTCAAAAAGGTGAATGTACCAAAGCCGGTTCACCATGGCCCACAATTACAGCTCAGGTACTTACAGAAAGTCCATGCCAAGGTAATGCACAGTTACTGTTAACGTGGCAGTTCCAGAGTGGTTAGATCTCAGAAAAGCCAACCATCCCAACAGAAGATTAATCGGCTACCACGTGGCACCCCACGATTGTCGGTTGTAGCCATTGATGTCCTCCTCGTATAATGGGATTTAAAAAAAATTGTTGAAAATAGAGACGGAAACGGTTACTTGCTTATTTTATTAAGGAAAATTTTTTCTGAACTTTTCCCCCCTTCCCAACGACCATGGGGAGTTTTTTTTATGTTTTTTTGTTTTTGGAGGTGTTGTTGCGTGAGTTTGGGCTTGTTTTGCTTTGTGGGACCCTTTCAGTCACCTATCTGTAGATAGCTTTAGATAGCTTTACTCTTTAGCTGTCACCCCCCCCCCCCCCCCCCCCCCCCCACCACCCCAATCCCCATTAAGTAGCCCACAATTATGCGTGTGAAATACGTATCCAGCCACAATTATTGAGTTGGAGAATACCATCTATTTTTTTCGTAAGTGTTAACTTGTTTGGCAATAACCCTAAGAATACTTGTAAATGATAGAAAACATTGACTCCCAAAGAGAGTTACAAGATGATAGTGTAAGGTTTGTGTTTGTGGTTCAATATGTTTGATCCTAAGTTATGGAATTTTTTTATCCAACAAAATTTTGCTTCAGCTGCACCTTGCCCAAAAGAAATAGACTAATATAAATGTATTTTGGGTATGTCCAAAACTTAATTAAATTTCTTTTGTGATGGGCCAATCAATGATGCCCATTGCAGAAAAAAAAAAAAGGAAAAAAGAAAAGAAAAACTTTTGAGGCCCCTACAACTGATTAATCACACATATGGATAACCTGGTTGTAATCCAATAGATACATGTTGGGTTCAGGGTTCCGTAATTTAGGGAAGCAGTTGCCCAAGCAATAAACAACATCTTCATGGATGTTGCCCGCTTACCCCAAGCTTTGTATATTTGGACCATATACAGAGCTCTGGCAAAAGGTGAATTTACTCAAGGGACATTGACATGGGCTGTCATTGCATCTAGGGAAGTTCATTTTCTATATATACTTCAGCAATAATTGGTGTTCACTCTTCCAAAACATTGGACCCAAGGTTTTAGATACATACAAGGTAGGCCCAGCGTGCAAATTGGAAAGACAACAAATTACAAAATTGGCATTGAAGGGATGGGAAAAAAATTATGGTTTTCTTTTTTGGGAAGGATTTGTGTTTTTGGTATAACTTCAACTATTCAAGGTGGGAATTTAAAGTGCTTGCCCAAAAGAAAAATAAAATTTTATACAACATGGTTGTAGCTAGGCACATTATGGCCTCCAAAATGGTCCAAAATGGAGTTTGTGAATGACTGAATTCTCTAACCCCAACCTAATTTCCACAGTAAATTTGTAAACTTGTAGGAAATGAAATCAAGTGCACAACCAATTTATTATGAAAGAAAGAATTTGTCTAGAAAGCCCTTGTTGCTCTTAATGTGTAGCATTTCAAATCTGGATACTTGGATTTCATCAAAATATAACAATATATGGGTCATAACAAGGTGGTTCTCACTTTTTCTAAGACTTGCTGAGTGTGGTTCTTGCAATTTCTAAGAACTAGCTTGGTTAGTGTGGCCAATTGTAATTTTGAATACATGTTATCATGGGATTTGGCAGACTACTGTGGAGTCTGGTATCCCAGGACAAAATGAAAAAAACAAAATAAAAGTTTGTCGTAGGTTATTACTCTGGGTAATCCCCTAGGGACAAGGTGTTCCTCATTTAAGCACCAACTGGACTTACACCTACACGTAATGTGGGTGTTACTCATGAACTTTTGAAAGTAGTTCATATTCTAATGAGGAGGGTACGTAAGATGGCTGCTCAAATGCAGGGGATGATAATTGGAGTAAGTCTCTCTGAGAAAATTGGAAGGAATCTCAGAAGAGACATATGTACCTGCGGAAATTGGGATGAGTCTCAGAAGATTAAACATATAGCCTATATATGTATATTTATGTTGAACACTATTGTGGAACCATGGTCCTTTGGGAGTTCTATAATTCATCATTTGGAAAAACACTAGCCTGGTGCATTTTCCCAAATCCTCATATCAGAGGTGAGAGATGTAAGAAATGGGGCAATAATGCTAATCAGTGCACAAGTACAGATGTACCACCTGAGCACCTTGTAAAACATCAACTCTGTGAAGAAGATTTAGAGTTGCTTTGAACATCACTCAGCAATCAGCATCTAGTCAGCTTGCTTTTTGTGCGCTGGCTATGTGTCAGGTGACAAAAAGAGTCAGTATATAGGAGTAGATATTTGGTTGTAAGCTTTTCAATAGAACATGGCACTATTCATAGGCATTACAAAGCAAGTGGACCAAAGTGCTTTTGAACCTGAATAAAAGCTTCATTGTAGTCCAACGTCCTTTGCTCCAGGCACAGAAATCACAAGTGAGCAACCCCCCCAATAGGCACCCAAGCAAAAAATCAAATACATTTATGCAGGAGCTCTTTGTAAATTTTTAATGAAAAGATTTGTTCATTTGCAATGGAGCTACATCAGATCCTTGTCATCTGCAATGTCTGGAGAAAGATCACCCATGATCTGAATAAGCAATTAATTAATGTTACAATCTTGTAGAAAATTGTGTTTCGGTGTTTGGGGGTGTTAGGTTTTCTCCACAAAACTTTCCCATACTCTCATATTTCTAACTATATTTCGAAAATCTAAGCAGGGTTTTAACACACTCCCTCACTGTGAATGGATGAATTGAGACGAAGTGGATCTGAGATTGGCAGTATATCAAGCCAAACATTCCTAGATCCAGAAGAGGAGCTTGACCTTCAAAGGGTTGTGAAACAAAACATGGTAATCCAACCTTGGAGCAACTAGGGCATATCTCCAATAATGATACCTTAAAGGTCCTTATGTGTATATCAGATTCTTGCACTCAACAAGAGACTTTTCAGATTTCCCCTTTCTTGTACCTAGATTGGGTCACTAGAAACTAAAGAATGAGAGGAAGCCAGGGGTGTGGAAACAGGATAAACTGTGTTCTTGGCTCCAGATGTGATCAAATCACTGGAACTTATACAGATTCTGCTAAGGTGCTTTGAAATCAAAGTTGAATGTGACATGAGACTTCATTCTCATGAATCGGCTATCATCAATTTGGATCACTTACAGCCTGATTCTTGAACGAATGTTCTTGTCTGCTGGAGTATGAACACAACTCCACTGTGGTATTCCTAAAACTTAGCAGATTGGAACTGTAAGAGGCAGGCATACCATCATAACCTCCTCTTGATGAGGCTGGATAGCACCTGTCTACAAGGCTGCTATCTCATGCCTCCTTCAACCCACTCTGCTCCTCAAATGATTGATAACCTATCCCCATCAAACTTGATCCCAGTTGCACCACTGGATTCTCCACAACCAGCTGCCATACACCAAATAAAAGGAAAGGACACAAAACACAGGGCTAGTCCAAAGCTTTGCATTGAAATCTGTGCACTGGCAAGTTGGGTTGGTAGATGTCAATGTACTCACCACCAAATCTGAGAACCATTAGCTTGTCTTGATCGCGGACCACTGTAGGGATCCATTGACTTCTAGGCAAAGGTGTGCTCACAAATGCCAAAGCTATGTCACTTGTGGAAGAGGTGGAAAGCAGTTGGGCCCCTCCCACCTATATGTTTGCATAGCTCAAACCCATCTGCAGAGATGTACTATAGATTGGAAGCATGCTCATGAGTAGCTATGAGCAGGTAGCCTTTGGTACCATGTGCAGATATTGGACCCTTGATCTCCAGTTTTCACTTTGTCCTTGCATGGCATTCAAAGTGAAGTGTGTTACCTGACAGTGCAGCTTAAACAAGGTTCCTCCTCCCTTCAGTGAGACCACAAGCTCTAGAACACCTTGCTGAATCAAATGCAGAAGAGCTATTGAGGCCTGCACAGGGACTGGTATATACAAATATACTACGCAAATATACTGTCAAGAGATGCAGCAGGTTGTCAAAAAAAAGCAATCACTGTGTGTTTGGTGCTTGCAGGAAGACCAGAGGGTGGCTTGATGAGTGTGCAACTCCTAAAAGGGTTGCATATGAAATGCTTGCAGTCTGCCTGCACTGTCTGTTACAAGTATTTAGTGTAACCTGCCAACTTTGTACATCTCTGGATTTGTTATAGACTTGCTGGAGACCCCTTCCTGGAAATCTGAATTCAAGCCTGCGGAACCAACAGAGGTCAATGACCATCACTCAATGCCAATAGCTTTGCTATGGCAACTTTGTCATGTGTCAACTTGTGACTCCTTGTATGATCAACAATGCTTTCATGATCTAATGCTAATGGATGTTCTGGTGCATCCTCTCTTACAGAGATCTCAAGTGTCTGGGCTGATGCTAGCCTTTCCAAAGGAAGCCTGCTGTAATCGCATGACAAGTTCACTGAGCTGTTCAAAGTGATCTGTTTTCTTCTCCATCAATCTATGCAGTTCTCTCTTAATCATGCATGCCACAAGTCTGAGAAGAACCCAATCTCTTTCCTGTTCTGCCCATCCTTGTCGCCCAAGTACTCTAGGATGATGAGCATGAAGAGTGTCTTCTGACTCCCCAGTACCAGTTCTCTCTAGCCCAACAGCATGACAGACAAATCAGTGCTTGTGTCAACATATTTCTTCATCCAAATTGAGGGCTTCACCCCAATTCCCCACCTGGTTGATCACAAAGCTTTGTTGACTGAGATTATGTCATGTTCAAAGAGAAATCAAGTCACAACAAGCCTGGAAAAACAGAACAAACGATGCATGTAGATGAATGGCCCATGTCTGCCCAAGATTTGATGCTATAATACTTAACTTCCTGTTTGTCAGAACAGAGTCTTGTTTCAGAAGGAGAGATGCTCAAATACCACTCGAATACAAAATAGATATTGACTCACACACATGTGTTCAACCTTTCAAATCTCATGGCAAGATTTCATGCTAAATGGCCAAAAGATTCTCAGCTCACTGTAGATGACCAGAAAATCCTGACAACCCAAGACCTGTCTCAGTACCTTATGTCAAGAGGAGTAGGAACTTGATCAAATTGGCATGCCAACTCATTCACAAACAATCAGCCATTAACCTGGTTTAAGAACAGGACCAGGAATGACAAATCCTCTTGGAACTCAGAGTGTGATTTACAGCAACCTATCAAGCCATGAAACAAAAGACAAGAGTATCTCTTTTCCAGTAAATTACCTGCTGTGATTATCTGAACCTACAGGGAGTGACTGTATCCAGCCAAACCTAGCAATCCACCAAAAGTTGCAGCATTTATCCTTCTGATCTCAAAAGTGTCAGATCAAGAAAGGGGAAATAATCTATATCCATATCACCGATACCAAAAACAAGAATTTCCAGAAGCAAGATGCTGAAGCTACTATGCAGACCATAACAACCACAAAATGAATACGGACATTGAACTATCAGCCTGAAGTAGGGGGCTCAAATGAGTTCTGTTCAAGTGCTCAACTTGAGTATCCAGGCCCTGCTCTCTTTTCATCAAACCAACCATTCCTGTCTAGCATAATACATGAGCAAGTGCTCAACTTGAGCACCTAATAGCTCTGTAAACAAAGACACACTCACCTGCAGTTCACAAAAGAACCAAAGGATTGCACATGATAGACAAGGAGCATATGCATTCAGTACTTGTAGACACTGACAAACACACCTGCAGTGCAAAAATTGAAACAGAGAATTGAACATGATAGTGAAGGAGGTGGAAGAGAAACTCTTTAAAACTAGCAAGCATCAAATGTAGATAGTGGGATGTAAGTATCAGTAAATAAATGTCATCAAATTTGGACTGCATTACCAAATGCACATCACCTCCAGATTACGCAATGATTTCCTCCTGCATGAAATACAGTAACAACAGTCATGTCAAAGCAGGCATGCCCACCAAATTCTCAAGCTGACAGTCTGTGACCCCCGTAGCAACTTAAGGATCAGCAACATGCTGTCATCACTTATGAACTGCATGCTCTCCAGGGCATGCAGCTTCCAGATGACAATAAATGAACATCATATCCCTAGAGACAACAAACTGGAAGTGCCCAGGTCAAAATACAACACACAACCAAAATTGTGCAATCCTATCCAAGATTGGTTGTGAAAATACCTTCACTGCATCTTTTGATATTGAAGTTTTTTTTTACTTCTATGTGTTCAGATAGAAGAAGAAGAAGAAGAAACCAGTGAAATGATTGATCCAATCCCAAAAGAAGACACAAATCCACCTCCAAGTCTAATCCCTGTCTTCATGACATCTACACAGTGAGCAAGGCAACTTAGACTTTGAGTATCAACTATCTCCTGTTCCACAAATGATCATCAAAGTGCCTGTCAGCCTTTTGGTAATCAATTCAACTTCCACTACAAAGCATTGAGTGCCAGGTTTTTTTTGCAAGAGACCATTGTAGCCATCAAATGTTACCATATTCCCAAAAAAATCATGTTGCACATTACATTGCATATTTGTGAAGGTGGTTTCCATTTGTGGTATCCTGAATGAAACATGACAGCTGCAGAATCATCTTTTGCTTATAAGACTGTGCAACAAGAAACTGTTTAGGTGATAATATGAGTTGCAAAATGGGAAGCTGGAATTAGGGTATTAGGCAGTTGCCCTCCATTCATCCCACGTAGAAGACTTTTCCATGAATCTAGTTGTAACCAAAGAAAATTGCAAAAACCATTTACCACTGATTAGAGGAGCAAATACTCTGGATTGTCTGCAAAGTTGATGGTGTGTCTTCTGACCTGAAATGTTATGGGGTTCCAAAGTCTACAATGCTATTTATACAAAAGCTGCATCCTTCCTCCTCCAAAAATTGAAGCTCCATGTGGATGGGTGGCACATACACATGAGCTAAGCAAGCTGTTGTTGCAATGGGAAGTTACGGACCACCTTCAGAATGTCAGAAAATGTTACAACACCTAGAAGCAAACCTTGGTCATCAATCACCCATACTTGATGAACACGATTCTGCAAAGCCTTTGACATCACTTCGTCAAGTGATGAAGTTAGAGAGCATGTTACAGGAGGTGACACCATTTCCTTGCACTCAAAAGTATTCCTTGCATGGAATTCTGCTCCTATCCCAAACTCCTGTGCCCCACTTGCTCTGCCAAAGAGATCAGTCATTGAAAATGATGACCAGGCCTGAAGTACTTCAGTTGTGCACCCTCGCAAATCACTTGCTGAAAATTTGCCTACAAGTTTCATTCCACGTCCCTGTTGTTCATCACATTCAATTGTCAAATATCTCCACTTGACCTCATAATTTGTTGGGTCAGAAACAATGAGACCATTCTTGAGTAGACATGAATAAGAATCAAGACCCTGGAAAACTCAAAAGTGTGGCTGGCACTAGTGTCTTAATTAAGACAAGTATGCCTTCACATCCCTGTAGAAGATGATTTTGAAAGCAACTGCAGAGCTGTGCTAAGAACTGGTCAACTTTCTTTCAATCTTCAACAGGGCAAACAAAGCATTGTTCTCTTAGCCAAGAAATGGAACATGGATACTCACAATGACAAGCTTAGGAGCATCAGAGCTGTCAGGTACACCATCCACAATTGCAACAGCTGTGAGAGAGACATTGCGCATGCACTTGACAACATCCATCACCTTCATATTGCAGGGGGCAGCAAGCACACTGGTTTGTACTACGCCCAAGGTGCTTATACTGAGCCCAGTCACAAACTCCAGGTCCTTGGCATGTGTGAGCAGAAACTCCACCATATCTGTCTGTGTCAGCATGTGATAACCTGGTGATGCTTCCATGAGTTCCACTGGGATTTGGTTTGAATGATGCATCAGGCTCTCCACTGGAACCAAAGCTCGATGAATGCCTTTGCTCAATGGCTCCATAGCCTCATACACCCTGATATTCATGGAAACAGCATTTGTCACAGTACCTGAAAACTAACTAGCCATAACCTCTTCAACCTGATTATAGCATTGCGTCCTCGCCATCTTACTGCAAAATGGTTCTAAGCAAATTATGATCAATTCGACAATCTCAGACGATTCTGCCTCTTTCCACCTACAGGACCTGAAGGACATGAGTTCTTGTTCCCATTAGCATCTTTTCTTCCAGAAGAAAGAAAGTACTCTCCTCCTAACCCAGATTGCGGACGCATAACCACATTGCAAAACCAGAAAGGGACGAGAACGAAGAGCCTTACGAGGCGGTAGGGCTGATAGTCCAGAGACTGAGACCTTCACGCGAGTGACCGATAATAGAGGCGACGGTAGACGACAAACGATCCGCGAAATCGTCCCCTTCCTCCTCGACGACGTGAATGAGGATGTCTAGGACGCTTACCATACCGATGAACTGCTTCCGCACATGTCCAGTACTCTTGTCCGCTTCCATAATCATGGAACCTCCCGCGCCAACCCAGTGCCCAGGCGGCGCCGCAACGGGTACCGCAAGAATGCTCTTGGCCAACAATGCGTTCAGCGTGTCACCAACCGTGGCACTGTAAGGCACCTCCACCAAGCGCCCCTTACGCTGCACTAACTGCTGCACCTTGGTGTGCTTCAACACCCCCATTTTCTCCTCCACATTCTCCTCCATCGCTACCTCCATACTTTGCGCCGACAATTCACACCCAGTTGCTGCAATCTTGCTCCTCTTCTGGTACCTCTTTTGCTCCTCTATTGCTACAATTTGGTCGTACTTTGTTGCAGAATTTGTGCTTCAATTCTGCACCTTTTCTCACTGAATTTTCCCCCTACTTTAGCTTCAAAATTCTATATCTATGGCGTACTTTTGGTATCGATTTTGGCGATGGTGAGGAGCTTGAGAAAAGATCCTAGACAGGAGTACACTTGGCTCCGTTTCTTGGCACGAAGACGCAGTTACTCGATCCTGCCAAGGTGGCGCCTCATCCCAATGGACGAATAGTGCTGAAGTATGGACGAGAGGAGGATGGTGTTATAAAATCATCCATAGAAGTGAAAATTGGTGCAAATGCTAAAATGAGGGGGGAAAGATGGAAACTGGAAAAAGAGCGTTGAAGAAGGGGAGATGTAGGTATCATGTGGGATTAAAACAAGTGCAGCAAATTGAGAAAGAGAACAAAAACCAAGATAGAGGTAGAAAAAAAGACATTATATTGCAAGAAAGGTTTCACGGTTCCACTCCTCAAACTCATGCAAATGCCGCCTTCAGACTCAACACCCTTTTTGAATTGCATTTCCAAAAAGTCATTTCCACTAGGTACTTGCGGATTAGCTAGTGCAACCTAAAAAGAGACCAGAATCACTAGTGCATCACACAAAAATTTCCCATATAAATGCCCATTTATTGCAATTCAATTTTGTTATTGAAAATAGAGGAGCAAGATTGCAATGAAACCTTACCGGAAAACATGATTTTGGCTGATGGAACAATGCAAAAGACCCATCTTCTCAAAGCAAAGAGTATATAAACTTACCAATGTGACATATCTTCTTATGGTCAGAAGAACATGGAAAGTTCCTCAACAGCAAGCTGGCATCCATCTAAGCAATTACAATATGCAATCTTGAAGGAATTTGAGGATAAAAGTTGACAAAATGGAAACTTTTTCATAAGATTGAAGTTTAGTGAAAGCTTAAAAACCCCAGTTTCTGCATTAGGGCTAAACCAGATTCTGTGTTGCACCTTGGACAGGTTACTTGCTTTCACCTAGATGTTCTAAAATCCAAGGCAACAATGCATTTGAATGCATCTTGCACACTAATGGCATGCCATATGCCCTAGCAAACCCCAAAGTTGTTGGCTTTCAAAACAGCCCTGGATGTGCAGATATAGGTTTGTTCCCTAACAAACTTTCTAAGTCTGCAGCTCACACATGAAACTTGGGTCACCACTTGCTCTTGCATGTACCTGTAACTGAGAGCATCTCCATAGGAGATTATGAGAGTTTTCCTGGGAATGGATACCATGCCTTGTCTTCCTTCAGTTCTCATTGTGTGACATGAAGTTGGTGTGAAGAAAGTCATCTCTCGAAATTTCGTGTGGTCCTTACCACACTATGAGTCCCTTCCCATGCACTCGCTGCATAACACTAGCTACTATACAATCAACTTGATTCAACTGGAGTCCAAGAAGAAAAATGATGCAAAGTCTGTTGGTGCTGAGCTCACCTCCATTTCTTGATGGTCCAATTGTGTTGTGTCCATAAGGATCTATTTCACCACAATCACAATTTAGACCCATGCACCTGAGAATTAAAGCTCCTCCCATTAGCCAGTATATTTGAATTGATTTAAATCATTGTGCCCAATAAAAGTGCTTTAAGATTTTGTCTATGACTTTGATTGTTTCTCAGATTTCTACATGTCCAGACAGTAATTGCATTGGGCCCTTCAAGCCATTAATACAATAACTCATTCTACCTCACGAATTTAACATTGTCTTCAAACAGAACTTTGACAAAATCAACAGCATATGTTCTGAATGCCATTTTGCACTCTCCAGGATGCTTATCTATTAGCCAGATCATACCTTTTCAAGAAAACATGCATGATTTTTCATGGGACATGGGCCAATTTTGGTTTCTCCATAACTAGTTCAACCAGCCACATGTATGTCTTTGGGCACAAATCCCACCATCAATCCTTCTTGTACCAGAGGCCATCCTTCAGTGACTCAGAACTTAGAACCCACACCTTTCAAAAAGTCAGAGGGAATTAGAAAGTAGGAAAGATGCAGCAAAAGGAGATGAGATCACTTGTTGATGCCAATACCAATGGGGCTCAGAACCTCATGTCCCTGATGTCAATTCGATATGTAAGCCAAATTTGGATTGCTACAGCCTAGTAACCTATAGCTTGACAAACTTCATCCATACATGAATTCTAGTTCACTCCTCAGGTCAATGGTAAGTTTGTTGCCACTTCCTTAGTGTGCTTGAAGTCCCACCTCAGATTGAAAATTTTACCTAGTTCATGTTTACTAAATCTATTAGAATTGCTCAGATTTCCCATCCACTAAACTACACTGAAAATAGATCTAATAAGATATCTAGAAAAAGAAAACAAGAACTCTGGTGCAGTTAGTCACATCAGTCAGCCTCTTGTCAAACAAAGTGTTTTGTTGTCTAGCACTATGCAACTAGATAATTTGGAACTTCAAAGTTAAAACATTTAAAATGGGCTATCTCATGTGTACGTGTCAATGTGATGATGGAAGCTTTATTTGAGGAAGATTTGTAGAACAAGATGTATTTCTCATTTACCTTGTATGCAAGGTCCAAAAGAGTGCTTCAACTTCTGCCTCCTCTAGATCTCTTCCTATTCTTATCTTCTTTGGAGATAAACCAAAGTTGGACAATGCATATTTCTCAAAGAACTGCATCTGAGAAATAGGGCTTTTCTTGTCAAAAATAAGCTCTGGTGGTATGCCATACAGAGGTTCTGTCCAAGAAGATACAGCCTTCCCACCTTCAAGTTTCACTTCTTTCTTCAAGTCTGTAGTCCCCTAACCACCATCTTGTACAATTAGCGACATTGTATTCATGAACTAGTGTACTCTACAGCTGGAGCTTCACTAACTCCGCGCAACAACACTTGGTTGCACTTCACACTCTGTCAAATTTCAGTTACACGTGTATTACATGTAAAGTAAGGAAAAGCTTAGAAGAAATGACAAACATCTAGTTCATCTTGGCCATAGGCCTTGAAACCCTATGGCTGAGATTTCAGTAGCTATAGTAGCTTATGAGTACAGTTTCAAATTTTGCCATTCACTATGACCTACATCCTTACCTACTTACCCCATATTGATGCTATGTAGGAGGTCTACTATCTTTCCAGGGGACAGTCTTTTTTGGGACTTATGGGGATGGCAAAAAAATTTAAAACTGAGCCACCATAGAGTGCACGAACCCAGTTTGTACTATAATTGCATGAAGTTCTTGCAGTTCAAGACACGTACATGTCAAAGGTCTGAAGCAAAAGGCAAAACATCCTTGCCACCACCAGAGTCCCTGAAGCATACAGTTACAAAATCACTCAAGCAATCTATCTCCCTGCTTCTGTATACCAACTTGGAAACATCCATACTGCATTTGCAAGGACCCAAGACCTGAGAAGAAAACAAGCATAAAGTTTCTGTTTTTGAGAACCAGTCAGATTAAGTACCTCATGTACTTTGTGGGGACTATTGACACATACAGTCTGGTGACAATGACTTACTATTAAGTGCAAACCCAGATAATGAAAACCAGGTTGTCCCACTTCAGGATTAAGCTCAACCTACCAAACCTACTGAAATGACAATGCCCATTCATAGGATGCTGCCAATGTGGACAAACTTTAGAAACCATGCCCCGCAATTGAACAGTAACACACTGATAGACCAGAAAACATACTAGTGATGTCATCAGCAGCACATTGTGTGCATGCAACAGCATCTCACCAATCCATCTCACACACCAAAATCCACCAAAACCTGTTGCAGCCCTCAACAATGCAAAGCTGCAGCTGAAATAACTCAAGCCTACTTGCCAATCCATGAATAAAATCAAAACTGGCTTTATTAAAGCAGCTGAAATCTAGTCACATGCTGTAATTCAGTTTGCAAGTCCTAGGTTCTACAAATGGTCAGTCTCTTCCTGTTGGAAGTTATTCAAGCACAATTACAAGGGTCAACTAAGAGAGACCATAATTGGAAAGCTCTGTGTGCTGCAGCTTTGTGGCCATAGCCCATATGGCCAACGCTAGTGTCCAGGTATATCTTGAGAAAGAACTATACAAAAAACAAGCAAAGAAGAGGCACAATGAAACTTGGAAAGAAAATACACATATCTAGGTTTTGAGTACATGAAAAAAAGACAATTTATACCTGTCAACTAAATGACAATCCCATGTTAAGGGGGTACATGCAGTGACTGGTGGAATCCCCACAATGCGGAGCACAGATGTATTGGATTTGTGATGATGCCACATAGACAAAAGATGACAGCATGTGGGTGAGAAGGCCGGAGCTGCCAAATGCGATGACATCACCTAGACTGAGAATATGTTGATAGGTGCCAAGGCCACCCCTGAGAATACATGAACTTCACCGCCAAGAATTGCTATGGAGCACTTCTCCCCTCATGAGAAGAAAAACTGGTAAGTTGGCTATTGCCCTTGGATTCATTGGGTGCTTCCCTTTCTTGTTCTGTTGCTGGTTGGTAGGCTGGCCATTTGATAGAACCCCTTGTTTATGGTGTTGTTCACCATTGCAGTTCATGTTTTCATCATGGCTAGTGGACTCCCCGCACTGTCCAACAGTCCATGAAAGAGAGGTTCGTAAAAGGAGAAAATGTCCCAGTCTAGTACCACGATGAAGACGGAAGCTGGCATTATGTGCGATGGCGAGAAGATCATTGCCGACTCTTCGTCTTCTTCGTGCTTGTCTTCTCTCGCCGCCTGCTCGCCCGCTTCCTTCCGCTCTTCCTTCCTTCCACAACAGTCGTAAGGGTGCAAGAACTAGGAAGGTAGGAGATGGGGTAACTAGAAAGGGCAAAAGACAACAATACCCAATGGGACAGAATTAAACCCACAACCAAGTCTGAAGACCTTGATTGGGACCTCAAATAAATAGGAACGACTGACATGGCCTCACCACCGCCCAGAAGCTCTGGAATTATCACAAAGCTTCCTCAAATAGGCAGGAAAAGTGGAGAGTACCTTGACTAAGAACACCCTTATCACCATATGTGTATCACCCAGAAGAAAACATAAAGCACACACTGAGCTCTTGAAGTTCAACCACCACTCTCCAATTGTATGTGATTTCAACAAATTGTCTAAACCTGCAATTTTGCAAAAAATTGACTTGGTATCCACAAAAGACTTAAATAGGTAATTGAACTCCAAAATACAAACCCATACCACAACAAGAAGCACGGAACATTGCACAATCAACCAAGCAATTGGCCATGACCGAAACAACACAAAAAGGAAAATGAAGATGGACACACAAGTAGGTAGACAGAGATATGGTGGCTCCACAAACAAAATATGTCCATATAGAATGCATCCGGAACACCCAAGTTGACAAGGATTGACCACATCGAGTCTATTGGCATTCTGGCCTTGAACTAATGATATTTAAGATCAACCCATACCAGAATAAGGCCAACTGTACATGCAAATGAATAACGCCCCAGAAAAAGTAGCGTAAGGTCTGTAGTAAACTGCAAAAAAGAAGGTATTATTGGGTCCAGTTCAGACAAACAAAGTATTACAAACTGTAGGACTGCCTGTATTCAGGAAGGAAATAGAGAAAAGAAGTGTACCACCAAGAATAGGGTTGCCCTCATCACAATAAACATGGAAAACAGAAGAAGTAGTAAACTGCCCACTGAGCTCCAAACGTTCAAACACAACTCTAAAATTGTATTTGATTTCAACCATTTGTCTAAACCTGAAGTTTAGCCAAATGTTAACATTTTCGTGACAAAAATCTTATAGAGAAAATCCCGGCACAAAATCCAACTTCTTATGACAAAGTAGAACATGGAACATTGCAGAATCAACCAAGCAGTTGGCCATGACCAAAACATTAACATACAACACAACAGAAATCCCACACAAGTAGGTAGACAGAGGTAAGAATCTGTAACAAGTCTGGATACAGGAGGAAGAACATGGAAATGACGAGTTGTGGAGTTTGGAGGACTTCTTGCCTTCAACAAAGTAACAGCCCACTGGACACAAACCCAAACTGCAAATACTGTTGATGTGAGAGAAAGGCAGAATACCACATACTGTCCAACTGTATCAAAAGAGAAAAGAACTATAGAAAAACATCTAGAAAGGAAGAGGGCTAGAAAGTCTTGGGCTGCCTGCACAGAGAAAAGAAATGGAGAAGCATAGAGTGCTACAAAGAAGTGTTGGGCTTCCTGTAAAGATAGAAGACTTGTCACAACAAATAGAGAAAACAGCAGAAACCCCACTATCTCAAGGTTGAATGACCTCTCACTGATTGTAGGCTTGGATTTCAGCTCATGAACATCGACACTAATGAACGTCAACTTCTTGGTTATCATTCAAGCTTGGACCAGCAAGAAGCTTCCTCCCAATAGGAAACTTTGTGATGAGGAGAACCCTGTGTAAAGCTCTCCTGTACCCCTTCTGGTACATCTCCAGTATTGCTGATGGTCTTGTAGCATCTGGGCATTTTGAAGAGTCCATGTATTGTAATATTTCTGTTATACAAGGGAGAAGAATGCCAGCACTGGTTTGTTGTTCAAAAGCCCTTTGCAACATGATCCTAGCTTCATGGTCACTTCGAGCCACACCTCGTCCAAGAGCGTAGCAGCATCCAAGCTCCACATATGCACAAGAATATCCCTGCTTAATGGCTAGTCGATAAAGCTCAACAGCCTTCTCATGGTTCTGTTCTGTACCAAGTCCATGCTCAAAACAAAGGCCAAGTCTATACTGTGCCTCTAGGTTCTTCTGCTTAGCTGCATTGCTGAACAATTTAAATGCCTTGTCAAAATCTTGCCATTGACTGATCCAGTTGCCAAAATGCTTACCTGCTTTCACCTGCTCTTGAATCCAATCCAATTCCATGCCCTTGATGTGATCTGGCACGTGATCTTCATTGTTACATGCATGGAAGACTGAAACTGTACACATGAATAGGCATATTCTCTTTCAAACCCTCCTCAATGCACCAAGTTTGACCCTAAAAAGATGACAACTTTTGGGCATCATTCTCAACAATGCACTTTAATGGGGATGGAAATGAATCTCTTAGGATCAACTCCTTGCAGTACACCAACATTTGGCAGATTTTAGGAAATTCAGGCCGTTCTTCAGCCTTTGTGGCCCAACACCTGTCTATAAATGCTGACAGGTACACTGGGCAGTAGGCCTTTGATGGTAAAGCAGGTCTCTTCCCTCTGCAAACTTTCTCATAAAGGCCCTTTCGACGTACATCTGAAAATGGTGTCTTCCCAGTGAGCACCTCAAAGAAAACCATGGCAAAGCTATAAACATCTGCTGCTTTGGTGTACTTCGTGTCTTTGTTGTCCTCTTGATCAAATACTTCGGGTGCCCTCCATGGAGTTGTACCCATGTCCATGGTGGTAAATTGGGAGTTCTCCTTTAATTTTGAAAGGCCAAAGTCTGCAATCTTGACATGCCGAGACCAGGAAAGTTCAAGGTTCTCATCATCCTTCACCACATTTATTAAGACATTCCTTGCCTTAAGATCCCGGTGCATCACATGGCTTTCATGCAAGTAGTTCATGCTGTGTGCTATCTGTAGCATGACATCAACAGCTCCAAGGAGGGGAAGAGGGGGTCTTCCCTCATTCCCTGCCATGCGACTGGCTAAGTAACTTTCAAGGTCCTGCCTCATTAGCTCTAAAACAATTACTTCTTGAGTTTCATTGAAACTATGCCCAATGAACTGAACCACATTAGGGTGTTGCAACTTTGCCAACAAGTTCACTTCATTCTCAACATCCTTCCTACTTGTGTTCTGGGGACGTCCAAAAACCTTAGCTGCTGCTGTCCCTCCAAGGAATTCGCACTTGAACACTGTTCCAAAGGACCCTTCTCCAAGTCTTTCCTTTCCATGCACATCAACATCGTCAAACTTTATCAAGAATTGGCCATGAATGGATCTCCGTTTCAAGTGTTTTGCTAGATTGTAATCATTATTGGTGTTCCCTGAATCTAAGCAGGCATTTATATGCTGCAATAGGGTCTCCCTGTCCCAATCAGATGCTTGTTGAACACCTGACATTGGCAAGTCTGAATCCATGATGGTTGAGAGATCAGATTTGAATTTACACCCAGCTTCTGCAATTGCAATCTTTAACACCTTAACACAACTGAGAAACTCTTTCAAGTGGATTTCGACCTTCTTTCCCACTGACACAGAATTGGACGAAATGGCCATTGACCTCCACCAATCCTCGTTGGCCCAATCTTTTGCCAACCTCTCACCATAGCACATAAGACGACACAATTCTGCTAGAACTTGTTTGCACGAATCTGGAAATCCTGCATCTAACTCTCTGTCCAAGTTGAGGAGATATTTCTCCAGATCATCCATTGAGTTCATGTATATGTCTGCAAGGAGTTTGCACAGCTGTGGGTTGAATTTGACTTCGCAACACTGTTGCACCAAGTTGCTCACTATTTCCTTGCATCGGATGTACAGACTCGTCATGCTGGAACAGAGTGTATAGATGCACCTTGCCAAGAGAATCACATTCTTACATCATTCAGAGCCTAGTTTCCAAAAATCATTTGGACAGATGTTTCCCACATAACAAAGCCCAGTCCCAGAGAGTGGCCACGCAGTTGCAAGTATGGTTCCTAGAGGAAAAAGGATCTATCAGGAAGGGTGTGTCTAAGTTCTGATAGCACAAATGCAGACCCTCTGCCGTTTGCAGTCAAAACCTTCCTGATTATTGCTAGACCTGCACTCTGGTTAGATAATCTTCCTATCTTCAGTCCATCTCTCAACGAAAGAGCTAGAAACCTTCCAATCCAGTAATCAGACTGGTATGCACCTACTGCATGGTTGTCCAGAGCAACCTTAATGTTGCTGGAGATCTATTACAAATCTTGGAAGTGAGACAAAAAAGGACAAGCAAAAAACAATCATTGTGAGAACTCCTAAGCATGGCTGTTGTTTACCTGTGATGCCTTACACAATCCCCACCCACAAAGAAGGACAATAAAATGCAGAAAGATAGTGATTGAGTCCAGATCCGAAGAAGAAAAGAGCTCAAATCACAGGCCAAAAGAGTTGCAGCTCCAATCCCTGTGTCTTCTTTCCAGATTTGTGCACCTTCAGGTTAAGCAAGGATCCTGTTAACCAGGAGAACTGAAAACAATATTCTCCTTTTGCCTTCAACTCCTCGATCTGCTTGTGAAAAACTTGCAAGCAGTTATTATAATTGTTAGCAGTGTCACTTGAATCTCGATAAAAAGTTCTTCAACAAGCGTTCATGGCATTTCTTCCACAATAAGTGCATACTGGCAGAAAGCAAAACAATACTGACTGTACCTGCCAAAGCTGGTTTTTGTCCACATCTAATGAGATCTCTGGAAGCAGAGAATGGCCAAATTGAAATAGTTCAAGCAAACTTGGCGCGTGGTGCCTTTAATGTTCTGCAACCTGCATACAACCTCTAGCCATTTTGCCATTACTGGACAGAACCAAATATTTCCACATCATGAATGTATGTGCAGTTTTGTCTCTCTACTCTGCCCTTTGTCTGGCGAGCAGGCAGTGACCAGCTTATTAAGTCAAGTCTGTCAGCAACGATAGAAACACTCACCAGGGGATCGTCTTTTCACGTTCCACAGCAGCCTGCAACTGACTCAACAGCTCCTCCTCTAGCGGATGCTACTACTCCCGTAGTACTGGACTGTCAAGGTGCCCCAGCAGTGAGGAAAAACACAAACCTTGAAATAGACTAGATCTTACGCACCTCACACAAAGGCTTGGAAAGGAAGACGCTAAAACTAGAGCTTCGTTGGAAAAGAAACTACGAAGAGAAGGAAATAAATGAGGAGGGGAGGAGGGGAAAGTGTGGAAACATATTCGTAACCTCACGCGAATGCACGTGCAGCCGAGCTGATCAGGAAATAAATGAGGAGGGGAGGAGGAGAAAGTGTGGAAATATATTTGTAACCTCACGCGCGAATGCGCGTGCAGCCGAGCTGATCAGGAAATAAATGAGAGGATGAGGAGGAGAATGTGTGGAGATATATTTGTAACCTCACGCGCACCTTAACCGCCGAGCTGATCAGGCAACGTGGGTCGCCACAGCCAGGGTAATAAGGCCCGCTTTACACTAGGAGACAAGGCCAATGCTGAACCCGAATCAGGTATTCCTATTGGTGGAAAAGTTGAAATTCGCCCCCCGGGGCTTCACACCAGAACTTAAGGCTGAAATAGAAAAACTATTTTCAATCTGCTCCAATTACTAGTAAATGCTGAACTTTCTGGCCTTGTCTTGGCACTAATGGTGAAAAAAGGATACCATCGAATTTGTGAAGCCAATTTGCTACCCTTGGGGTAAATGTTCCAGCATTTATTAATATCCTGACATCAATGTTCTAGCATTTTTCTAGTAACTTGAGGCCAAGCAACAAGCCAAAAATGCTCAAAGTTGGGCCTCAAGTTTTTTTGGCCTTGACTCTGAGTCTTAGTGTAAAGTGGTCCTAAACCAGCACCCACCAGTGCACCAATCTGGATGGATGGTGGCTAGATGGATGTACCTTTTTGGTCCATTCCTGTTCCTGTGCTAACCACAGTTTGACCTTTTTGGATTTTCCATTTCTTCAGCCCTGTCCTCAGTTTTGTTTTTTTCCTTTGGGCAAAAACTCTAAACTAAAGAAGGGTTTCCCGCATTTTTTAACAATGTATATATAATTTTTGAGTGCCTAATAACATGTACTATTTCCTGGCATATTACAGGCTCACAAACTTGAATATCAGATTTATTAGGTACCTTTTGGCCTTGACAGTGGTTTTTTTATTCCTCCTCCCCCCCTCCTCAATTTTGTGGCATCAAAAAATTGGCGATCTTTTCCAAAAACAATTAACAAAAATAGTTGGATTTTACACTAGAAAAACACAATTCTGCCAAATTTTCTCAAATTTTCGTGGAAAAAACGACAAAATGTTTTTTGAACGAAAATCACTAACCCTTGAGTGCAGAACAAAGAAAGAAACCCACCAAAAAGATTCCCAAAAAATCATGGAAAATCAACTCAAAATGGGCAGTTACTCACTCGAGAGGAAACAAGATACGTGTTGCATGGCTGTTGTTCTTGCTGTTGTTGTTTTGTTTGTTTGAGGAAGTTTCTGTGGGCTGATTTGGTGGCGTCGCAGTTGTGTTGTTGGTGTTGTTTGCCGCTGCTTTCTTGATTTCATCGTTCATGATTTCAGCTTTGAAGTTTTG